>Ga0081606_1000046_pt1 | contig 115238 bp, 80 predicted proteins | sample EareggfetidaYelm_FD_71127 | JGI IMG/M metagenome (GOLD analysis project Ga0081606, IMG submission 71127) | Earthworm egg capsule microbial community from the University of Washington, USA - E. fetida Yelm (SPADES assembly) (version 2) | ecosystem: Host-associated > Annelida > Reproductive...
AACGTAAAAAGCACAGCCGCAGAGCAGCCATCGAGCCGGTCATTGGTCACCTCAAAAAAGAATACCGCCTTTGCAGGAACTATCTCAAAGGCATTCTGGGAGACCTGATGAACCTTATCCTGGCAGCGGCCGCCATGAATTTTAAACGAGCGATGATCCTCTGGCGTACAGAGGCAACCGGTCGTTGGTTACTACACTTTATGGTACTTATTGGTGGGCTCAGGATTTTTATGCCTAAAAATTTAAAACCGACTTTTTGAGGGACGACTAGATATTCAGCAACCCCGGATAAAAAAAGCGCGGATCACACAGACGGCCTTCTGCAAAAGCTCAATCTGTATGACCCGCGCACCTGACGCCTTGCTAACATTCGAAACCTGTCAACCGCTTATAGATCAGTCATTCCAAATCTATGGAAACCTTTACTTCGCTCCTCCCGGGCAATGCTCTTTCAGATATGCTGTAAACAACTTCGACAAATGCGCCGATGTCCCTGCGCCTTCACTGATCCCATGACTGCGATTCGGGTAACTCATCATCTGAAACTGCTTCCCCTGTTTTACCAGTTCATTGATCAGCATTTCTGTTCCCTGGTAATGTACATTATCATCACCCGTTCCATGCACCACCAGAAGATTTCCTTTCAGGTTCTTCGCATGTGTGATCGGAGATCCCTGCATAAAAGGTTCTTTGTTTTCCTGCGGAAGTCCCATGTATCTTTCCTGATAGATATTATCATACAATAATTGATTGGCTACTGGCGCAATAGCAATTCCTGTTTTATAAATATCGGGGTACTGAAACAACAGATTCAATGTTGTTGAACCGCCACCGCTCCATCCGTGCACCGCAATGCGGTCTGCGTCTACAAACGGCCACTGCATGATCTTTTTTGCAGCCATCGCCTGATCACGGATATTGATGATCCCGATATTCTGATAGATCGCCTTACGCCATGCCGCACCTTTCGGGGCAGGGCTGCCGCGGCCATCCACACTGATCTGGATATAACCATCCGCGGCAATATCTCCGGCATAAAGACGCGTGCCGGCAACACCCATCGCATCCCTTACCGTTGCACTGGCAGGCTCCGCATATACATAAAAAAGAACAGGATATTTTTTTGTGCTGTCAAAATTCGTTGGTTTAACCATCCAGCCATCCATGGTTATACCATCATCCGTAGTAACCCGGAACATTTCAACATTACCGGATGTTTCCATCTTACGCGATGTTTCCTTGATTGTTTTATGACCAGGAAAACTCACCCACTCTGATACAGATTGATTTTTATGATTTGAAAAACTATGGGTAGCGTATTTGCCATTGGGTGACAGATTATAATTATGCGTGCCCGCCTGCTCTGTTGGCGACAATAATTCAAGCTTTCCTTTTCCATTCAGCTGAATGCGGTAAAGATATTGCTGTGTTGAATTATCCGGCGATGCCATAAAATAAGCAAAGCCGCCTTTTTCATCCACCGCTTTCAAACCGATCAGATCATAGTTACCAACGGTCACAAGCGTTTCTTTACCATCGGTTGTATTTACCCGGTAAAGATGACGCCAGCCGTCTTTCTCTGACAACACAAGGATCTCCCTGCCATTGCCAATCCATTTCCAGCCGTTGCCTTCCGTGGGGATCACATCGATCCAGGAGGTGCTTGTTTCCCTGTAAACAGGTTTTGCCGCGCCGGTTGCTGTATTGCAAAGAAAGATGACCGCTTCGTTTTGTTTACGGTTCAGCTGCTCAAGGATCACCTCCCTGCTGTCAGCCATCCATTCCATTGCAGGGATATAATGCTGTACCTGATCCCCGGGAACATCCATCCATTTTGTAACGCCTGTGGCCACTGTTACCACACCCACTTTGCATGCTGACGGATCTTCTCCCGCTTTCGGGTACTCAACAGGAATGGTAAAGGAATAGAGAGAATCAGTATTATTGATCATCAAAAAATTCCGGATCCGCGTTGCGTCAATTCTCCAATAGGCAATGCTCTTTCCATCAGGGCTCCAGCGAAAACCATCACGGCAGTTGAACTCCTCTTCATAAACCCAATCAAACGTACCATTGATGATCCTGTCGGTTCCATCAGTAGTAAGTGCCGATGTCTGACCCGAGATAACATCTTCCACATAAATATTATGACCGCTTACATATGCCACCTGGCTTGCATCCGGTGAGAACTTTGCAAACATCAGCGACGATGCGGGTTTATCTTTCCCGATCTGACGAAGCGTTTTTGCTACCGTATCCAATACCCAGTAATCGCCACGTGTATCCTGACGCCATACTCTTTTTGAATTGGTATAGATCAGTAAACGGCGGCCATCACGGCTGAAAGCGAAATCGCGTACAGCAATCGGCTTATCGCTGCCCGCGGGCTTTAGCTGCGCCGGCTGGATCAATTCACTTCGCGAAAATGCGGGAAGATCATATTTCACGATCACTCCGTTTTCAATGGTGTAATAGGAAGAACCGTCAGTGTTCCATTTCATCGCTCCGCCTCGCTGGGCAGAGGTGTTGTTTGACAATAAAATGGAACACAAAAAAAGAAGCAGAAGAATTCGCATAAAATATAATTGTTTAAGTTGTCAGAGCCAATGAATATTATAACAACAAATTTCAGTTGCAAAAGAAATACACCTTCAGCAGTCAGCAAGCTGGAGTTTGCTGCAAGCATTATGAACCGATCAGCACAAAAAGCCCGCGGCAGATATCGCCGCCCGCCCAACCTTTGAAACCTCTCAAACCTCTCAAACCTATGAAACCTCTCAACCTTTTCACCGGCAGCCTGCAGTTATTCAGCAGATCTTATTTAACGATCCACTCATGCAAACCGGCAGAGTATTCCACAGGTTGCTGTATCTCTATTTTTAACGCATTCGTGGTTACCGGTTCGAAGCGGATCCTGTTGTATTTATCTTTCGTGATCTGATCCTGCGCAATCACGGTTACCGGAAGCCATTCCTCTCCCTTCTTATAGAAGATCTTCCATGATGCCGGGATCCTGCAACCACCCCACGGTTCATCATCAAACCAGTATACACTCGATTCAGAAACGGTATAGGCTGAATCAAAATCATATTGCACATATTCCACCGTATTTTTCTTTGGCCACCAATGCAGGTACACAGCGCTCGCGTCTCTTGAATCCTGCGGATCATACTGATCATTCAGCGCTTTCAGCATACGCACATTTTTAATCGACGCAGATACTTTACTTTTTGACGCAATGGTGGGCGCCGCCATTGGCCTTGCTGCTGACTCTTCAAACGGGATCCATACTTCCATTTCAGATGGGCCGCGGTTTGCCCAGGAATAGTACGGAATAGCCGTTACGTCCTGCGTCACTTTCAGCAACGCATCGGTATTCAATTGACGTTTTGTAGATGCGCCCGGCATGGAGAGCGTCATCACTCCGTTTAATAATTCAGGTTTATATACAGCCTGTATCGGCACATTTTTATCCACCACAATATTCATCACGGCTGCGTCCCTGTTGTCAGGTCCTTCCAGGCAATATACGATCGGGCCACGCTGAAGCGCAAAACGATTTTCATCTGCCTTTACCTGCGCATTCGCCATGATCCTGCGGATATCCATCGGCAATTCAAAACTGAGCTTATCTCCTTTTTTCCATGACCGGTCGATCACCGCATATCCTTTTTGCATTTCATACTTCACCGGTTGTCCATTCAGCAACAATACAGGCTGTACTGGATTGCCATCAGGCACCTGATAGAGATCCCCCGGTACAGGACGGTCGACCGCCCAGCCGGGTATACGCACATGCAATGCAAAGCGGAAACTCTTATCAGGATTGATCACGATGTCGTTCTTACCTTTCCACGGATATTCTGTCTGCTGAATGATATTGAGCTTTCCTGCGGGCAACTGCACAGATGATTCACTCCCCACAAACAGGTTTACATACAGATCATTCTTATTCTGCGCATATACATAACCCGGCATTGACGGAAGGAACCTCGTCATATTTGAAATGCAACACGCACAACCAAACCATGCACTGCGCTGATGCTGCCCCATTGAAGCAAGCGGGTTAGGATAGAAGAACCGATCTCCACTTAATGATACGCCGGACAATAAGCCATTGTACAAGGTCCGCTCCATCACATCAATATATTTTGCATCGCCATGCAGTAAGAACATGCGGCTGTTCCAGTATACGTTGGCAATCGCCGCACAGGTTTCCGCATAAGCCGACATGTTCGGAAGATCATATGGTTTACCAAATGCCTCGCCTGCGCCCGTTGCGCCTATTCCGCCGGTGATGTACATTTTCTTATCAACAACATCATTCCACAGGTCGTCAATCGCTTCAAGGTATTGCTGATCACCGGTGAGCGCCGCCACATCAGCCATACCCGTATACATATAAGTAGCCCTTACAGCATGACCAACGGCTTCATGCTGATCGACTACTTTCTTATGTGCCTGACTGTACTCATGATTCAAATGACCAGGCGTACCACGCAGATCAAGAAAGAATTTTGCGAGATCGAGATATTCTTTTTTCCCTGTTACACGGTATAATTTTGTAAGACCTGTTTCAACGATCTGGTGACCGGGGAACTTTTCTTCTTTTCCCGGGCCAAACGTTTTTACCAGCAGATCTGCATTGCGGGTGGCAATATTCAGCAGCGTTTTCTTCCCTGTTGCCTGGTAGTGTGCGACAGCGGCTTCAAAGAGATGGCCAGAGTTATATAGCTCATGGCTAAGATCTTCTTCCTTTTCCCAGCGTTTGCTTCCTATCCAATTGTGAGGTTTCTCCATCTTTGCAGTGCGGAACGTATACAGATAGCCGTCAGCTTCCTGTGCGTCGCCAATGATGGAGATCAGCGTGTCAAGATATTTATCCAGCCCGGGATTTTTCTTTACCTGCAGGCCATAGCTGGCTCCTTCTATGATCTTATAGAGATCCGTGTCGTCAAACGTAAATTCCGTCAGCTTGTCTTTTTTCATCTTTCCCGCTGCCACTAAAAAATTATCGATGCGGCCGGTCTTCCTGCATTGTTCCAGTGTGTACGGAATGGTAACGTCCGCATTGGTCCTGATCTTTGGCGCCCAGAAATTATCTGATACATGCACCTGTGTGAAAGCAACAGGCTGTATCGGGTAATCATTCTTCAAAGACACCTGTGCGTCAATCGTTGAAAAGCAACACAACAAACCGGGCAACAGTAACGAAGCAGGTTTTCTCATTTTATTCGGTTTATATTTATTTATCAAAAGTATTTATTAAAGGTCTATCTGACGGGTGTAAAAACTGCACTCCATCCACCGCCGGCGCTCATGGGCATCAGGATGTCTTCATTTGCCTTAACATTGCGCTGCGATAATTGATAATCCGCGGCATGATGAGTGGCATTCGGCCCATCTTCCAGCACTTCCATAGAATAAACAATTCCTTCTTTCAAAAATGAAAGTTGCAGCGGTAATTCTCTTTTACTCCAGTTGGTCATTGCACCCACATACCATTTTTCGCCATTGCGTTTTGCCACCGCCACATACTCACCTGTTTCTCCATGAAGCGCGATCGTTGTATCCCATACCGTCGGCATCTGTGAAATATAACGTGTATATACTGGTTCTTTCAAATAATTGGAAGGGTTATCCGCAAGCATTTGCAGCGGGCTGTCATAGACCACATACATCGCAGCCTGGTGCGCTCTTGTACCCTGGCTCATTGGCTCTGTGAATACGATCCGGAAATTGGACCTGTTTGCATTGATCATAGCACCCGGCGTATAATCCATCGGGCCGGCTGCCATGCGGATGAAAGGAAGTGTTACATCATGCGTGGGTGTGATCTCATCACTCCACTTGTTATTTTCCAAACCGCGCACACCCTCGTAGCTGAGCACGTTGGGATATTTCCGGTTAAGGCCAACAGGTTTATACGCACCGTGCAGATCAACCAGCAGCTTTCTCTTTGCCGCAGCTTCCGCCACCCGCTCATAATAATTGACCATGTACTGATCTGCCCTGGCCATAAAATCAACCTTGATCCCTTTCACACCCCATGATACAAACTGGTCAAGTATCTGGTCCATTTTGTCATCCAGCGGATTCCAAAGCGTCCAGAGAATTATTCCTACCTTTTTTTCAGTGGCATACCTGATCAGCTCCGGCAGATCAATCTCTTTTCTGGCTTGCAGCACATTGGTTGTGGTAACAGACCAGCCTTCGTCCAGGATCACATACTCGATACCATATGCTGAAGCAAAGTCCACATAATACTTGTATGTTTCCGTATTCAGGCCCGCTTTAAAATCCACACCATAAATATTATTGGCATTCCACCAGTCCCAGGCAACTTTGCCGGGTTTGATCCACTTGGTATCAGTCAGCACATTCGGCGCAGCAAGTTTGTAAGTAAGATTCGTTTCCAGCAGTTCTTTTGTCGTCTTACAGATGGCGATGCTGCGCCAGGGATATGCGCGCTTTCCTTTCGTCCCGGCAATGTAATCCGCCAGCTTCGTGATCCTGTAGCTGCGGTCACGGAAAGGCACTTTATCAAGGATCACTTTGGGAAATGTTGAGCGCAGAGCCGCAGCAGCTGTTCCTTTGTAAAACAGATTCGGATAATCATACAGATCAGCTTCGCTGATCAGCAGGTTTATACCGCTGCTGGTTTTTGCAAGAAAAGGCAAGGCACCATGTTGTGCAGCGGAAAAACCTGAAAGGACGCTATCCTTATAAAGTGATTCAAAATGTGATTGAAAAGCCGTGTCAGTTTCCTGTGGCCAGAACACGCGATAATCCGCACCAAAATTCAGATCAACCTGCTCATTGATCACTTGTACAAGATCCTCTTTGAAATCGGTTTCGAAGCGATAAGCCACACCATCATTGTACGCACGGAATATGATCGCGTAACCATCTTTGCAGTTAATGCGTAATTCGTTATAAACATCCGGAATGAAGCGTGCCTTTACCGGCACCACCGCTTCTATCATTCCGTTGACAGCATTGCGTTTTGTATTCTTTACAGAAGGCAAAATTCCTGCTGTTATACCATTGCTGAATTGCATGGAAATAACAGAAGGCCGGACGATCCACTCGTCATTACATCTTACGCTCCAGGCAATTTCTTTTTCAACTGAAACCGCAACTATGACCCTGCCATCCGGAGATGCAAGATCATACTTGCCCGCATGTACACAAATCTGCAGGCAGAGCAATGAACTTACCAACGATAATTTTCTTAACCGGCGAAAGGGAAATTGAATGGGCATAGGCATAATGTACCGCAGTTATGTCAGATGGTAATAAAAGTAAGATTCTTTGAAAGTTTTCCGTGTGCAAATCTTGACCATCTTTCCCCGGATATTATTCAGGATCAATAAAAGGCTCTGATAAAAGTGCCGGTTTCCGCCACTCACAGTACGCGGATTTTTGCCATGGATGACCATATATTAACCATTTGAAAATGTGGCGGCTCACTCTGCAATTCTTTAGGCTGCAATCAGGCTCCTACCAAAAAATTACCTTATCTTGACCAGGATAGGGTTATTTTTATATTATTTCTGATAATAAAGTGCTACTGTCATGAAAGTCCTTCAGTTTACCATTCCGGTTCCAGACAATCAGACTATCATTTCGCAGCAGGAAGTGCTGCCATATTTCTATCCCTACCTCCACAGGCACGAGGAAATACAGCTCACCTGGGTGCAGAAGGGAGAAGGCACGCTGATTGCGGATAACAGCATTCATAATTTTGGCTCACATGAAATCTTCTGGCTCAGTGCCAGGCAACCTCATCTGTTTAAAAGTGAACCTTCCTATTTTCTTCCCAAGAGCAAGAAAATGATCAATGCGTTAACGATCTTTTTTAATCCGGAGGGTTCCTTAAAAGCACTATTCAGCCTGCCGGAAATGCAACAGCTGCAAAAATTTGTTACTCAGCAGATGGCCGGCTTCCAGGTACCTCAACAGCATGTGGGTGAAATTGCCAACCTTATGGTAAAGGTAAATACGAGCAATGGCGCGGAAAGAATTACTTACTTTATTGAGATCCTTCGCAAATTGCATGATTACCGGAAGATCTCACCGCTTTCCTCCTTTGCAAAAGCGCAGCGATACAGTGAAAATGAGGGGATGCGTGTAGCGGGCATTTATAATTACATCATGCAGCATCATGACAGGCAGATCACGCTTGAGGATGTGGCCAAACAGGCGCACATGACGCCGCAGGCATTCTGCCGCTATTTCAAAAAACATACGCGGCACACCTTTATCTCTTTCCTGAATGAGGTCAGGATCAACGAAGCCTGCAAGCAACTGACAGACGGCTCATACAACAGCATCTCAAATGTCGCCTACCGTTGCGGCTTCAACAGTATCACCAATTTTAACCGGGTGTTCAAAAGTGTGACTTCACTCTCACCATCACAGTACGTCAACAACTTCACTCAGCATGTGGAGTAAGGTGAAAGGTTTCATAGGTTAATACAGTCACAACTTTCCGGGCTGTCTGTCAGATCAAACTTCTTAAACCTATGAAACCTTTCTCCTTTTCCTCACACCGCACTCGCCTGAAGCGTTTGCAGGTTCAGGTAATCCGGGAGTGCCGGCCTTGTTGCAATAGCTTTATTGATGATGTTCAGCACATGTTTTCTTTCTTCTCCTTCGAGTGGTTTGCGTGGAGCGCGCACATATTCTGTACACAGGCCGGTTTGCACAGCGGCCAGCTTGATATTCTGTACAAGCTTGGCATGAATATCCAGTTCAAGTACCGGCATGAACCATTTGTAAATTTCCAGTGCCTCTTTATACATACCGGCTTTTGCAAGACGATAGATCGCAACGGTTTCAGCAGGGAAAGCATCTACCAGGCCACCAACGATACCATCGGCGCCAAGCATCAGTTCTTCGAGAAATAGCGTATCCACACCACAAAGGAGACTGAAACGATCGCCAAACTGATTGCGCATACGCACAATGTTCGTTACGTCACGGGTCGACTCTTTTACAGCCTGGATATTCGGTGATTTTGCAAGTTCATCAAACATATCCAGCGTCACTTCGATCTTGTAATCAACCGGGTTATTATAGATCATGACCGGTAAAGAAGTACTGTCCGCAATCGCTTTGAAATAAGCAACGGTTTCAGCCGAATCAGCTTTATAACGCATTGGCGGCAGCACCATCAATCCGTCGGCGCCATTTTTCTCCGCATCCTGCGCAAGCTTAATGGCAACGCGGGTGGATTGTTCAGCAATATTCATTACGGTAGGAATGCGGCCTTTCAGCAGTTCAACTGAGTATTTAAGCAGTCCGATCTTTTCCTCATACTCCAGTGTACTCACTTCCCCCAAAGAACCTGCGAGAATAACACCATCAATCCCGGCAGCAAGCTGCGCATTAACGTTGATCTCAAAAGTTTTGAAGTCCAGTGCATCTTTATCCGTAAAAGGTGTCAGCATAGCGGGAAATACTCCTTCCCAGGTAATTGCAGCCATAGATGAGGTTTTTATTGATGGTGCAAATTAAGGACAGATGCGCTGGTTTGCTTCGAAAATAATAGCCAATAATGTGCGGATTTTAACTTAAGGGGAAATGGCTATGGGCAGAGATCGCTGACAGAAGATCGTTGGCCGGGCGCCGCGCTTGTCAGGGCTCAACAACAGTTAAACATTCTGAGAGCAGGGTGTATGGGGCTAATATATTTTCGGACTGCAGGAGCCCGGTCAACGGCCCCGCTTTATCAATGCCCGGTATTATCCGCTAACGCAATATTTGTTCACATCCTATAGATAAGTTTACTAGCTTTAAGGACAGATAAATCTTATCACCAATTCTTTCATTATGAAAGACTCCATCTGGCTTCCGGATCCTGAGGATCATGATTTCCCCGCAGCACAGGATTATCTTGACCTGTTATTTGGCCAGGCGCAGGTCACTGATATTGTAAACCGCTTACAAAGGGAAAAGACGATCTTCAAAAAAGCCAAGGACATCCTGCGTGCAAGTCAGCTGCCCTTGTTGCCCAGGGATAATATTCATGTAGAAGCGAACCTGCAGAAAGTTGATAAAGGAAAGAAAATGTCTCCGGTTCTGCTCGTCCGGGGTCAGCCGCTGATCATTGCAGATGGATATCATCGCCTCTGTGCTGTCTATTATCTTTCAGAAGACCTGAGCATTCCCTGCAGGATCACGGATCGGTAAAGCCGGATGGCTGGCTTACAAAAAATCATTTCACTATGGATACCGAAATAATCATTCGCTTTTTATTGGCTGCGCTCTGGGGAGGATTGGTAGGGGTTGAACGGGAATACCGAAGCAAATCAGCGGGCTTCCGGACAATGATCATGATCTCTATCGGGTCTTGCTTTTTCACCATGATGTCTTCATATATCGGAGGGACCGGCAATCCAGACCGGATAGCATCGAACATTGTAACCGGTATTGGCTTTCTCGGAGCCGGCGTTATTTTCAGAGGCGAAAACAAAGTGAATGGAATTACCACGGCAGCCACTATCTGGACGGTAGCCGCAGTTGGCATGGGCATCGGCGCCGGTAAGTATTTCGCCGCAGGTTGTGCGAGCATCCTGATATTAATGGTACTGGCATTGTTACCCTATCTTGAAACTGTTATCGACAGCCGGAATCAATCAAAAACATATGTCATTCACTGCGGCTTTGAAGCAAATGCGTCAGCATTGTTTGAAGCGATGTTCCGGAATTCCGGGCTTAAGACCACCCTGGTAAACCTGGTAAAGGATGGACAGGATCTTACGCTGAGATGGGTAGCCCACGGACGTGCCCGTGATCATGCAAACTTTATTCAGGAAGCGTTGAACAGTGCGGTGATACAACGTTTTGAATATTGAACAGATGACACACTTTACATCCATCTGAACTAATAAAACCCCGGCCCTTTTATGAAGAGCCGGGGTTCCTGATTCCTTCCGGTGTTGGCCGAACTTTTGGGCTGATCACTTTGCAATGCTCATGTCATTGTTACGCCAGCGTAATCAACCCACTCAAAGAAAAACCAATTTATGCCTTGGTAGATTTTTTATACACGCCCCACTGACTTCCATTCTCAGATTTCAGTATAACTTTTGAATCAGCCTGTTCCAGTGTGATATAATAGCTTGTGCCATCTTCGTTGGATAATTCAAACAATTCAGTGATCCAGCGTCCGCCGTATTCTTTTTTCAGCGATGTCTGCAGATATTTCGGAAGATCGAGCGAGCTGATATTGCGCGTCAGGCCGATCATTTTCCCTTCAAAAGAATAAAAGGCTGTCAGATGCTGTTCATTATAAACGAAAGAAGCTTTGTAGAAATCCGGGCTGCTGGTCCATTTCACTTCCTGAGCGGATGTAAATTCGGAATTGAAGGCGTTTACGACATTGGCGCTGACATTTGTTTCGTTTGCAAATACAAAGAAACTGCTGAAAGCAACGGCGAGTGTAAGGATGATCTTTTTCATAATGCTGTATTTTGTGTGGTTTTATTTTTATTTGTCTCGTTATTCAGTAACGATGACAGGACAAAAGTAGACCGTACGGGTGCAGCAGTCAAGGCAATTGTGAGGGGCGGAACAGCAGGTTAAGCATTGTTAACGGGGATTATTATCCATTAACGATACTGGGGAATTACCGCCGAAATACGGCAGGAAGAAGATGGAACGTTAACGTTCATTAACCACAGACCGGTCGCTTTATTCATGCAGACCTTTCTCCGGGTAAGATCAGCTGCCCGGGCTGGCCATTTAACGAGAGAATCTCCGGGTCCGGCAACCAGGCTGACCATATGCCTGCTGAATAACTATCCTGCTGTCAATAAGGGGGTAATGCGTGTTTGTCATTTAACAGGTTAAAGAGGCTCAGCCAGTCAGCCGGATGGCAGTTCGCTGCAGGCTTTATGAACTGATCAGATAAACGCAGCCTGCCTAACCTTTGAAATCTATGAAACTTCTCTACCCTATGAAACGTTTCACCAGAAACCTGCAGTTATTCAGCAATGGCGCCATAAAGTTTCTCTGCCGGAATTCTTATTTCAATGTCACATCCAGATAGACCGAGTGTCTTCCGTATGTTTCATAAAACGGCTTGAATACTACACCATCGATGGTAAATTCGAGTTGCCGGGGATCGCCTTTGATCGACCGGCTGATATCAGCTGCATCAAGCGTCACCTTACGCCAGTCTTTCCGGGCTTCAGGCTCCTGCGCTGCCAGCAATACCGGACCGTAAAACAGGCTGGCAATGTTCTGCTGGTCCATCACCGGGTCCAGGTGAAACTGGAATGGCATTTTCAATTCTATCACATCACCATCTTTCCATGTACGGCTTAGCTTCAGGTAACTGCCGGGTTTCACCTGCAGCTTCTGTTCCCTGCCATTGATCTTCACAAAAAAACCTTTGGTCGCCCAGCCCGGCACACGGACATTCACATCAAATTTCCCACTGCCCCTTATTGTCAGACGTGTATTGTCTTCATTCGGAAAACTGGTTGTTTGCTCTATTATTACATTGCGTTCTGTCCACTCCAGCGTCGACGGTATAAACAGGTTCACATACAATGCCTGGTCGTCTTTGCTTTTAAAATATATTGAGTTCTGGAGCTTTGTGCTGCTCTCTATGGCTGTACCATTGCAGCAGGTAAAGCCTTTCATATCCGGATTTCCAAACTGCTTGACCGATCCCGGCCTGAGCGATACGTGATAAGTATTGGCCGGGCTACTCTCAGCAACCGAAGAAAGAATATGATTGTACAATGCCCGTTCATAATAATCCATCAAGTCTGCACGCTGATCAAAAAGAAACAGATCGCGTGTCAGCTTAAGCATATTATACGTTGCGCAGGTTTCATTTTGCCCTCCGGCGGCAAAGCCATTCTCATATAAAGTTCCCGGTTGACTGATAAAACATTCTGCATTGTTGGGATTACGCGCACCCGCAACACCTCCGATGCTGTACATATAGTCATTGACCATCTTGTACCAGAAATTATCGGCTATTTTATAATATTCCGGGTCGTTGGAAACGCGATACATTTCGATACTGCCAACAACCTGGGGAATGTGCTGGTTCGCATGCAATCCACGGAAGAGATCCACGTTTTTGGCGAGACCATGTGAATGTGCCGGATCGCCGTAAAACACACGGATATTATCAAACAGCTGCGCTGTTTTCAAATGTTCCGGTTTATGCGTGATACTGTACAAACGTGCCATCGCTTCATTCATACCGCCAAACTCACCGGCAATGTAGGTGTTCCACATTTTAATAAGGGTATCCGTGGGCACTTTACTCAATCGCGCATACACCCAATCACCCATTCCATCAGCTATATCAAGCGCTTTTTTATTTCCGCTCACTTCATACACATCCATCAGGCCCGCCAGGATCTTATGCAACGTATAGTAAGGCGCCCAGATCTGATTCTTTTGTCCACCATATTTCGCGCCTTTTTCCAGCATAATGAACTGATCGGGAGGATAAGCGCTGATAAATCCTTTTCCCCAGTTCCAATAGTCGTTACGAATACCTTCATCACTGAGATCCGAATCATATGCAGACTTTCCCGGGCCATAAGGCACCACGGCAGGATCAGTCACATGTTCGCCGCCTGTTTCTTTTGCATTACCGGATAGTTGAGATAACTGGTAAAGCGTATTTACCATGTAATCCATTTTAGCGGAAAAATCAGCTTGCAGCATCTTGTCATATCCTGTACCGGCATACGCCTGTGCGATTGCGGTAAGATAATGGCCCGTGGCATGACCTCTCAGCTTGGTGTCCCGCGTATCCCAAACACCCAATGGCTTTGCACCTTCCGGTTGTGGCTGGCCAAAAGCCTGGCGGAACATATAGAGAAACGAATTCGGATCCGTGGTAGCCAGTGTCCGGATAAACTTATCACGGTTTTCGACAAACTTTGATTCGTGTCCGTGGGGATCAGCTATCAAAGAAACTTTATTCAGATCAAACACCGCCAGCCTCAGGTCCGGGGTAGTTGATTTGCCGGAGCTTTTCACAGTGATCAATGCCTTCGGATGAAAATCCGTTCCCGCCACGCGGCCGGTAATTGTATACTGACCCGGCTTAAGTACCGCGCTGTTATCGGTTGCTTCCGGCCATATCACCTTTACGTTCGGGCCTTTCACTCCTTTTTTATATGTTCCCTGTATATACGCAGGCAATCTTGGCAGATCCCCTGTTTGAGTTTCAACTTTTACATCAGCTACCTGCACCAGATAATTGTTATACAGCTGCACATCCGTTGGCGCGAACCTCGGAAGCTCTTCCTCCACGCGCCGTCTGCCGGATGTATTGACAGAACCTTCATTGATGCCTCTTCCTTTCAGCGCATTGCTATAGATATCCGTCACCTGTCTGTTGGTAAGCGGAACCCGGTAGATCCGGAAATCATGGACCAGGGCGTTGAGATAAGGATCTCCGGCAGAAAGTGATTTGCCGATATAAAGTATTTTTTCTCCCGGCTGCTGGCCAAATACTTCTGATAATTCCTTCGGAAGATCTTTGGATTCCCCTGCGGGTTTGCCATCAATATACATGACCAGCGAACGGGAGGGAACGTCTATCACGATCGCAAGGTGTACCCATTTATTCATTTCTATAACCGGCAAAACCATCCCGTTCTTATTCGATTTCTCCGTGGTAACCAATGCCTGGAATCCCCGTTGTGCATTTGTGCCTGCAGGCGCCGCAAAAAAATGTTTTGAAGCATCACGTCCGAAATCAAAGAACCGCTGGCCCGCCCGATCTGAACGCATAAAGACCCAGCCGGAAATACTGAGTGACTCCAGATCCGTCAATGCTTCTCCGGGGATCGTCACAAAAGCATTCTGCCCGGAAAGCGACAGGACCTTTCCAAAGCGGCTGTCATTCACGAAGCTGGTATCGCCTCCCTGGTATTTAGCATGCATATTGTTCCTGGACCAGTCTTTCAGATCTCCGTTGAACACATAGCGGGCAAGCATGCCTGTTTCCCCGATGCCATCCAGCACCTGATCGCCGCTTTGAGCCTGTGCCGTATCAATAGCCGCTACCACAACAACAAACCGGATGATACGTATGAATACTTTGTACATTTTCATATTAAATCGTGTTGACCAATAATCTTACCTGTTCTGCTGACCAGCCTCCTTCCTGTTAAAAACAGAAACCGGGATAAAAGAAGAACACTAAAACTAGGAAGAATCTGTGTGGTGCGATAGGTCTATTTTAACTGAAAATCATAAGATATTAGCAGGTATTTTTCCGGTCTATTGATCCAAAACCGGGAAAAACATGCCGGGGCTGCAAAAATAATTTTGGGCTTAGGCTGACCGACCTCAGCCCACCCAAACATATCAAATCTCCCAGGTCCTTAACAAAACAATTTCATCAATCCGGAACAAATTTGCCATGGCAGTAAAACACCGGTTATTGCTGCCGTTCAATTCGTAAATTACGGTTAAGTATGAAACAGCCTGACAGAATTGAGCTGCCACAAGCCCTCAACGAACTCCGCGAATCCGGAAAAGAATTTATCTCATTATTTGAAAACCCGTTGTTGTCTGTTGAGCTTTACCAGCCGCATCTGATAGATCAACAGCAACCACATGACCGTGATGAATGTTATATCATTGCAAAGGGAGAAGCAAATTTCTTTTTTGTAGATAAGGTCAGCCGGGTGAAAGCCGGCGATTTTTTGTACGTGCCTGCTAACGCGAAACATCGCTTTCTTGATTTTTCAAAGGATTTCGCAGTGTGGGTATTTTTTATTGGCCCCGTTGCAGACCTTGATCCGGGAAAATAACCGCGATCCGGCTTCATCAGCATGTTGCAGACAATATCAGGAAAGATCTTCTCCTTTGCATAATCTGTTTTCGTTCTCACCTTTCCATCTCTTCCGGACACGGTCAATACACAATTATTTTCCTTTGCTATGCCTTTGGCTATCGTTACAGCACCAGCTTTCCCTGAGGTAATAACGGTAACCCTGATTATTCAATTTCCAACCCATACGCTGCAGACCCCAATACCAAATATTATCACCAAAAGAATCAAGCTACCATTTGAGAATGTCCGATAGATACTACATCCCTCATTCCCTTCCACAATAAATTTGTCCCTATTAAAAACTATTCAAGTGCAAGACCGTATACCTTACACCGTATTCAGATCGTTTACATTGCTATACATCATCTCCTCGCTCATAACTTCCTGTAAAAAAGATAAAAAACCTGATACATCCGTTTTCAAAACCATTTCCTTTTCTGGAGAGAGCTTTATTACTGAAGCCCGGGCTGGCGTGGCATCGGCCTCATTAAAAGTCGAGTTATTTTTTGCCGGTGGCAAGAATGCATCCGCCTACTCCAATGTCATTGACATTTACGATGTCACCAATGATACATGGAAAACACATTCATTAACCGAAGGAAAAGAGGGGTTGGCGGCTGCTGCGTGCGATAACACCGTTGCTTTTGCAGGCGGGCTCACTTCTTCCGGGCTTTCATCAAAAGTTGATCTTTATAATGCGGCAACTAAGAAATGGTCAGTGGCACAACTATCCGAAGCAAGATCTTACACTGCTGCGACGGCTTCCGCCAATGCCATCTATTTTGGCGCTGGGAATTGTACCGCCTGCGGTGGTGCATCCAAAACTGTTGATATATACGACCCCATTGGGAACAAGTGGACAACCACGCAACTCAGCGAAGCACGCGTTTATCTTTCCGCCGCCGCAACTGATGGGAAGGTGTTGTTTGCCGGTGGTCTTTCCGTGAATGGCATGTCGTCAACTGTTGATATCTACGATGAGCGCACAAAAACATGGACCACAGCAAAGCTCAGCGAACCGCGTGCACAACTGGCAGCAACCGCAACGAATGGTAAGATCTTCTTTGCCGGTGGCAACAACAATAATGCCGACCTCAATACAGTGGACATATACGATACACGCACGAACACCTGGTCAACCGCCAGACTCAGTGAAGCCCGTGCATTCCTGGCTGCAACTGCAATAGGTAACAAGGTATTCTTTGCCGGAGGATTAAAAAACGGCGTGGTAGCATCAGACGTTATCGATGTATATGACACCGCAACCGGCAGCTGGCTTACTATGAAACTCAGCAAAGCAAGAGGACTTATTGGTGCTGCCGCGGCGCTCAACAAGGCGATATTCGCCGGAGGAATGAATCCGCCCCTGCCGGATCCCATGTATAAAACCGCAGAACTTTTCACATTATATCATTAACTTATATTCACTTTTATCAAATGAAACGAATCGTAAAGATCCTGCTTATTGTATTAGTCGTTGCAATACTGGCTATCGGCGGCCATCTGTTATATCTAAAAAGTCTTGCCAGCAAGGAAACGTATCCGGACGATACATGGCTGGCAAAGGCCTCCGTCAAAACAGCGCTGATCATCGTTGCCCATGATGATGACATGATCGGCAGCAGCGGCACCATCAGCATGCTGTGTAAGAACGGCTGGCAGGTCAGAGAAATGTGCTTTTATCAGCAAGGTGGTTTGTATGCAAAAAAAGACAGTCTCAAAAATCCTGTACGGAAAAAAGATCTGCAAAAGGTAGCAGCAATACAGGGGATCAAAAGCGTATCACCAATTGATTTCAATTTCAGGTATCATATGGACACAAAAGAAGCGTATATGCCCACGCCATATGCCGATTTCACCAAGATGTTCATGATTGATTCACTCAGCCGCTATATCGCCGGTTATATCGAAGAATATAAGCCGTCTGTGATATTTACACTGGATAATATGGTTGGCGGGTATGGCCACCCCGAGCATGTACTGATCAGCAGGATCGTGTTCGACTATTGCAATGCCCACAGAAATGACCCGGGCTTCAGCGTTGAAAGGATCTATCAACCCGTGTTCCCGAAAGACCTTGCTGAAAAAGTTTTTTCCACCATGCCCGTTTACCAGCAGGCCAAAAAAGTCTACGGAGTTGACGGCATGCCTCCGCCTGATGTTCAGATCAACATCTCACCCTATGCAAGTCTGAAAAAACAGGCCATGCAAACCTATTCAACGGAACAGAACTCCATCAAAAAGATCTGGCCCTACTACAACTGGTATCCGGCCTGGATCTATTTCAACATATTTGATCGTGATTTTTTCAGGGTGATCTCTTTTGAAGGGAACATCGCAGGCCCCCATTGATCACCTGATCACAGAGAGATTATTGTTCTACTGTATAAACAGTTCTGCAGCCCCGGTCAAAGCAGTTACAGCACAGCTAGACCTGGCGTTCTGTAAAATCCAGCCGCCTTAGCAGCTCTTCAATCGCCCCATAATGCTGCTCCAGTTCTTTTCTATCAACGATCAGCAACTTTGCCGTATTCCCATTCTTCAGCAGCAGCTGGAATCTGCCGGGGAAATCGATTACCCTCTCCGCATGGTCAAGTTTGACGGAGCGGATAGCATACAGCGAAATGGTCCAGGTCTTTTGCTGCAGAAAATCGTTCCGGTAAACGATCTCTACGGTTTCGTCATTTATGATCATTGCCTCCAGGTACTGGTTGCCATCGAAAAAAAGGATTACCACGCGGCTTAGTAACATAGCCGCGATAAACAGCATCCCTCCCGGGCTGGTGTCTGGAATGAACAGCAACAATGCAGATGCAAAAAATACGATGGGGAAAAATGCATTGAAAAAAATCTTACTGCCATGTGAAAGAAGTCCGGACGCGGCAATACAGGAAATGAACAGACGTAACAGAAGGGTCAGTCCCACATAAAACAGGAAGATAGAAAAAAGTAAGAACAGCATATGGCAATATTCAATTGGCACAATGATCCCGAGCCCGTCAGGTGCCGGTGTAAATCGCTGGACCTGTTGACAGAACAATATACAAACAAATTTTTCGTCTGCGGGGCCCGGAACTCACCGCTCCTTTGAAATATCTGCCCCTATAATACCCTGGCTTCGTTTGGTCCCCGGGTGACCACTCATCAAAACATATAGATCTCTTTTCATCTCCTCCCGTTGTTCAGCCATGCCCTCCAATCTTCCGCAACCTTATCCCAGTTGAACCGATCATAATCAACCTCTCCGCTTTCTTTCACAGGAAAAAAATTATGCTCTGTATTTGAATATTCCCTGAAAGTGAAATTATCTTTCTTTAACCGGATCATTTCCATCCGGAAATAATCAATACCGTTTACCGCGCCATAATCTTTTGTGCCAAAAGTGATCAATACCGGTATACGGATTTTCTTCAGATAATCCATTGGAGGTGGATATGAAAACTGATACATCGATTTAAACGTATCGCCAGTTCCATCCATGTTTCCCGGAGCGGCCGTCACGTTCTGCCAATATTGAAAAATACCCTGGTCCAGCTGTGCCGTATCGTTCTGCGCAGCTCTTGTCCGTGAAAGCAAACTCATCATCCGCCCAAGCGGGTTTCCTCCGGAATAGATCAGCGCAGTAACGGCAGGGTAATCACTTGCCAGTTTCGCCGCCACTGCACTACCTTCAGAATGACCGGCAACCACCAACTGGTCCCTTTTTACCCACGACTGTTTCCGTAAAAATTCAAGTACAGCGATATTCCTTTTGACATAATAATCGAGCAGATTGCGTTCGACATACTCCCGGGAAAAATTACCGGAACTGTCTGCGTAGGTAAGATCAGGCCGTAATTGATCTGTATGAGCCATTAACGGAATGGAGGGTTTCCCGACAATAACGAGATGATATTCGCGCGAAAGACTATCAGGATTAAAGACAAATACCGGATAGCTGCTTTTCTGTTCATCCGGGCCATACCTGACCAGTAATGGTATGGGTAAACTGCCCTGGCAAAAAAGAAAGACAGGCTTGCGCTGCAGCTCTTCGCCTTTTTTGGACCTGACCAGTATCTCCACCGTATCTCCACGATAGATGGTTTGCAAATGCCGGTAGCCATAATCAGCAGGCGCATGCTGACCATACACCATCAGCTGACAAAAAAACAGCAGGACAATAAACGTACTTCTCATTATTGTTAACAATGAAACAATAAATATAAGCAATTGACTGATTTAAGGTTCTCTGCAAACTGTGGCAACCTTGTTCATATTCAGGGCTTGCTGAATAACTGAATGGTTCTGCTGAAACGTTTGAGAGGTTTGAGAAGTCTCATAGGTTTGGCGGGTTGCGTTTGTCTGATCAGTTTAATAATGATGCAGAAGCACCGATATCTGCTGCAGGCTTTTTATGCTGACCCGTTCATAATGCTTGCAGCAAACTGCCATCTGGCCGACTGCCGTACCGAATCAACATACCTCATACCAGATCAATCGCTCCGGCAATTCAAAGTCTATTGCTGATGCAGCTGAACGAAGTGCTGCAATTGCTGACGCCAGGCCTGTTTCATCCCGGGAAGCCGGGCGCCGCCACCGCTGGCCTTAATACCGGAAGCGAGTTCCCTGGCATCGGGCCGGGCGAGATCAAAAGGCTGAACGAATGAAGTTGGAGTTTGCAGATCTCCCGGATCTTTTGAGGATTGCTGCATGTGATATTCGATCATCGCATCAAAGTAATCATCGAATGAGGCAAAGTCGGATCTTTTCGGCCGGACAGGTGTTGGTCGCATTACGATTGGTTTTTTAGGAATGGATCTTCGGGGGGACGGATCAAAAAAACAACCGGGCGGCAATCACAATATCGGGAGGGGTTGATGGAGGTAGAACGCTGAGCATGGCATTTTATTGCAAGCCCGGGTTTTGTTGCAGAAAACTTCACATGAGTAAACCATCCTCTCAGCCGGTTCTTTTGCAAAGATCATTTCTGACCCTGCAATTACTTCCCAGCTTTTACACGCTGGCCGCGCAGCTGCGACCGGCAGAAAAGACAGACATATATCAGATACGGATTTATGTCCCTTATCATTATTGAGGAAGTTCCCATGTCCTCCCCGTCCCGGACTTAGACCCGGGGCCAATATCATTTACCAATGAATTTCCAACGATGGACGGACATTCACAGTACCTCCCTGCAACAGGACACTCACTCTTCCGTCTGTATGATCATCAACAAGTTTTTTAACCGGCATCAACTCTTCATCCTTCCATTTCTCTCCTGACTTCTTCCATAACATCAACGTCACAAAGACCTTTTCTTCCTTGCCGATCTGCCCTTCCACGTTTATTACCTTACTCTTTTTACTTACCGGATGCACATCCTCTGTACTCTTCGCCTCCAGCTTCTCCCAGCCTTTTATCGCCACCATCGCCAGTTGATACTCCCCGTTATCAATGATCACTACCTGCTTTCCCTTTATTTTTTTCCGGCGTTCCTTTATTCCCTTCCCGAGATCCGGCAGTGCATAGTGCCCCAGCCTCAGCTCTATCGCCGAATCGGCTGCAATCCTGTCGACCCGCAAAATCCCATCCGCCAACGGGATATCCGCGAGGCTAAGCTTAACTGCATTGTCTGTTTCCAACACCGCATCCCTGTAATAAATCCCTTCATCAAATTTTTTAAAATCATACAACCGCAACGGCTCCCATTCATTCTTCCTGTTGCGGAAAATATAATTCATCGCAACCACGCCATCCACACTATCCGCCTGCCACGGAAACGCACTGTTATACGATAGCCGGTTATAGTTTTCGCTTGCCCTGAAGGGTTCATTCGCACCGATCGCTTTTACCTTACACCAGGCCCGCAGTTCCGACGCACCAATATTTGGGTAATCAGTGATCAGAATATTTGAACTATCCTGGTAACGGTTATATACATTTCCTTTTTTCAACGAACCGGCCCACTCGCCTTCGTTCTCTTTCGCCGTCCAGAATGGATGATCCTCCGGTATCATCAATCCAAGAAATACTTTCCCCATCCAGAATACACTGCCCCTGCAGCTATAAGGCTGGACAGCCGGTTCAAAACTTCCATAGAACCCCAGCGTGGGAATATTATCTTTCATAAAAGCCGGATCACGCATGAACTGCAGGATCACCGATGAAGCGATCCTTCTCATCCATCCATAATTAGTAGTACTGTCATTATCCAGTGCCATCATGGGAAAAGGAACAGCTGACGCCATCCGGTAAGGCATACTTCTACCCCACATGATCATCTTGCCATCTTTTGAAAACAGATAGGGATAGTTATCTTTTACTTCCCTGAAGTTTTTCATCAGCTGATCTGCGATTGCCGGGTAATGTTCGCGGCCAAAAAAATGCACCCACAGCGGCCCATACATTTGAAATGCCCACATACTGTAATAATCATATGCCGGCGCATCATTATACCAGCCATCTCCGCGGTAATGCTGCAAGGTCTTATCAAGATATTCCTCCAGCAAAGCTTCATTCACCTGATAACCCCGGCTTTTAAAAAAACTCAGGACGAATATGTTAAAGTACTTCCAGTTGGAACCTACCGTTTTCCCGTCTCCATAGCTTAACATCAGTTGCGCCAATGAATCCTGCTGTGATTTCGTCAACGGATCGAACAATACTTCCGGAATATAAAATAATGAAACAGCCAACGCTCCGAACTCTACCAGGATCTGGCTCGGGCCTCCACCCTTTGCCTGCGGTTTGATATAAGTTCCACTCTCCGGATTGAGCAATTGAAGGATATGATGACGATAATACGCTCCAACGCGTATATTATTACAGGTAAGCGCGGAATCCTGTTTTAATAAAGGCGCCGCAACAAACAGCGTTCTGCATAAGCCTTCCAGCTTTTCCGTGTTCACCTGACCGGCATTTCTCGGATAACTTTTGCCCGGCTCTTTCGGAAACTGCATCGGATCATCCGGTTTATCTATATAACTAAATGCTCCATTGAGCAGATACAAAGCCGCATCCTTCCAGTGTTTTCTCGTTGTACCTGTAAAAGGGCTTACATTATAATCCGGTTGCTTCAATGTGAACAGCGGCTGATTGGCAACCCGCTTTTGTTGCAGCACCTCATCAAGCGTGGCCTGACCAAATCCGAAAAAGGACATCACACAAAAGGCAACAGGAAAAATGATCTTTCTTTTCATATCAATACTTGAAAACAACAGTATTATTTCTTTTGATACACCCTCACATAATCAACTTCAAACTTCCGGGGAAATTGAGTGTCTGAAGGATCTCCGCCATTCATTCCACCCAGGGCAAGATCAAACAACATATAATGCGGCTGCATAAAAGGATTGAAACCGCTCCCATCTTTATTCACCAGTTGCCCCGTTTCAACTTTATTCAGCAACACATCATCCACAAAAAGACTGATAGACGATTCGCTCCAATCCATCCGCCACACATGAAAGGCATCCGCCCATTTCTTTCCGCCAAGAGAATCCGTAGGAAATGTATTGCTGAACCATTGCGCTTTCCCATCTTTACCGAGACAGGCGATATTCGCCAACAGCTTTCCTCTGTAATATTCCATAATGTCGATCTCTCCGTTTCCCGGCCAGGGCTTATTCACACCAAGCGTCCACCACGCCGGCCATACACCGGCATCGATAGATATTCTTCCGCGCATTTCAAATCTCCCATATTGCCATTCCTGTTTTTTCCGTGAGATCAGGCAGGCAGATGTATAGTGTATCTCCGGACGCGACTTTCTCCAGTCCTTACTGCCCGCATCGTACAACGGATTTGGCCTTGTCTCCTTCCGCGCTTCAATCACCAATAATCCTTTTTCACAAAAGGCATTCTCCGGCTGATACCATTGCAGCTCCTCGTTGCGAACAAATCCCTTTTCATAATCCCAGTTTAATGTATCAGGTTTACCATCCACATTAAACTCATCAGACCATACGAGTGAATAGCCGTCAATGATTTTGGGTGATGAGATCTTTGCCGTGCCGTGACATCCGCCAAAGATCAGCAGCAGACAGCCGGCAACAATGCTTCCCGGAAAAAAATGCTTCATGATAATTATTTTATTTATTGGCAGGGCTCCATTGTAACACACGCACCATTTGTGGCGCCTGAACAGCAATGCCTTCGCCATCTGCCTGCACTACACGTTGAATATAGAGATACAATTGCTTGCTCGTTCGCCAGCGCTCGGTATCATAGCTCGGTTCCCATGCGCCCACATCCGCCTGGGCAAGATCGATGATCTTCCACTGGGCATTACCTGCCAATGAATTCGTCAAAGCCATCGACACTTTATTGCCCCGCTCCTGATCCCGGAAGATCAGTGCCGCATTCAGCGTCTTTCCTTTTTTCCAGCAAACAACCTGAGGTCTCGATATCGGTATTTGTTTTGTACCAGCGCCACTTAATGTAAAAGGCGTTTTACGGAACTTCAACGATGATACGCTCCATTCCTTATCTGTACGATAAACCAGGTGATACTGCGGAACTGAATCATTGGCATCTTTCCAATAACCGGCAATCACCGGCGTTCCTGTGCCGTCAGCCGTCATTGAAGTCTGATTGATCAGTTCGCTTTGCTGCGGGATCCTGTATACATATTCAGCACTGGCAGCATTGATGGGAATCTTATACTGCTCTCCATCCGATCGCTGCCAGGTAACACCACCATCCGGGCTCTTCGCATAGCACAGATCATGGTTGCTGCTCACATCAGGACTTTCCCTCCAGACCCATGAAATATGAAACGTGCCTTTGGCATCAAGAAAACATTGCCAGTATGCATTGCGTTCTCCCTCTCCATCGATCAGATTATCCGTGATCCTTGACCACGCACTGTCCCTGGTAGAATAACGATTGATCACAAGATTGCCGCCGCCGGATCCACCATCACGGTAAAGAAAAATCAGATCGCCCGTAGCTGTTTTATAGAACTCCGGATAAGACACACGCCCTTCAGTCCGCCCGATCATTGGCTTTGCATCCATCTCCAATGAAAGCGGCGCGCGACCTCTGCAATAATTCAATGGATTGTTATGATGATTCCATGCCAGATGCAGGAATCCTTTCCCATCCACCATAATACTAATGGAATTGTGAGCATCTTTCACGTTTCCTTTCAGCTGAGTATTCACCAGCTCCCAATGCGTGCTGCCATGCCTGCGCTTACCCAGCATCACATTCCCTGCAGAATCATAATAACTGATGAATTGAAAATCCTTATATGATACGATTGAATTCTTCCGGAAGATGACAGCATTCACTGAATTGTTCGCCCACCCTTTCCCAACATCGCTTATCACATTCTGCTCAACAGTCTGCGCACACGCAGCTGTCGTAAACAAAACGATAAATAAACAGAATGATCCTAAACGCATTGAAAATTATTAATACAATATGATAATTATCCGAATTATGAATCTTATCTGATTAGGGTTACTGAATAACTACCGGCTTCTGTTGAAACGTTTCATAGGTTTCAAAGGTCAGGCAGGCTGCGTTTGTCAGATCAGGTTAATAATAATGCAGGCTTTTGCGCTCTTTCACCTGTTAAACGACGAACGTCTATAAAACCCTTATTGAATAACATCATGGGTATTCAGCAGCCCCTGATTAAAATGCGGTATCAGGGAGTCATGTTGCCGGCAATAACCACTACACCGTGTAGTGACCTTCGGCCAACGGCAATCGCTCATCCGCCAGCGAACGAACACAAAGTCACTTCCTCCCACCCAGATACCTCACACGTTCGCAAGCCGCCAGCAAAAAAGCGCCAACACCAAAATTAGCTGTCGAATTCACATCAAGGATCTGACCGGGAATTGCTTTCGCACCAATTGGCTGAACGTATCCGATCTTGCCATCGGGCTGCAAGGCAACCGTTGTCAGATACTTCCACGCTTTCTCTGCCACCGGCTGATACTCCGCAGCATCCAGCAACCCTTTGTTGATCCCCCATTGGATCCCGTATGTAAAGAACGCTGTACCACTTGTTTCAGGACCGGGTGCAAAATTATGTTCCAGCAAACTCCGCGTCCAGTATCCATCTGCAGTCTGACAGGCTTTCAATGCTTTCGCCATCGATTTAAACCGGCTGATATAAAATTCGCGGTGTTTATGCCCGGCCGGCAGATCATTCAATACTTTTGCCAGCCCCGCAATCACCCAACCATCACCACGGGCCCAGAAGTCTTTTTTGTTTTCCAGGATGGAATGTTTGGGATAAACAAAATTTCCATCGCGATAGTAAAGTCCAACTTCCTTATCATACATCAGACTGTCGGCGTAAGTGAAATATTCGTACAGCTTGTCCAGGTACAATTCATTCTTTGTAACCTTATACAACTTCGTCATCACAGGCATTACCATATAAAGTCCATCCGCCCACCACCAGTAATTATTCTGCGGCGTGCTCATTTCATACTCCATCACTTCCTTTGCCCGCGCGATCTTGAATGGCTTCTTTTTCAAATTATACAGATCGATATAAGTCTGAAAACAGATCTGCCAGTCGCCAAACAGCACATGCTTATCTGTCTCCCCATAATTATACTTCCACTCTTCCTTATTATCAGACCCTGCTCCTTTCCATTGATTGTGTATGGCCCATGCAGTTGAATAAGCAAGATATTCTTTCTTCTTCGTCATGAAATACACTTCCATATTTCCTGTATGATACGCCGCGTTATCCCAGAACGAGCGATTCTCCGGCGAATTATTCGCCTGCCAGTATTGATTTACCTGGTGGATAATACGGATCACGCTATCTGCCGCCTTTCTTTGTGCGTTACTTTGGAGAACAATAAGAATTGAAATGGCTATAAAAGCACCTGTCTTCTTTTTCACGTATTTAACTTTTTAATTTCCGGGGCGTGAGACTGCACCGGGGCGGTCAAACTGATCCTGCGCCGGTGCGTATCTCACACACCAGCACAGTTTAGATTAACATCAGACCAGATCCGTCTTCACTCAATCGATCACTTCAATAACATAGGAATAGCTGTATTCCTTTTCCCGGAATCTATATTTATCCAGCGGCTTCGCGCCCCATGAATTCAAACCGCCCACACCACGTTGAAAAAGATCAACATTCAAAATCGTCCTGTTTGCCGCCTCTATATCCGAAGGATGCTGTTGTTTCTTTGTCGTTCCCGGATCCCAATCTTCCGTTCTGTAATTTGTTGCGCTGACAGACAATGGCTGCAAACCCGTAATACGCACACCTTTCCCGTTATTATCTGTTAGCGTGAACCATCTTACATCTGTTCTATTTCCACTCTCCTGCGGACGATAGTACGGAAAGGCCTGATCTTTCACATTCGATTGCCAAACTGCCATGAACGCATCCTGGTTACGGTCCACATAGTTCTCATAAGGGCCACGTCCATACCATTTGAAAATCTGTACCTCTTTGGGCAACTCCATATTCATTCCAAAACGCATCATCTCCGGCAGATCATCCGACAGGGCTTTATAGTTGGACGTAACAGTAAGCGAACCATCTTTATTGATCGTATAGTTCACATTTACGATCGCATTCACACCTGCTGGCATCACTTCATAATGCACAGTAGGAACGCCGCCATTTTCATCTACATGCTGAAAGCTGACCTTTTGCGTCATAGATGCAACATCCCACACGCGAAGATTGTATTGTGCCTGTTCGCCAAAATCATTATCCGTCGGAGCTCGCCAGAAATTAAGTTTGGGCATTCTTGCAAAAACCCTTCTTGAATTTTTAGTAACCGATCCCAATCCACGGCCATTCTTATAAAACTCATAGGTAACGCCATTGGCAATGAAAGTGATCTTATCCTGTTCATCTTTCTTTTCAATCTCAGCTTTTGCTGCGCCGTCTGTTGAGCTGGCAAAATAGTTATTACCCGAATATTTGAGCTCTCCTTTCGCGGCCTCAAAACCTGCCGGCAAAAACCTGCCGGCGACAACTGTATAGGCATATACATGCAGATAATATTCGGTTCCTGCCGCAAAATTCAATTGCGGAATGGCCAGCTTCACATCTTTTGAACCATCTGCCGGAATATTCGCAGTGAAATTGCCCGTAGCAGCGGTGTCGCCATTCTTCAATAATACCCATTGGAATTTATAATTCTCCGCAGTGACTGGTGTAAACTTGAAGTCATTCATCACTGTGATCAATCCCTGGCTGAGGTCTTTCTCTTTAAATAAAATATTCTGGTAAACTTTTTTTACAATGTAGGTGTGGGGCAGGTATTGCTGATCCGGAGAAATGATACCATCCATACAGAAATTCCCTTCATTCATTCTGTTGTATCCGTTCAGATCGCCGCCATAGGCCCAATATTCGCGCCCCTGTTCATCTTTTGTTTTATAGCCATGATTATACCACTCCCAGATAAACCCTCCCTGCATATTCTTGCTTGTACGGATCAGATCCCAGTAGTCCTGGAAATTGCCCATACTATTCCCCATCGCATGTGCGTATTCACACATGATATATGGACGTTTCAGGTCTTTCGCAGCATCACGCACCATGTTTTCCCAGGAAGGATACATATGACAGATAATATCTGTATTCCGGTCGCGCTGATACGCCTGCTCATATTGTACAGGTCGGCTGGTGTCACGGGCTTTCGCCCAGTCATACATTGTAAAGAACGCCTTGCCATTACTTGCTTCATTACCCAATGACCAGAAAATAACGGAAGCATGATTCTTGTCTCTTTCGATCAATCTTTTTAAACGATCGAGATGCGCCTCCTGCCATTCAGGGAAATTCGACACGTTATCCGGACCATATCCCAAACCATGTGATTCGAGATTTGTTTCATCAACCAGGTAAATACCGTACTCATCACACAGCCGGTACCATAAAGGCTGCTGTGGATAGTGTGAAGTACGGACCGCATTTATATTGAGTTCTTTGAAGAGTTGAATATTGCGCAGCATCACCGTGGAATCAACCACCTGTCCTGTAGCAGTATTGAACTCATGAAGATTCACCCCTTTGAACAGGATCTTCTTTCCATTGATGAAAACCTGGCCATCCCTGATCTCGATCTTCCTGAACCCGATCCTGTGTGATGTCACTTCAACGATCTTTCCTTTTTCATCTTTCAGCGTAATGATCAGGTTATACAGGTTCGGTGTCTCTGCCGTCCATTGAAGCGGCGATTTTACTTCGCCTGAAAAATGAGTTGAGTCGATCTGATCTGCACCAACCGTAAGCTTTTGTGTTTTTGAAAATACACGTTTGCCCGCTTTATCCAGGATGGCGATCTCCGCCGATCTGTTTACCGGTGCTTGTGTATAGTTTTTGATCTTCAGATCGAGGCTGAACAACCCATTGCGGTAATGCTGATCAAGATCCGGATGCGCAAAGAAATCGAGTATGCGCGTCTGATCTGTGCTGTACAGGTAAACGCTTCTGTTAATGCCACCCAATCTCCACATATCCTGATCCTCGAGGTAGCTGCCGTCACTGAACTTATGCACTTCGCAGGCGAGCAGGTTCTTCCCGGGTTTTACAAATTCGGTGATATCAAATTCCGCGGGACTTTTCGAGTTCTCAGTATAGCCAACGCGCTTGCCATTGATCCATACATACATGGAATTCGTGCCGCCCTCAAAATGCAGAAAAGTACGGCGGCCACTCCAGTCGGCAGGTACTTCAAACTCCTGCCGGTATGCGCCACTCGGCGAATCCTGCCTGTCTATAAAAGGTGGTTTTGCCCTGAAACCAAAACCTGTGTTCACATACATCGGCACACCAAAACCATTGAACTCCCAGTTGCCCGGCACAGGCATGAACACCCATTTTGAATCGTTATAATTCTCCGCATAAAAATTCTGCGGCACATCGGCGATCTTATCTACCCAGAAAAACTTCCACTTCCCGTTCAATGAACGGTAATATTCAGAGTTACTGTATACATTACCCGCCGCCGCTGCTTCATTCGAATACGGCAGTGCGGTAGCACGTGTGTTCTCTTTATTGATCGCAAAGACTTCCGGATTCTCCCAGTCCGGTTTTGTCTGGGCATGCAACATGCCAGCGCAAATACATACTAACCCTAACGCTAACCCTTTTCTTATGTCTTTCATTTTTGAACCCTTGTATATTGAATAAAACTGGTCACGCACATTTATTATTTTCCTTCTGAAGGAATCATTCCCTAAGGAATATGCAACGCATGATCCGCCGGAAGATCTGTACCACCCCAGGCTTTAACTGCAGTCCACGGCTGTGCAGGCGCAGACCAGAATACATTGTCTTCACCAAGGCCCAACGGCAGAAACAGATTGGTACACAGATACACGCTTCCCGTATTGATATATCCCTCCGCCAATCCCGGCTGGTTACCATACAATCCGATGCTAAGCCATCCGTCATTTGTAAAAACCCCGGGAGCCGAAATAGTTTTCCTCAGCACAGCACCCAATGCCGAACGCACCTGCCCCGGAGATAATGATGCCGGCAGTTTGCCTCTGTAGCTGATATCCGCCAGGTGATGGAACGCACCACCACGATAAGTAATGGACCTGCCTGTCGCAGGAAATGATCCATCCGCATTGATCAGTCTTTCCTGTATTTCGGCATAGCGCTGGGAAATCTTTTCCAGCTTTGGCGCAAACCACGTATACGCCTTTCCCTTTATACTGAGCGCATCAATGATATTGTTCAGATACGGCTGGATCACGTAGCTGTTATAATAATCAAACGCGAAGTTCATCCCGTCTGAAAACAATCCATCTCCCACATACCAGTGTTCCGCAAACTCTCTGATACCGAATTCAACCCGGACCTTGTCATAAAGATAACCATACTTACAAAAGAATGCTTCGATCATCCCGCTGAACAGGATCCAGTTGCTATAAACCGGCACCGTATTACGGGTCAGCAATAATGCGTTATACGTCTGTGCCTTCACCGTATCACTTAGGTGTTCCCATAACCAGGGGCATCGGATCATTCCCAATGCAAAAAAAGAAGCATCCACCAGTGGCTGGCCTCCCGACCATGTCATATAATCAGGCGAATTTGGATCAACTGCATTACCGACAGCTTTGATCGTCCATGCCCTGTATTGTTCACGCAATTTTACTTCATCAGCACTGCCGCCTTCAAGATTCAGCCAGGGCCCAAGACCACTAAGCGTTCTTCCAAACGCTTCCAGGTAAGCTGCATTGGTCCTGTTGGTTTTATTATCCACGCGGTCCGACAAGGTCAGTGTCATTCTTTCTTTCAACCTGCCTTCGGCAAGATTGGAAAGAACAGGGCGCACAATGCGATCCATCTGGCTCAGCCAGTATTGACGTTCAGAAACCGCTACCTTTTGTTCAGCAGCTTTTCTGCCGGTAGTCTTTTTTTGCGCAAAGCCTTGCCACGAAGACGTAAGCAATACGATTGCAAAGGCAAGTTTTACCGTCTTTGAAAATTTATTATACCCAGACGTCATTGAGTTCATTGTTTTTTTGAATACTTTAAACCGTACTCATCCAGTTCGAATATAAAGGAAATTTCCGCCCTCATCCAACTGCCTTCAACCTGCATCTCCTTCCATACTCCGACGGCGTTTCGCCGTATACCTTTACAAACTGCTCCCTGAAGTATTTGATATCATAAATCCCTACCGCCATTGCACTTTCCGAAATATTCAATTCTCCCTTTATGATCAATTCCGCCGCTCTCCGCAAGCGGATAGAGCGCACAAACGGGTTGATCGCCAGCCCTGAGATCTGCTTGATCCTTCGGTAAAGAACCGAATGACTGACACCGATCAGCCTGGCCAGCGTCTGTACATTAAACTCTTCGCAATCAAGATGAGCCTCAATCACAGCAACACATTTCTCCAGAAGGGCCTTATCTTCAAACAACGCCGGTTCATCCTGCACGATCTGCAAACCCGCCCCATTATAAGGCTGGCATACTTCAACAGTGCTATTTAAAGTCAGGCTTTCCCGTCCGTAATCACCAATTCTCATCAGCAATTGCATTAGATGAATGTTTTTATTTCGGATCCTCCGCATTTATCTTATTCAACACCGGCTTCTTCATTCCTTTCAACTCAGTTTGTTCCGGCTTCAGCAACTCCAATACGGTGATCTCATTCTTTCCTTTCTTCAACCATTCAACCGGAACATATAAACTTTGCTGCGGGCCGATACTCCAGTATCTGCCAAGATTATGTCCGTTCACCCACACAACTCCTTTTCCCCAATTACTCATATCAAGATAACTATCACCAACGGCATCCAGGTTAAAACTGCCTTTCTTCAACACAGGCTGATCGATTGTCAGTTTGCTCTTTTTTTGTTGCTTCAATCCGTCAGTATCAAAAGGCAAAGAGAACATTTGCCATTGAGTCAATTCATGTTCATTAAACAATACTTTCTCTGTGATCCCCTTTTTATTTTTCAATAAATAAGGTCCGTAATTGATCCTTCCAAGATTCTCAACCAAAATATCCAGCGTCAGTTTTCCATTTGGAAGATCAAGCAGCAAACTATCCTGTTTCAGTCTTCTGTCAAGCACACCTGCTCTTTTCCCGTTGATATAAACGATCCCATAATCCCGCAGGTCTTTTATTTTCAAAAGCCCTTTTGCGCCTCCGTTGATGGTTGTGCGATATAACACAAAACCATAAGCCTGATTCAGATCTTCAAAACTCAATGGAGTAATATTTGACCTGTGAGAAGGCAGCGCATCAAATACATTCACCGTCTGCGTAACCTTTACGGAAGGAATCGCTATGCTCTTTTTTGCTGCAGGCACATCCGGCAACGTCTGCCCGGCGGGTAAATACTGCTGAATGACCTTCCGGAAATCCATGAACTTTGCAGTAGGGTTACCGGCTTCATCCAACGGCGCATCATAATCATAGCTACTGATCTGCGGCTCATAAGGGCTCTTATCATTGTAATTTGCCCCGTTCATAAATCCCCTTGTCGTTCCTCCATGGAACATATACATATTAATAGACATTCCCGCCGCCAGCACAGAATCCAACCCGGGAACATACTTCTCCGCGGGTGTGGTATGATGCGGTGCTCCCCACCAGTCGAACCAGGCCGGGTACCACTCAGCAACAAAGTACGGGCCTTTATTATCATTGACCGCATTGATCAGTGGTCTGATCTTCGATGGTTTATCAATACCATTGACAGCGGGCAATAAACCCGGTAAATTTCCTTTTGCCAAAAATGGCTCGGGATCGCAGGTATATAACAATCCATCAAAGCCGGCATCAATAAACATCTGACGGTTGATGCCAAGATAATGTTTGTCGCTTCCATAAGCGCCATACTCATTCTCTACCTGTACCATCAAAATATTCCCGCCATGATTGACCTGTAAAGAAGCCAGTTGCTTACCAACTTCCTGTATGTAAGATTTATATTCCTGTAAATATTTTTCCTCCGTGCTTCTTACCTTCAACCCTTCTTCCGTTTGCAACCAGTAAGGGTAACCGCCAAATTCCCACTCCGCACAAACGTAAGGACTGGGCCGGAGTATCACCCACAGACCTTCCTCCCGCGCCGTTTTTACAAATGCGGCAATATCATTATTACCTGAAAAGTCAAACTGATCTTTTTGCGGCTCGTGCACATTCCAGAATACGTATGTACCAATCGTATTTAAGCCCATAGCTTTGGCCATTTTCATTCTTGCACGCCATGCTTCTTTCGGAACCCTTGGGTAATGAATTTCTCCTGAAATGATCTGGAATGGCTTTCCATCCAGCAGAAATATAGAATCAGCTAATTCAAAGTTATGCTCCGCTTTAGTCTGCATCATTTGCGCAGTGCCCCTCAGGCTCATTACCTGCGTAAACAATAACATCACTGCTATTCTCAAAAACGACTTGTTCATGTACGGTTATTTGTTGTTCTTCTTAAGATCATTCAATTGCCAGATATCAGCCCATTCAATATGCGGCTCTCCCTCTTTGAATTGTATCGGCAGCCAGATATAACGACTGTCTATCAGGTTTGCCGGATTCCATTTGTCAGCCATAAATACAAACTGATCTTTCTTTCCTGCAACAGGAAACACATAAGTTGACTGCCCGCCATAAGTTGAATCAGCTCCGTTGCCATGCAGGGGACTTCCCGTCAATGTCCAGTCGCCAAACAGAGAATCAGCCACATGAATTGTGGCCGGGTTTGGTTTCCACCCTGTACATCCGCTTGTGATCAGATAATATTTACCGGACCATTTGAAGACCGCCGGTGCCTCTCTGTGTGCGCTGAAGAGCATTTTATCTTTTGGAGTGGCCGATGTATAATCATCACTCAGCTCGGCTATATGCAGATCATAATTTTCTCTTGAAGAATATATGGTATATGCTTTATCATTGTCGTCAACAAACAATGTCATATCTCTCGACATATTATCATTGGGGCGGAAGCTTTTCACATACCGGAACGGTCCTGTTGCTTTATCACTGATCGCAACACCAGCTCTCGCAGCGCTATATCCCTTGTCCTTTAATTCCAGGTGAAACCACATGACGTATTTTTTTGTCTTGCGGTTGTAAATAACTTTAGGCCGTTCCATCAAACAACCTGCTTCAATATCGCTACCCGCCTCCTGCGATGGCGCAAGGGCAATACCTTCATATTTCCATCGATAAAGATCTTTGGAAGAGTACACGTTCACACCTTCCGATGCGTGCCGTCCACGCTTTTCACCAAACCAGTAATAAACCTTGTTTACCAATAACACGCCACCGCCATGCGCATTGATCACTTCACCGGCTTCATCATTCCAAACCGCGCCGGGCCGGAACATATCATCGGCCACAGCCGCATTCATCAGCTGTGATCCTTCCGCAGAAACTTTTCCACTATCATGAACCTGATTCTGTCCCGAACATGCAGCAAAAAGACTTCCTGCACAAAATAGTAACCCACAAAGCTGCTGACGGCTTATTAAACCCAGGGATTGTGCTTTCATAAGTGATCTGAAATTGCCTTTAGATAAGATCGATTTAAAAATTCCGTTAACTATCCAACCAAACTAAACAGTGATAAAAAGCCGGGACGAACTCCCGGCCTGATCAACTGCTAACTGCTCTATATGAAAATCGATGATCGATGCCGGATACCCGATAACCGGACGAAACTTCTTCACTCATACTGCGCTCAACCGTCGAATATCCAACATCGAACATCCCATTTTTATTGCTTGTCCTCATCCGCCACTGCATCTTCCCACTTATCCCATTTCGCAACAGAACCGTTATAGCCATTATAACCAAAATTCTGGCTGATCACGCCTTTGTTATTAGCCGTGATCGCGGAGTTCGGGATCGGCCAGTAGAGATTACATTTATTGATCTTGTAATTCAGTGTCCGCACATTAGAGATCACACCGCCTCTGTTGTACATGCCGCCTGTCAATACAGTACGTTTGTACCAGTAGCTGCCGCCGGAAGCATCAGTACCTTGGGCCTTGTCATAAGTATTCACGTCATACGTGTTACCCCATTCGTCGGGTTTGCCGCTCAATGCGAGGCAATAGGAAACGCGGCTCAGCTCCATGTGGCGCCATTCTTCCAGGTAAAGCTCACGTGCGCGCTCATTCATGATATCGCCGATATTAACGGTAGCATAGAGCGCTGTGCATGATGCTCTTTTCCTGATCTCGTTCACGTCATTGGTAGCGCCCGCCACATCTCCGAGATAGAACTCCGCTTCTGCACGGAGGAGATAGGCTTCAGCAAGACGATAGAGATACCAGTCGCCATTGCTGCCTGTTGTTGCTCCGGTATAGGCGTTCGAACCCAGGTTTGCTTCTGCTATAGCATCCGCTATGAAAATCTTATAGTGAGGCCAATCGAACCAGGAGCGGATAGTATCGGAGCAAAGCAGCGCATTGGTTGTTGGATGATATAAAGTAACATTTTGCCCACGATAGGTTGATCCCGCAGTTCCGTATTTCAATGAGTCCATTTTCACCCAGTTACCCGTTTTAGAATTATGGCGAAGGTCATCCACATCTTCAATACCATTGACATTCCATAAGCCATGCTGAGCAAACGGTGTCGGACGGATTGTTCCGATACCGCGTCCCAAAGCTCTTCCATAATCGAGATCGGCACGATAGTTTGCATTATTTCTGGCATACAGGTCAATACCATTTGAGCCATTAGGCGCTTTAAGGTTTCCTGAATTATAGAGCGGGGCGAAAATACGCATGATAGCAAAGTCCATATTAGACTGAGCACCGCGGTTCGGCATACCCATGATCACTTCAGTATTTGTAGCAATAAGCTTGTTTTCCGGACGATGCAGATCCCAGATCACATTGCGTGTAATATTCCAGGTTTTAGGCTCCCCGCCAGGATAAAACGTACCGAACGTTGTCTTCATCAGGGAATAACCCGACTGATTGATCAGTATATCCGCCTGGTCTTTGGCTTTTTGGAACTGACCAGTCGCCAGGTAACATTTGATCAGCAGCATCCGGCAGGCACCTTTGTTCACCCTGCCAATATATGTCATGTCCTTTTGTTCAGGCACCCACTCCACCGCCTTCTCCATATCAAGGGTGATCATTTTCAGGATCTCAGACTTGCTGGTGGAACGATAGTTTTGTTTGGGCACTTCAATGATCTTGGTGACTAATGGCACATCGCCATACTGGAACACCAGTGCCAGATAACGGAATGCGCGGTGAAAGTATGCCATGCCTTTATATGTATTTTTGGTAGCCTGATCCATACTTTCAACCCTGTCAGCATATGTAAGAATAGTGTTGGCATATTTAATCCCGTTATAGGTTTCATCCCAAAAGTGATTGATGTAGTTTCCATCATTACCGCCAGGACCTGCTGCTCCGCCGGTTGGAGTTAAATTATCAGCAAAGTTGTAGTTGACCGAGTTTCCATCCACATCTGTTTTGCCATACACAGCAAGATCGGAGAACATATATTCAGTTCCTATAACTACTGAGTTTGTATTCGCGGACGTGTTTGTCCAGTACGAACGTATATGACGGTCGCTGATTGCCAAAGCGGCTTTCAGACCAGACTCTGTATTGAACGTAGTTGTTGGTTCAAAAAAGGAAAGCGGATCTGGTTCAAGAAAAGTTTTTTTACAACTGCTCAAACAAACAGCGCCTGTAATTGCCGCAATCGCAAGACCAGCTGCAGATATTTTTGTATTCTTATATTTAAACGAAGGCATAGCAATTTTTTTTAGAAGTTTACATTAAATCCAAGTGAAAAAACGCGCGTTGCAAGACCACCTGTTTCAGGGTCACCATATTCCCAGTCTTTTTGCCATACGGCTGCGTTGCGGACTGAGCCATAGAATTTCACGCGCTGCAGTTGCAATTTATCAGTCCATTTCTTAGGCAGGGTGTATCCAACGGCTATATTCTCCAAACGGATGAACGAGCGGTTATACAATCTGTCCGCAGTTGCTCCCGGAGCCACCATGGCATCCAGACGCGCATACTTATTCGTTGGATTCTCCGGCGTCCAGTACTCTTTACTGAAGGTGTTGAAACCGTAGGTGATCAGTGAACCGCCGTTATCGTTATTCATGTAATATCCTGCAAGGCTTTTATGCCCCATGTAAGAATAAATATTTACTGATAATGTCAGATTTCTGAAGAATGTAAAATCATTACGCAATTGCCAGTTGATCGGCGGAGCCGTCTGACCCAGGAATTGTTTATCATTGTTATTATAAACCGGAGTAGTTGATCCGTCAGCATTTTTCCTGTCGTCAGCTGTGTATGAGTTTTCTATTTTAGGATCTCCCGGTCTTTGGCCATATCTCAGTGCTTCGGCGGCCTCATTTGTCTGCCAGATACCTGTTACACGATAGTTCCAGATCGCACTAATCGGTTGCCCGATGAACCATCCATTGGTCTGATCATCCATCTCTTTTGTTCCGATTACATTGCCATTTGCATCAACAATGCTTTCTAACCTGTAATCCAGATGGGCGATCGTATTTTTCACATAAGAAAATGCAAGACTTGTATTCCACTCAAATACCCGGCTTTTGATATTAGCGGAGTTGATCACGAAATCGACACCCTTGTTCTGTACTTCACCAAGATTTGTAGTAATGCTGAAAAATCCGGTAAAGCCAGGCAGGCGTTGCGCCATGATCATATCATGCGTTTTCATCCTATAATAATCAAAAGAGCCTGTAATACGGTCATTCAGGAAACCGAAATCCAATCCAAAGTTCAAAGACGAAGTTTTTTCCCACTGCAGATTGGGGTTTGACATACGGTCAACAAACAAATACTTAACCTCTTCCGTGCCGCTGCCCACGATATAACCCATAGTCGCGCCATAACCTGAGGTCAGGTTCGCCAGCGATATATAGGGATCACCGAGTGAGCGGTTACCATTCTCGCCATACGTAACACGCAGGTTACCGGTACTCATCACATTATTCCATTTAAAGAACTTCTCGTTTGCAAAATTCCATTTGAAGCCAAATGCTGGGAATGTTGCATAGGGATTATTCTGGCCGAATGCAGAATAACCATCACGGCGTACAGAAGCAGAAACAGTATAGCGGTTATCATATGTATAGATCGCTCTTGCCAGCAGACCATCCGCTGTCTGGTGTGAATCTTCTGTAGAAAATGAACTGTTTTCTTTTGTGGCATTCTGCGTATTGTGGAAACCCAATGCATCTGTAGGGAGAATGTTACGTGCATTGGTCACATCATACCAGTATCTGCGCTCTTCCGCTTCCTGCACGAGTGTAACGTTCAGGCGATGCACTTTTGCAAAAGTATGTTCCCATGCCAGTGTGTTGTTGAGAGACCAGTCAAAACGTTTCGACTGAGAGCGGTCTACACCACGGCTCACCGGCGATGTATTTGGTTCTGCAGCTGACATGAAGTAGCGGTTGTAGAACCATTGATAACGCGGAGATGCATTGAATGAATAGGTGATGCCGAAAGGCAATTTGATCTTCGCAGTCAGGATCGTATTCAATACCGTATAACCACGCTCGAGTGCCAGGTACTGTTTTTCAAAATCATAATTATAACCCCGCAGAACAGAACCATCACCCATCGGATACTGAGCCAGGCTACCGTCTGCATTTGTGTAATGACTGAACGGAGAGTTGCGGATCTGGTTATTATCCCAGTAATTCTGACCAAGACCCGGCTGCAGGTCTCCGTCACTACGATCCTGGAAATTGATATTAGCGCCTATTTCCAGCCATTTATTCACTTTACCCTCGACCTTCACATTTGAACGGATGGCTTTATAATTATTGTATTGAACAGCACCTTCATTGCGCAGATAACCAACTGACATGTAATAGTTCATTTTGTCATTCGCGCCTGATATGCTTGCATTATAATCCTGGTTAAAACCGGTACGGAAAGTATGATCATACCAGTCGAATGTATTGCCGGCCAGGTAGTCTGCCAACACCCCATTGGTGAATTCCAACCGTCTGGCATAAATGCTGGCGTCAGATTCGTTGGGGGAGTTGGGAGTGTACGCTCGCCACTGATCGATACTTATACCATACTTGCTCAGATTATCGGGGGAATCAAAGAAGCCTGGAGTGTTTATGGTAGCCGCGTTCTGATAAGCTTCATAGTTACCCGTGACGGCGTTGACACCGTAAGTGTTCCTTTTGTACCAGTCTTCACGGTATTTCATATATTCCTGCGGACCAAACACTTCCCTGTATGCGCTCTTTGTGTTTGCACCGAAGTTTGCCGATATGTTCACCACAGGTTTGCCCTGCTTACCTTTTTTGGTAGTGATGATGATCACCCCGCTCGCTGCTCTTGAACCGTAAACCGCTGCGGCCGATGCGTCTTTCAGTACATCGATCTGACCGATATCATCCGGGTTGATCTCTGAAAGTTCACCATAAAAAAGCATTCCATCCAGCACGATCAGCGGGTCATTGTGACCGCCGTCTGTGTATACCGAACGCTGTCCGCGCAATTGCATGGAACCACCGCCTTTCGCGGAAGGATCATACCCAACGCTCAAACCCGGCGTTCCGCGGAGGATATCCTGAACGGTGTTGGGATTTTCGTTGGCTAATTTGTCAGGACGGATCTGGACCACCGAACCGGTGAGATCCTTTTTCCGCGCCTGCCCATAGCCGATCACCACCACCTCTTCCATGTTGCCAGCAGCAGACGGAGAAAGGGTTACGGTAACCTTTAAAGAAGCAGGCACTTCAACCTCCTGCAAAGCAAAGCTCACGTGCGTGACCACCAGCTTCGCACCCGCCGCAGCCTGGATGGTAAAATTCCCGGCTTCATCCGTTTGCGTACTGGTCGTGGTATTCTTAACATTGATGTTTGCGTTGGCAACGGGCGTCCCGTCAGCCGAACGGATCTGACCTGTAACCCGGTCCTGGGCAAACAACAAAGAAGTAGTGAACAAAAGAAAAAGGGAGAAAAGCACCTTTAGTTTGGCAGAATATTGATCCGACGGATCATGCCGGTGCCAGCAGTTAACTTTGATCATATGGCAGTGTTTTTAAGTATTTAGGATAGATAGCCCTCTATCCATCCCAAAAATGGAGATAAAAGGAATAAAAGTCAGGGGGACAAATCATAAAAATAGGGGGACAAGTCTGAAAATATGGGGGGAATCGACGAATTGAAGAGTCCGGGATTCGTTCGTTGGCCGTTTACCGTTGGCCGTTGGCCGACTTAGAGTCTGACGGATTTAATGTTCGTGTGATGACCGGCGGTCGAAATTCAACCTGGAATCATACAAAAGACAAAACCTCCTGAATTGGAGGCTTCATTTAAATTATTTCATTTCATCATGCGGAGCCCGGCCAACGGTCAACGAACGAAGCCCAAACTCTTCAACCCCACGCCGGCCAACGCTCATCCCGCCGGATTCTTCCCAAGAACCCGCCTATACCGCTTAACATAGTCCGATGGTTTTACCTTGAACAGCCCGAAAAACTGCTCCCTGAAATACCTGACGTCGGTAAATCCAGTCATATAGGCCACCTCGGTAATGGTCTTATTGGTTGTGATCAGCAGTTCCGCTGCCTTGCGCAGGCGGATATAGCGAATGAACACGTTGATTGTCAACCCCGATACCGATCTTACCTTTTTATATAAGGCAGGATGGCTCATACCCATCCGTTTGCAGAACTTCTCCACCGTAAAATCAGCATCGTCCAGGTATTCTTCTACCACCGTGATACAGCGTTCGACGAACTCTTTATGCTCGCCTGCCACCTTCACCGTTGGCTTCAGGGTCACGGCATTGAAGAAATATTGCTGAAGATGATTCCTTCCCTTCAGGATATTCTGAACACGGGCGACGATCATGCTGCGGTCGAATGGCTTACTGATATAATCTTCGGCGCCTTCTTCCAATCCCTGCAGTTTTGTTTCATCTGAAGAGCTGGCCGTCAGCAGCAACACCGGAATATGCGCGATCGACGGCGTCTGCTTGATCTTCCGGCAAACCTCCACGCCGTCCATTTTCTTCATTTTCACATCACAGATCACAATATCCGGCACTTCCTGCGCGGCAAGCTCATAGCCTTCCGGCCCGTCTTCTGCCTCATATATAATATAGGAGCCGGAAAATATCTCCTTTATATAAGAACGGATCTCAGGATTATCGTCGATGACCAATAGCGAAGGCAGCTCTGACCTGAGCTTGTCGATCACCTGGGACTTATTTGGTTGAGATGCGGGAGATGCCATTTCCGCTTCTGCATCAGGTTCTTCCACCAGCTCCTGCAATATGGTAGGACGGGCCTCCGCCAGGGTCTCATTTTTCAGATACGGCAGCTGAGGCTGATCCTTATCCTTTGGCAGGATCAGCCGGAACTCAGCACCGCTGCCCGGCACATTCTGATGAACGATCCTGCCGCGATGGGCAGCCGCCAGTTTCTGCGAAACATACAGCCCGATCCCAAAACCTGTTTGTGCGCCCCGGCCTCCATTCTCCACCCGGTAAAACGAATCAAAGATCTTATCACCTACTTCTGCGGGAATGCCCGTGCCGGTATCTTTTACCAGTATCTGCACTTCCTCCCCGTCTTCCTCTGTAAGCAACGTCACTTTGCCCCCGGAGGGCGTATACTTAAAGGCGTTGGATACCAGGTTATACAAAATGATCTCTATCTTTTCCTTGTCTCCATATATAAGGATCTCGTTTCCGCCATCTTCAAACACAAAATCGATCTTCCTCGATTGCGCCAGGTGACTGAAGCTTAATACTACTTCCCTGCACACATCCACAATATCAAACCGCTCCACCCTCAATTGCTGATCCACCGATTCAACCTTGCGGAACAACAATAACTGATCAACAAGACTTAATAATCTGCGCGCATTACGATAGATCTTGAGAATGTTCCCCTTCTCCGGAGAATCCCCTTTCGCTGAAGCCAGGTCCTTCAATGGATTTATGATCAGTGTCAACGGCGTTCTGAACTCATGCGAGATATGTGTAAAAAACGAGATCTTTCTTTCCGTACTTTCCTTTTCCTTTTCTTTCTCCAGGTGCGCCAGTTTCACTTCATATTTTAACCGTTCCTGCCGTTTGGAATAAAGCAAATAAAGATAACCGCCGCCAAACACCACCAACGCATACATGAAATATGCCCACCAGGTCCTGAACCAGGGCGGGTTGACCACCACGCTGAGCAGCTTCGTTTCTTCTCCCCACACACCATCTGCATTGGCTACTTTTACCTTGAATATGTAATTACCTTCCTGTAAGCGGGAATAGTTTGCAGTCCGGGAATTATTCGCATAGTTCCATCCCTTATCCCATCCTTCCAGGAAATACGCGTACTTGATCTTGTCGGCGCTTGAATAGGCGAGAGCAACAAAGTCCAGCGATAAGATCGCCTGATCATACGGAAGACTGATCTGAACAACCTTTTCCAGTTCCTTTTTTTCTATATACGAACTGATATCGTTGGTAGATGAGTTATTGATCCGCAGTCCCGTCAGAAAGATCGGTGGCATTTCTTTTTTATCACCCACACTATCGGGATAGAAAATATTGAAGCCATTAATACCTCCGAATACAAATTCTCCGCTTCGCAACGCGGTACCTGCATTGAAGCTGAACTGGTTGCTTTGCAAGCCATCTGATTGGGAGAAATTCCTGAAGGTCCTTGACGCAGGATCAAACTTACACAGGCCATTGTAAGTGCTCAGCCATAAATTGCCGCTTTCATCTTCCAGGATCCGCAGAATGGTATTGCTTGGCAGGCCATCAGAACTGCTGAACTGCTGATAAGTGCCGCGCTCGCGGTCAAATAATAACAGGCCGCCGCCTTCTGTTCCCACCCAAAAGTTTTTGCGTTTGTCTTCATGAATACAACGGACCGTTCTGCCGATCGCATACCGTTGATTTTTTTTATTCTCCCTGTCAATCCGGATCAATCCGCCATAGGTTCCTCCCCAGAACTCTCCGTTCCCGTCTTCTGCAAGACATTGAAGATTCATCACCGCCGGATCAAAGAGTTCAAACTGACCGGCATCCCGGTTGAATAAATACAGTGCCCCATTATTAGCGCAGCTTGCCCACAATCTTTTTTGCGCATCTTCATATACAAGCCAAGCATTTTCTTCGTACGCTTTTGTATCTGTATTAAAACACCTGAAGTGCTCAAACGCATTTGATCCCTGCTTCAGGCGATTGACGCCACCAAACCATGTTGCGATCCAAAGATCATTCCGCGAGTCTCTGGTGATACCGGTAACAAAATCACTCGAGATTGAATTCGCATTGGCCGCTTCGTGAGTATAGCGAATGTATTGCCCCGTTTTCCTGTCCCAGTATCGTAAGCCTGCGCCATCTGTTCCAACCCAGAGATTCCCCTTCAGGTCTTCACAAAAAGACAGAATAAAGTTCTTGTTTTCATTGGGCTGATCAGCGGCATTATAATTAATATGGGTAAATGAGTTAATTCTTGGCTGGATCACATTAATGCCACCTCTCAATGTTGCGATCCATTTTCTTTCATCCGCATCTTCATATAATGCATAAACGGCGTTGCTATTGACGAGTTGCGCTCCCTTGCGGGATACATAAGGCAACGGGCGGCTGGCGCCATCGGGAAGCGTCCATACACCACCGCCATCCGAAGCGATCCAGAGATTCCGCTTTCTGTCTTCCATTACCTGCATCACCCTGTACCTGCCCGGCATGATATTTTCAGAGAACGTTTTGCTCTGTTCATTGTATAAAAACAGGCCCTGTGCATTTCCCACCCACAGGCGTCCATCCGCACTCACCGTCATGCAACCTGACCCACCGTTCGACAAGGCTACTGTACGGAGCATTTTCTTTTTTGCATCATACTGACAGAGCCCAACATTATCAACCCACACCCAAACCACATTCCTGACCGTATCAGCGGCAAAGGAAGCAATCGAATAAGTCCCCTTCGCCGCACTGTTCTCCAATGATACCTGCACGCCCTTCTGGCTGTCCTTTTCAAATACGATCAGTCCGTGTCCGGAAACAGACGCCAGCACACTCTCCCCGTTTCCGATGCTGCAGACCTGCGAAATAAATTTGCCGGATGAAACGACCCACTCCCCGTCCAGCGTTTTAAACCACGGGCTCGAAAATTTACTCTGTGATGAATTGTAGATATAAAGCCCCTTTTCACATCCAACCCATACATTATGATTGGCATCTCCGTCAATGGAAACAATATGATTATCCCCGATAGAGGAAGAATCCCCAATAACGTTGCGGAATACCTTGAACGAATAACCATCATATTGATTAAGTCCATCATAAGTACCAAACCACATGAAGCCATTGTGATCCTGGTAAATGGAAGTAACGGCGTTATTGGATAAGCCCCGGTCAATGCCGAGATGCTGCACAAAAACGTTGTCCTGTGCATGCAGATCCAGTATCAGCAGAAGGAAGAAAAAAGGAAAAATGCGCCTGATCATTAGACCGGAAAGGTAGCCAATAATAAGTGTTTTTTCCAGCATCTCCTGAGAACAGCCTTTACCTAAGGTACCGCTCAATCAGATTGAAAAGATCAGGATCACTCGGCCGCGGCGCGTCAGCCATAATGATCCGGCCATTTTTATCGATCAGCATATATCTCGGAATGGAATGCAGGCCATACTGCTTCACAAATGGCGCATCATCGCTGTTCAAAAAAAGATAGCTGTCATCGCGGTTCAGCTTTTCCTGCCCTGCAGCTTTCATCCAATCCTGCACATTTCCATCGATCGAAACATATAAAAAAACAACAGGTTTGCCATCATACTTCTCTCTTAATGCAGCAGCAGCGGGCATTTCCGCGCGGCAGGGTTTGCACCAACTGGCCCAAAAATCGAGCAGCAACAGCTTGCCTCTGTAGCGGCCCAGCATCTGCGTTAAATCTTCAATCGTCTTGCCATCACTCCATCGCAGATTATTTACATTTCTGCTATCGCCGGAGATAGATTCAGCATCGGTAAGCCGTTGCCTGACAATTGCTTTATACCCGTCATTGCTGCATGCCTGATAATAGTTCATAAGCTCCATAGCGGTAACAGTTATCGCCCTGGTATAAGCATCCAGCAATAAACGCGTCAGCACAAAATCCACTCTCGGCCCCGTCAGATGGTCTGTTGTGAGTTGATATAGCTGCGCAAAGCCACTGCTATCTGCTACAAAATAATTTGGATTGCCATTCAGCAGGCTGGCAACATAGGCATTGGAGAGTTTGGTATTGAAAATATATGGAAGAAACTCAAGCGCATTAATATCTCCTGCTTTGCCGGCAATTCTTTTCTGCAGTTCGTCACGGCCAAGTATCAAACGGTTATTCCAGTAAAGGATCAGCGAATCAAATATTGCAGCACTATGAATGGCATTGGCAGCTATCTGTAAAAATCCGTTGCTCAGCTTATCCTTTTTCTCGATCAGCAGCTGCATACGCTGAGTTGCAATTTCATGTATCTTCCGCTCGGCGAAGGAAACACTATCCATTCTGTTGCTGCTTTTAAGATGAGGCATCTGCCTGAAAGCATACGATAAATTATCCGTCTGTTCAACAAGCTCCGGGAAGAATGCCAGCTCATCAGAACGTTGCTGGTCTCCTTTGACATACATTGTCACACCCGCTTTTTTTGAATAGCGGATATTGATCCTTTCCCCGGGATAGACCAGGAAAGGGGTTTGCTTTTCGTCCGATTGTAAAAAGAAAGCTGGATGGGTTAAAAACACGGCGGCGCCATCCCCTGAAACAGAAACGGGGTGACCATACCCTAATGAATCATGATAATAGAGGCCGACCGCCAATCCACTGGCAGCAGCAAGCGGATCAGCTCCGTCTATGGCAAAAAAAACGGAGTCTTTTACCAACGGATAAGCAGGGCTTGCGCCCGGTACGCCCACCTGCTTTTCCGATTGCGCATTACACAATGCGCAAGCCATCGAAAAGATCAACAGCCATTTTTTCATACGATCATTTTTAAACGTGGTGGCCGATCACTTTACCATTTTCAATTCCCTGCAAAGAATATGGCGAATCAGCATTATGAATCAGGGGTTACTGAATAGCTACAGGTTTCCGCTAAAACGTTTTACAGGTTTTATAGGCTTCAAAGGTTCGGAAGGCTGCGTTTGTCTGATCAGTTTAAAATAATGCAGGAGCAACGATAGCTGCTGCAGGTTCTTTGAGCTGATCAGCTCGGTTCATCATGCCTGCAGCAAACTTCCAGCTGGCCGACTGCCTGAATTCCTTCAACTATTAATAAGAGCATTGTTATTCAACAACCACGGATTAAACCCATACACTGGATTCAGCTTCGATGATTTTCCACAAATATCAATTTAAGAATTTCTATTTTATTTGCTGCAGGGTTTATGAATTGCTCCCATATTGTGTAAGTTTCTCTGTTCATACGCCTGAAAAAGCAAACAGTACCCGGAGAACGGGAAGAGCAGATATTATTTCGTAGTATAGCAATTGAACGCGGGTTGGCCGGAAACACAAAAGTGAAGACCAAAACAAAACGATACGGCCAGGTAATTCTTATCCGCAATAATTCTGATCAGTCTCAGTGATCAAAAACCGGTTTCCGGGTATACCCCGGATATCGGGATCGGCAAACTTATTTTTTCTTCCTGAAAAAAGAATTAAACGAAATTCCCGCGTTAAAATAAAAGCCGGGTTTTGGCGATATTTCAAATACCGCATCATCAAATGATTTGCTTTTCTCAAAGACCCTTCCGCTTGTTGTAACCCGCAGACCCGTTCTTGCAGTGAAAATAAAATGGCTGCCCAGCAACCGCTCATAGGTGAAGCCATTGGAAATATCCGTTTGGCGGTATTCAAACTTTTGCGGGCTGTAGGCGCCCAGATCATTGATATAAAAAATAGTAGCGTCAAGCGTAGTGCCCACCGAAAGACGGCTTCGGCCCGGCAAATATTTCCGCAGCAAAAGTTGTCTTGGAAGAATGATATCAGCCGTCCATCCCTTGCCTAATTTATTTTCATATATAAAAAGCGGGAAAACAGGGAGCTGGGATCCTGCATCGATATTGGCCAGTATGCCGGCACTCATCCTGATCTTCGCATCGGCCCTTAAGATCATCGTGGCAGACAAAAGAGCCTTCACTCTCCCAAAACTATTCTCGCTGCCGTCCGCAATAAGGCTGGAAGAATAGACAACCATCTTATTGAACAGGCGGGAAAAATAATTGACATTAAGCGAGCCGGAGAGATAATGAAAATCGTTATTCACCTCCTGGGTCTCCGGGCCGTTGAGAGACCTCATAGTAGCTGAAAGGTTGGTATACCGGTAACCAGCCGTAAAACCCATCGTCCACTTCTTCTGCTTGATGAAATTGAAATTGGCACTGGCTTTCAGTTGGGAAAACCTGTTCATTCTCCCCTGTGGCAATTTGGTGTTCGCGAATGTTGGATCATAGTGATAGGGCAAGACGCCCGTGTACTCCACATTAAATGGCCGCGCTACAGCAAACTGACCTGCCAGAAATGTCAGCACCTGTTTTGAGGCACTATCAGCTCCACTCTGCGCAGAGGCATCGCACAGCAGTAAAAGCAGGTATACAGGGAGGGCTCCTTTTCTAAGTAATCTTTGCATGACCAGTTTGGTTTGGATGAACACACCCAAAGAAACAGTTTAAACCGTTAAGCCGTTGTTTAATTTCTACCAAATCCGGTATTTTTTATACAAAAATGCTACGCGGGGCTTTTGTAGGGCGTAGAAACCGGTTGGTATAATTTCACATTTCCTGTAGAGATCACGGCTTACTTTCGGGCCTGATCAATTTCCGTGTATATGCAACCGCGTCATCCAGAATTCCGCAATAGCGCTGTAGTAGCATTCATCGTTCAGGATAAATACCGCGCGCTGCGCCATATTGCGCTATGTACAGGCTTTCTGGCAACACTGTATTTTTCAAGCTGGGTAAAAGAATATGAAGGTGAATATAAATATGTCAGGCCGCTATGCGCATTCACCGTGATCACAGCGCTGTTCTATATCAATACTTATATACTTGTTCCCAAACTTTTTTTCAGGGGACAATACCTGCTTTATTTCGCGTTCGTGATCATACTGGTAAAGGTCGGATTAATGGTCGTATCATTCATGCTGAACTTCTGTTTCGGACCGGACGATCCTGCCCTTAACGCGATGCGGTTAGTCAAATCGAGAAGGGAATATGAAGGCATGCTCATCGTTGTACCCATTATTTTCATGACAACCACGATCAAACTATTTCAACGCTGGGCCACGGACAATGAACGGATCGCAACGCTGAATCAACTTAACCTGACGATGGAGCTCAATGGGCTCCGCAACCAGATCAACCCCCATTTCCTGTTCAATATGCTGAATAGCATCAAGGCGCTTGTACGGATCGACCAGGAAAAAGCAACCACCGTATTAGTGAAGTTTGCAGAATTTCTCCGTTATCAACTCTATGAAAACAATGAAGGACGCGTCCTGCTGCGCAACGAGATCAATTTTATTTCCAACTTTTTGAACCTGGAAAAATTACGCCGGGACAATCTGTTGATCGATATCCGATACGCTTCCGCTTCAACCAATATCAATGAAGTGTCACTACCTCCAAACCTGTTCACCACTTTTGTCGAAAATGCAGTAAAGCACAGTGTCACCATTTTACCTGATAACGCATTTATCAACGTCCGTATAGAAATAATGGAAAACAAACTGAAGTTCCTCTGTGAGAACTCAACCGATCCGGATTATATCCCTTCTTCCACCGGCGGATTAGGGCTTCCGAATATCCAACGAAGGCTGAAGCTGCTCTACGAAGATTCGCATCAACTCGATATCCACTCAACAGAAAATCGCTATTCTGTACAGCTAATTATACCCGTATGACCTGTTTGATCATAGATGATGAACCACTCGCACGTCAGGAAATGCAGGCGATGATCGCAGCCATTCCCGGCATAACCATCTCCGGCAGCTTTTCCAATGCACCGGCAGCACTTGATTTTTTAAAGACGAATAGTGCAGATCTCATTTTCCTGGATATCGAGATGCCGCTCGTAACAGGATTGGAGCTGGCAGCACAATTACCCGGCGAGATCCTGACGATATTCACCACGGCCTACTCAAAATATGCGATAAAGAGTTATGAACTGGATGCCATCGATTACCTGCTGAAGCCGATTGATAAGCACCGGCTGGAGAAAGCGATCAACAAAGCAAGGCTGTACAGGAAGCTGCTTTCGGCTGACACAGAAAAGAACGAAGTGGAAGCCAATACCGACAGCTTCCTCCTGATCAAGGCCGAGCGGAAATTCCATCGTGTGAACTTCAACGAGATCCTCTATATAGAAGGTCTGAAAGATTATGTAGTCATCCACACCCAGCGTCAGAAACTGATCACCGCAATGAATCTCCGCACTATTCATCAGCGGATCCCGCAGCAGACCTTCCTTCGTGTCAGCAAATCCTATCTCGTAAATCAGCAGTACATCGAATCATTCGACCATCACACCATCTATCTTCCTGAAATCGAGATCCCGCTGGGCGATGTGTATAAGAAAGAATTTTTCAAAATATTTTCAGGAGGTTCGTTGGATCCGGATGGAACGGGAGTCTGATCTTATTTTACAATAGTTGCAATCAAACTCCGGCCAGTCTGCATCATTCAGCTCCGAGGCTTTTCACCGGGTTTGCCAACGCCGCTTTAATGGCCTGGAAGCTGACGGTACACAGGGCGATCAATAAAGCGACGATACCGGCAAATACAAATGTTCCCCATCCGATATTGATGCGGTAGGCAAAATCCTGCAGCCATTTGCTCATGGCCCAATAAGATAACGGGAATGCGATGAAACAGGCAATCACTACCAGCCTGATAAATTCTTTTGACAGCATCGCGGTAACCTGCGTTACATTTGCCCCCAGCACTTTCCGGATGCCGATTTCCTTCGCGCGTTGTTCCGCAGTATACGTAGCCAGTCCAAACAAGCCCATGCAGGCAACCAGTATGGTCATCACCGCAAAGATGTTGAGAATAGTTCCTGTTTTCTGTTCAGCCTCATAGGTCTTATTATACTGCTCATCCAGGAAGCTGTAGCCCATCGCATCTTCCGGGCCAAATTCCTTCCACCTTTTTTGAATGAAAGCTATTAGTCCCGCAACATCTTTTGTTTTTGTTTTGATCAGCAATCCTGAGCCGGGATTCAATACCATCAATAAGGGAGAGATCGATTCATGCAGTGATTTGAAATTAAAATCCCTGACCACCCCAACGATCGTGTAGCGAACATTGGTTCCCCGGTCACTATTCTGCCGGACAATCCTTTTCCCGATGGCGTCATGATCATCTTTGAATCCAAAAGCTTTTACAGCAGATTCATTCACGATCATCGCAACGGAGTCTGTTGAAAATTCCGTTGAGAAATTCCTTCCAGTTGCCATTTCAATGCCAAGCGTCGGGATATATCGTTCATCGATCTTATACTCAAGGCTTGTTGTCAACCGGTCTTCCTGTCCCTCAGGATAGCTCAACGCATTGTTGTTATCCGTCGACCCTGCTGGCCTGTAACCGGAAACCGTCACATTTGCCACACGGGTATCACGCAATAATTCATCCCTGAGTATCTTTTCATTGTTCCCTAATTGTCCTGAATTGCCGATTATCAGGATACGCTCTTTATCATAACCTAATTTCTTCTCCCGGATAAATTTCATTTGCTGATACACAATTGCCGTCCCGGCAATAAGTGATACGGAGATGAAAAACTGAAAAACAACCAGGCTGCTGCGCAGCCCGTAACTGCTTGTTGCTGTACTCAGCCTGCCTTTTAATGTAGCGATGGGCCTGAATGAAGAAAGATAAAATGAAGGATACAGGCCGGCAAGAAAAGTTACCAGCAAACCTAAGCCTGCCATTCCAGCCAGGCGACCGATGGAAAAACCTGTGACCAGGTTTTTACCTGACAACGTACTGAATACCGGCATGCCAAACTGCACCAATGCGAGCGATATCAGCAGGGCAATAAATGTGATCAATGCGGATTCCAGCAGGAATTGTTTGATAAGATCGCTCTTTCCCGATCCCATTACTTTTCTTACGCCAATTTCCTTCGCCCGTTTGGCCGCACCGGCTGTTGACAGGTTAATAAAATTGATGCAGGCGATCAGCAGCATAAAGATTCCCACTGCACCGAAGATATAAATGTAGCGAATGTCTCCCGGAGGTTCCAGTTCATAATTGCTGGGAAACCCACCCATGTGGATCTTTGTCAATGGCAATAATACAAACCCCAGGTCATTGCCTTTTGCATGAAATTGAGTAAAGCTTATTCCCATTGACTGTTGTATCTGCGGGCCCATATACTTTTCAACCATGCCGGGAAATTTCGCCTCCAGTTTTTTGTAATCATGCCCCGGTTTCAACACCAGGTAAGTGAACATGCCGGAAGAGAGCCAGCTTGTTGAATTCGAATAAGGAAGACTGGAGAGCGACACAAACAGGTCAAAATGAAAATGTGCGTTGCGTGGCACTTCGCTGATGATCCCGGTCACTTTACAGGGAGTACTGTCACTGCCGCCGGCAATCCGGATCAGTTTCCCCATCGGGTTATCGTTGCCGAATAATTTAGCGGCATATGCTTTTGTCAACACCACGGAATATGGTTCCAGCATTGCTGTCCGTTTATCACCATCGATCAAAGGGATGGTAAATACATTAAAGAAACCTGAATCCACCAGCGCAATCGCGCCGTCATTAAACGTCTTATCACCGTAGGTAACCTTGGGTCTTCCTCCCTCATAGATCCTTGTAACCTCTTCCACTTCCGGGAAATCATTTTTCAGGGCCGCCGCCACCGGCGGCATCACATTACTCTCATTTATCTTACCGCCATTCATCGTCGCCCTGAAAGCAATACGATACATGCGGTCTGCTTTCTCATTGAACCGGTCATAGCTCAACTCATCCTGCACAAAGACCATAATGATAAAACACACGGAAATACCAATGGATAAACCCATCACATTAATGAAGGAAAACAACTTGTGCTTCATCAGGTTTCTCCAGGCGATCTTGATGTAGTTGCTGAACATAACGATTGGCGGTTTTTGAAAGTGACGTTTACACGCACCAATCCCTATGCCGCAATCCAAGTAATTGTTTTATAGAAGGTATAACGGGCAGGGTGACTCCAACTGTACGAAAACGGACAGTCAGACGTTCACTGCCGGACGTATGACAGCCCGGCGGAACGGCCCTGTTGAGTAAGGTTCAGCCATGAAGGCTAAGCCCGACCTCCGTCAGATCAGGACCACCGCCCGCTGCCCGTTTGTTAAATCCATTTCCCAAACCTTACCCACCTCTTCCAGCTTCAGCGTGACGGTATCTGCAACGATCTTTCCATCCGCAACCAGTTGAAACATCGAAGGAATGATGGCTGATATCAGCGACTGCATTTCAGTTCTGCTCCAGCTTCCGAGACCGGAACCCGATAAATGCAGATCCACGCTTCGCAGGATCTCAGACGAAAGCGGCAACGTATCTCCCGCCATTGATCCAACAGACACAAATCTTGTCTTCGGTGTAAATCCTCCCGATCCTTTCAGCGAATGCAAAATCAATGCAGCCGGTTGCCCCCACAAATAATCAATCACTACATCAACAGGCTTGGCCTGATGAAGCTTCTTCAGTTGCTCCGCCAGTGCAGCGTCCTCCTGCTTCAGCGGGATCACTTCATCTGCTCCAAGCGCTTTCAATGACCGCAGAATATTTTCATTTCTTCCTGTAGCAATGATCCGCCCTGCTCCATAATGGCGGGCAATCTGTATCGCTATTTTTCCTGTAAAACCAGTAGCTCCATTGATCAGTACAGTTTCCCCTTTTTGCAAATCTGCACGGTAAAGGAGCGCCATGGCAGAACCAGCAACGGCATTGGGAAGAGCCGCAGCGGTAACATCATCAATGCCCTCCGGCAGGGTAATGATCCTTCCCTTCTCCGCAACCGCAATTTCAGCAGCCATGCCTGTCACACCAAGCGCAAATACCCGCGTACCATCAGGCAACACACCAACCCCGTCACCACCGATCACCTTCACTGCAGGACCGGATGAACCGGCCGAATAATGTTTGCCGCTTGCCCTTGACCGGTCAAGATGTTTGATGGCCGCCGCCTTCATTGATAATAACACCTGGTTATCTGCGGTCAATTCCGGCTGTGGAAAGTCCGCTACAAAACGTGGACTGTCATCTCCGCTCACCAATACTGCTGCTCTCATATTTCAATTTGTTTAAATGATGATAAAAATAATAAGCCAAAACAACCGACATAAGACAATGAGTGCCGGCAAAGAATCCGGTAAAGACCACCCCGGTAATTTTATGCTGTAATTGTTTAGGCGCTGCCGAATAATTATGTTGTTATCAATAAGGGGTTGATAAGCGTTCGTCGTTTATCAGGTTGAAGCGATTCAGGCCGCCTGGCGCAAGCGTTATTAACCGTTTCAGCAGAACCTCACAGTTATTCAGCAACCCCTGTTTAACAGCACAAAATTATTCCTCACCCCGCGCTCCCACGATAACAAATGTTATCAAACGACGAGGTCCACAGCGGCGAAAATAGAATAACGGAGAAAGGGCGATAGCTCAGGAGAAGCAATCACATACAAATACCAGATGTCATTCAGCCATCGGATGTCCAACACAGATCATCTGCCCGGGATCATAGATCAGGCCTTCTTCTTCCGGGCAAGCCCGCCTTTGATGCGACTGAGATGAACAGTGGAGATCCCGAGAAATGAAGCGATATAATGCTGGGGTACGCGTTGTATGATCTGCGGCTGGGCGGCCAGCAGCTGCAGGTATCTTTCTTCCGGAGAATCACGGATCGAAGCACAGAAATGCTTCATGTAATCAAAGGCCCGTTCGAACACAAGATCGATCAGCCGGTCGCGAAGAAAGGGAACTTCCTTGATCTCGTTTAAGATCATATTCAGCTCTCTCTTATTGATCTGCCAGAGCACACAAGGCTCCAGCGTTTCTATCGTACCCGGACTGGGAATGTTCTTTCGCAGGCTTTCAATAGAAGACACCATGCCGTTTTCAAAGAAAAACTGAGAAGTGATATCTTTTCCCTGCTTGTTGATCCAAACCCGGATGCACCCTTTCTCCACGAAGAACATTTTCTGAGAAATCTGGCCCTCTCTCAATAAAACGGTTTTAGCGGGCACACTGAGCTGCCTGAAGTAACGGCTATACCTGGCCCATCGTTCTTCCCCGACGGGGATCTTATTCAGGAACGGTTCAAACATAGAAGGAAGTTACCGAAATATCTGCAGCAATACTTTACAACCTGCCATGACCGGGAGATCTGTGCCACAGGAAGAGGCTCATCAACTCAGCTCTCTCCAGATCTTTGCCAGGCCATCTTTGTAATTATCCCCGAGCGGGATTTCCGCGCCTCTTATTAACAACGTGTTTCTGTCTATCTTATCAATATGTTTCAGATTAACAAGAAACGAGCGGTGCACGCGCACAAAATACTTTTCCGGCAACAGCTCAGCGAGATTTTTCATGGTCATATATGTAAGCAGATTACCATTGAGCGTGTGAAGCTGAATATAATCCCTGAAGGACTGCGCATACAACAGATCCGCATGCATCACTTTCAGTAGTTTACCCGATACCTTGAAGTATGTATACGGCTTGTCTGTTTCTTCCGCCGGTGCAACGATGCGAAGCAACTTCCTTATTGCCTTTTCGAATCGCTCATAGCTGATCGGCTTCAAGAGGTAATCAACCGCATCCAGCTCAAATCCTGTATGCGCATATTCGGCATAGGCGGTAGTAAAGATGACCGAAGGTGGATTTTTCAATGACTGTAAAAAATCAAGTCCGTTGATCGAGGGCATGCGTATATCCAGGAACAGCAGATCAACAGGAATCTCATGCAGCAACCGGAAAGCTTCTACGGCATTCGATGCACTGGCTACCAGCGTGAGCGCCTCTGAATTTTCAATATGCGCAGCCAGCACTTCATGTGCCAATGGTTCATCATCTATGATCATGCAACGGATCATGCTGGTTGAATTGAAAGGTTCACTTCATATTGTGTGGCAGATTCTTTTATCGTCAGCTGATGGCGCCCCGGATAAAGCAGCTCCAGCCGTTTCTGCGCATTAACAAGGCCAATTCCTTTTTCGGAAGCAACAGGCACCGGCGGCACGGTATTTTTTATATGCAGCAGCAATTCCCCCACCTGCACACACAGCACGATCTGCACCTCCCCTTTATCAATCAACTCCCGCGCACCATGCTTGAAGGCATTCTCAACAAAAGGCAGCAGCAGCAGCGGCGCTATCATCACCGAAGAAACATCTCCCTGCACATCAATATCTATCTTTACATGCTGATGATGACGGATCTTCTCCAGCGCTACATAATGCTTTAAAAACTCTACTTCTTTACTCAATGGCACCATCGATTCATTGGTCTGATACAAAATATACCGCATCATCTCAGAGAGCTGCATGACCATCGGCGCCGTATCTGCCGACTGCCGGATCGCCAGCGCATAAATATTATTGAGCGTATTAAAAAAGAAATGCGGTTGTAATTGTGCCCGCAGGTAATTGAGTTCCGTGACAAGTTGCTGCTCTTTCAACAGCCGTAATTGCCTGTCCTGTTTCAATGACCTGATCAAATAGGCAAAAAAGATCAGCGGCAGGCAACGTGAACTCAGCCGGTATGCATAAACGATATTAAACTTACTTTTCGCCTTATACTGCCTGATAACAAGATCCCTCAATTCCTCAGAAATGAACGGCAACCGGATCACCATCCAATTGGCCACATAGTGATCATAATAAAAAGTAAACGGGATAAAGGCGACCAGACCAAGCGCAACAAACAGGGGTTTCCTTTTATTGACAAGCGGCTTTACCACCAACCAGTAGTACGCGCCATAAAGTAAAAAAGAAAACGTGCCAAAGACGATCCGGTACTCCAGCGAGCCAATAAAGCGCCAGCCACTTCCCTCTTCATAAAAACTATACTCCACATCGCTGATGATCGCCAGCAGGAAAGTGATGGAAAAAAGCATTAACACTTCCATCCAGAAATACTGATCCCTGATCCGCCTTTTAAGCCCTTCCCCGTTCATAGCGGCAAATTAAATCAATGCCCTGTGATTGCGCGAAGTTGTTTCGATCAAACTGCCTTTTTTTTCGATAAAAAACCAACTATCTGATTTATGATCGTCCCTGTCGAATTCAGGGAATATCAGGCGGATAAACTTCTATGTTTGAAAAAATAATACACAATGCGATACAGGCTATTACTACTACTGCCACTCTTTGCCTGGCAGACCCGTTCACAGTCAAACACCGATGCAATCTTTCATCAAACTGCAGAGGCACTGGAAAAGCTGCAGGTATTGCAGTATGATACATACCGGGAGATCAACAATTACAAAGACAATTACTTCTCTAAAAACAGTGGCACCTCTTACTTTGAATTCAACAATGCCAAAGAAGGAAAACTGGACCGCTGCCAGCTCAGTTCCGGCTCAATGCTCCAGGTTTATAACGGAACCGAATTATTCAATCTCTATAGAAACGATAAAACATATGAAGGAGGAAAAAGCAAGCCATCGGGCCTGAGCAATCTTTCTCTTTTCTTCAACTCGATCGCCACATTGCGGGTTTCTTTGCCCATAATAGCAGCTGATGCATCGATTCCAAAATCAGTAAAGGATACGATGGTCGATGATAAGAAATATCTGCTGCTGAAGTTCGCACTCCACAAAAAGGCGCTTGAATTCCCCACCGGCTTTACCAGTTTCGATACGGAACTGATAAAATATTATGAGCTGCTTGTAGAACCATCAACCATGCTTCCTTTCATTATAATAGACAGGAACAGCATCATGCAGGATCAATATTATACCAAAACAATATTCACGAATATCACCACGAATCCTCCCGCACCTGTCGCCACTTCATGGTTTATCTCCGGTCATGAAGGATATACCTTGAAGGAAAATGAAAAACGGCGGCCAATCATTGCGGCAGGGAGCAAACTGCCTGACTGGTCACTGCCCGCCCTGACAACCGGTTCCGCTGACTCATTAAAAAGCGCAACGCTGAAAGGAAAGAAAACAGTCATTGAGTTCTGGATCAAGAACTGCGGTTATTGTATGTTAGCCTTTCCGGAGGTCAAGGAGCTGGAGGAGAAATTTGGAACAGCCGTAAACATTGTATCCATTAATGCCTACGAAGAAAAAGAGGAAGTTGAATTCTTTTACAAGCGTGAAAAGCCTTCGTACAAGATGCTATACGGCGGAGAAAAACTGGCAAACCAGTTGGGCATATACGCATACCCTGCTGTAGTGGTGCTGGATGAAAACGGAATGGTCGTTCTTGCGAAAGGTGGGTTCAATAAAGAGGATGTTGTAAGAGCGCTTGGAAAATGACGGAGCAGGGCGTGGGCGCGGGGCGCGGTAGAAGCTGGAGGGGTTTGAGAGGTTTCACAGGTAAATGCAGTCACTACTTTCCGGGCTGTCCGTTAGATCAAACCTCTGAAACCTCCACCCACCCGGCCCGTCCTCACGCATCCGGAATACTCGGTTCCACCAGCCTCATCAGCTTATCCAGCGATTCCTGCCAGCCCAGGTAGCACATTTCAACAGGTATCACGGCAGGAATGCCCTCCTGCTTAATATTGATGGCCGTACCGGCGATATTCTTTTCCAGCGAAACGGTAGTTGTCATCTCACCCGGCAGATTCGGATCATCAAATTTATCTGTGTATTTCAAAAACTCATTGGGTTTCAGTTCCACATATACACCACCAAACGAATGAGCATTTCCCGTTGTAAAATTCTGAAATGACATTCTGAAAGACCCACCTTTCTTCACATTCATTTCGTGAACAGTGCACAGGAATCCATAAGGAGGCAACCATGAAGCGATCGCCGCCGCCTCAGTGAATGCCCGATAAATTTTCTCCGGTGGTGCTTTAATAACCCGGTGTAATGAAACAGAATTGTTTGCCATAAAAATGTTTTTTGTTCCTACTCGTCAGGCTTTTCGGTTCCGCCCGTTTTTTGAGTGGTCTCTTCTCCACTTATCTCCTGTTTGATTTATATACACACTTCAATACAACAAAAATGCCGGGAACATTTCATTCCGAAGCAGGCAATATCAGACATTCACCGGGTTGTTTGCGACCTGTTACGCCCGCACTTCCGCAAATTGCCTAAAATGACACATGATCTGTCGCTCCCACACCTCATTTTCTGATCTCCACACCAGCGCTTCAGCCATTCCCGTCGCGGGAAAACTGATCATCCAATTGATTATATTTATCCCAACCGCTGGTTATTATCGCGCTATTCGATGGCCGTTGTCCGATAGTGAACGGCACGATCTGTGCTCGTTTAGCGAAAAGCCCTGCGTCTTATTGATCGGTTTGGCCCTCTTTTTATTGGATCATTTCCAAGGTCGGGCCTTAAATTGGTCGACGGCCAACGGTCAACAATTACCCTTTAACCAGCAGGTTGCGTGATTTAGAAAAAGGATATTCACAATAAAATTTAAAACTACAACCCATGGGCAAAGTCGTCGTAAAAGCATTCTCTCTTTCTCTTGACGGATACGGAGCAGGGCCGCACCAAACACTAACGGAACCGATGGGTACAGGAAGTGAAGGTCTTCACACCTGGATGAGGACAACCAAAATGTTTCATCAGATGACCGGTAAAGATGGAGGAGCCGAAGGCACAGACAATGACATCGCCATCAATTCAATGAAGAATAACGGTGCCTGGATCATGGGCCGCAACATGTTTGGTCCCATCCGCGGTCCCTGGCCCGATAATGAGTGGAAAGGCTGGTGGGGGCCTGAGCCGCCGTATCATTGTGATGTATTCGTGTTAACCCATCATGCAAGAGAGCCGCTGGAAATGAAAGGAGGAACGAAGTTCTATTTTATTACGGACGGTATCGTATCCGCTTTGGAAAAAGCGAAGCTGGCCGCCAATGGTCAAAACATCAGGATCGGTGGCGGCGTGTCAACTGTCAGGCAATATCTGCAGGCCGGGTTGATCGATGAGCTACACCTGACGATCTCACCGGTGTTGCTTGGATCGGGGGAACATTTGTTCGCTGGCCTGGATCTGCTGGCGCTGGGATTTAGCGAAGTGGAGAAGATCAATGGGGAGAAAGCAATGCATGTGCTGTTAAGAAGGAAGTAGGTGTTGCAAAATAACTGCAGGCTTTCGCTTACAGGTTTGATAAGTTTGGGGGCCTGGCAAACAACTCAGCTTTGTATGCCAGATTGCCCCATGCAAATCACTTTATCAGTAAAAAAACATTCCTTTTTGCCGTCCTCACTCATTTTTCAGGCTGAATACTGAAGAAACCATCGCGTGATCAGAAGGAAACCACACAGGGTGCGAGTCGATCACTTTACTGGCCTTCGCTTTGATGTTTCCCTTATAGTATATAAAATCGATCCGTTCCTTGAGCCAAAGTTGATAGAGCGGAGAAAATGTAATACCCGGTTGCAAGAGTGGATCCGGATGACAATAACGATAACTATCAATAAACCCGGCTTGCTTCATGCTGATGCTGACCGGCCAGGGGATCATGTAGCCGTTATGCATGGCGCGGGTAGCTTCGGTATGGTCAAGATGGGAACCGCTATTGAAGTCTCCTCCCAGGATCAACGGAACCGCAGCTGATGTTTGCAATTGCGGTTTTATCTGGTCAAGTATTGCATTGATATCTTTGCCCCTGCGGGCATTTTCTTCATTCAGGTATTGCTCCATTGTTCTTCCGGATGTAAAATCGCGGCTTGAAAAAACAGGCAACCAATCAAGCCATACGCAAAACAAATTAACAACACGTCCATCGCCCAAACTCACCTGTGCGCCGCCGCTTTTAAATGATTCTTTGTGACGGAAGGTTTTTGTAAACGGATGCCGTGAGATAATGGAAAGATTGGAACTGATCAGGTATAAATAACCATCCAGCGCATCGGCGATCTCTGCTCCTGATCCGTATGTTTCGATAAGCAGATACGCATCTGCTTTCTCGTCTTTCAACATATCGATCAGTCTTTTCTTTCCTACTTCTTTCCCGTATTCATGCCCGCCGTGAAAAATATTGAAGGAAGATACTTTGAAAGTATCGCCCCCCGCAGCAACTGATTGCCGGTTTGTAATATTTTTAAGTTTCCTGTAAATACTATCGATCTTACTATCCTCAACCGCTACATCAAACAAACTCAATTCATCGATCATTCCATTATAAGTATCCCAAAAATTCTGCCACCTGCCTTTACCCGTATAATGCTCACTATCCATTGCCGCACCAACCACCAAAGTGTCTGTTCTGTAAAATCCGGAGATCCTTTCAGTATTATAGATGGCCTTTAATCGTCCGTCATAATAAAAGCGTAAACTGTTTTCGTCTTCCATGAACGTTACCGCCAACAGATGCCAGTCCCCATCCCTGATCGTCTGGCGGGCGGAAGTGGGCGCGTATGTGTAGGATTGACTGTCTTTTACCGCACGGAATTCCCAGCTTCCTGAAGGAGTGACTATCAACTTCCAGCCATTATACATATTGCCATTTTGTTTGAGGCTGGAAATGATGTCATATTGCTCACGGGAATTAACATCCGTATTGACCCACAGCATTACTGTAAAGCCTTTCGTTGCAGTTGAAAGCGGATTGTTGCTGACAAGCGGAAATCTTTCTATGGCAGTCGGGCCATAATTTAATGCTTTCCCTGCAATGCCGGTGACAGACATTTTTGCGTTGACGTTCTCGAAATCATTCTGCAGCACGGGAACCTGGGCATCAGCATTAATAAAAAACAGCAAAAGAAAAAGAACGATGAACGGAGACTTTATTGAGATCATAATGGTATTCTTAAAATAATTCAGCTGCCGGTTTGTATGAAAGGATATAAGGTTCCCCCAAAAGCGAACACGTTCCGCAAATTTTAAAGTATACAGGCAAATACAGAACAAGATTGGTTACAAAGACCTGTTCGATATATTCTTGAATATCTTAAAATCTGCGGAACGTGTCTGCCGTTGGGGAAAACCCACGCCACTTAATCTATGTGATCAACGTACCAATGGCTGTGTCCATGCAGCTTCTGTATCACCTTTTCTGTGCGGACGCCAGTGAGGTTTAGAAGAGATCACGGTTGCCCGTACATAGAGATCATCTTTCTTGAGCTTGTAAGAAGAACTTATATCAGTCGTCTCCAGGAATACTTCCGGTTTTTCTTTACCTTTTTTTACACCAATGAACTTCACCTTGTAGGTAACGCCTGGTTCTGCTTTGATCTTCAGCGACATTTTCCCTTTAGCCGCTGTCAACTTCTCGAAGACTACACCAGAGGTGGCATAAAATTTACCGGCCTCCATTGATTCAACAAGCTTCTCTGCTTCAAGTGATGGCGCATTGACCATTACCCATCCTCTTGCCGCCTGTGATTCGAGATCGTGCATATCGTCGGTTGCAACGCCATACATCAGGGGCTGATTATTTTTCAGGTGATGAATATTGATCTTATCCCACATCACTTCTGTGCTGTCACGCGTATCGTCGCCATAGTTTCCATCGGAACCGATATTGGCTACTTCAAACATGGTGGCACCTTTTACATTCATCATGTCTTCCGCTGTCAGGTTCGGACCGAAATTGGGGTGATTGAAGAAGAACATCATATTCTGCCCGCTTGCTTTTTCCTGCGCCAGCATTTCATTTGTCACATTCTGCAAAATCTCCGTATTACTGTTACCTGGTTGCTTTGGAATGACCTTCGTCATATTCACTCCGTTTACGTGAATAGGCAGGGCGTTGAGGCTGGAAGTAATTTCTTCGCCGTTGATCAGGAGAAATTTTCCTTTCTCTTCCACTATGTTACGATATTCAGACAGCTTTCTCAGTCTTACACGTGCAGAATCATTCGGGAACCGCTTGTATTCGGGGTTTGTGCTGCCATACTTCGCAATATAGCTTTCAAAAATTTCCCTTTTTCTCGATGGGCCTACCGAAATAGCCGTCCACTTTTCAATATCCTGCATAATGTTGTGGTCGGTTACAACAAAAAAATTGAACCCCTTAGCCTTATAATAGTCTGCAATCACTTCCGGATAGTTATTTCCATCACTCCACAGCGAGTGGGCATGCATACTTCCTTTATACCAGTTTTGCGCAGACAGATCAGTAATTGTAAGCGATGCGATGATCACCGCGATCAGTACTTTAAATGTTTTGAACATCAGAACTTATTTTTTGAACCGTTACTAAAATAAATAAGAGGCTGTTTGTCTATGTCAGAATACCGGATTACCAGGTATACACCAGGATATCGCCGGGAGGAACCTGTTCAATCACTGTTCCGTTAACGGGTTCCAGGGTACCGTTCTTGGTCACTTTTTTCACTGATGGGTCAACCTGTATTGTAACAGGCAACGTGTTATTGATATCCCTGCTTACAACCACAAAGAACTTACGGGTACCTTTTTCCAATATGGAAACAACGGCTCCCGCATCGCCTGTGAGGAACTTCTTTATCACAGCGGGTGGTTTATCAAAACGTGTTGTGTTCACCGGGATCTTTGATCCGGTATGTGTAATAGAAGTAGTTTTTGCATTCAAAAAGACCTTGGCAAAATTTTGAATTTCCTTATTAAGCTGCTTCACTGAATTGTAAAGCGGACTTGATGGTCCCTGATATACGTAATACTGCAGACCCTGTGCTCCGTACGCCAGGTTGGTATACATCTGGAGCCGTAAAGTTTCCAGCGTAGGAGTGGCCTGAACCGACTCAAATTTGGTGCAGCAAGCGAATGCCCAGAATGTTTTTGATTCTTTTTTTGCAGCATCAGCAAAGATCTGAAGATTGTCATACCAGTAATCCAGCACATAGTTCTTCCCTGTGTTATCAATCTGGCACGGGTATTTATCAAAACTTAAAAAATCAACGGGAATATTCTGCAAGTACGAATTCAGATAAGTTGTGTAGCTGGTGGTTCCCATGTCTGCTGGGGTAGCATCAGAGGGCCGCAGATTTACATACACAAAATTCTTCTTATCAATACTCCTGATCTTGTTCGCTAACACTCCCAGCCCCGGGATCTCCGCAAGCTTGGGCTCATCCTGTAAAAACCAACCGACAATTGCCGGATGATCCATGAACCGTCTGACGGTAGTTTCCGTGTCAGTATGTAGTTCGTGACAACCGGCAATTACCTTGATACCGGTTTTCTCTGCACAGTCCAATGCAAGTGCCAATAGATTGGCATTGTAAGTAGTCAGCGGATTTTCCCCACCCCATATGGTGGCAAGACTATGCGTATATCCACAGTCTTTGAGATCCTGGTAATTCTTAACGGAACTGTTGGCCAGGTCCACCGATTTCCATGACAGGATCGGCATTTTTTCATCTGTCACCCACACTTCAGGTTTACTCTCTTCCGGAGCGGTTTTTTCTTTTCCGCAAGCCAACTGTGTGCCCAGCAAGAGAATAAGAAAAGCCCGGATATAAGTCATATAACTATTCATAATTTCCATCGTATTATATTTGGCAACCAGTCAGATTTCAGCAACTGAGGCCACCGTTATCAATCAGGTTTTCCGTAAAGTTCGATCTCACAGATCCTGTAGCATGCCATGCCTTCCCAGGTTTGAAGTATTCTAATTCGCAGATAACGGACCTTTACGCCATAGTTTGCGATGTTGTAGAATTTCTGACCAAGATCTGAAGCCGTCATATCATCCTGGTTATATTGACCGAGTGGCAGGCCTGATGGTTTTATCACATCACAGTCCATCAGCTTGGTCCAGCTATCCCATGAGCCGCTGGCATCCAGGGTTTCGCTGCCCCACACTTCAAATTTCTTCACATTGGCTTCCGAGAATGGAGGATATCCTTCTCCGAGAGACTTCCATGTGAACAGGTGGAAATAAGCGAGGTGGCCTGTTATACCCAGATCCAAAGTGAGAGAATGAGGTCCGGGCTGACTGCAGGATGAACCACCCGCACTGGCACGGTTGCCGTCCCAGATCTTGGTAGCCGGCCAGCCACTGTTCCGGTCAACGTGGTTATCACCCGGGAGTATTATTTGAGAAAACAGTTTTGAATCGAACTTAATGGGATCTTCTCCGGTCTTGGAAACATTTACAGTAATCACCTTCTTTACTACGCCTCCGCTTCCTTCAACTGAAATGGTTGCCGTACCCTGATCCGATGCTGTGATCAACCCTGCCTGGGACACGGAGGCGATGGTTGGATCGGAGCTTTTCCAGGTAATAGCTTCTGTGGAAGTGGACGGCACCCGCGCAACTTCATATTGAAAACTGCCCGCGGCACCGAATAAGATCTCAAGATTCACCGTTAATGTTGAAGGAGTCAGGACTATATCCGTCAACGGTTCATAGACCTCGATCAGAACACTTTCCGTAATGCCTTTGTATTCTACATTTACATATGTAGAACCGTTTGAAACGCCCGTCACATTTCCGCTTTGATCTACTGTTGCCACGGTAGGATCATCGCTGGACCAGCGAAGAGCTGATTTGCCTGCCCGGTCAGGAAAAGGGCTTGCGTAGATCACGCTGGTTTTACCAATTCCCACCACCATTTTTGAAGAGGCCACTACAATTTTGGTTATTTCTTTATCCTTTTTCTGGCATCCTGCCAAACCGCAAGCGCAAAGAAGAATGAATAACAAACCGCAATAAAGATTTCTCATTTTGATCATTTTAAAACGATAGATTAACGTGATTTTTTTAAGTTATTTCGAAGCCCTCAGGACAAGTCTGAATTATATTTTATCTGTGTGAAGATGACAGTTTACAGCTGCGGGGGAGTACTCAATTTTAGCCAACTAGTGCAAGATTTTATCTTATGGCGGTTTGTTGTAAGAGATTTTTCTGAGTGGCTCCCATATAAACCTGGCCACGGCGGCGGAGAGATTTGTAACTGATTGAAATTTAGAATATCACGTCCTACAGGGCTCATATCCGGCTTTCGTGCGGAACGCCCCCGGTGCGTATCTCCGCAAACCCTGGTGTGTGTTTCACGCACCAGGGCTTGCGAAAGCAGGAAGATGCCGGTTAGATGGAACCTTATACGCTTCAAATGGAAAGTGATTCAGGGGTACACGGTAGCCCGCCGCAGCGGAGATTTACAGGAGTCCCAAACCTCATGGAAAAACAGTTCCCATCACCAGGATAATATTCCCAAATCTCCTTGTATCACCCGTTGCGATCACAAGCGCCGTATCCGGCAGACTGACTTCACGATAAAACTCGATCCGTTTTTTTAACTCCCATTTAATTGGCGAACCGATTATTGTTTCAAACTCTGTATGAATGGCCGGGCGGGATCCATCCGGTGGCTCCATAATAAAAGCCTTTTCAATAGCTATCTGTTCTTTTATCACCTTCAGCACATCGGTTACTTTAAGCAGATCCGGGCTGAGATTCAGATATATCTTTTTGCATCGCTCGTTAGTGACGGTGCTCACGGGAAAATTGCCATCGGCAATAAGAATTTTTGCTCCATGACCGGCGGCAGCCAGTGACCAGAGAATCTCCGGATGCAGAAGACCTTGTTTAAGCATACAATATTTTTTTCAGGAATTGGATGGCTCCTGTTCTCCATCCTGGACATAGTCATACAATGATTTATTCTTCACAAGCGGTCCCATTACAAAAAGCACGATGGCAAGACCGATAAGAGATATGATTCCGTAGCCAATAAAGACGGTGTTATAAGCGGTGGCATAATTGTGCGAAGAAGAAAGGGTATGAATAATATAACCGGAAAGGCTTTGAAAAATGATCCCACCCAAACCTGCCCCAACGCTGCCGATGCCCCAAACGGATGCAGTAGCGCTTTTAGGTACCACATCCCCCGGGAACGCCATTGAATTGGACGTGTAGGCGGCGTGCCCAAAGCCGGCAATGCTCAACACCACTAAGGCCATGGCAGGAGTAGTGATAATAAATGGTCCGACTATCAGGGAGATCGCCACCAATCCTCCGAATATACCAACGGCGATCTTTCTGGCTTTATAAACAGGGATCCCCTTCCTGATCAGGAACTGAGTGAACATACCTCCCAGGATATTGCCAAGATCAGCAGCAATAAAGGGAGCGGTCACAAACCAGCCGATCTTTGCCAGGGACCAATGATGCACTTCTACAAGGTACCGGCCTATCCAGAAAGTGATAAAATACCAGACCGGATCCATAAAAACTTTCGAAATAGTGAACCAGGAAACAAAACGTGTTTTCAGCAACCGCATCGGGGGAATTATCCTTGCTTTCGATTCCTTAACAACGTTGGGTGGTGTATAATACGTGAACCAGAATGCTGCCAGCCAGATATAGCCCGTAGCACCGATAACAACGCAAGCCATCTGCCATCCATAGGAATGACTAAGCCATATAACCAGGGGAGGCGCAACTACCGCCCCTATCGCAGCGCCGCTATTAAAAAAACCGGTAGCTGTTGAACGCTCCTCGTCAGTAAACCATTCGCCGGTCAGCTTAATGGCGGCAGGCCAGTTGCCCGCCTCACCAATGCCCAGCAGTGCGCGGAACACACCAAAATGGAATGGCCTTGTTCCAAGCGCCTGAAGAATGGAGGCTGTTGACCAGAATGCCATACAAAGCGAGTAACCAAGTCTTGTTCCCAACTTATCAATCACAAACCCGGAAAAAAAATTGGATACCAGGTAGCCCACAAAAAATGCAGTGCCTATATAGCCGAATGTATCATCGGAGATAAGTTCGCGAAGAGCCCCTTCTGCGCTCAGGTAGTTGAACGCAAGCCGGTCCACATAATTGATAACGGTGGCAGTAAAGGCAAAGGCAAGCATTACCCAGCGAATTTTGGACCTGTTGGTGCCAGTGCCGGTTTTTTTTCGTGTTAGTAGCATGATAGCTTTAAACTTCTATTTTGAATCCATATGCGGATTCAGCGATTTGATCCGGCTGTTTTCTCAATTGCTCAGGCAACTCAATGACAACTCCTCCACTTTTCTCATACTTCCATTTAAGCGTTGCGCCTGTAGCCATATAAGTGATCTTTGAATTCTTTTTGGGACGCACAGTTTTCAACGCAAGTTGATCTCCGGGCCATTGCAGTGCAAATGCATACACGTTTTTATTGTCTTTCGACCTGGTAAAACGGATCTGCTCTCCTTCACTCCACAGTTCTCCCTCGCGTGCCCTTGTGCCATAGATCCCTTCCTGGTTAGCCCTGATCCAGGCGCCGGTTTCATTGAGCTGTTTAATTGCCTCCGGATGAAAAACACCATTACCATCAGGTCCGATACCCACCATAAAGTTTCCACCTTTAGCAATCGAATCGACCAGGTTCTTAATGATCCATCCGGCTCCTTTATGTTTCGAAGCAACAGGTTCGAAAGAAAAACTTCCCCCGAGCGGATAAATGACAAACCATGGCACATCCGTATTCTCTTTACTCCCGGGAATGAATCCTTCGGGCGTATAATAATCTCCGTAATTTCCTATCCCCCTTGCCCTGAACATAATGTCCGGCCGCAAACGGCGAAGATACAGCATGGTCTCTCTCAATTCAGGCCATACATGTGGTCCAAGTAACATATCCAGGCAAACCATATCAACCTTACCATAGCGGGTGATCAGTTCTTCCAGTTGTGCGCGATGGCGCAACATCATCCGTTTTACTTCTTCCGGTCCCGCTTCCTTCACCACCGTAAAACCAGATTTGCCAAACCGGTAACCCGGATCCTGTAATTCCGCTCTCCGTTCTTTTCCCCTTACAGCAAGTGTAGCAGCGGATGGAACCTGCAGCGGATGAAATGTATACGGCCTGAAGTCTGCATCGTACCAATCCGGATGAGAAAAGTAAAGATCGATCTTCATGTCCTTTCGATGTGCTGCCTCAGTCAGTTCAGCAACAACATCTCGTTTGAAGGGAGTCTCCATGATACTGTAGGCGAGATCGCAATCCTCCATTTCAGGGCCTTTATCACCAATCCAGTTGGTCCGGCTTTTTACCTTTGCGGAAGTATCATACATACTGAATCCGTCATGATGCTTGGCGGTGAAGGAGAACATTTGGGCACCACTGTCTTTAAAAAGACTTATCCATTCGTCCGCATCAAATCCCGCGGGATCCCAGCTTTTGTAGAGTTGCTGGTACATATGCCTCTCGGCAGGTTGCATTTTCAGAAAAGGCCAGGACTCCTCCTGCAGCTGCAGAATGGAATACAACCCCCAATGCACCCTTATACCGAATTTCATATCAAGAAAATCTTCATATGCTCCCGCCGGCGCCCAATCATATTCTTTGACCGGTGTGTCTTCTATAAATCCACAGGTGTTCAGATAATGTCCATCCGTGACAGGAAGCCGGTGAGAAAATTCAAAGCCGGCACTGCGATCCACCACTGCAGTTTTCGCAACAAAAGGGATCATCCCTGATAATAGCAGCGTATAAGTTGCGCCCCCTGCAGCATCCTTTAAAAACCTTCTCCTGTTCATAAGCTTGCTTTTGACGATTCCTTCGAATAATAATAATCTCACATAAACTATAACAAACCACTTTCCTTCCTGAATGCCCCGATACTTTGTACAGTTTTACTGAAATGAGCCAGCAGGCCCGTCCGGTTCTTCTGCCTGATCAGATCGTTGTCGAGCAATTGTCCGCCCATGCCCAGCGCATCAGCCCCCGCGCGGAGAAAGCTAATGCAATTCTCCGCATTGATCCCACCTGTCGGTATTAATTTTATCTGATTTAATGGAGCTTTAATCTCTTTTATATACCCAGGGCCAAGTGTTGCAGCAGGAAATACTTTCACCATATCTGCTCCGGCCTTCCATGCATTGAAAATTTCTGTTGGCGTGAATGCGCCCGGGAATACCGGGATTTTATTTGCGGCGCAGGCTTTAATGACCTGCGTGTCTGTAACCGGAGTAACAATAAACTGCGCACCGCTTGCCAGCGCCTGTTCCAGATCATCCATCGTACAAACTGTACCCGCGCCGATGTTTAAACTTCCTGCATAGGTACGACTGAACTCACTGATCATTTCTTTGGCGCCAGCCGTATTCATCGTTATTTCGAGCGTAGTTAAACCTGATTGCAGGAATACAGGCAGAAGATCAGAGAGATCTTCCGCTTTAATATTTCTTGCAATCGCCACAACGGGCATTTCGTTGAATTTGTCCCGGTTAAATCCTGCTGTCATCCGATGGATCTGATTTTAATGAAATGATCGAATATTCTAAGCTGGCCTTCCAGGTAGGCGGTTCCCATTTTATCCGGGGACACAAACGTTGTTTGCTCCGAAAGTCCGAGAACGGTCAATGCCTGTTTATATAAATTGTAAACATTGCCGGTGCTGCATAGCGTGATCCCCGCATTACTGCCGGTAAGGGCAGTCAGTTCACTGCCGATCAACAAGCCGCTTAAGAATAAATAATTGTCCCTGTCACCGGCACCGCCCAGCACTTTATTGATCCTTACAGTAAAAAGACTGTGCAATAAATTATCGCTTTGAGATCGTTGAACGCCTGCTGAGAAGGACGCGAGATCTGAGTTGGTCAACTCCTCCGGATTCAGGTTTGACTGATCACCTGTTTTCAGAATACTGTGTTCATTCAGTACGCTGAACATTTCACCGGTAACATATGTTTTAAACGATGTTATTGCGCCCTGCCGGATGTATACATGTTTGGAATGCGTTCCCGGAAGTATACAAACTGTGTCTTTTTCAAACAACGCCGGATCCGCCGCATCCAATCCTGCCAGTTGCGTTTCTTCGCCGCGCATCACGTCTCTTCCATTGCTTACCCCTGAGATCAGATAGATCCCCATTCCTGTCCTGTTGTTCTCAATTCTTTTTACCACCGCATCTCTGCCACTTAACCTGAACGGAGCAGGTGCATAAGGAAGTTCAAGCATTCCTATTGACGAGCCGGCCATTCCGGAGATCAGAATAGCTGCCTCTGCAGGGTTGATCTCTGTGCGCTCCGTCATCTGTTCAATTCTATCATTCAGGCAGGATAAGTAATAGTCCTGTTTTGACAGGGAAGATCCTTCCTGTTCAGCCTTCCACCTGTTGAAAATGCTTGCTGCCCCGTCTTTACTGCTATGCTCACAGAGCATCTGCCGGGACGAAGCATCAAGAATTTTGATCCGGAGGGATGTAGTGCCCCAATCACAACAAATAATAGAGGATCTCATTCAAAATATTTTTACCACTCTGTAATACTTTCATCTTCCATCCGCCAAACAGGGTTCTTCCACTGATGACCTTGCTCAGCAGCCTGCCTCACTTTGTCTTCGTTTATTTGGACGCCCAGTCCGGGCAATGTCAACAGATCGACATAGCCATCGTGAACATCAAAAACCTCAGGGTTCAATAGATAATCCAGCAGGTCGGCGTCCTGATTATAATGTATGCCCATGCTGGTTTCCTGGATGATCGCATTGATGCAGGTAAAGTCGACCTGGAGGGCTGAAGCAAAAGAAATTGGCCCCAAAGGGCAATGCGGAGCCAGCGCAACATCATAAGCTTCCGCCATTGCGGCTATTTTTTTAACCTCTGAGATCCCGCCGGCATGACTAAGATCCGGCTGGATAATATCCACTCCACCCGATTCAAATAAGCGTTTAAAATCCCATCTGTTGTACAACCGCTCGCCTGTTGCGATAGGTGTAGCCGTATAGCTGGCCAATAACGGAAACAATTCCGCATTTTCAGACAATACAGGTTCTTCGATGAACATCAGCTTCAGGCATTCCAACTGCTTCATAAATGATTTTGCCATGCCTTTATGTACTCGTCCATGGAAATCCACTCCCAGGTCATGATCATATCCGATAGCTTCTCTCACGGCCCTGATATTCTCCACGGCATCCAATACCTTCTGCGGTGTATCTATCCAGCCCATGGAACCACATGCATTCATTTTTACAGCCTTATACCCCGACCGGATCCTGGCTTTTGCGTCCTTTACCGCAGAGCTGGTAGTATCGCCTCCGATCCAGCCATATACTTTCATTTTATCCCTCACGGCTCCTCCCAGCAGTTCATGAACCGGCACACCCAACGCTTTACCTTTAATATCCCAGAGAGCCTGATCAATACCGGCTATTGCACTCATTAAGATCGGGCCTCCCCTGTAAAAGTTGCCGCGATATAATACCTGCCAGATATCTTCAATTTTCCGGGCATCCTTGCCGATAAGCGCTCCACCCATTTCCTCTACTGCCGCCTTCACAGTATCAGCCTTTCCTTCAACCACAGGTTCTCCCCAACCCTCGATACCGCACTCTGTAGTGATCTTCAGAAAAAGCCATCTCGGCGGCACTTTGAACAATTCAATCTTCGCAATCTTCATGTGTGTTATTAAAATTTTTATACAATACGCATTGACATGCCTCCATCAATTACGATATTCTCGCCGGTAATAAATTGGTTTTTGATCAGCATCGTAATGGCATCAGCAACGTCTTCAACTGCACCTTCCCTGCGTAAAGGAATTCTGTTATCAATGTTGTTCTGCACCTGCTCTTTGGTCAGGAAATCCTGGAACCGTGTACGTATAACACCCGGCGAAATACAGTTAACGCGAATATTCTGTTCAGAAAGTTCAAACGCCAGTGCTCTTGTAAATTGCGGAATGGCGCCTTTCACCACTGCATAGGCCAGCGCATTTTTTACTCCTCTTAGTCCTGCAGCGGATGAGATCAGAATGATAGCCCCCGCCTGGGATTTTCTCATATAGGGTACAGCCGCTTTGCATAAATGAAAAATGGCATGCAGGTGAATATCAAAAGCCTTGTACCATGTATCATTCGCTACGCTCAACAGATTGCCGGGAGCCGCGCCCCCCGCACTATGGATGAGAATGTCTATCTGCCCAAACCGTTGAAAAGCTCTTTCAACGACAACTCCGCAGTCAGTCAGCTTGCTGAGATCTGCAGCCACAAACTCATATTCAGCCCCCATTTCGTCCAGCTGCTCCTTTAGCCCGCTTTCCATATTGTTTCGGGCCACAAGGCAAACCTTCACTCCTTCACTGGCAAGCTGAAGGGCTGCCTGCGCACCGATACCGTGTGTTCCGCCGGTAATCAATGCGACTTTATTTGTTAGATCCATTTGTATTGTATTTAAATGCCGGTTGTATGCAATTTTTATCTGAGATCCGGACGCAGGAACTTATCTAAGAACCTGAATGTTCCGACTCCGTTTATAGTATGTGGGCCCGGGAAATATTCAATGCTGGTTCTTTCAGGTAAACCCAGCGCACCATAATGATGACGCACTTTTTCATATTCGTAACCAACCCATTCATCAGTAGCAACCCCATCATTTTGCCCCCGTTCAACCATAAAAGGTCTTGGCGCAATCAGCGCAGCCATCTCGGCATAATTGAACGTATGCGCAAGATCCCATTCCATCATGTCATACTCTTCAGTATAGACATAACTGAAGGCGTAATCTGTTGTTGCCACCTTCCGTACCCATTCATTAAAATCGCCGGAACAGATGGACAGCTTGTAATCTTTGATGACCGCAGGCACACGCATTGCAGTTTTACCTCCGTAGGAGAGACCATAGAATCCAATATTGCCTGCATCCACAAAATCAAGTTGCTTGAGCCAGTTCACCATTGCCTGATGCTGACCGATGATAAGAGAGAACAGCGATAACTCCAGCGGGTTTGTTTTACGCTGCAATACCCTGAAATCATCTTCTCCCTTGTACAGGTTTGCCGGTGCAAAAGTGATATAACCGCGATCTGCCAAAGCTGAGGCGAACCCTTTATAAAAGTGATAGAACTTACTTTTCGGATCTGTTGATATTACATCATACGGATCTGATTCGAGACCATGCTGACAAACAACGACGGGTCGTTTTTCATTTGGCTTCAGATCGTTTGGTATTAACAAAACGCCCCACGCAAATACTCCCGGCCATACATCCAGCTTAACCTGGTAGCTGGTCCATTTCGGTGTTTGCTGAAGCATTCTTGCGCGGGGATTTAACGCCATTGAAGGGGCGTCCATGCGGCCCAGCTGCGCCCAGAATTTTTCGCGCAGCCCTTCTTTTACGGGTTCCTGTTTAGCTGTATCTCCACGGAGCTGTTGCCACACGTTCTTATTCCGCGTCCGCTCGCTCAAAAGCAATACACGCTGAATTTCATCCTGCATCTGGCGCACCGTTCTTTCCTGTCTTTGGCTGGCGTTTACCCATGAAGCTGGTTGAACAAGCGGTTCCAGTCTGACTGCTTCAACAGAACGATTTATGTTCAGCTTTTTTACAAGCAGGTTAAGCGAGGCTATGGAAAAAAAATCTTTCATTGTATTACCCGCATCGGCAATCCAGAAAAGACCTTTATGATTTTCAGGTAATATTTTTTTTGCCCTGTCCCACTCTGCCTTTGCTTTTGAATAATCAGGTGTTCCCAGTATTCCGGGAGAAGCTGGTGAACTTCCTTTTGCTGAAGCCGGAGGTTGTGCAGCCGGTGCCTGGGATTGCTCAATGATCAGTTGCCGTGGCCAGCTCATTACTGCAAGCTCGGCATCGGAATAATATTTTAATAACCCGAATACGTTTCTGTATATCGGTTCTTTCCAAAGGTCCTGGCGCTGGTCAAAATAACCACTCACGAGAGTTGAAGAAATACGGTTATCCAATGCGGATGCATATAAAGCCAATAACCCGCCCTCTCCATATCCGGCCACTCCAACCGGCAAAGACACTCCCTGCGAACTGTAGCGATCGTTCGCCCAGTCAATTGCAGCAAATACTTTTTGGAGTTCATAACCGATAACATGTCTGCCAACCTCATACCCCTGCCGGTAGATCCATTCTCTGTGTGTTTGAGTAGTGGACAATTTTAGCGAAGGGTTTCCGGAGAACTTTGTATCCCGGCTGACCAAAGCAGGGATGAGCACGCTACAGCCAAGTAAGGCCAGTTTTCTTGCAACAGCTGCACCCGGTCCGTTGCCGGCAGACAACCCTGCAAGCTGTTCGGCTTCCATACCCGCATCGGGGATCAGCACGATGAATGCGACAGGCTTTCCTTTAGGCGCCACTAATACACCTTCGGCCTGGAGGCCTTCGAGAACGTTCCATCTGACTGCACTGATCCTGCATCCCTGTTTTTCCACAGTAAGTGGCTGGAGATCTTTCCCTGTCAGGACCTCCATGGCTGGTGACACTCTTTGATCTGTTGCTCCAAGCCGCTGCAAAAGCAGATCACGTCTACCGGAAACAGACTGCTCAAATGCGGCAGTACCGGAAAAATCCCATTTCGGGAGCTGGCTTCTATCCTCTGTGGTTTTTCTTGTAAAGTCAGTTAAGAATACATCCAGTGAACTCACCATTGCCGGCGTAAGATCTCCACTGTCCAGCAATGGCTTTGCCGGGAACGGAAGATGCTGAACAGGTTGCTGTGCTTTTGTAATTGCCGGACCTGCTGCCAGCATTACCGGCAGCATCAGAAATTTCAGCAATAAAGTTCTTACGTTATCCATCTCGATCCAGGCAGTTTTTTTGTAGAGAAAACAATATCAGCAATTGAAAAATATCTGTTGAGCAAACGCACTTATTCAACCGCCGACGGTCTTGGCGCCGGAAGGCGATGCTTCAGGTTCTCAAGCGAAAAATTAATCTGTTTGCCAATTGGCTTGCCGTCTCTATAGGTAATGACTCTTATTTCTGATGCACCTTTAGGAGGCAGCAATGGCTGTCCATTGTATTTTGGATAGTAGTTATCCGGGTCTGTGGTGGTAAAAGTATAGTACAGATCCAGACCAGGGATTTCTGTATCCAGTTTTACAAGCAGCGTATCCCCCGGTCCTTTCGTAGCGGTGATAACGGGATCGAATGCACTGCGCGCATACTTCACCTTCGCCGCATCCAGGTAGTTCAGCCGCCATTCCATACGGCTGGCGAAATCGGCCCAGTTGCGTCTTTCTTTTGGTGACCAGTAAACTTCGCTGATAGCGAGAGCCCTTGGCCAGGTCATGTACTCTGCGTGGCGTTCCGTCGGAACAGCTTCCGTCCATAAATTAGCCTGCCCACCCAGGATATATTTAGGATCCACTCCATCGGCAATGGGTTCGAATTCATAGCAGGTTTTCATTCTGCAGTATCCATAGGTAAATGGTTCTACAATAGGATCACCCTGGTAAAGATCCAGGTAGGCATCGTATTGAGAACTCATAATAACGTCGTGCCCCATTTTTGCCGCCTTGATTCCTCCTTCTGTACCGCGCCAGCTCATCACTGTTGCTTCAGGAGCCAGCCCGCCTTCAAGTATCTCATCCCACCCGATCATTCTTTTACCTTTCGAAATGATCATCTGCTCAAGACGTTTTTCAAAATAACTTTGTAATTCTTCCGGCGTTGCAATTCCTTTCGTCTTCATGAGCGCCTGATCTTTTGGGCATTCTTTCCAGTAACCTTTATAGGCTTCATCGCCGCCAGTATGAATATACATGCCGGGAAACAGGTTAGCAATCTGCGTGTATATGATATCGAGCAATTTCCAGGTGGAATCATTTGCCACACAAACCACATTATCTTCTCTCTTAAATTTAGTTAAAGGATTTACATTGTAATGTTCACCCGTACAGGAAACGTTCGGATAGGCCGAAATGAGCGACAAGCTATGCCCCGGCACATCAATTTCAGGAAGGATCGTTACATGTCTTTCTTCAGCATACTTTACGATCTCCCGTATTTCATCCTGCGTATAGTATCCGCCATATGTGGCTTTCTCACCGGCTTCTGCAGGTTCGAACGTACCACGTTTTCCTGTTCGCTGAACGCGCCATGCACCAACTGATGTCAATTCAGGCAACCCTTTTATCTCTACCCGCCATCCCTGATCATCGCTGAGATGCCAGTGAAATACATTGAACTTATACTTCACCATCTCATCTATATACCGTTTCACAAATTCTTTGGAAAAGAAATGCCTGCTGACATCCAGCATCAATCCCCTCCATTTAAACCGGGGGTTATCAGCGATCTCAACACACGGAATATTCCATTTCTGCCCTTTAACAACACTTGTACTTTCAATTGCCGGAGGCAGCAATTGCATAAGGCTTTGCACACCGTAGAATAAGCCGGCAGGTTTGTTTGCCCTGATAGTGATCTTTGCCGGTTCCACACTCATCGTATAACCCTCGGTACCGATCGTGGCATCGTTCGTACTATTAATAATCAGAAAGATCGCCTTTGAAGTTTTAGCCGCCTGTCTGGCTATTTTTAAATGATAGCCGGTAGACTGCTGAATTCTTTCAGACAGCAAACTCCCAACAGATACAACTTCATTATACGAAGCTCCGATCACGATCGCTACATTCGGATCCAATACAAAATCTCCTTTTTTCACCTCAAGACTCACCGGTGCAGGAATGATGTTCACCCTCGGAAAGTCCGTGCTTTTCTGTGCAAATGTTTGAAAGCATAAAGTTGAAAGCAAAAGCAAGGCAACCGTTTTGTATGTGTACATAGTGTGTCTGTTAGTTAGTAAAATCATTCATTCAATTCGATGGCCGTTGACAGAAGACCGATGGCAGTTGGCCGAACCCCGCTGATCGGAAATACAGGTTTCAGTAATGAAATGAAACATCAATATTAACCCTGTTTATCCGGCCAACGGCCATCGAACCTCCGTCGAACCGCGGATAACGGACTACTGCCACTGCGGATTCTGATCCAGGTTCGAATTCAGCGTTATCTCCTGCTGAGGTACTGCCAGCAGGTAATCACGATCCAACCTGAACTTAAAGCCATTAGGAAGTGAACGCTGATAAGGGTCCAGGTATCCGTTCGCATCAACGAAAATGCTGCTGCCTATAGTGAGGCTGGGAAAATCTGTCTGTCTGAATTTATATCCTTTAGGGCGTTGATCCACTATATACTTCATGGCAGCCCAGCGTAAAAGATCATCAAAACGATAGCCTTCAGCAGCCAACTCAACACGGCGCTCTCTTCTGACCTCATTGATAATTCCGCTCAACTCAGGGAACATCCATTTTGGATCTGTTACAATGCTGGCCATAACCAGGGAAGGCATTCTCACACGGGCTCTGAGCAGATTGATACTTTTATCAAGGTCTCCCTGTGTAATGGTTCCCAGTTCAGCCTTTGCCTCTGCAAAATTGAGCAGGCATTCAGCATAGCGGAAAACGATCGAAGCTGTCTGATGATCATTCATTCCCAACTGCAGATTGACTGTTCTTCCCTTCACTAACTGATAACCTGAAGTATTACGTGTTTCACCTGTTCTGTCAATCCATGGCAGTGTGAAATAAGCGGTAACCGCTCCCGAAGCGCTGTAGCTGAATGGCACACCCGGCACCCAAAAGCTTTGAGCAAGGCGTGGATCCCTGTTGGCGACAATATCGGTAAGCGTATTATCTCCTCTGTAGTTCGGGCTCACAGAAATTGGCAGACCGTCTGTGCAGAGAAAACTTTCCACAAGGGATTTGGACAGTCCTCTGTCTCCTCCCTGGTAAAGCGCGCCCTGGATATTGTGCGCCATTCCCAACGCCTCATCATGTTTTTTCCAAAGCAGGATCTCTGCATTACCGGACAGGTCGGTGTTTCCAAAAAGCTGCCCAAAATAATTGGTATTATCAGCAGGTTGAAACAAACGTGCCGATGCAAGATTCATCAGGTCTTCGGCTGCTTTGGCGGATGCTTCAAAATAACGTGTGGGATTGCTGTTGCTTACGCCAAAAACTGTTCCTGCATGATATTTCTCCCAGCTGCCTTCAAAAAGAGCAACTCTTGACTTGAATAACAGCGCGCATTCTTTATTAAGCCTGTTTGCTTCCGCACGCGCCTTAAGAGGCAGGTTCGCTATTGCAGTATCCAGGTCATTCAGTATTGAATCTACAACTATATTTCTTGGTGTTCTTGCATTGAAAAGCTCATCTGAATTTGTATCCAGAGGTTTGCTTAACCAGGGCACGTCACCATAAAGCTTAAGAAGATTATAGTAATAATAAGCTTTAAAGAACTTAAGTTCACCCAGGCCTGCTTTTATCTGATCCAGGTTTCCTTTAACCTTTGTGTAGTTTGCCAGACCAATATTTACGTTTCTTATGCTGTTAAAACTCCAACTGCCGTTGCTTGTTGAAATGGTATTCTGCCCTGCCAGCCGGGTATTGTATGTTCCCGGGATCATGTCATCGCTATTGATATCAGCCCAGAACGGGCTTACAAAATAGCCACTGTTAACAGGGAAGCTGGTATAGAACTGATTTGCATAAAGCTGCAGGTCACTGGGAGTATTCCAGAATTGCTCATTGGTGATCTCATCCTGAGGCAGCAGATCCAGCTGCTTTGAACAGGAATTGAATATAAACAGCGTTAATAAACCCGCTATATAAAATTTAAACCTTTTCATGTCTATGCTATTTTAAACTTACTTTAAGTCCGAGTGAATAAATGGTTGCGATAGGATATGCTTTACCCGAGCCATAGTTACCCGTCAACACTTCGGGATCAAACACCTTGATCATATTTGTAAAAGTCAGCAGGTTCTCTCCGGTGAAATAGACCCTTAAAGAGTTTATGGAAAGTTTATTAAGCCAGGAAGAAGTGAAGTTGTACCCCAGCTGCAGATTTTTCAATCTCAGGTAGGATGCATCCTGCAGCCAACGGTCAGCCAGTGACACATCTTTTAATTTCAGGTCAGTCATATACGGTTTGGGGAAATAGGCATCCGTATTATCAGGCCTCCAGTAATCCAGGTGTTCCTGAAAAAGTGTGATCTGATTGTAATTACCAAAATCACCGAACAGGAAGTTACCACCAAGCCATACATCGCGCTTGGCCACGCCCTGCCAAAGCATATTCAGATCAAATCCCTTCCATTCAACACCCATGTTGACACCGAATGTGAAGCGGGGAGTATTGTTACCGATCTTGTCATAATCTCCATGATCTGAAAGCGTATTTTGTCCGCGGTCTATCTTACCATCTTTATTCAGATCTGCATAATGTACATCACCGGGTGTCCAGTTTGCTCCAAGAAAAGACTGATTGGGACCTGCGGCAATTTCTTCCTGTGACTGGAACAAGCCAACAACCCTGTAGCCCCAGATCTCACCCAGCGTCTGACCTTCGTAGTATGAAGACAGAAGTCCGGTCCTGTTCTGGTATTTGGTAATTTTACTAACGTTGTCAGACACGAACGCAGTAACGTTATATTTTAAATTTTGAATTCTGTCAGACCAACCCAGGCTGAGTTCAAACCCTTTTGTTTCCATAGATGCATTGTTCCTTCTGGGAGGGTTTGCACCCAATACAGCAGGATAAGACTCCAATGGGCCGAACATATCTTCGGTCTTTCTTTTAAATAAATCCAGGGTCAGCGAGAGCCTGTTGTTCAACGCTTCTACATCCAGACCCAGATTCAGGGTAGTTGCAGTTTCCCATGTTAAGTCAGGAGATACAAGTCCGGGAGCTGAAACATATAAAGGACGCTCATCACCCATTATCCAATCAAGATTTGTATTAACGCTGATGGTAGACAAATAAGGATACAGGCCGGCAACGTTCTGATTTCCCAGTGTACCATAAGATGCTCTTATCTTGGCCATCGAGATCTTGTCAGTCAACCTTTCAAAGAATGGCTCCTTTGCGATATTGTAACCCGCAGAAACCGATGGGAAGAATCCCCATCTGCGGCCATCGGCAAAGCGTGAAGTTCCATCATAGCGGCTGGAGAACTCAACCAGGTATTTTTCATCAAAATTGTAGTTAAGTCTTCCAAAGAAACCAGCAGTTCCCCAATGGCTTTTTCCCGCGCTAATGGTTGGTGTACCGGTTGCTGTAGAAATAAAAGGTACGGCATCTGAGATCAGCTCTCCCCTTGAAACGGTGAGGCTTTCGCTCCGGCTCAATTCAGTCTGCAGACCAGCCATTACTTTAAAATAGTTCTTGCCAACCTTCTGTTCGTATGACGAATAGATGTTATTGGAAGTGTATAATGTTTTGCCGTTAGACAAGGAGTATCCATTAGGAATGGAAAATCCTTCAGGAGATGGCGTGTTGTCCACCTTGTACATGTTAACGGTCTTTGCATGATCTGCATTCGTATTGAAATCCTGCTGCAGGTTGAAATCTCCATTCAGTTTCCAGTTCTTTGTCAGATCAATCTGGAATACCAATGAATTGACAAACTGGTTTCTGTCTGTATTCAATCTTCCTCCGTCAGCCATCAGCGCCATAGTATTGATAGCAAAATGTCCGTTTGCATCCAGAATGGGCCAGATCGGCCAGCGCCTTGGGATATCATGATAGAAATCACCTGTACCTGCATACACGTGCGGCATCTGGATCTCTCTTCTGTTAAATTTCGAATTCAGTCCAATTCTCAGCCAGTCGGTGATTTGCGCACTGATATTGGCTGTTACCGTATAGCGTTTGAAATTTTCGTTTCCATATCTGAATTGCGATCCCTGATTATACAGACCACCGGACAAAAAGTAGGTTACTGCATTACCACCGCCAGACACGCTGAGGTCATAATTTTGATTAATACCATAATCTTTAAAGAATGCATCATAAGAGTTGGTATTAGCATGGTTTCTGCTGGGATCCCATTCATTGGGGTTGGATGGATTCGCGAAAGTAGTTGGCTGACTTCCGGGATTTCTTATTTCCTCCAGGATCATCGCCATCACATCATCCCCAAATCTCTTTTGTTGCCCTGAGTTAACAAATCCATCATTTACCATCGTGGCAAACTCAAATGAGTTGACAATTTTTGGCAACAGTGTGGGCTTTTGTGCAGCAACATTGGTGCTAAGAGAGATCGTTGGTTTTGTAGCGCCTTTCTTACCTTTTTTTGTAGTGATCAGAATAACGCCGTACGCAGCTCTCGCACCATATATTGCGGAGGCAGATGCGTCTTTAAGCACCGAAATGCTTTCCACATCATTGCTGTTGAGATTATTCATATCCTGCGGAACACCATCTACCAGCACAAACGGACTGCCGCCAGAAAGTGAACCCTGACCACGAAGGTTAAAGCTTGGGCTGGAACCAGGCTCTCCACCACTGGTGCCATAAGAGATATTCAGGTTAGGAACAAGCCCCTGCAGGCTTGTAAGGATATTCGGAGTCATCCGGTCCTCTATCTGCTCTCCTTTTACCTGACTGATAGAACCCGTAAGATTAACTTTCTTCTGTGTACCGTATCCAACAACAACAACCTCTTCGAGGCCTTTGTCAGCTGATTTCAATACAACATCAACGGTGGTTTTTTCTCCCACCTGTACTCTGTATTCCGCAAACCCGATATAAGTAAATACCAGGGTAGCCTGCTCTGAAACATTATCAATACTGTATTGTCCCAGAACATTGGTAGTAACACCAGACTTTGTGCCTTCAACTACAATGTTCACCCCTTCAATAGGGTTTCCTTTTTCATCCGTTACTTTACCTTTTACGGAGTGATTGATCATTTCACCGCTCTCATCTGACCATGCGATAAACATGTCTGGTTCATCACCTGCCGCATGTAGCGCATTCCATGGGAACATCAGTAGTGCGATGAACCCGAAAAAAAATCGGCACTTCCTGTAAGGCCTGAAGAAATCCGGGAAGTTTCGGTTGAGTACTTTCTGCATTAGTTAATAGTTGTATTGCTTATTGAATATCATGTTTCGAATAGTATGTAAACAAAATAACCCCATTAAAAAAAAATAGCATTACAGTGTATTAGCAATCGTATCCGGTATTTTATCCTAACGTACCGGTAAGATTTTGACATTAACAGGAAGAAGGTTGTAGAGTATTATTAGGTTCCGGTGTGTGAGACACACACCAGGGCCACAACAGGGCGGTTCCGGTGTGTGAGACACACATCAGGGCCACACCAGGGGCTTACATGACTGCCCGGACAGATGAACTTCTGACTATGAGTGAACTCTTGGTGAAACTGGTTTTATACACATCGGAATCCGGCTTGTCAAGTATCTCTTCAAAATAGGTCCGGGCGGCCTCAGCGCCAAGTTGCTTTGAATTCTGATCTACGGACGTGAGGCTTGGCGTGATCAGCGATGTAAACTCTTCATTGGAAAAGCCAACAATGCCTATCTGCTCAGGAACTTTCAGACCTAAAGATTCCGCAGCCCTCAATGCGCCAAGCGCTGCATAGTCAGATACCGCAAAAAACGCATCCGGTGGATTTTTACTGTTCAATAACCCAAGTGCCAATTCCGTACTGCGTTCAACATTCAACACCTCTTCCGTAACATAATTATAGGGTACATTTAATTCCGCTTCTTCCATTGCCTGCAGGTACCCGATCTTTCTGTCCCTGTAGTTGGCAAGATGACCGGGACCACCAAGAAGTGCTATACTGGAATAGCCATTGCTGATCAAATGACTGACCGCATTATAAGCTGCATCTTTATTATCGGTCAGATTATAGTGACTCTCAACGCCTTCGTTCACACGGTCAAACTGGATCAGGTTCAAACCAAGATCACGGATCCGTTGCAGGTGCTCCATATTGCTGGTTTGTACGCTTAATGAAATAATAATACAATCGACATTCTGGCTGACCAGCTTCTCCAGGGCTTCAATTTCTTTCTGAATGCGTTCCTCCGACTGGCAGATGATCACGCTATATTTATTTTTTGAGCACACTTCCTCGATACCCGAAACAACATCGGCAAAGAAAGTAGTGTCAAGCTTGGGCACCACCACCCCAATGGTCCGGGAGGAGCCTCGCCGAAGATTGGCCGCCCCGGAATTATGCACATAGTTCAATTCCCTGGCCTTACTGCTTACCATGTCCTTAATTCTCTGGCTGATAGAAGGCAGATCATTCAATGCCTTGGACACAGACGAAGGAGCAATCCCCAGTTCCTGGGCGAGATGATAAATAGTGATTTTCGGCTTTTTATCGTTTTTCAACATATGTAAAGGCGCGCCATTTCATGGCTGATTTGAATTTTCTGGAAACGGAAACAATTTCCGCCGGATAAATAAAATTGCGGAAATTTTCTAAGAATCAGGCTAAAATAACTAATTTAACGATATGGTAATGAAGTTCTAGATAGATATTTCCCTAAAATTGTAAATCGATTTCCAAAACTACGTTATGATCCAGGAATTCAAGCCCATCTACAGACATCTGAATTGGAACCCCAATTTGTCATTAAATGTCAAGGTTGACGTTAATGAAACCTTGTCCTCATCCTATCACTATCACCCCGAGATAGAACTGATACTCGTGAGACGTTCCCGGGGAGTCAGGGTGATCGGATCAGTGAGAGAGAATTTTGGAGAAAATGATCTTGTACTGATCGGCAAGAATCTGCCTCATGCTTTTTTTCATGACATGTATCACGACTATACGCGGGAACATAATCCTGATGCGATTGTCGTTCAGTTCAACGAAAATTTTATGGGCAACGACTTCCTGCACCTGCCGGAGGTCAAAGAGATCAATAAATTATTCCTCGAAGCAAGGAACGGTCTTAGCATTGCCAGCGAAGGAAAACAGGCCATCATCCCGATCATGGAGCAAATGCCCGCCATGTCTGCTTTTGACCGGATGTTGTCACTGCTGGCAATTCTCAAGATGATCACCAAAAGCAACAACAGACGACTTTTAATAAACGAGGAGAACCAACCTATAGATGAAACCGCTGCAGACGAACGGATGTATAAGATCTTAAAGTATACACACGAACAATTTCATCAGGATATAAAAATCGAAGAAGTGGCCAACCTGGCCATTATGACAAAAGAATCATTCTGCCGTTATTTTAAAAAGCAAACGAAGAAGACCTATATAGAATTCCTGATAGAATTCAGGATCGCCCAGGCATGCAAGATGATCCAGGAAAACAAAATGTCCATTAAATCCATCGGATTCTCCTGTGGCTTTAACAGCCTCTCCAATTTCCACCATCAGTTTAAAAAGATCACGAAAATGAGTCCGCTGGATTATAAGCTGAATCTTTTTGAAAAAAATCTTTCATTGTGTTGAGAGGGTTGGGAGAGCCGGCTGTGTATAACTGGCAAGTTGGGTCAGTTAATTCATTCAAGAGCGAACGACTGAATGATTATTCAGGTTGCTCCAGGCTTTTTTCAAAATCCCTGTTGTATTTTAAATATTCTTTGTAGTGAACATTCGCCAGCGAATCCCGCCATTTACTATTGTAGTCGGCAAGACAGGTGGCCAAAATTGCTTTGCCTTATGCGCCTTCGGCTACTCTACCAATGAAACGAAGCGAATCTCTCTTCATTTTTTCTCCGGTAAGCCGGGCAAGGCTGTCCAGAAAAGTTTAATGTTCACCCAGGATCATTTCGGAATAACCACTATGATCCTGTGCCCGCACATTCAATATCTCCGGTGAATTATTATAACCGCAAGCGAGGCATCTTCTAAAGAAAAATATCTTGTATCCGTGAAAACAGATGTCCTTATTCGTAGAATCTGCGATCTGTTGAGCAGTACTACGTTGCTGATCAGGGGTCGGCTTCGCGGATTTACACCCCACCGCAGCAATCAATATAATGGTTGCTGCCGCGAACGAATCGACGATTAATTTAGTTCACATATATATGTTTTATTAACACCACCCTTTGCTCTAAAGTAACAGCCGTCGTCCCGGATTGCATTATTAATGACATCCATATGACCAGACCAGCGCGCCTGCGCCTATAAAATATACTTATTGTCCGCACCTTTGCCAGTTTTGCCGCCAGGTTAAAAATAGTTATGCCTGAAAGATTCAGCGGATGGAAAACACGGGCAGCACAAGCAATAATGATATGGCACCCGGATACGGTTGAAGTATAGCGGATATGGAGATACTATGGAGAAAGGCTGGAGATGTATGCCGTAAATGTCCCGGCAGGTCCTCATTAACATCAGGGAAACATCAGGAGCACATCAGGGAGAGATCAGGGAAAGATCAGGAAATCTTCACGGGAGGCTCAGGTTGAAGTCCGGGCCCGGTTGAGGTCATCCGATCGGCAGCATGACAAATTTTCGTAAATTGAATAAACCTTATTGTAATCTACGAAAATTCACAGAACATGGCTAAATCAAAATCCATCTCACCATTGAGCGGAAAATCAGGCAACCAGGTGCATGTGGCGAGTAAATACGGATCGATCGTTCGAAGCGCACCGAATGGCAGCAGTAAACAGACCGGCTCTGCATTTAACGAGCAGTCTGGCCGGACTGGTTATCTGAATAAACTTGCCAGTGGATTAAACAGGATCATTGAAGCTTATAGCGGGACCTTTAAACAAACGGACTTTTACAACTTAGTACAAAAGCGTTTTCGCGAAGAGCTACACAACAACAGGTTTCTTTTATTAAAGCAACTGGAGGGAACGGAGGTGAATGAAAGATACCCACTTAATAAACTGGGTGGAGCAAGAGTGAATGTAAATTCCAACCGGACTAAAATAACAGTTGGGTTGGAAGTGGATTTTCGTCCGCCCGCGTTGATAAAGAAACATAAGGTGAATTGTTATTGTTATGAAGTGTTGCTGTTGTGCTGGGTGAAAGGTAATGAAACGGCATTGCCTGTTCGACAGTATGGTGAATGGAATTCCTGAAAGACGGACTGCCTGAATTTGAATTTGAATTCAAGCGACCTGCGGAAACTGAGGATTGGCTTGTGTGCTTAAAGCAGAAGGTTGGGTTTGATGAAAAAGCAATTGATATTTTTGTTGGCGAAGGAATGCAAATTGTTTTGGCCGGAAGTTTTGACAAGAAGAGTTTGGAGTTGCTGGAAAAGAGGAAGAAAGAGAAGATTAAAGAGCGTCAGAAATATGATAACAGAGATAAAACGGAGGATGTGGTGAGAGTGAGGGCGAAGGCAAAAAGAAAGGAATAGAGCAGCTCCGTTTCCCTGGGCCTTCTTCCCACACGCAATGAACTCAACAACTGACTGTAGTTTGGTTTATTATTGGTCGGGCAAAAAGGCTAAGGATAACAGATGTCGAGCTGAGTGAAGGACATATCGTGTTTGCACCTGGACTTTTGCACGGATAAAACTTCTGGTACCCGTTCCAATTGAATCAAGAAAATCAACAGGAGTTTTCATTGATTTAAGTATCAGCTTCTGGGATTGGAGGAACAAGCTGCTGAGCAGAATAAAAACGATCAACAATCAATTTTCAAATAAACATGCCTCCATTGAACATTGATTGCTGACCGCTCTTGTTTTACGCATGCCTACCGCTAAAGCCCAGGTGCGTAAGAACGCTCAAAACCCTGGTGCAGGATACGATCATTTGAACATTGATTGTTGATCACATTTCTACGCAAATCTTAAAATAAACTGCCCCAACAAGCCTCTCCCTATATTCCAATCTTCTCAAAAAAATTCACCGCATTCAACCGTTCCCTGAACTTATCATACTGTCCCGCGCTCAACGTCGCAAGCGGAAGCCTGCACGGTCCCAGATCCCAACCCAGCATTTGCATGATGGCCTTCTGACCAGGAATTGGTGGAAATTTCAACAGTTCGTTAATGACCGACACCATAAAGAACTGTCGTTCTCTTGCAAGCAGCAGATCATCCTTTTTGAATGCATTCATCACCTGCAGGTATAGTGGTGCAGCAAAGGTATAGGTGCTGCCGATCGCTCCTTTGGCTCCGATGCTAAGGGCGGGCAATAACATTTCATCCAGGCCAAACAAAATATCATAACGGCCATTTTCATAATTCAGGCAGGCTTGGTATTCATGCAGGCTTGGTGCTGTATATTTTATACCGGCAAAATTGGGGATGGAAGCGCCGGCGATCTTTAAGAATTCCACCATGTCCATTGCCACGCCTGTCAGTTGCGGGATATGATAATAATAAAATGGAAGCGAGGAAGCGGCCGAAGCAATCTCAGCCATGCAATCGGAAAGATTTTGCACAGAGCCAGGTTTGAAATAAAATGCCGCAACGGAGGAGAATGCATCCGCTCCTGCCTCAGCCGCATGTGCTGCAAGTTTGCGGGCCTCACTGATACTGCTGTGTCCTACATGCACGATGATCAGTAATCTCTTATTGGCGGCTTTCACAAAAGCTTCTACCACCAGCATTCTTTCGGCGGTGGTCATATTGGGGCCTTCGCCATTGCTGCCACATACAAAAATCCCTTTCAATCCATCCGCATATAATTTATCTACCAGCGATGGCACCATGCCCAGGTTGAGCGAGCCATCTGCATGAAAAGGAGTGAATGCAGCGGCAATAAGCCCTTCGATCTTTTTCATAATCAATTTGTATTGTAGTATTTATGTACTACATAATAAAAATAGGTAAAAATTTCCTGTATCCCAATGATTCCGGTGGTTTATTTCACCTGGTCAAAGTGGTTCTGGAGATGTTGTATCATCCCCTGCCTGAACTTTTCTTTGGAGCTGTTCTTAAGTAATTGCACCAGGTCAAGGTGCGATACAGGCGCAGGTATGTACTCTTTCTCCTGTGCTGTTACATACCCGAACACGGGCAGGAGCATATCCTGGAAGCGTTGCATGGTACTGTTGCCTGTCATCTGGTAGATCTTGCCATGAAAGGCGATCTCATGCTTGATCCGGAAAGCCGGTTTGCCTACCGCCACCTTCTGGTTCATGGCGATCTTTTCCAGCTCTTCCACATCCTTTGCAGTCTTTCGCTTGTAGAGGATGTCTGCAAGGCCAACTTCCAGGGTGAGGCGGAGTTCAAAAATATCCTGCAGTGTATTTGTATCCATGATGAGCGGATCGAGCACCCGTTCAAATGAGCCTAATATATCGGGACTGGATAATTGCATGCCCCGTTTCTTCTTGGTTTCCACCATGCCGAGCATTCTCAAACGGCTAAGTGCTTCGCGCACCACATTCCGGCTTACGCCCAACGCTTCCGCCAATTGAAGTTCTCCCGGTAACGGATCGCCGGGCTTAAAGGATTTCATTTTCAGGTATTCACGCAACCGTAGTTCCACTACATCGGCCATAGTGCCCTGGTTGATCCGTTTTAAGTCGGTTTCGAGCTGCTTCATTTTCAGGATAAAATTAACTGTTTAAATGTAGTACAAAAAATCGTTGTGAATTGTTGTCTGGTTAAGATAATGAACTACGCGGGCTTCGATGATCAATAGTCGATGGTCTAAAATTCAGTCCGAACCCTCCCATACAAGAAATTTAAATCTGTTCATTCGGCCATCGAACTACGCCTTCAAATGAAGATGAACCGACAACTTGATCCTCACGCCGCTCCTCTCCACCTTTCCGCTTACCCGCAACCAGTTACCAAAATGGCTCACTTTTGCAAAGTAATGTCCGGGCCGGGTAATAGTCCTGAACACCGTGCCCTCGGGTATCCAGTTGATGCCATCTGCTGAGATCTCTACCTGCACATCAAGTGAGGCATTCTCTCCTTCCACTTCTTCCACGATCACGAAGAAGATCGCTTCTGATGCCCACCCCGCTTCCATCGGGTGCGACTCCACCACTGAATCAAAATATTTCCTACGCTCAACGGCAGATGCCTGAAAATTCCTCATATTAATTGTTTTATCAGATTTATTACTGTGCCGAGATCACTACTGAATCGGCATAAAAGAATACACGGCGATCCATATCATTCTCCACCCAGATGCCCGGGTTGAATAATCCTTTGATCCTTGCATAAGGTGGAGTAAGGCTGGGCTTGATCCCTCTTAGGTCAAAAACTTTATTACCGGATTGCAACTCCACGTATTCTTTTTTTTCCGTGTCGATCGTTAACCGCAGGTAACTCCAGTTGATCTTATCATCGCTTTCATTGTAACAGAGATCCTGGTATCCATCCGGCACCCATATGAAGCCATCTGTTGAGCCATCTTCATACCGTTTGCCATACCACATTGCATCGATACCGCGCTTGCACCAGTCATTCTCCACTCCATAGGCCCATTCCACATCCGTTACATCCTTTGCCTGGAAGATCTGCCAGCGCCGCACCATTTCTCCGTTCATGGCATTTACATACCGGGCGCCAATAAAATAACGATGCTCATCATCCTGTATATCAAAAAAGATCCCGAATGCCCTGATAGCCGCTTCACTCAATCCCTGGCGGTCCTGCTCCGGTGTATACGCATACCACATCTCATACTGACGCAACCCTTTGGGAAGATGTGTGGTGAGCCTTTTGATGGCATGTGATAATGCACCCGGCGCCGGAGGTTCCGTATACGCATTCGCTACAGGTCTTGTTGCCAGCTTCAGTGAATACGTTCCATCCATTGAACCATGCGTTCCCGCAAAACGGAAACTGGCAGAACTTAACATAATCGGCCCCCATTGTGTTTTCTCCACCTGGCTATGCCGTAAGAGATTGAAATTAGCGCCTACATAATTAGGATGGAGATCCAGCCAGCCGGAAAGGCCTTTATCAAAATCATCATAACAGATGATATGTTTCAACGGCTGGTACTTGCTGAGGCCCTTATCCAACGCAATAATATGATCCATTTTATCAGGGTTTATATGATTTAAACATCTTCTTTTACTTGCTGGTGAACTGTGAAAATGGTGAGCCCCTGCGTCTCTTTCTTTCCCGGAAATAGGAAACTCGATAAATAACCGGTTACAAAACAGGAACCGAAACCAATCGCACTATATAACCAAAAACTGATCTGTGTTTGTGTCTGAACAAAATAAAGGATCACACTGCTGAGCACAGCGCCGATCAGGGCACCGGTGCTATTTGTTCTGCGGGTGAAAATTCCCAAAAGAAATAATCCTGCCGCCGCACCAATGAATAACCCGGTCATTTCCGTAAAAATATCCAGGATCGATTTGATGTCGATGGTTAGCAATAGCAGTGCAATGATCGTTGCCACCACTCCCAGCAAAGCGGTACTGACGCGCGCAAACCGGAGCTGCATCTTCTCCGTTGCATTTTTCCTGAAGCGTATGTAGAAGTCTGTGGTAAATATTGTAGCAAGACTGTGAATATGACTTTCTATCGTCGCCATCGATGCGGCAAAGATCGCCGCAATGATCAACCCGCTCAAACCCGGAGGTGCCTGCTGCGCAATGAACTGGGGAAGTATGCCATCCGTTGTAGTTGCGGGATTCAGCATACCCGGGTTTGATTTATAAAAAACATAGAGTGAAGTTCCCAGCAAATAGATCACAATAGCCCATGGAATGGAAACCGCTACATCTGTCCACAATGATTTTTTTGCATCCTTCAAACTCTTTGTGGTCATATAACGTTGCACGATGGCCTGGTCTGAAATAAGATTGCCGAGGCGGTTAAATATATTGCCGATCAATATTACTCCCAATGCAGAAGAAGCAAAGTCAAGGTTAAAATCGCCCAGGCTGAACTTTTGATTTTCCGTTGCCACTCTTACAAATTCCCCCAATCCACCTTCTGTGCCATTAATGGCGAGGAATACGCAAATGATCGCACCGCCCAGTAATAATGCGGCCTGCAATACTTCGATCCAGATCACTGCTTCAATTCCGCCAACAACCGTATACAGTGTACTCAACACACCCATAATGAGTACACAAGTGAACGTATCGATAGGCGCCACTGCCGAAAGAGCTACAGCAGGTAAATAAATGACCAGTCCCATTCTGCCGATCTGGTAAAAACAATAGATCACTCCTGCAAAAAGCCGGGTGGTTTCATTGAATCGTTTTTCAAGATATTCGTATGCACTCGTCACATCCAGCTTCCGGAAAAAAGGGATGAACGCCCAGGTCACCACAGGCACTACCAGGAACCATGTGAACACCCCTGCAAAATATGCCCAGTTGGTGGCATATGCCTTTGCAGGAATACTCATGAAACCGATCGCACTTACCTGCGTAGCCATTACACTGATGCCTGCTGCCCAAAAAGGGATCCGTTGACCACCCCGCAAATAATCATCTTTAGTTGTTTTCTTCCGGGAGAAATAATAAGATATGCCTGCCAGCACGGCGAGATAAGAAGCAATGATGGAGTAATCAAGGAACCCGAACTTGCTCTTCTGTACATTCTTTGTGATCACACCCACCTGTATCTTTTCTGTGCGGACGCCGGGCCTCAACTCCCCGCCTACCACCATAAAGCGGTTACCGGTATTGATCACAGTTGATCCGGCAACACCAACCGGAAGTTCACCAACAGTGATCCATGTATCGGTAATGGTATGATAGGCGAGTATGTCTTTCACCATGTGGTAATCGTTCTTCATCTCCTTTGCCTTATCCGCATCATGACCATCCGAACCTGAAAATAACAGGATATGTGATTGCCCCTTGGTGCTGACGGCAGATAACAAAGCCGGCCTCGGCAGATCAGCCAGTTTCTTCCAGCTGTTCTTACGCGGATCGAACCTGTACGCATCAGTAAGATAGTTCGCTCCTTTGCCGCCAAACAGGTAAAGACAATCATACTCGCCATTGCTTTGCGCGATCAATGATGCACCAAATCTTTCTGGTCCCGGCCAGGCTGGTACAGGCTTCCATTGTTTGTTTGCTGCATTCTTTCCATCTCCCAGCTCAAGACTCCAGCAGGTATTTCTTGCTTCATTCAAAAACGTTTTTCCCCCGGCAACATAAATGGTATTGCCTATCCTTGTAGCAGCCACAGAGGCCAATGCTTCCGGCAGGGCCGGAAACAAAGTATCCAGTTCGATCTTATTGGACGAACTATTCCAGCTCAATAAAAAAACTGTATTGAGGTTGCGGATACCGTCTGTACCGCCAATACATAACAATCCTTTACCGAAAGGAATAACAGCCGCATCGGATAAAGGCGCTGGTAATTGTCCTGCATTGATCCATTCCGGTTTTTGCAGGTCATTGGTTACATAAATATCGCGGTGCACTGTTTTCTCACCGCCTTCCCAGATGGGTCTATTGAAATTACTTCCACCTGCAATCACCAGCATACCGTTACTCATACCGCTGATGGCTGCCCCCAGTCCCTCTTTCACAGGCATAGTAAATCCTGTTTCCCAATTGAACCACGATCCGCCTTCCTGCGCTTGCGTTTTCATTGTACTGCCTGTTGACATAATGATCACAACTATTACTAAAACTATCCGTTGAAGATCTTTCATTACTTAATGATCATTTGATTAATACACCGTTTTTATCTGTCCTGAATGGAGCTGCGGGCAGTCCATCTTTATTAAATAGGTTAGCGGCCACAGGGCTATCCGCCCATGCATACCGTACCATTTTGGGATCAGCCACCTGTTTGGCGGAAACAATCACTGCCTGTTTATTGATCACTGCATCTGCCCATACAAAATGCCCATCCGCTCCTGCAATTGAAAATCCCTTCAAGGAGCCGCCACCTTTTATCGTCAGTCCTTTACCAACTTCAGTAAAGTGGATAATGATCTTATCGCCCTGTATTTGGTAATAACTGAATAAGGGGCCAGAGCCTGCGATTCCTTTTTTATATACGTTGGCGGCAGCGGCCTTTGCAAGTCTTGCTCCCACTTCCTGCTTATTCAGGAAATGTATATCAGCCGGATCACCGATATCGATCGTTACGGCCATGGCCGTATTTTTCAATGTAAGCGCCGATGCCTGTGATTCCCGGAGCCTCGCCCAGATGCTTTCTCCGGGTTCCTGTACCACAGCGCCGAAAGAAGACAACTGCACAAACAGGAAAGGAAGATCTCCCTTATTCCAGTTACGCCGCCAGCCATTGATCATGGCCGGGAATAAGGCTTGATAAGTTGCCGCATCATTATATGACTTTGTATCATTTTCACCCTGGTACCAAAGGAAGCCTTTGACCGCAAATCCTGTAAGCGGAGCGATCATTGCATTGTACAACATCGAAGGTCGAATAAAACTATAGGGATGTGGTGGGCGGATCAACTCTTTATCAAGTTTAATCCCTGTCTGATAGAACCATTTGCCTGCAACAGATACAATTGTTTGCCTGCAGGCGGAATCGCTGCATATTTTCATGCTGGCAGTTTCACCGGTAAATCCACCTTCACCATTAAGATCAGTTACAAGTACCGTGATCGTATTGCTGCCTTCCTTTAGCAACTCCTTACTGATCCTGTAAACGCGTTCAAGCCCCGCTCCTCTTGTAGTGCCTGCCTGTACGCCATTGAACCAGGTGATGTCGCGTTCATCAATTTTCCCTAAGGAGAGATATACATCCTTACCCGTGAAAGAAGCAGGTAATGTAATATTTTTCCGGAACCATACGGTTCCATCATAAGCCGGCAATGCAGTTTTTTCCCAGGCACCCGGCAACTGGATCGATCGGGTTGTATCAAACCGATTTTCATTTCTCCATCTGTAAGCATAAGCTGTATCACTCATAGTGATAGCATCGTATCCCGTTTCATACTGCTCTATCAGGAAAGTTTCTTTTGTGACACCTGCTGAAGGAACGTTTAACAGTTTTTCGCCATAACCGGGAATTGTATTCAGTGAATAGGCATCCATCCATTGTTCTATCCTCGTCCCACCCCAGTTGGAAGAGATCAGGCCGATCGGAATGGAATGGACCTTTTGCAATTCCCTTGCGAAGTAATAAGCGGTTGCGGAAAAATCACCAACGGTTTCAGGGCTGCATACTTTCCAGCCCGTAGTGGAGACTTCCTTTTGTTCTGTACCGCTCATGACCTTCTCCACATCAAGCAAGCGGATGGAAGGATGCCCGCCATTGCTGATCTCCTTTTCAGGATTTGCAGAACGTTTGACAGAACGCAACATGTTCGACTGGCCGGAACAGATCCATACATCTCCCAGTAAGATATTTTCCAGTTGCAACAATCTGCCAACGGTCAAACTATACGGCCCGCCGGGATCGCCGGTATTTATTGTCGTAACCCATGAACTGTCCTGTTTAACGATCGCCTGGTAATTCTTTTTTGCGAAGCTGATCGAAAGGGTTTCGCCGGGTATTCCCCATCCCCAGATCTTCACCTCTTCATTATGCTGCAGCACCATATTGCTGGTAAATAGCGATGCCAGCCGGGTTTGCGCATGCAGCGAAAAACCAGTAAGGCAGAAACATAATGCAATAATGAGAAAGCGTAAACGATGCATGTCCGCTATTTACTTTTTGATTTAAACTGATCTTTTCCCTCTGTAAGCCAATCGAGATCGAACCGTGCGATCATCACCTCGTGCCCCTCCTTCTCCCCGGATGAATAGATCAGCAGGATCTTTTTATCTTTTGTAACCGCAACATTTGAATAGTAAGAGAGATCCGCATACACAGTTTTTACTACGGGCCAGCTTTTTGCTCCATCATAACTCAGGGCGAGGCTCATATTCCTTCTCTTTAAGGAATCATTGGGGAAACTGTAGATCAATCTTGATCTGCCCGATCTGTCTTCTTCCGAAAAATTATATACCGCCATTCCATTTCCTGTGCGGATGGAAGGCGGCAGTTTTGTATGCAATTCAGGAACTGTCCAGGTTTTGCCTGCATCCTTGCTTATACTTAAGGTTCTTGCATTACTGTATTTTGGCTCCGCGATCCTTGCATTCATCAACAGGTCACCGTTATCCAGTTCTGCGATGGTCAGTTCGCTTGAATGATAATCGCCCAACGGTGTGATGCCACCAGCCTGCCAGCTCTTTCCATTATCATCGCTGTATAAAATAGTGTTCCCATATCCCCGCTCATTCATATCACCCCATCTTTCTTTCATGGCAAAGACCGGTATCACCAACCGGTTGGGGTGCAGTGGATGATCTGCCCTTAATTGTATGGCAGTGCCCGGACCGGTAACAAATAACTTTCGTGCAAAAAACCGTGCGTCTGTTTCAGGAAATCCTGGACCTGCCGTTCCGGCTTCTACCTGTTTTTGTAAAATGCTATCGTTATCTACCAATTGCTGTGTAACGGATATGGGTTCACTCCAACTGACACCATCATCACTGCTTGTTTTATAAAGAACCTCAGACGTCACCGCGCGCTGGTGTGTGCGCAAGGAATAGAACAGGAATATTTTTTTGGTAACCCTGTCCTGGATAGCAACGGTAAATAAATAATTCTGTCCTTTATCAGAATAACCGATATACTGTGAAGCTGACCATGTCTTTCCATTATTCGTACTGCGTTTCAATACAGCATGGCTTGGCGCGCCATCTTCACGGTTGTTAAGCATTCGTGCATCGGAATAAGCGAGCACCGTGCCTTTATCAGTAACAAGCAGGTTAGGCAGCCAATGATAAAAACCGGTCGTATCACCTTTTTCCAGCTTCCATACATAGAATGTTTCGAGCTTTCCGCCTGTTCCTGTTTTTTGCGCATCAGCTGCATTCAATAAGAATAATGAACAGATCAATATGGATGATTTCAGGATAGTCATGAGCTTATTTTTTTAATAGCAGATAAACTGCCAATGCCGCATCTTTCCGGGCAAGGGTGTTACCGGTTGCAGCAATAGCAGGTTCTTTCTTTGTTATCTTTTTCAGCATATTCAAAAAATCGGTAGTTGCAACAGGTGTCTTATCATCCTGCTGTTCATCCGTGAAAAGTTTTTCCGCCTGTGAATGGGGATCGTATTTGCCCGATATCAGTGCCTCTACAGACATGATCCAGTTCCCTGCTTCTTTTTTTGTTAAAGGTTCATTGGGTCTGGCATTGTATGCAGTAAAGAATCCTTTTGTCCCAAGCCACTGAACAGCCGCTACCCAGGGTTCATTTGTTTCCATATCAAACTCATTGAAAAAAGAAAGCATGATTTTTTTTTCAGCCAGTAATCGTTGCAATTCAGGAATATTCACTGAAGCAGGAGCTGTTTTTTTCTTTAGGGCCATTGATGAAGCAAAAGCAGCTGATTCAGCTATATGCATAAATGTTGGTTCAACACGCAGTGTTCCCCACCCTATATGTGTGGATGACATGCAAACGGTAACCAGTAGATTGTCGATCGATTTTGGCAGCAACACACGGTAGGGAACCTGCGCCGGTCTTGTTTTTTCTGTAAGCAGGATGATGCCATCGTGCGGACTGCCGGGTTTGCGTTCCGTAGTGCAGTCGTGTGAATCCATAGGCCATTCAGTAATGGCAATGCTGTCATCATGAATAGCAGACCGGTCTAATCCATCGGCACTGCTGCCATCATTCTCGGTAAACACATAACGGCCGCGCATACGCCTTGCTTCACGCACATAGATCTCATAAGGTACGAATCCATTATCCGTAAACTCATCATTACTTAAACCGTATTGGCGCGACTTCTGACGGACCGTATCGGGAACAGTTTCATCATTCTGAAAAAAATAAAGAAGGCCAAGGCCATGATCAATATGTTCACGTATCATCTTTCTGCGCCTGGTCCAGTCTGCTTCAGGATAATCCCAGTTGCGGCCGGTGAAATTGCCGGTATTGTTACCAAACTTATTGTTCATAAATTTCAACCCGCCTGTGTTGATAGCGTCCACGCTTCCCAGTAAAAGGTCTGCTTTGACAGGATACGGCTTTACTGATCTTTCCTTATCCGCAGCCGTGATCCCCTCGTAAATTTTACGGTCATAATTAGCAGGCTTTGTAATTGCAACGCGCTTCGCAGGATCATTGGTCAATATGAACCGTGCATTGTACGCCTGTATTGCTCTATCGCCTGTGCCGGTACTGCCAGCAAATACCTGTGTTGTTACTACCTGGAACGTGCGCAGGTTCAGTAATCCCATTGCAGCTTCATAGGGAAATGCGCCGGGTGCGCGTAAAGCGAAGATCTTCCCTGCATGTTGCTCATTGAATTCCGCGCGGCCTTCACGGCCTACCACATGTTCTACTTTTGCTTTTGCCAGCAGATCGCCTTCGTAGGAGGCATCCATAAAGATCCTGCCATCGATCCATTTAACGGAATCATCATTAAACGAGCGAAGGGAAATACGATGGATCAAACGGCCGTTTTTTTCAACGCGGTCAATATCCATGTTTTTCCAGAGCGTGATATTCGTTTCCTTTTCCACCATTTCATTGAAGATCCTGCTTACCACTTTTGCTTCAAAGCGTGGCCGCTCGCCGGTGGCCAATGGATCACCAAAAAGCGTCGCTTTATATTGTTCCGAATCTTTCCCATACGCCTGCTCATAATGGGCACTGATCTTATTCCATAATTCCTGGTAAATGGGTGAACGGTTACCGGGATACATGGTATCCATAATAGAGATCCCATTCACCAGCATTCCCCCTATATGTTCAAATACACTAACGAGTAATACTTTGTGCCCTTCTCTCGCCAGCCTTACAGCACTTACAATTCCGGAAGGTGTACCGCCGAAGATCACCACCTCGAAAGACGCATCCGAACCTCTACTCCCGGACTGCAATTGCTTTGTCAGTAAACCAGGTGCAGCAAGACTGCCCAGGCCGAGGACCATATTATTCATAATAAAATTCTTTCTCTTCATAATTCGTGTTGGTTTGTGCCACTAATATCCGGGATTCTGGTTGGCCTGCCCAATTGCAGTATTTGTGTCCACTTCCCTTAAGGGAATAGGGAAATAATAATGCTTTTCCTGTACAGCAGTAACACCAAGCGCCTGCATCACGGGAACCAGTTTGCGAGTTCTCTTCAGATCGAACCAGCGGTCACCTTCCACAAAAAGCTCCAGCCTTCTCTCCTGCCAGATCGCTTCGCGGAATTGCAACTGGCTTAGACCGGCAAGATCGGGCAGTATGGCACTATTGCCATTGCGTGCTCTTGCCCTTACCTTGTTCACATAATTGTATGCAGCGGCAGTAGGAGAAGAATTCGCTTCATTGAGTGCTTCGGCAGCGATCAGCAGCACATCGGCATAGCGGATCACGTAAATATTATTATCAGTAGAAAACGTCCTGGTGCTTGCGGTAGGGCTTGCAACCAGTAAAGTAGTGTCTACATATTTCTTAACTCGGGGCGCATTAAAAGTGACCATCGTTCCACCCTGGTTAAAGGCGGAAAAGAAGCCCGCAGTGCGGCGCCTGTCCTGTGGCACAAATGCATTGAGCAGATCAGGAGTTGGTTGAAACTGGTTCTGCCCTGCCCCCAATGCGGTAGAGCGGGGCAATACCTGTGTCATCATCACATTGCCTTCTGTAGCGCCAGTGCCTTTGAACTGGATGGAGAATACGGATTCCTTGCCATTCCTATTGGCAACTGTAAATGCATCCTGGTAGTCGGCCCAGAGATCAAATGCATCTGAAGCGATCACTTCTTCCGCTTTCGCGGCAGCATTGGTATAATCAGTTGTTTCAGCTACACCAGTCAGCGAAGCTCTTGTAAGATATACCTTGGCCAGTAAAGCTTTGGCCGCCAAGCGTGTTGCCCTTCCCACATCATTACCGCTAAAAGAAGGAGGAAGGTCAGACTCTGCTTCTGTAAGATCTTTCACTATCTGGGCATACACCTGTTTTTCACTCGCCCTTGGAATATTAAGGCCTTCAAGCGAAGTAGTTTCTGTAGTGATCAACGGCACACCACCGAACAGGCGAACCATATAGAAATAGTAAAGTGCACGGAGAAATTTTGCTTCGGCAACAATGCGGCTTTTTAACACAGCATCCATCACAATAGCGGGAACCCTTGCCAGCACCATATTGGCGGCATTGATCCCTCTATACTCGGTTTGCCATACAGAAGCAAAAAGAGGAGCTCCCGAATTAAAAATGAACGGTGTGCTGAAGTCGGCCGGCGCCACCTGCGCTGCAATAATATTATCAGTTGGCCAATCCGCGAGGCGAAGGATATTCTGCTGACCACTCAAAGGGTCATAAGCGGCAGTCAATCCAGCCAATGCATCGGCTGATGTTTTATAAAAATTATCAGGATCGATAAAACTCCTGGGAGATTCTTCCAGTTTTTTGCAGCCACTGCAAAATGCAAGTGCCAGGCTGAAAAATATAATGAGACGTTTCATTGTAAAATGTTGATTGGTTAGAACTGGTTTTAGAATTCTATGTTTAAACCGAACAGGAATGTTTTGCTGCTGGGATAAGTGCTCAGGTCCACACCCGGAGCCAGGTTATTTTGTCCATACGCACTTACTTCCGGATCAAAGCCTGTGTAATCTGTGATCGTGAACAGGTTCTGCGCGCTTACATAGAGGCGTACAAATTTCAACCCGATACTTTTGAGTGCACTGCCAGGTAAAGTATAACCAAGTGTAAGATTGCGACATCTCAGGTAAGATCCGTTTTCTACCAGTCTTGACGATACCGGTTCACGCGGTGCCTGACGGTAAGCCCGCGGCATATAGTTGGTAGTACCTGGGCCGGTCCAGCGGGTAAGAGAAACCGCCGATCCATTGTTCACCGCTTTCATTGATTCAAGATCGATCCGGTGCAGGAACAGGATTTTGTTGCCGTAACTTCCCTGCAGGAATATATTCAGATCAAATCCCTTGTAGGAAAAATTATTGGTGAGCCCCGCAATGAATTTTGGTTGTGCGCTGCCAATAACTGTACGGTCATTCCCATCCAGAATTTTATCGCCGTTGATATCTTCATAACGCATATAACCTAACAAGGCGGTTGCACCTGTATTAGCTGCCGCAACTTCAGCAGGCGTCTGATAGAGTCCATCGAAACGGTAACCATAGAAAGAACCGATCGGCTCACCCACTTTTAATACGCTGAATGCAACACCGCCATTCAGTCCTGAAGTAATATTATTGTTCAGGATCATATCCAGGCCGCCGAGGTCCAGCACTTTATTTCTGTTGATGGAAAAATTGAGGCTGGAGCTCCAGTTAAATACGCCACGGATATTTTCTGTATTCACGGCGATCTCAAAACCTTTGTTCTCCACGCTGCCGATATTCTTCAACCCTGAAGTAAATCCAGACGACCAGGGTACGGAGATATCCAACAATAGGTCTTTGGTTTTTTTATAATAAAAATCGGCGATCAGATTGATGCGGTTATTAAGAACGCTCATATCAATACCGATATCCGTTTGCGCAGTTGTCTCCCATTTCAGTTCAGGGTTGGCAATACGGCCTGGCGCAAAGCCGGTGTTCACATTATTGCCATAAGTGTATTGCACGGTACCCAGGGAAGAAAGGGATTGATAAGCTGCAATATCCTGGTTACCGGTTTTACCATAACTCACCCTTAGCTTAAGATCGGAAAACGCGCCCATGTCTTTAATAAAATCCTCTTCACTTAACCGCCATGCTATTGAACCCGAAGGGAAGAACCCATATTTATTCCCGGAACCAAATCTTGAAGAACCATCGACTCTTGAAGTAAGGGTGAGCAGGTATTTATGGTCGAGTGAATAATTGATCCTGCCGAGATAGGATTGAATAATTCCTTCCGTAAAATTAGACGTGGAAGGCAATGTTGTTTGTGCAGCGCCGAGACTGTAGAACTTCAGGTTGTCATTGGGAAATCCTCTTGCGGAAGCAAGGTTCCGCTCTGCTGTTGTTGACTGGATAGTGAATCCCGCCAGTGCATTGATCGTATGCCGGGAATTGAAGGATTTATCATAGGTAATAGTGTTTTCATTCAGCCAGTTCTTGCTTGTTACATTACCAACACGCGCAAGGCCATTACCATTTACAGCATCTATACCCGGAGTTACTTTACTGTTGGCGTAATAGTTTTCACGGATGCTGCCAAAATCACCACCGATACTTATTTTAACCCGCAGGCCTTTGATGAATTCATATTCGGCAAAAACAGTTCCAATAGCGCGGAAGCTCAGGTTGAAATTATCTACCTCACGTGCAAGTGCAACCGGGTTATTGATAGAGTTCAATGGAGCGCTGGCAAACGTATAACTGCCATCCGGCTGATAAACCGCTTGAAGAGGATTAAAAGCCAGTGCAGCGTAAGTGATACCGGTTACCGACTCATCATTATTCACAATATCATTGCGGGTATAGCTGAAAGCTATACTGTTTCCTACTTTCAGTTTATCGGTCAGCCGTGAATCGAGATTCACGCGGAACGATCCGCGTTTGAAACCTGAGTTCAGGATAATACCTTTCTGATCGAAATAATTAAATGACATGGCGTACTGTGTTTTCGCAGTACCGCCGCTGGCGGTTATCGAATAATTCTGCATAGGCGCTTCCCGCAGGATCGCATCAGCCCAATCAGTACCCGGGCCCTGTATGGAATCAATATAGGATTGCCGGTAACGGACATTGGCGCCATTGCCGGCATTGAACTCCGACTCATTGGCCAATATTGCATAATCCTTTGCATTCAGCATCGGGATAGAATTCCGCACTTTCTGCACTCCATAATATGCGTCAAAGGTTATCTTGTTCTGCTCCGCTTTACCGCGTCGGGTAGTGATGAGCACTACGCCATTCGCACCTCTCGATCCATAGATGGCTGTGGCAGAAGCATCCTTTAGGATATCGATGGATACAATATCATTAGGATTCAATGTGGCCAATGGATTGGATGCGGGCCCCAACAGTGCACCAGATCCCGGGGGACTGGAAACAGGAAACCCGTCAATAACATACAGCGGTTCATTGCCGCCATTGATCGAGTTACCGCCACGGATGCGGATAGATGCACCGGCGCCGGGCTGACCGTTGGAAGCAGTTACCTGTACGCCGGCAGAGCGGCCCTGTATCCCCTGGTCAACCGAAGTGACCGCTACTTTTTTAAATTCATTCTCCGAGATGGACGACACCGAACCTGTTACATCTTTCTTTCGCTGCGTGCCGTACCCTACTACCACTACATCTTCCAGTGATTTCACCTGGGCTACCAGGCGAATGAATAAGCTGGCCTGGCCATTCACCGGCACTTCCTGGGAAATATAGCCAACAGAGCTTACCTCAAGAATGGCGTCTGCCGAAGGCAGATCGATCCTGAAGATGCCGGCACTATCGGTGAAGGTTTGTCCAGCCGAGGCTTTTACCTTAATGGTAACCCCTTGCAGCGGTTGGTCACTTTCACCGCTTACGGTTCCAGTCACATGGACAGTGGTTTGCCCTTGAGCAAGGGCGGAAATAAATGTTACCAGCAGAAGGCAACAAATAAGTTTAATTTTCATGTCAAGCAATCATTTAGTTGAGCAAAAGCGATCAGCGTAAATACAAGACACTAATCAATAGTGTTTTAATGTACATATGTATGACATATTAAAAATAGGAATTTGTTATTATCCGGCCAAAAAATAAATAGAGGTTAATATGATTGCCGGTGAAATTCCCGGCGCAGGTGTTCAAATTTCATTATACTTTAATTAGGAATAGTACAAGTCCTTTTCAATATGATCTTCGCCACTGTGTTACTAAGAGTTCAGCAAGGATCAGAAATCTTCGATTAATATATTCCAATTTTCCATAGATGGAAATCTTATGGATCTGACTCCTTTAAAAAAGGCGGAAGACAAACAAAACGTGAGAAAGGAAATATTAGACGTAAAACTGGAAGGCAAAAAAGAATACAACCTGGTTATCAAGTCACGGATGTCGTACAGTATCGACACTGGCAATATCTATACACACATCAACGAGAGGGCCGTTGAATATATGAGGGTTGAAGTCAATTACTCTCCTGTCTGTGACTACACACCGGTTTCGCAGAAACCGTCCACTCTCAGATTAAAGAAAGCAGCAGCCCTGTTCCCGAAAAAAACGTCTTTCCTCCGTCAAAACCTCATTGCTCAAAGACCGCTTCTTCTTTCCTTCACCAAAAATCATCATGTTCATCGGAGGATACAAGATCCGCAATCAAGCTGCCGCTCACTTTCTGACATTTACCGTTGTGGGTAGGATAGACGTATTCACCCGGCAGCTTTACCGGGATATACTGCTTGATAATTTTCGTTATTGCCAACAAAACCGCGGGTTACGGCTTCATGCATGGTGTTTGATGAGCAACCATATTCACCTGGTGGCTACTGCTGGCAATAAGGATCTCAGTGATGTTATACGGGATTTCAAGAAAGAAAGCGCGCGCCAGTTACTGCGATCGATTTCCGGTAATCGTTCTGAAAGCAGGCGCGACTGGATGCTATCTCTTTTTTCCGACTTTGGGAAATCCAATTCGCGGAATAGCCGATACCAGTTCCGGAGACAGGATAATCATCCCGAAGAACTTTTTACCGGCCCATTCATTTTTCAGAAAATCGACTACACTCATCAGAATTCGGTAGTGGCCGGAATTGTGGATAACGCTGAAGATTACCTGTACAGTAGTGCGAGAGATTATCGCTCCGGAAAGAAATGCGGTTTACTGGAGATTGACTTCCTTGTTTGACAAGGAAATGCTACCCTTCTGTTTTTGTAAGCGGACGGTTTCTGCGAAACCGGTGCGTAGTCAGAGACATACGCACAACGCTTGAAAGTTGCAGGGTTCGTTACAGGTTAGGAAGACTACCGACAACCGGGGACATCAGCCTCGGATATCTGCTGTGTATAACAGGCAAGTTGAGTTAGCTAATTCATTCAAGAGCGAACGACTGAATGATTATTTAAAATGCTTTACCTTCTGCTAATCGTCCAATGGAACTAAGCAAATCTCTCTTAATTCTTTCTGCATTAAGCCGGGCAAGGGTATCCGGAAAAGTATAGCGCTCACCGAGGATCATTTCGGGTCAATGTAGCGGCATCCATGGCAAACACGTTGTTCTTAGGTTCAACTTCCAGATCGCTGTGACCTTTATTGAAAATCATTGAACTATAAAATTCATAGCCTCCAAAAAAACAAATCGTTCCTAAGCCGGTTTCTGCGCAAACTCAATCAGATTATACTTTCAAAGAACTTAATAATTCAACATCGAAACGTTAATAATCCGAGCTAAAATAAAAAAATGCGATTATTTATGCGTTTACCGTAAATTATTGTATGAATCATGATGGGACAGGGTCTTCGTCTCGTCGCAGATTAATAAAGAATTTACCACTATCAACAATAAATATCATGATAAAAGTTACTGCCGATAATAGTAAAGAAAATTATCTGGTAGAAATACAATCTCCTACGGGAAATATTGTAATTGCAGATGAGCCAAAAGAAAAAGGCGGCGAGGACAAAGGCCTGTCGCCCAAAGAATTGTTGGCTTCAGCTTTGGCCGCCTGCACCTGCGCCACTGTACGTATGTTTTGCAATCGTAAAGGATGGGATGTAAAAAATGTGCATATCGAAATTGAACTCGTGGAAGAGGATGGCAAGACTACATTTAACAGAAAACTGCAATTACAAGGCTCCCTCGATGAAGCCCAGCGGCATACGCTGTTAAATGTAGCTAATGCATGTCCTATCCATAAAATACTGACACATGCTATTGCGGTTGAGACTGTATTGATTTAATAAAACCCTGACATAAAATAGACAGATTGAAAATTGGCTTTAATTGTTTGTTTACTATTAAGTTTTTATGTGGCTGAAAATTAAGAAAGGGAATGATCATTTTAGGGCGAACTTTTGGGAACGGCTGTTTGAACCTCGGCACAGCGTCACCGATCATGTCAGGGCAAAAAGGTAAATTCAAGATTAGTATGGAAGCGGACGGAAAAATATTAATTTTAATTAGAGGCCGCTTAACAACTATGCTGTTATCAATAAGGGGTGATAAGCGTTCGTCGTTTCACAGGTTGAAGAGGTTCAGCCAGTCAGGTCACAACTTGCTGCAAGCATGCTGAACCGATCAGCACAAAAAGCCTGTAGCAGATATCGATGCTCCAGCATTATTATTAAACTGATCAGACAAACTCAACCTGCTTAACCTATGAAACCTTTTAGCAGAAACCTGCAGTTATTCAACAACCCCTAATTATCTGTTTGTCTGCATTTCCATAGCAACATTTATTTTTTATTGGCACAAAATCTAACGCAAAATAAAATGTATGGATACAGTTTCTTCCAATAAACCAAATGCCGAGACCACAAAGTATCAGGGAACAGACAAACTCATTAGTGGGATTGTTCTAGCCGTTATCACTTTCTGGCTCTTCGCTCAAACAACATTAAATATTGCGCCTGCGATGGCGTCAGATTTAAAAATCAGCCATAGCCTTAATAACATAGCTGTAACTATTACCGCTTTGTTTTCAGGTCTTTTTATCGTGGTGGCGGGCGGATTGGCCGATAGAGTGGGCCGGGTGAAAATCACGTACATAGGTTTACTATTCAGTATTTTAGGTTCTTTGTTAATTGCTATGTCCCCGTCTGGCACTGCGGTGTTCTTAATGGCCGGCCGGATTTTACAGGGGCTTTCAGCAGCCTGCATTATGCCGGCTACACTGGCTTTAATGCAGGTATATTATCAGGGAAAGGCGCGTCAGCGTGCCATTAGTTTTTGGTCGATAGGTTCATGGGGCGGTTCCGGTTTCAGCGCGCTTTTCGGTGGCTTGATTGCCTCCTCAATTGGATGGCGCTGGATATTTATTTTCTGTATTCTGGCCTCTGTTGTAAGCTATTTATTAATCCGTGGAACGCCGGAAAGCAAATCAACGGCTACCGCCGGAAAGTCTTTTGACTGGGCCGGGCTTATCTTTTTTATTATCGCGTTATTGTCATTAAACATTGTAATCGGACAAGGTTCCGCGCTTGGTTGGTTAAGCCCTGCTATACTAATTGGCTGGGCCATTTTTATCATAGCCACTATTATTTTTCTCCGGATTGAGACCAGTCGCAGTAACAGTTTCGTTGATTTGTCACTTTTTAAAAACAAAACTTTTTCAGGAGCTACTTTATCGAATTTTTTGCTCAACGGTGCTGCCGGAACATTGCTTGTTTCACTGGCACTGGTACAGGAACAGGCGGGTTTATCATCCTTACAGTCGGGGTTAATAACAGTGGGTTATTTAGTAGCCATACTCAGTACCATCCGGGCAGGCGAAAAATTACTCCAAAAAATGGGGCCAAGAAAACCGATGCTGCTGGGCTGTCTGATAACGGGTATAGGCATTCTCCTCACCAGCTTTACTTTTCTTTTGGCTAAAGAATACATTATTGTTGCATTTATTGGATTCACTTTATTTGGCATGGGGCTTGGATTTTATGCAACACCGTCAACGGACGCAGCAGTCAGCAATGTGCCGGGCGATAAGGCAGGCTCCGCATCCGGAATCTATAAGATGGCATCCTCCCTTGGCGCTGCACTGGGCGTTGCCATTTCTGCAGCTATTTTTTACGGGCTTGCAAAATCGAAAGGAACGCCGCCGATAGCACACGTTTTCATGGGAAGAACGGATAATATAGAGGTTAGATATGCTGCAGAATTAGCATTATTGTTTAACGTTTTTATGGTTGTCGTAGCTATAATAGCCATATTGATAACCGTTCCGAAAGCGGTTTTAAAAACAAACAATAACAATTCTAAATAACAATTTTTATTTAAAATAATACAAAGGCTATGGATACCACTCAAATCAAATTATTCAACAAGAGTATGGATAGTTTCATTGATAAATTGCTTCCCGAACTGGAAGAAATTTACAAAGACATACACCAGCATCCTGAATTGTCTATGCAGGAATTTCGAACTTCAAAAATCGCCGCGGACTATTTAACCAAATATAATTACGAAGTATCAACGGGTATTGGTATTACAGGAGTGGTGGGGATTATGAAAAACGGAGAAGGGCCTGTAGTGATGCTGCGTGCAGATATGGATGCGCTTCCCGTAGCTGAAGCTACGGGCCTACCTTATGCCAGCACGGTAAAAGCAAAAGATGACGAAGGAGTAGAAGTAGGCGTGTCGCATGTATGTGGCCATGATTTGCATGTAACATGGATGATGGGTGTGGCAAGATTATTTTCGGAACATAAAGACCAATGGGAAGGCACACTAATGGTAATTTTTCAACCCGGCGAAGAAGTAGGCCGTGGTGCACAGGGAATGATAGACGACGGCATGATGACCCGTTTTCCGAAACCTGATATTATTCTCGGCCAGCATGTAATGGTGGGCGAAGCCGGTACGATAGGGTATCGCAGCGGTGCTATCTTATCGGCAGGTAATAGTTTGAAGGTAAAATTATTTGGCCGTGGCGCACATGGTTCGCAGCCGCAGACATCCATTGACCCTGTGATTATGGCCGCCGCAACTACGATGCGGTTGCAATCAATTATTTCCCGCGAGGTTGCGCCGATAGAAAATGCAGTGCTGACCATCGGGGCATTGCAGGCAGGGACCAAAGAAAATATTATTCCTGATGACGCTACATTGAAATTGAATATCCGCACTTTTGATGACGGCGTAAAAGACCATATTCTTTCGGCAGTGAAACGTATCTGTTGCGCGGAATGCGCCGCGTCCAATGCACCCAAAGAACCTGAATTCACTACGTTAGACAGTTACCCCGTTACGGAAAATGATGTTGCGGCCACCGCAAAAGTAGCAGCGGCTTTCGATGCACAATTTGGCGATAGGTCTTTCGAAACCGCTCCTGCCTCTGCCAGCGAGGATTTTAGCGTTTTTGGAAGAAACTGGAAAGTGCCTTATGTATTTTGGTTTGTAAATGGCACAGACCCGGCCATCTTTCTGGAAGCGAAAAAAAATAATAAAATAAACACTATCCCGAGTAATCATTCACCCAAATTCGCACCTGTATTACATCCTACATTAAAGACCGGTCTGCAGGCAATGATGACCGCCGCTGCGGCATGGCTGAATTAAATAAATAATGGTTTAATGAATTACCTGCACTCTCTTTATACATTTATTGACCTGGCCGGTACATTCGCATTTGCTGTAAGTGGCGCTGTGGCGGCGAAAGACAAAGGGCTGGATGTATTTGGAATTTTGGTAATTGCGTTTACGGTTGCCTGCGGTGGCGGCATCATCCGCGATTTGTGTATCGGCGCTATTCCCCCTGCAGGATTATCAGACTGGCGCTACCTGACTGTTGCTATGATTGCCGCCATCATCACGATGAGTTTGAATTCGCTGTCAAATTGGTTGAATAAGCCGGTGCTATTGTTTGATGCGTTGGGCTTATCGCTTTTTGCCGTGTCAGGCGCACAAAAAGCGCTTGAATACGGCCATAATAATGAAGTGGCCGTGCTGCTGGGAATGATTACTGCCGTGGGCGGCGGTGTGATGCGCGATATTTTGCTGAACCGTATCCCGGTAATTTTAGAAAAAGAAATTTATGCGTCGGCGGCGTTGTTAGGGGCAGGTGCAGTGGTATTGGGAAATTATTTTAACTGGTACCATGACTGGGCGTTCCTAGCCGGATTTTTACTTTGTTTTATACTGCGTGTACTTGCACTTTATTTTCATTGGAGATTACCCGCATTCTATAAAAAAGAAAAATCAGATGAAGAAATTTAACACGAAGAGAAATGAAAAAACGACTGCTAAACAAACAACTGCATTGAAATAAAACATTCAACAAAACAGGAAAAATACCGACTCAAATCACCGATAAGAATACCAAACTTGGCGACTTGAGAAACATTACAAAAGACATCAAAAAAAACCATCAATTTACCATCGAACTTTGGTCCACTAAACAATTCTTCGCTCGACAAACTGCGGGTCAAAGTGCATGTCAACGGCCCATTTGAAGAAGTGTTTCTGGCTGTCAGTACTACCACTTTTTGCCTGCAGTGTACGCTTGAACCCATGGCAAACTGCGCGGGATAGTGCGTTCATTTGCGTGCCTGGAATAATGGTGGGGAGCGGAGAAAATCCCACAAAAATGACATGCTCCAAATATAAATAATCTCGTAAGTCAATAATTTACAAGATTACCAATATGCTCCTGAATGGCTTTTTTTCGAACCGTTTTCTGGAGGATTTGAAGAGTTTGCTGCAAGAAGTGTTACCCCTCATCAAATTATCCATATTAACCTGGAAAGTTTTCAATTTTCTGCATTAAAGAAGCCCGGGCACTTTACAACTATGTCCGGCAGAAAGCAGTAGAAGGAAAAGAATCTACCTGGCAAGAATCAATGCAGAGGTGCAGCATTTTATATTTCTGATTTTTTATTGCGCGATCTGTATTAACAGGGGTACATAATATGCTGTTACAATAAGGGGCCAATAAGCGTTGGTCGTTGTTTAACAGGTTGAAGAAGTTCAGGCAGTCAACCAGATGGCAGTCTGCAGCAAGCATTATGAACCGATCAGCACAAAAACCCTGCAGCAGATATCGGTACTCCCGGCATTATTATTAAACTGATCGGGCAAACGGCAGCCTGCCCGACCGTTGAAACCTGTCAAACCTATGAAACGTTTCAGGAGAAACCTGCAATTATTCAGCAATCCCTACTCAAATTATAGTACGAATTCGAATATTCAGAGGAGATAAAAAATAAAACCCGCTTCAATAGCGGGTTTTAGGTCAAGTGTGCAAGCACTTTTCTTAAAATTTAAGATGAAATTATAAATAAATAGTTCGATTTCAAACTATTTATTTATAATTTCATCTTATTAAAATCCGAGAAAAGGAAAACCTGGCAAGAATTGCTATTTTACTGGATACTATAAGAGGTATCCGAAAGATAATACGAAATCATTTCACAAAGAAAATGAAAGAACATTCTATTGATTTGACTATAGAAATGCTAGAAGTATTGCATATCCTTTGGGATAAAGATAATATCAACCAACAGGGAGGCTGACACCTGCTGGTGAAATCTATCAACAGAAAATTATCCCAATAATGAATGAAATATATGAATCGTATTTAGTTCCTATCTCGCCTACAGAACTCGAAAGCGCAATTAAAGTCTTGCAAAAAACACACCGGGAAATGGCATAGTAGAAACCCAAAAGCGATAAATAAATTGATGCACAAATAGTTTGAATTCAAACAATATAATAAAGAATTAATTTGAAATGAACATAAAAAACAAGGCGTTACTCGAAAAAAAGACTGAAACCTGGAACAAGGATATGAGATGTGACACATTATTTTATTAATCGATTAAATACAGTATATCATGGAACAGAATATCGAAAATGTAGTTCAATCTATTTTTGAACTACAGAAAAAGCAAGTATCAAAACAACGTCTTACCACTAGTAAAGAGCGTATCATCTTATTACGAAAACTGAAAGATGCCTTACCGGGTATTCTTCCCAAACTGACTGAAGCTTTGGCTAAAGATGTGGCGAAACCGCCATTTGAAGTACAGTATATGGAACTCGGCGGGCTTTTGGATGTCATTGACCAGACCTGTGCCCAATTGGAAGAATGGATGAAACCAGAGAAACGTGCTTCCTCATTGGATCCCAATGCCATTGTCGAAATACGCTCCGAAGCACGTGGCATTGTGTTGGTGATAGGCCCCTGGAACGTTCCGTTCTTGCTTACCATCGATCCGATGATTGCAGCATTGGCAGCGGGCAATTGTGTAGTCCTCAAGCCTTCTGAACTGACACCCCACACCAGCCGCTTAATCGCAGAATTTATCCCTACGGTATTTCCTCCCGAGAACGTATCTGTAGTTGAAGGTGGTGTTGAAATAACTCAGGACCTATTGGCATTGCCGTTTGACCATATTTTCTTTACCGGGAGTACTAATGTAGGCAAAATCGTGATGACGGCAGCAGCTAAAAATCTCAGCTCAGTTACACTGGAACTGGGCGGTAAATCCCCATGCTTTGTTGATGAGCAAGCAAATATTGAAAGAGTTGCGGCTGCTTTGATGCACAAAAAAACGATGAACGGAGGTCAGATATGTGTTGCACCGGATTATGTCTTAGTACACAAAACCAGGGAACAGGAACTAGTTGCCGCCCTGAAAAAATATACAGATCAGTATTTTTACGGAGACGGATCATTTAACAGCAGTGATATGTCCAACATCATCAACCAGCGTAATTATGAACGTTTAAAAAGTCTATATCAGGATGCTCTTGACAAGGGGGCCCAGGTTGCCTTTGGCGGAATATTCCATGATGACCGTATACAGATAGAGCCTACCGTTTTGACAAATGTAGACAGTTCCAGTAAAATTATGCAGGAAGAGATATTTGGTCCCTTTCTACCGGTAATTTCTTACGAGGATGTTGATCAGGCAATCAGCTATGTTAACCAAAACGAGAAACCGCTCGGGCTGTACATATTCAGTCAGAATAATAAATATATCGAAAACATCATTTCCAGAACCTCCTCCGGTGGCGTTACTGTCAATGAGGTAATGATGCACTCTTTCGACCAAAGCATTCCGTTCGGAGGGGTTAATACGAGCGGCATGGGCTCCTACCATGGCATATATGGTTTCAGGGAGCTGAGCCACCAGAAATCAATCTACTACGCTTCTGAAGGACCACTGGATACAAGCATGCATCCACCGTTCGCTAAAAAACATAGTAACCCAAGCCATTAGTTATCTACCCCGATACTGAAATAGTCAAGCGGTTCAAAAAGGTTATTGGAATTGGTATAGAATGTGTAAATAACCTTTTGTATAAAATTAATGTTGAACAATAAAACCATGATCAAATATGAATTTTAAAAAAATAACAGTAGCAGGTAGTGGTATTTTAGGATACCAGATTGCCTTTCAATCCGCTTTTTGCGGTTTCAATGTCACCGTTTACGATATTAACGATGAAGTGCTGGACAAGGCAAAAACAAAATTTGCCTCACTATCAGAAGCGTACACTGAAGATATGCAGGCTACACAGGCACAGCTTGATGTAACGGCAGGTAATTTACGGTACACCTCCGATCTTGCCGATGCTGTAAAAGATGCAGATCTGGTCATAGAAGCAATACCCGAAAATCCGAAAATAAAGATTGATTTTTATCAGAAACTGGGTAAAGTTGCCCCACCCAAAACTATATTCGTTACCAACTCTTCCACTTTACTGCCCAGCCAGTTTGCAGAAACTACAGGCCGCCCGGAAAAGTATATGGCAATGCATTTTGCCAACAATATATGGAAAAACAATACTGCAGAGATTATGCGCCATAGCGGTACCGACCCGGAAGTATTTGACAGCGTTGTCAGCTTTGCAAAGGATATTCGTATGGTAGCCATTCCCATATACAAAGAACAACCGGGTTATATCATCAGTTCATTACTGACTCCGTTTTTAGCTGCCGGCTTAGAACTTTTGGTGAAAGACGTTGCGGATTATAAAGCGATTGACAAAGCCTGGATGGTTGGAACTAAAGCGCCAAGAGGGCCATTTGGAATGATTGATTTAGCTGGTGCCAATACGGTATATAACATTTGTAAAATGAATGCTGAAAAAAGTGGCGATCCGTTACAGCAAAAAGTTGTCGATTATCTGAAAGAAAATTTGATTGATAAGGGGAAGTTGGGCATAACCACTGGCGAAGGTTTTTATACCTACCCAAATCCGGCATATCTGAGCGATGATTTTTTAAAGTAATCTGTTCATACATAAAATTTTTACAAGGAGCTATATTATTAAGATATAGCTCCCCGGATAGTAGTCTTGATTTTTAAAAAAAAGTAAAATGAAAAGATTCGAAAGCTACATAGCGCAACTTGAAAATAGTTCATTAATAAAAATAAAATAACATGAAAGCATCCGTAGTAAAGAAAGTTGGCGGTATCTTCCAAACGGAAGATGTCCAGATTGATCAGCCCAAAGGGTATGAGGTGTTGGTAAACATTAAGGCATCCGGCTTATGCCACTCGGATTTGCATGTTCGGGACGCTGATTATGGATTTCCTTTTCCAGCTGTCTTAGGACACGAACCGGCAGGAATAGTGGAAGCGGTAGGTGAATCGGTGACAGAATTTAAAACAGGCGATCATGTGGTCGGCTGTCTTATTCAATTCTGTGGCTCTTGTGAGGAATGCTTATCAGGGCGCACCTATTTGTGTAAACATCCGGAGTTTACAGTACGAAAAGCGGGAGAAGCCCCCCGGTTAAAAGATAAAAATGGAAATCTGATGAACCAGGGATTTGGGCTGGGTGGATTTTCAGAAAAAATGATAGCCCACCAAAACCAATTGGCAAAAGTACCCAATGAAATGCCCTTTGATAAAGCCTGTCTGTTAGGTTGTGGTACGGTTACAGGAGCAGGCGCAATTATTAATACCGCTAAAGTAAAGCCCGGAAACAGTGTGGCCATAATTGGCGTTGGAGGGGTTGGCCTAAATGCTATTTCCGGTGCTAAAGTTGCAGGCGCCACAACCATTATAGCAATTGACATCGATGATCAAAAATTGGAGTTTTCAAAGAAATTCGGGGCAACGCATACCATTAATTCCAAAAAGGAAGATGCGGTTTCAAGAGTTAAAGAAATTAGCGAAGGCGGTGTGAATGCCGCTTTTGAAGTAATCGGTTTAAAAGCAACATCAGAACAGGCCGTTGAAATGGCCAAACGTGGTGGTGGCGCCTACTTGATTGGCATGTCTAAACCCAACACATTGCTTTCAGTAAAATCATATGAAGAAATGCTAATCAACGGTAAACGCTTGGAAGGCGTAATGATGGGTTCAACTAACCTTAAACGTGATATACCCATGTATGCAAAATTATACCTTGAAGGACGAATGAACCTGGATGACTTGGTGTATAAAACAATACATATTGACCAGGTTGAAGAAGCCTACCAGGAACTGGCTTCGGGTAAAATTGTAGGTCGTACAGTAATTACTTCCTTTTAAGGAATATAAGGTTGTTTTTAGCTCCTTCATCAGGAGCTAAAAACAATTTAATAATTGCAAAAAGAAATATAATGGAAAAAAAATTGTAATTATAGTTGGTGGGTTTGCCGACGTGAGCCTGGCCAGGCAACTTTCGAATATCAATGGGTATCATGTAACGTTAGTGGACAAAAATAACTATATTTTTTTCCTCCATTGTTATATCAGGTGGCAACGGGTTTTTTGGAACCGTCTAACATCAATTATCCGTTTCGCGAGTTATTCCACCACAAACGGAATATCCTGCTGATCCGGTTTTACTATTCGCAAAACCAAGATCTTTCAAAAATCTACTTCGAAAAAATTGATGGTATCTATGCTGGCTTCGCCGAACCATTTTACATAATGACGAAACAATTCTTTGGGTAGTGGTGAAGATAAAAAAGGCGGCATTTTTCGTTGATGACTAACTATATCTCTAGAAACGCTACCCTTCTGTTTTTGTAGGAGGACGGTTTCTACGAAACCGGTGCGTAGTCAGAGACATACGCACAACACTTGAAAGTTGCAGGGTTCGTTACAGGTTAGGAAGACTACCGACAACCGGGTCATTTCTTGAAATAATTTAATTCCTTCATCTCTCTGAATATTTTCTGTTTTACATGTCCGTTTCTATCTATTATTAGATACGAAAAAGTTGAATCACCAAGTGGTTTATCGGCTTCCTTACGATGTTCGATATCCAGCATTTGAGTAACAGACTGAACCTGAACAACAGAGTCCCTACCAACGAATTTGCTCCTTAGCTCATAAGTATACCCAGCTTCCATCCCTTTACCGGCAAAATCGGTAACCGATATTAATTTATCGTTCTTGTCCGTTATGACATAATAAACTTCTAATCCCAATTCACCCTGGTCATGAACTACAGTAAATTCGTTTAGGGTAGAATCTCTCTCTTGCCAGGAATAAAAATAAACATCCTTTGTTGACGTAATTGTATCGATTGATTTATGCCATCCCTTATGGAGGGATATTATATCCTTTTTCAATGTACTATCACTTACAAACTCTGTAAGATTGTGATATTTAAAGTCTTTCTTTTGCGATTCCCAGTAAGAATTCGACTTTGTTTTGGAGGCATTACAGCTAAATAAAAAAAATATGACCGCGGGTATCAAAAACAAAATGAATTCCCTACATTTTATTTTGAGTTTAAAAATTATTTTATGCATTTTCCATTATTTAATATGTAATTATACATATAGAATTCAACTTCTACTTAGCAATTTTCCAAATATAAACCGAAAGATCAGTGTAAATTCTGATCATGTTGACCCATCATTCTGGGATGTTGACCCACCTGCGAAGCAGGCGATAAAAATAAGAGCTTAGTGTGTGTTTAAAAATACGAAGGTTACTGATTGTTTTTTGATTTT
>Ga0081606_1000047_pt1 | contig 113346 bp, 88 predicted proteins | sample EareggfetidaYelm_FD_71127 | JGI IMG/M metagenome (GOLD analysis project Ga0081606, IMG submission 71127) | Earthworm egg capsule microbial community from the University of Washington, USA - E. fetida Yelm (SPADES assembly) (version 2) | ecosystem: Host-associated > Annelida > Reproductive...
TTCCCCCTTCCCCTCGGTGGTGTCCACGGCGAGCCCCTATCCGGCGGACAAGAATGGCAACGTCAACACCAACGCGAGCCGCGCCAAGCCCTATGACCACGTGCTGGTGAGCGGCAACCTGCGCGCCTACCAGACGGCGACCGTCATCGGCTCCAGCTCGTTCGCCGCGGGCCTGGTGGTGGACACGCGCGTGTACTCGCCCCTGTCGGACATCTCCCCGGCGCAGAGCGCGGACAGCGGCTCCACCAACATGCAGCACATGGCCATCGTGAAGGACTTCTCCATTCCCCAGTAGGCCTCGCGCCGGGAAGCGGGGCCGGTAGTGGACGAAAGGCGGCTCCCGGGGACGGTGGCCGCCGGACGGCGGGATGGTGATGTCTAGGCACCATCGCCACCGGGGGGGGCGTTGCATGCCGAACGCTCGCGCGGGAAGTCCTTGGCTGACTGGCCGTTGTGCCTCGCTGGGATTGCGGCTGGGCCTCCTGTTCCTGTTGTGGACCGCGCTCGTCGAGGGACGCCCCGAGGGGCTCGCCCTGGGCCTGCTGGCGCTGCCCCTGGCGCTCTGGGGCAGCATCGCGTTCGAGTCCTCGGGCCCGCTCCATGTCCATCCCCTGCATCTGGTGGGCCTGTTGTGCTTCTGCGCGGGATGGCTCGTGCTCGGGGGGGTGGATGTGGCTCGCCGGGCGCTGGGCGCGCGGTTGGAGCTGACTCCGGGGCTCGTGGAGACGCGCTGCCGCCTGCCCCGGGGGCCCGCGCGCCGGCTGCTCAACGGCGTGGTGGGCGTCTTGCCGGGGCTGCACGCGGTGGAGGCTCCCGGGGGAGGCGATGGCCTCACGCTGCACTTGCTGGATACGCGCCCCGAGGCGGCCGCCGCCGCGCTCGTGCGACTGCGCGATCTGGAGCGACGGGTGGCGCTCGTCTTCGGGCTCTCGCCGCCTCCCCGAGGTTTGCCATGAACGTCTTCTCCGCGGGCATCACGTTGCTGCTGCTCGTCACGCTCCTCGGGGTCCTGGTGTTGTGGGGCAACGCGGCCAGCACGGCCGATCGCATGCTGGCCGCCAGTCTCTCGGGCTCGCTGTGCCTGTGCCTGCTGCTGTTCGTGGCGGAGGCGTGGAAGCTGCCGGTGTTGGATGACGTGGCGCTCGGGCTCGCGGTGCTGGGGGCGGTATGCGTCTCCACCTCCACGCTGCGAGCCCAGGCCGCGGACAAACGCAATGCCGAGACCCTGGAGAAGCGCGCCCCATGAGTCCACTGCTCCCGCTGTCCGCCGTGTTGACGGTGCTCGGTGCTTTCTTCCTCGCCGTGGGAGCGCTGGGGCTCATGCGCTTCCCCGACGCGCTCAGCCGCTTGCAGGGCGTGTTCAAGGCGACGTCCCTGGGGGTGGGCTGCTTGATGGTGGGCCTGCTCCTGCGCGCCGGCTCCGTCTTCATCTGGCTCAAGCTGCTCTTCGTCTGGGGGCTCTTCCTGGTGTGCCTCGGCTACCTGGGACAGCTCGTGGGACGCAGTGCGTTGCTCGCCGCCCGGGGGCGTTGAGCACCCCTGGACACAGCGGACGGATGCTCACGGGCGGGGTAGCATGGAGGGGTTCAACCTCCTCATCCCGTAGGGAACAGCATGGTCGACTTTCGCAACTTCATCGGGCGCGGCACCGCCGCGGGCTCGCCGCTGAACATCTGGGCGCAGGTGCTCTTGCCGTACCTGAACGTGGGCGGCGGCGAGTTCGTCGACCTGGGTCCGAATCAGGCCTCCTTCAAGGGGAAGATCGACACCATTTTCTACAAGGGCGACTTCACGCTCGCGTTCAAGCTGCTCGAGGACGGCAAGGCGGAGATCAACCTCAACGGCTCGCGCTCCTCCGTGGCCACGTACACCATCAAGGGCAGCAAGCTGTCCATCGACGCGAAGTTCGGCTCCCACGCGCAGGTCATCGTCTTCGAGCCCGGTGGCAAGGGCAACGTGGAGACGTACCTGTCGGTGTCGGGCTCCAAGAGCATCAACGTGCACCTGGCGCCCGGCGAGAAGCCCAAGGTGGCCTGAGCGCCGCCTCAGTCGAGGACGAAGGTGTAGGAGTACTTCATCTCCGTGGACACGGCCTCGCCGTTCTTGACGGCGGGCTTGAAGCGGAAGCGCAGGAGGGCGCCGCGCGCCGCTTCGTCCAGCCCGTAGCCGAGCCCCTTGACGACGGTGACCTTCACCACGCGCCCCTCGGTGTCGATGGTGATGGACATGGTGACGGTGCCCTCGACGCCGGCGCGGCGGGCCTCGTCGGGGTAGGGAATCTTCACCTCCGAGGCCACCGAGGGCTCGGTGTCCACCTGGTACACCGGCACGTACTTGGGCGCCGAGTAGGCCTTCACGTCCTTGGGATCCACCGCCTTGTCCCCCGTCTTGCCATAGACGGTGTTGCCCACGGGAGCGGCGAAGGCGCCCGCGCTCGTGGTGGAGGACATGGACAGGCCCACCACGAGCGGCACCGGCTTGCTGGGCGGCTCGGGCGGAGGCGTGTCGTTGGGAGGCGGAGGCGGCGCGTCTGGTGGAGGAGGCGGGGGCGGCTTCTCGGCCCGGGCGACCTTCACCGGGGGCGGCCTGGCCGCCTTGGGCGGCGGAGGCGGCGGCTTGGGCTCTTCCGGGGGGGGCGGTGGAGGCGGAGGCGGCTTCTGGACCTCCACCATCACCAGCTCCACGGGGCGGTTGGCCTCGGGACGGGGGCGATCCTCCAGATGCGAGAGCATGAAGAAGCCCGCGCCATGAACGCCGAGCGACGCCAGCACGAACAGCGGCGTCGCCCGGGACGAGCGGCGGGAGGGCAGCGGCGGGGCGGAGAGGGCGGCCTGGCTCATGTCCTCGCGTCGCTCCTCACGGCCCCGCGGGGGCTGCCGTGGGGGCCACGTCCTTTTCGATGTTGAGCGCGAACTTGGCGATGCCCTGGCCCTTCACCACGTCGATGAGCCGCATCACCCGGCCGTACGCGATGGTCTGGTCCGCGCTGATGATGGCGCGCGTCTCCTTGTCCTTCACCAGGGCCTCGGCCACGCGGCGGCGCAGCTCGTCCTCGCCCACTTCCGCGCCGTCGAAGAAGAGCTTGCCCTGCTTGTCGAGCACCACGTTGACGAGCCCCTGGACCGTTTCCCCGCCATTGGCGGCGCGGGGCAGGTCCACCTCCACCGTCTCGCGGACGATGAAGTTGGCCGTCACCATGAAGATGATGAGCAGCACCAGCACCACGTCCACCAGCGGGGTGACGTTGATGCCGGAGATCTCCTCGTCGTTGTCCTGGGCTCCGCCCGCCATGGCCTAGCGCGCCTCCCCGGAGGCGAGGGGGGCCGTCGTGTCGCGGGACTTGAGGCTGCCCACGAGCGCGTGGCCCAGGGAGTTGGTGCGCGAGGTGAGCGTCTTGAGCTGGCGGTTGAAGGTGTTGAAGGCCACCACGGCGGGGATGGCCACCGCGAGGCCCACGGCCGTGGCCACGAGCGCCTCGGAGATGCCCGCCATCACCGTCTGCTGGATGGCGGCGCCCTTGGCGCCCATGTTGCCCAGGTCGTGGAAGGCCTTGATGATGCCGAGCACCGTGCCGAACAGGCCGATGAAGGGCGCGTTGTTGCCGAGCGTGCCGAGGAAGGACAGGTAGCGCTCGTACTGGGGGCGCTCGCGCGCGACCGTGGAGGCGATGACCTGCTCCACCGTGTCCGCGCCCTTGTCCACCGAGGCCAGGGCCTCGCGCAGCACGGCGGCCTCCATGCCCTTCCTCTGGGCCACCGCGGTGCGCACCGCCTCCAGCTCGCCCCGGGCCAGCCGCACGGCGAGGGCCTCGGAGTCCGGCAGCCGGTGGGTGGCGAAGTAGACGGCGCGCTCGAGCATCAGTGCGATGGACAACACGGAGAGGATGACGAGCAGCCACAGCACCCACTCGGCGCTCGTGAGCGTCACACCGAGCAGCTTGCGGCTGAGCCAGCCCACCTGCTCGTTGCCCATCTGGGCCAGGAGGATGAACGACGTCATGAATGGGACCCGTGAGAAGGGAAGAAGATGAGGGGCGTGCCGCCGGAGCGCCAGCGCATCGCATCCATTCTTCGCATCGGTTGGAAAGTCAAATGATTCAGTCCGGAAAGGAGGCGAGCGGGGAAGGGGATGTCCACCCCCGCTCCGCCTCTTAACGGTGGAGCGCTCCGGCTATTCGCAGACGTTGTCCACGCAGGTAAGTCCGGGTGCGCAGTCGTTTCCGCCCTTGCAGCCGACGCCCGCCTGGCAGTCGAAGCCGCTGCCGCCACTCATGTTGCTCACGTTGAAGTTGCGGTTGGTGTTCGAGTCGTTCGAGGGCGTCTTGATGATGGGCTGATTGCCGAAGGCGCCGGGCAACTGGTGGACGAGGTTGACGACGTTCCCGGAGCGGGTGGCGGTGATGCTCAGGCTGGAGCCCGACACGCTCTGGATGGCCGTGTGGATGGCCGCGGCGATGTCGCTCGCGAAGAAGGAGGTCTCGATGGAGACGGGCACGCGAGCGGAGTTGGACGAGCCGTTGCGGTCGAACTCGAACGTCACGGGGGGGTTGAGGCCGTCGTTGACGGTGAAGGTGTTCCCATCCTTGAAGTCACCGCCGTAGGTGGTGGAGACGATGGTGATGCTGCCCGTGGCCTTGGCGTTCTGCACGGCCGTGCACGCGCTGTTGCAGGAGCCACAGGCATTGCTGTTGCGGTCGTCACACACCTCGGTGTGGGTGATGAGTCCGTCGCCGCAGTAGGGGCCCGTGAGGCTGAGCGCCTGCTCGCACGTGGAGTTGCACCGGGTGCAGGTGGGGCTGCCGTAGGGGCAGGACGTCTCGGTGGAGGTGTTGCCATCGTCGCACGCCTCGCCGTTGCTCACGACGTTGTCGCCGCAGAAGGGGCCCGTGAGGTTGAGCTGGCCCGTGCAGGTGGCGTTGCAGGTGGTGCAGGTGGGGTCGCCATAGGGGCAGGACGCCTCGCTGACGGTGTTGCCGTCGTCGCACACCTCGGGGCCGTTGCGCACGTTGTCGCCGCAGACGGGGCCCGTGAGGTTGAGCGGGGCCGTGCAGTCGGAGTTGCAGGTGGTGCAGTTCCCCCGGCCGTAGGCGCACTCGGTCTCGTTGGCGTTGTTGCCGTCGTCGCACGCCTCGCCGTTGCTCACGACGTTGTCGCCGCAGAAGGGGCCCGTGAGGTTGATGAGCTGGGAGCAGCTCGCGTTGCAGCCGAAGCAGGCGGGGACTCCGTACGCGCAGGACGTCTCGGTGGTGGTGTTGCCGTCGTCACACGCCTCGGTGCCGTTCTGGAGGTTGTCGCCACAGACGGGACCGGTGAGGTTCAACTGCGCCGTGCAGTTGGCGTTGCAGCGCACGCAGTTGGGCGTGCCATAGGGGCAGGACGTCTCGGTGGTGGTGTTGCCGTCGTCGCACGCCTCGCCGTCGCTCGTGACGTTGTCGCCGCAGTAGGCGCCCGCGAGGTTGAGCCTCTGGGTGCAGTTGGCGTTGCAGGTGGTGCAGGTGGGGGTGCCGTAGTCACACCGGGTTTCATTGGTGGTGTTGCCGTCGTCACACGCCTCGCCGTCGGTCGTGAGGTTGTCGCCGCAGTAGCGGCCCGTGAGGTTGAGCGGGGCCGTGCAGTCCGCCGTGCACAGGGTGCAGGTGGCGTTGCCGTAGGCGCAGGTGGTCTCGGTGGTGGTGTTGCCGTCATCGCACACCTCGCCGTTGCTCGTGACGTTGTCGCCGCAGTAGGGGCCCGTGAGGTTGAGCGGAGCCGAGCAGGACGCGTCACACAGGCGGCAGGTACGCGTGCCGTACGCGCAGGACGTCTCGGTGGTGGTGTTGCCGTCGTCGCACGCCTCGCCGTCGCTCGTGAGGTTGTCGCCGCAGTAATGGCCCGTCAGGTTCAGGACGGCCGTGCAGTTGGCGTTGCAGGTCTGGCAGGTCTGGGTGCCATACGCGCACTGGGTCTCGGTGATGGCGTTGCCGTCGTCACAGGACTCGGGGCGGGTGCCGTTGACGTTCACCTTGCCGTCGCCGCAGCTGTTGGTGCGGCACGTGGGCAGGCAGTCGTCGTCCTCGTTGGGATTGCCGTCGTCACACTCCTCGTCCGCCAGGTAGTTGTGGAAGCCGTCGCCGCAGTAGGACGCCTTGCAACTGGTGGTGCAGAAGCGCGACAGGCCCCGGGCGTCGCATTCCTCGCCCGCGGGGCCGTTGACGAAGCCGTCGCCGCACACGGGCGCGCTGCAGTCCGCGTCGCACGTGGCGCTCGTTCCCCCCGTGTCGCACGTCTCGCCCGCGGCCAGGTTGACGTGGCGGTCACCGCACCGCGCGCTGGTGCAGGTGCTGTTGCACTCGGGCGTGTCCGTGCCGGTGCCGGGGTCGCACTGCTCGCCGGCCGTGGTGTTCACGATCTTGTCGCCGCACGTGCGCCAGGTGCAGTTGATGTTGCAGTTGAGGGTTTCACCCTGGCCGTCGCAGTCCTCCACGCGCGGCTCCTGCTTGTCCACCTTGCCGTCGCCACAGAAGGCGAGCTTGCAGGTGGACAGGCAGTTGTCGTTGTCGAGCTTGTTGCCGTCGTCGCACTCCTCGTCGGGGTCGCGCACGCCGTTGCCGCAGCCCTCGCCCGACTTGCAGTCCGCGCTGCAGCCATCGCCGTCAATGACGTTGCCGTCGTCGCAGACTTCCTTGGGCGAGTCCACGGTGCCATTGCCGCACGTCTCGTTGGACCTGCAGTTGGCGCTGCAGCCGTCCCCGTCCGTGGTGTTGCCGTCGTCACACGCCTCGCCCCGGCCCTTGTCCACCACGCCGTCGCCGCAGATCTCGAGGGAGCGGCAGTCGGCGCCGCAGCCATCGCCGCTGTCCGTGTTGCCGTCGTCGCACTTCTCGCCCCGGGCGGTGTCCAGGTAGCCGTTGCCACACACCTCGGTGGACAAGCAGTCGGCGCTGCAGCCATCGCCGTTGTCGTTGTTGGCGTCGTCGCACTTCTCGCCCACGGCGCGGTCGACGATGCCGTTGCCGCACGCCTCGTTGGACAGGCAGTCGGCGCTGCACTTGTCCCCGTTGTTCGTGTTGCCGTCGTCGCACTTCTCGCCCTTGGAGACGTCGACGATGCCGTTGCCGCACACTTCCTGGGACAGGCACTCCCGGCTACAGCCGTCGCCGTCGACGATGTTGCCGTCGTCACACGCCTCGCCCAGTTGGATGATGCCGTCACCGCAGTCCGTCTTGAGGCACACGTCCTGACGGGCGGCGCATTGCTGCCCCGCCGGACAGGCCATGCCGGAGGGACAGATGACGCTCTCGGGCTCGAAGCACGCGGTGAGCAGGAGGCAGATGCTCAGCAGCGCCCACGGGGAGGAGGGAAGTCGTTTCACACGTCACCTCTAGAAGCGCAGCAGGGCCTGGACACCGCCCGAGCCACCGCCCAGGACGGGGAAGATGCTCACCCGCTCCTGGGTCAGTTGGGCCGGGTCGATGCGGTAGGACTCGGGTTGATTGAGATAGGCGAGGATCGCGCCGGTGACGAGGGCCGCTCCGCCCAGTGCATAGCCCCCCAAGGCGGCGCGCTGCATCAGGGTTCCCTGACTGAGCTGGGAGGCGAGGGGACTCGGAGGCACGCAGCCGCCGCAGGCCTGGATGCCCGCGTCGAAGGCGGCGAACTTGTCGCGCGACTGCAGGTGGAGCAGCGCGCCACCTCCCGCCACGGCCGCCCCCGCGCCCATCACCACCCAGGGCATGGCCGCGGACCACCGGCGCCGGTAGCGGGTGAGGTCCCCCGCGGTGAACATCCTCAAGTCGAGGTTCGCCGTCTCGCCGGGCAGCAGGGTGCGGTTCACGTCGCTGGGCAGGTAGCCGGCGAGGGTCGCGGAGATGCTGTGCGCGCCGGGGCGCACCAGCCCCGAGTAGCGCCCGGGCGCGGTGAACAGGGTCTTGTTGTCCAGCGTCACCACGGCGCCCGGCGTGTCGCAGGCGACCTCCACCCGGGCGAGTTGATTCTCGATGAGGGACTTGTAGTTGCGCGCGTATTCGAACTTCTCCGCCTCCAGGGGCTCCGCGCCGAAGCGCAGCGCGGCCACCAGGTGCTCGTGGACCTCGATGGGCTGGTCGAGGTTCATCAGCGCCAGGGCGAGGTTGTAGTGGATGGCGGGATGGTTCCACAGCGCCAGCGCCTGGCGGTACTTCTCGCTGGCCTGCACGAAGATGGATTCCTTCAGCAGGCCGTTGCCCGCGCGGAACAGCTCCAGTGCCCGCTCCTGGTTCTGCTTCGGGACGCCCCGGGCCCACTCGCGTTCCGGCTCGGGGCCGGTGGAGCCCCTGGACGGTGCCTCGCTGGGCGGCGGAGGGGGAGCGGCCAGGGTCTCGGGGACCGGAGTGGGTTCAGGGGCCTCGGGGGCGGCCTCGGGGAGTTCGACGCCGGGGCGGAGCTTGCCGGGCGCGGACGGCTTGCGCGTCTTGGTCATGCTCCCCCCGGGCTTCCGGGTCGCGCCCGGTTTCGCGCCCGACGAGGACTGGGCTCGCGCGGGCGCCGCTCCCAGCGCCAGCAGCGTCACCGATACGGCCAGGATGGCCTTGCTCACCACTCTCGCGGCTCTTCTCACTTCAGGACCTCGATGACAGGACTGCCGAGCTGGGATTGCAGACGCTGCACGCGCTCCTTCTCACGGTGCAGCAACGTCGCGAGTTCCTGCGCCGCGCGGATGGCCTCTTCCTTGGCTTCCCTCGCGGACATGGCGCTCGACTCGGCGCGCTTCTTGGCGGAGCGCGCGCGCAGCTGCGCCTGTTGGGCCCGATCCAGGGCCGCCAGCAGTTCATCGTTCTTGGCGAGCAGCTCCGCGTTGGAGAGCGCCACCTGCGCGTTGGCCTCCTCCGCCGCCTTCTGGGCCTTCTGTCGCTCCAGCTCCTTGGCCTGCACCTCGGCCAGCCGCTGCCGGGCCTCCGTCTCCGCGTCGCGCGCCAGCCGCTCCGCGCTGCGGGCCTGGGCCTCGGCCGCCTGGGCCACCGCCGCCTGGAGCTGGGCCTCCTGCTGGGAGCTGCGGATGACGACCAGCGCCACCGCCGCGGCGATGACCAGCAGCACCAGGAACGTCGTGCTGCCGATGAGCAACGCGCGCTTGAGCCGCCGCCCCTTCTTCGCCTGCGAGGACACGGCCTCCAGGAAGTCGCGCTGCACCTTGGGCAGCTCGCCCCGGAAGCGGCGCTGGAAGCGCTGGGCCTCGTCCACCAGCTCTCCGCGCCACAGGAGGTTGCTGTCGAAGTTCTTGCCCTGCCACTGCCTCGCCGCGTTGCGCAGCTGCTCGAGGAACGCCGCGTCCTCCTGGCCCTCGTCGAGCCAGCGCCGGAGCGTGGGCCAGCTGTGGATGAGCGACTCGTGGACGATTTCCACCGTGGCCCCCGTCGCGCCTCCTCCCGTCTGGACGACGAGCAGGCGCGCCTGGACCAGGTGATCGATGAGCCGCTGCATCTCCGCCGTGTCCTGGGTCAGCTCGCGCAGCTCGTCCGCGGACACGATGGCGCGCGTGCGGTCCGGCGTGATGAGCCGCAGGCACAGCGCCCGCACCAGGGTGCGCTCCTGGGTCGTCATTCCCGCGAGCACGCTGTCGGCATGGCTCGCGAGCGCCCCGGCGATGCCGCCCATGGACTTGTAGGCGTTGACGGTGAGCTGCTTGGTCTTCTTGTCGCGCGACTCCCAGAGCTGGGTGGCGGCGAACTGCAAGAGCGGGAGCGCGCCCTGGGTGGACTCCAGGTGCTCCAGCATGTTGTCCACCAGCGAGGGCGTCTCGAACTGGTAGCCGGCCATCTCCGCGGGCTGCACGAGCGCGTCGCGCAGGCCGTCGCGGTGGGGCGAGGTGAGGAAGAAGAGCCCCTGGGACAGCTCCGACATGAAGCGCTCGTCCTCGGGCACGCGGTCCAGGAAGTCCGAGCGGATGGAGAGGATGACGCGGATGGGCGACGTGGCGTCATCGGCGATGCCCGACAGGCACGCGGTGAAGGCCTGGCGCTCGCGCGCGTCGGGCACCAGCGTGTAGAGCTCCTCGAACTGGTCGATGAAGACGAGGATCTTCCGGCGTTGGTGCCGGGCGCGGCTGCGCAGCACGCTGCCCACGTAGCCGGGCTCGGCGTACAGCCGCTGCACGAGCCGCTGCTGCTCCTGGATGTCCTCTTCCACGGTGGTGGAGGAGGACATGAGCGGCGCCAGGCAGCTCGCCATGGCGGACAGCGGACTGCGGCCGGGGCGGATGACGAGGGCTTCCCAGGCGGTGCCCGAGCGCTTGAGCACGGGCACGAGGCCCGCGCGCACGAAGGAGGACTTGCCCGTGCCGGAGGGGCCCACGACGGCCAGCAGCGGCCGGTCGTGGATGCGGTTGACGATCGCGGCGATCTCCTTGGTGCGCCCGAAGAAGCGGTCCGCGTCGGCCTCCTGGAAGGAGGACAGGCCGGCGTAGGGGCTCTCGTCGATCTTCAGCTCGCGGCTGAAGCGCCCCGGCAGGAAGGGCTCCAGGGCACGCAGGAGCGAGGTCGCGTCCGGAAAGCGCTCGTCCTTGTTCTTGAGCAGGCAGCGGTCCACGACGGCCGCCAGGTCCGGCGGGACGTCCGGGGCCATCTGCAGCAGCCGCGGCATGGGCTCGTCGAGCATGCCGGTGACCATCAACTGCGGGCCGCGCAGCGGATCCAACGGGTGCTTCCCGCTCAGCATCCGGAAGAGCATGATGCCCACGGCCCAGATGTCCGTGCGGTGATCGATGGGCACGCCAATGCCCCACTGCTCCGGGGACATGTACGCCATGGTGCCCATGATGGCGCCGCTGCGCGTGAGGTTGGCCGCGTCTCCTCCTCCCACCGCGGGCGCGTGCAACTGGGGCTGTCCGTTGGGCGCGGCGCTCTCGGAGGACTCGGCGCCCTGGAGGATCTTCGCGATGCCGAAGTCGAGCACCTTGATGCCGCCCGTGTCGGTCACCACGATGTTCTCGGGCTTCAAGTCCCGGTGGACGATTCCCTGCTCGTGCGCGCACGCGAGCGCCTTGACGACGGGCACCATCAACTCGACGGCGCGCGCGGGGGGCAGCCGCTGGTTGCCCAGGAGCTTGGTGAGTGGCTGGCCCTGGAGGAACTCCAGCACCATGAAGGGGCTGTCCTCGTACTCGCCCACCTCGTAGATGATGACGATGTTCTCGTGGCTGCAGCGCGCGGTGGCGCGGGCCTCGAGGATGAAGCGCTGGGTGAGATCCGTGTCCTGGGTGTGCAGGAACTTGATGGCCACGCGGCGCCCGAGCCGCACGTCGCGCGCCAGGAAGACGGTGCCCATGCCGCCGCTGCCCAGCTCGCGGATGAGCTCGTAGTGCTGCAAGCGCGTGCCCGGGCGCAGCTTCTGCCCGCCGAGCCCCGGGCTCGTGTCACTGAAGGTCGACTTGGACGGTGTGTCCCAGGTGCCGGAGGAGCGGTGGGAGCGTTGGGACGGCGTGTCCACCGCGGAGGGCGGTGTCGTGGGCGAAGGGGGCGCGAAGAGCGACTCCAGATCCGCCGCCACTGTCCGCTCGTCCAGCTCACCCGCTGGAGCGGCAGGCCAACTCAGGGCTCCTGCTTCGTTCTTCTTCATGTCCCGCTACATCCCCTACGAAGCATTCACGAACCGGGGTTTGGAGGGGAGGCGCCAGCCGCTGTCGCGGAGTGTGGAATCCGTGGTTCCACCCCTCGTTTCGTCTCGACTGGCTGTAATCATACACGGACGGCGTCGGGCCGATAGTCCGTGACCTTTCCCCGTACGTCGCGTGGTGGGAGATGGCGGGGAAGGTAGGGAGCGCGGTCCGGTGGGCTTGCAGGCGGGCAGGCACACCGGACCGGGCGCGGGGGCTCACTGGCTCTGGAACAGGAGGGCGCGGTTGTTGCCGTAGTCCGAGACGACGACATACGGCCACGCGAGCGTGATGCCACCGGGCTCGACGAGGCTGCGCGCGCTGGGGGCCGTGCCCATGGGGGGGTCGTACCGGTCGGCCCGGGTGAAGTCGGCCTGTCCGAGGACGAGGTCCGGCGGGGTCGCGGAGGCGGTGGGGAAGGCGTTCCACACCAGGACGCGGTGGTTCAGGGTATCGGTGACGAAGAGCTGTTCACCGGTGGACGTGACGGTGGCGGGGTTGTCCACCCCCGTGGCCGAGAGGGCGGCCGCGTTCGAGGTGAAGTCCTTCTGGCCGAGCACCACGTCCGCGGGCTGGCCGTTCGTGGTGGGGAAGGTGTTCCAGAGCAGGACGCGGTTGTTGTAGCTGTCGACGACGGCCAGCCGCTGGCCATCCGTCCACACCCCGGTGGGGTTGAAGAGCGTGGTGGGGCCCGGCTTGCTGTCGGGCGTACCGTCGCCATTGGCGTCGTTGCGGCGGCAGGTGTCGAAGGTGCCCTGGCCGAGCACCACGTCCGCGGGTTGGCCGTTCGTGGTGGGCGGGGCGTTCCACACGAGGACGCGGTGGTTGGCGCTGTCCGCCACGAGCAGCTTGCCTCGGCCGACGAAGACGTCCTGGGGGTAGCTGAGCGCGTTCGCGGCGCAGCCGAACGTGGCCGTGTCGAAGTCTGGCTGGCCCAGCACCAGGGTGGGCGCGGTGGCGGTGGCGGAGGGGAGTGGCGCGTAGACGAGGACGCGGCTGTTGCGCTGGTCCGCCACGGCCAGCCGGGTGCTGTCGCCGCCCAGTCCCGTGGGCTGTCCCAGTCCCTGGAGGCCCGTGCCGGAGTCGTAGCCAGAGAAGTCCGCCTGTCCGAGCACCCATTGCGCGTCCGCGCCCAGGGTGCCAGGCACTCCCGCGAAGCCCAGGACACGGTTGGAGCCTTGATCCGTGACGTAGAGCTGGCCCGCCACGAACGCGGGGTTGCCCACGGGTCTGTTGAGCGTGCCCGCCCCCGTCGTCCCTCCCCGCTCCGCTGTCCGGCTGGTGAAGTCTCCCTGGCCCAGCACGCCGCTCGCGGACTGGTGGGGGGTGAGCGTGTACCAATCATGGCAGCGCACCGAGATGTCCTCCACGGCGCCCGCCACGCTGCCGCTGCCATTCGACACGGTGCAGCGCAGGCCCGGCGGCGTGTTGCTCAGGCCCACCGCGTACGTGCTTCCCCGGGGCAGCCGGGTGACGAAAGTGAAACGGCCCTCGACGGAGAGTGGAAGCGTCTCGGTGCCGAGCGTCAGCGCGAGCGAGCCCCGCGCGCCCTCCACCGAGCCCCCGATGGGATACGTCCTCGAGGTGCAGCGCACCTGGACGGGTCCCCCGTCCGTGCCCGCCACCTGGCCCGTTCCTCCCTCCACGGCGCAGTCCTGCTCCGCGGGCTGGGTGGCCACGGTCACCGCGTAGGCCGCCTGATTGGCCAGGGAGGTCTCGAACGCGAAGGGCCCATCCGCCGTGCGCGTGAGGCGCTCCTGTCCGTTGAGCTGGAGGGTGACCTCGCCGGACAGGCCGGTGACGCTTCCCCTCACGAAGTACTTCGCGGCTTCGGGAGGGGGGGGTTCACCGCCACAGGCGGCTACCCACGCCGCCACACTCCACAATCCGAGACGAGCCATGCGCATGCGCTGATTTATGTCACGGGCTTCTCGGGTGGAACAAGCGAGCCGGGCCGCGGCTCAGGGCATGTCCTGGCCTCGCGTCTTCCACCAGTTGTCCCCGTAGCTGATGCACAACTGCTCGCCCGGTTCGATGTCACGCAGCGCGTAGAAGGTGAAGACGTCCTTGGGCGACGCCCCCTTCTGGTAGCCCCGGTAGTACGACACGTTGGGCTCCTGCGAGTGGTTGTAGACCATCCCGAAGCCCATCACGATCGCCACCCACTCGCCGCCCCGGTCCTCCTCGTGGGGGCCCCACTCGATGTTGAATACATAGTCGGACAGTGGGGAGTTGCGCACGGAGCGGAAGGGCGCCTTGAGGTAGTGGCATTCCTCGAGGAGGGTGCCCTCGGGGATGGCCTGCTCCGTGAAGACCCCGTAACCCCACTCGCACGGCTGGACCCTCAGGCCCGGATGGATGAAGAGCGGCTCACCTGGCTGCATGGCCGCGTTGCTACCACGCCCGGGACGCCACATCCCAGGTCATTCCCAGGGCGGTGCGAGGTGCCATAGGTTCGCCTCCCCCCAGTCAGCGCAGTACCCGAGGTGACGTATATGGGAATGAGCAAGTTCGGTCCGGTCGTCGCGTGGCTCGCCTGTGCCACATCCGCGCTCGCGGCGCCCCCGACCCAGGCCACCGCCCCGCGAGAGGAGCGCGAGGTGTGGATCACCATCGGCACGGACGCGCTGCCGCCCGTGCGCGCCGCCTTCAAGGGCAACGGCCTGACGCTCCCCAACCCCACGTACCAGAAGGGCGGCGTGGCGGTGATGCGCCTGCGCGAGTCGCAGGTGATGCAACTGGGACACGCGGTGCACGAGGAACTCAACCGCTGTGCGGGCTTCATCGCCCATGACTCCGAGGCGGAGGCGGTGGCCGCGGCGAACGCGGACGCGGCGCCCCAGCCCATGGCCACGCCCACCTACTTCATCAACAACGCCCCGTCGGTGAACGCGTTGATCGGCGAGGTGCAGGAACTCAACATCCGCAACACCATCAACAGCCTGTCCACCAACTTCAACAACCGCTACTACAACGTGCAGTCGGGCCAGGACGCGGCCATATGGCTGCGGGCCCAGTGGGCGGAGATGGCCAAGGCGCGTCCGGACATCTCGGTGGCGTACTTCAAGCACTTCGGCTGGAAGCAGCAGTCCGTCATCGCCACCATCCAGGGCACCACGCATCCCGATGAAATCGTGGTGCTCGGCGGCCACCTGGACTCCATCAACCAGAACAGTCCCTCCACGGGCGTCGCGCCGGGAGCGGACGATGACGCCTCGGGCATTGCCTGCATCACGGAGATCTTCCGCGCGGCCATCGCCAAGGGCTACAGGCCGGCGCGCACGGTGAAGTTCATGGCCTACGCGGGCGAGGAGGTGGGCCTGTACGGCTCCAACGCCATCGCCACCTCGTACAAGAACGAGGGCGCCAACGTGGTGGGCGTGCTGCAACTGGACATGACGAACTACAAGGGCTCCTCCGACGACTTCGGCATCACCACGGATCGCACGAACGCCGCGCTCAACACCCACGTCATCAACCTCATCACCACCTACCTCTCGCCGCTCACCTACACGCAGTTCGCGTGTGGCTATGGCTGCTCGGACCATGCCTCGTGGACCAGCGCGGGCTACCCCGCGGCCATGCCCTTCGAGGCGACGATCAGCACGGACAACAAGAAGATCCACACCCCCGAGGACACGCTCACCTACATGGGTGGCACGGCGGATCACTCGCTCAAGTTCGCCAAGCTCGGCGCGGCCTTCATGTTGGAGGTGGCCAAGGGCGCCACCGAGGGCAACACCCCGCCCAAGGCGGGCCCGAGCCAGCACAACACCGCCCTCTTCGACTCGACGTACAAGGTTCCCCGGTGCGCCGAGGAGGGCCTGAGCTGCGACTCGGGCACGCTGCTCAACGGCCGCGCCAACCTGGGCCCGGAGGCGAACCGGCCCAACACCCTCAAGGGCGAGTGCCCCGACGGTACCTCGGGCATCTTCCACAACGATGAGTCCATCGACCGCATCAAGGTGAGCACCCCGGATGGCACGGACCTCATCGCCGGCAAGACGGCGAAGATCGACGTGACCGTGTTCTCCTACTCCACGACGACGGACCGGCTGGACCTGTACTCCGCGGCCAACGCCGACAGCCCCGAGTGGAAGCTCATCGGTACGCTCACCCCGGCGAGCGCGGGCACGAGCACCTTGTCCACCACGTACACCCTGCCCACGGGCGGAGTGCAGGCCCTTCGCGCGCGCTTCCGCTACAACGGCGCCCAGGCCGCGTGCGGCAACGGGACCTACGACGACCACGACGACCTGGTCTTCGCGGTGGGCGCGCCCGCGACGCCCTGAAGCACGAACGCCCCGGAGTGCTGGCCTCTTGGGTGCCAGCGCTCCGGGGCGTTCTTCATGCGGGGACTACTGACGGGCGTCCGTCTCGCCGATGGGGACGGGGAAGCGCTCGTGGACGCGGTGGCCCAGCACGTCGATGGGCAGCTCGTCGAGCCGGCCGTAGCGGCGCATGTCGATCCACCGGTGTCCGCCCTCGAAGAGCAGCGAGTAGCGGCGCTGCTTGAGCAGCTCGGTGACGTAGTCGATGTCGCCCTCGCCCGACAGCTCGCTCAACTTGCCCGACGTCACGCGGATGAAGTTGATGTCGGTGCGGGCGTCCGAGATGGCCTCGGTGTGGAAGGAGGCCTCCGCGTGCAGGAGGATGAGCTCCTCGTTGCGGATGATGGGCACGGGCGAGGTGGCCGACGGGTAGTGGGCGAAGGTGTAGTCGGAGCTGACGCCCTGGTACTTCCGGGGCTCCTTGGCCAGCTTCACCTTGCTCACCACGCGGGCATCCAGGAGCGAGGGGTCCCCTTCCTGGCGCTCCGCGTCCGCGACGATGGAGGGGTGGGCGTAGATGTCGGGATCGTTGAGTTCGTCGGGCGTGTCACCGGAGCCCGTGCCGAACGCGTGAAAGACGCCCCGGTCGAGCGGGGCATTGATGTCGAGGAAGGAGGCGTCCAGGTCGACCAGGGCCTCCGCCCACTTCTGCCGGTACACGTCCACGCGGGCCTTGATGGCGCGGTTGAACTTGATGAAGCTCGGGATGGACATCTTCTCGCCCGGCCGGTCGAAGTCCTCGAAGCCGCTGCTCAGGGGGAAGGGGAACGTGGCGCCCCCGGCCTTGAGGTGCGCCTGGGCCTGATCCAGCAGGTCGGCGATGAAGGCGTGCACCTGCTCGCGATCCATGATGATGGGCGAGAGGGGCGAGCCGATGGGGTGGTCCACGTCGAGCACCACGCCGTTGATGTCCCGGGTGTTGACGAGCACCAGGTAGTCCAGGGCCTGGATCGTCTTGGCGAAGCCCCGGAAGGCTTCCTTCTCCTCGTCGCTCACCCCATCCACCACCTCCAGGGCGTGGAGCAGGGTGTTGGCGTTGCGGATGTTGGCGTAGGGCGCGGTCCAGAAGGCTCCGCCGAACGCCGGGCTGCCGGAATCCAACGTCGCGCCCGCCAGCAGCTCGCCCACGTAGCGCGGGTCCGCCGTGTCCATGACGTACGACTCACGGCCGATCACCCCGAGCATGGACACGTAGCCTCCCTGGGTGGCGACGCCCGAGCGGTGGCCCACCAGCAGACCCACGGCGGCGCTGATCACCCCCGGGCGGGTCGGCGTGCGCTCGAGTGAGTCCTGGCTCGGCCGGTTGAGGTCCGGCACCGCCATGTCACACCCGCCGAGCCCCAGGGCGGTGGACAGTACCAGCGCCACCTTCGTCATCTTCTTCATGTCGCGAATCTTCATGGTTCTCAGAACCCCACATCAAGGGACGTCCAGAAGCTGCGGCTGGGCGGGAAGGGGGCCACGTCGATGTTGCGGGCGATGGCCTGGTTGCCGAAGTTGCTCACCTCGGGATCCAGTCCCGAGTAGTTGGTGAAGGTCAAAAGGTTGCGGCCGCTCAAGCTCAGGCGCCCCGTTTTGACGCCGGGAATGCGGGTGACGAAAGTCTCGGGCAGGTTGTAGGTGAGCGTCAACTCACGCAGCTTCACGAAGGTGGCGCGCTCCACGTAGGTGGAGGCGTCTGTCTTCTGATCCAACTGGCGCTGCTCGCCCGCGCCCACGTAGTCCGAGGAGTTGCCGGCGGCGTCGTAGAGGTAGCGCGTGAGGTTGATGATGTCGCTGCCCTGCTGCCAGTCGAAGAGGAAGGACAGGGAGATGGGGCCGCGCTTGATGCTGTTGGAGAAGCCCACGCGGAAGGTGGGCTCGGTGTCGCCAATCTTCTTCACCTCGCAGCAGGTGCCGTCCGCCTTGAGGCCGGAGTTGCCGACGATCTGCGTGGCGCTCGCGCCCTTCTCGATGCGGAAGGCGCCGAGGCTCGTGCCGAAGCCACCCACGATGAAGTCGGGCACGGGCAGATCCGTGATGAGGCTGCGGTTGAGGGCGAAGGTGGCGGTGCTCGTCCACTCCCAGTCCGTGGTGCGCACGGGCGTCACCTGGAGCATGGCCTCCACGCCGCGGTTGCGCATGGCGCCGCCGTTGAAGTACTCGAGCGTGTAGCCGGTGGACGGCGCGAGCGCGCGCTGCAGGAGCAGGTCGCTGATGTTGCGCTGGTAGAGGGACACCTCCACCACGGCGTCTCCGTTGAAGAGCACCGTGTCCACGCCGACCTCGAACTCGCGCTGGCGCTCGGGACGGATGCTGGAGTTGCCCACGATGCCCGTGGTGACCAGACCGCCCTGACCCTCGATGTTGCTGTTCGGGGACAGGCCGATGAACTTGTAGCCGTAGAGCGGCTGGTTGCCCGTCTCACCGTAGGCCGCGCGCACCTTGAACTCGTTGATGGCCGGGTGGAACGAGGCGATGCGGTAGGCGGTGGCCAGCTTCGGGTAGAAGAAGAGCGCGTCCGGGTTGCCGTTGTTGCTGCTCTGCTCGCCGCGCACCGCGCCCACGAGGGTGAGGCGCTCGTCGAGCAGCAGCATCTCCTCCTGGATGTAGACGCCGCGGTCCTTGACGAGCTGGCGGTTCTCCAGCACGCCCACCTTGGTGCCCGAGCTCACGTTGGGCTGGCCGGCGGTGAGGCCCTGGCTGTTGATGTAGACCGTGTCGATGCCGCGCTGCTCGTACTGGAAGCCCGCCGAGGTGTTGGCGCTGATGGCGCCTCCCACGGGCTTGTAGTTGTGCACCAGGTTGAAGCCGGTGTTGAGGTTGAGCACCTGGCTGGTGCCGAAGAGCGACACGCCCGGCCGCTCGAGCACCTGCTGGAAGTTGAGCTCGGGCGGGAACAGCAGCGTGTTCTGCTGCTGGAAGCGGTCCACGCCCACGTTGCCGAGCACGCGGAAGCTCTGCGTGTCCGTCTTGTAGGCGTTCCACACCGCGTCGGCCGCACCGAGCAGACGCCACACGCTCTCGTCGTTGCCCACCAGCGCCGCGGTCTGCAGCGGGTTGGAGCCGTTGGCGAGGAAGGGATTGGCGGGGTAGAGCCCGTTGGAGCCGGAGCGCAGGTCCACGAAGCTCGGCGTGCCCGGCAACACCATGTAATAGGAGACGTTGGCGTTGTCGTTGTTGGTGACGCCGCGGTTGCTGCTCGTGTGCACCAGGTTCGTCGAGGCGTTCACCTCGATGTCCGGACCCAGCTTCTGCCCCAGGTTGAGGCGGAAGGACTGCTTCTGGTAGCCCGTGTTCGCGATGATGCCCTTGTCGTCCTTCACCTGGGCGGAGGCGAAGTAGCGAGTGTCGCCCGCGGCGCCGCTCACGCTGGCGAGCGTTTCGTAGGACAGGTCCTTGCGGCCCGCGAGCTGTTGCTCGTGGTCGTAGTACCGGCCGGGCACGTAGTACTCGGCCGCCTTGGAGCCGAAGGCGGCCGTGGCCTCCTCGAGCGAACCCACGCGGCGAGCACCCAGCTTGTTCATCAGCGTGTACACGCCCAGGCGCTGCGTCACGTCCACCTTGGGAGCGGTGCCCGCGCGGCCCCGCTTGGTGTTGATGATGACCACGCCGTTGCTGGCCTTGGAGCCGTAGATGGCCGCCGCGGACGCGCCCTTGAGGATTTCAATGCTCTCGATGTCGTTGGGATTCAGGTCCGCGATGCGGTTGACCTGGTTGTCCTGGGTGGCGCTCGGGTTGGAGCCGCGCACCGAGTCGGTCACCTGGTAGACGCCCGAGGCGATGGCCACGTCGCTCACGATGACGCCGTCGATGACGTAGAGCGGCGCCGTGGAGCCGTTGATGGTGGACACGCCGCGCAGCTTGAGCTGGATGCCGCCGCCCGGAGCGCCCGAGTTGCTCTGGATGTTGGCGCCGGCCACCTTGCCCTGCAGCGCCTGGTCCACCGTGGAGGCGGGCGCGCGCGTGAGATCCTCCGCCTTCACGCTCGCCACCGAGTTGGCCAGGTTCTTGCGGGCCACCTCGCTCGCGCGGCCCACCACCACCATCTCCTCGACGAAGCTCGCCTCCAGCGACACCGTCACGCTGTCACGCGTGGCGCCCACCGTCACTTCCCGGTCCTTGTGATCCTGGCTGGAGAACAGCAGCGTCACCGGGCCCTGGGGCACGTCCAGGGAGAAGCTGCCATCCAGCTCCGACTCCGTGCCGGTGGTGGTGCCCTTGATGATGACGCGGGTGAACGGCTGACCGTCGTTGGTGAGCGCGTCCAGTACCTTGCCGGTGATGCGGCGCGTATTGGCCGGAGCGGGGCTGGCAGGCGGTGCCGGCGGGGGAGTAACGGGCGAAGCCGGCGGGGTTTGGGCCTGGGCTTCGACGGAGAGGAGTGCGATCGCGCACCCCGAAATCAACGCCTGTTTCAGCGTCATTCGCTCTTCACCTTATTAATGAAAGAACAACCGCGGATGGAGCAGCCCCCCTCTGACGGGCTGCGTTAACCTCTGATCGTGTCGGTTCAGAGGCCACAACGTCAATCCTTCTTCTACTCAACATACGCGAAAGTTTGTTTTCCAGAGCCTGTGCTTGAAGCTCCAACGATGAGGCGGGAGGTGGAGACTGCCCTGGCTTGTGATGGGGCGGCTTCCTGTCCGAGACTCGCCCTTTCATGCCCGCCAGTGATGAACGCCGTCTGCAGGCCCTCATCCTCGCGCCCGTCCGGCGTGTGCGGCGGCGCCTCAATGCCGTCCGTTTCGCCGAGGCGGGAGTCGCGCCGGTGTGGGCCGCCGCCACCGCGTGCGTGCTGCTGCGACTGCTCCCGCGGGACGCGGCCGTCTGGGCCTTGCCCCTGCCGTGGCTCGCCGCGGGCGCCTGGTGGTTCTTCCGGGCGCGGGCTCGGAGCGTGTCCCTGGCCCAGGCGGCGGTGCTGGCGGATCGCTCGGCGGGCGCGGGCGGCCTGCTCCTCACCCGCCTGGAGCGCCCCGTGGGTGAGTGGGAGCTCTCCGCCAATCAATATGCCCGCGCGGTGACCCTTCCCCCGGTGGCCTGGACGCGCCCGGCGGGTGCCCTGGGCGCGGCGCTGGCCTTCCTCGCGCTGGGCTTGTGGCTGCCCCTGCCCGCCCCTCCAGTGCGCTCCCTCAACGCCGCCGCCGCCGCCAAGGTGGCCGCGGTCCAGGCCAAGGCCGAGACCCTCGCCCGCGAGGAAGCCCCCGGTGCCCCCATCGAGGAGGAGCTGCGCCGGCTGGCCGAGGAGGTCGCCGAGAACCGTTTCGATGCCGCCGATTGGGAGTCCGCCGACCGGTTGGAGAAGTCCCTCGAGGCCCGGGCCGCGACGGCCGCCGCCGCGCTGGCCGCCGCCTCCGAGGCCGCGCGGGACCTGGAGGACTCACTGGACGCCGCCTCGGGCGCCGAGGCCGCCACCCGGGGACGCGAGGCGCTCGAGAACGCGCTGATGGCCTTGAAGCAGGGGGATGCGCCTTCCTCCACCGAGGGCCGCGAGGGCTCCGGGGACGGCGCCGAGACTCCGCGTTCGCGCGCGGAGCTGGCCCAGTTGCGCGAGACGCTCGAGCGCCGCCAGCAGCAGTTGGAGCAACGCTTCGGGCAGGGCGCCGGCCGGCCGGGAAACGCGGAGGGGGAGGGCGCGGGTCGGGGAGAGGGACCCCAGGGCCATTCGAGCCGCCAGGCGGGGCGGGGAGGCGCGGGCCGGGGCGGTGACAGCCAGCCGCTCGTCTTCGGCGAGAAGGCGGAGATGGACCCGGATCGGCTCGCCTTCAAGCCCCTGCCGCGAGGACAGGGCGGCGAGGCACAGGAGTTGTGGGGCCTGCGGGCCGCGGAGCCGGAACCGCGGCGGGGCGGCGCGAGCGGCGGCGGACGGGGAATGGGCGCCCGGGGCGACGCGGAGGCGGGACACGCCGCGGGGCCGTTGTTGCCGCGCAACCGGGAGCTGGTGAAGCGGTATTTTGGGGAACAGCCCTAGGGAAGAAGAGGAGTCGGCCGTGTCGGAACTGTTGAGCCCCGCCGAGGCGCGGGACGCGGCGGAGCGGGTGTCTTTGCTCCAGAGGGGGTTGAACCAGGTGCTGCTCGACCAGCCGCGGGTCGTGGAGCAGGTGGTGGTGGCGGTGCTCGCGCGGGGCCATGTGCTGCTGGAAGGCCTTCCGGGCCTGGGCAAGACGGAGCTGTGCAAGGCGCTCGCGAGGCTGCTCGGGCTGCCCTTCCGCCGCATCCAGTTCACCCCGGACCTGCTGCCCGGCGACATCACCGGTACCTACGTCCTGGAGGGCGAGGGCCGCCGCGACTTCACCTTCCGCGAGGGGCCCCTGTTCGCCCACGTGGTGCTCGCGGATGAAATCAACCGCTCCAGCCCCAAGACGCAGGCGGCGCTCCTGGAGGCCATGCAGGAGCGCGGCGTGACGGTGCTCGGCCAGACGCGGGCGCTGCCGGATCCCTTCTTCGTGCTCGCCACGCAAAACCCCATCGAGCTGGAGGGCACCTACCCCTTGCCCGAGGCGCAGCTCGATCGTTTCCTCTTCCGTGTCCAGGTGCCGTCCGTGGGCGCGAGCACGCTCACCGCCCTGCTCACCACGCGTGTGCGGGGCAGCCCGCCGGTGTTGCCGCCCGTGACGGACGCGGCGCGCCTCGCGGAGCTGTTCGCCGCGGTGGACCGCGTGCACCTGCCCGTGCCCGTGGCCAACTTCATCGGCCGTCTGGTGGAGGCGAGCGATCCGAACAGCCCGGGCGCGCCGGAGCCGGTGCGCCGCTTCGTGCGCTTTGGCGCCAGTCCTCGCGCCGCCCTGGCCCTGGCCGCCTCCGGACGCGCGCTCGCGCTGACGCGGGGCAAGCCCAACGTGGGCTTCGACGAGGTGGTGGCCTGTGCCCCCGCCGTGCTCAACCACCGGCTGGTGCTCGCCTACGAGGCCTCGCTGGAGAAGGTGGGCCCCCTGGACGTGGTGCGCTCGCTCCTCCAGTCCATCCCCGAGGTGCCTCGTGCGTGAGCGTCTGGGCGCCGTGCTGCTCGCCCTGTGTCTGTGGGCAGGAGCCGCCCGGGCCAACTCGCTGCCCGCCGAGGAGCTCGAAGTCCCCGCGCGCACCTATCAAGAGGTGCAGGGTACCCCGCAGAGCGAGACCTTCGATGGACTGCGGATCTCCGTGGCCAGCAGCCTGCTCGGTCCCGTGTCTGGCTATGTCCCCGTGGAGGTGAGCCTCCACAACACGAGCGCGGCTTCCCGGCTCGTGCGGCTCGGGGTCGAGGCCTCAAGTCCAGTCTCCGCGCAGATCGTCACGCGCGAGGTCGAGGTGGGTCCTCAGCGGATGGTCTCGGTCTGGCTACCAGTTCCGGCTTCCACCCGAGGTGGCATGGTCCGCGTGTGGGCTCCCGACCCGATCCCGCATGTCTTCTCTTTCTACACGATGGAGCGGGGTGACGCCTCGCTCGTCGTGGGGACGCTCAAGGACTTCGAGGCGGGGACGGAACTGGTCCGCCACGATCGGGGCCGATACGCGGTCCGCTTCCTCTCGCCGGAGACCGCGCCGCGTGAGCTCGCCTCCTACGCGGGTTACTCCCTGGTCGTGGTGGCCGGAGATGTCACGGCGCTGCACGCGGATGTCTGGAGCACCCTCGAGGCCTATGCCGCCACTGGGGGCACGCTCGTCCTGCTCCAGCCGCCTCGTGACGCGGCCGGGCGTCTGCCCTTGCTCTCCGGAGCGGCCTCCCCGGGCACGCACCCCTATGCCTTCGGGACGGTGCGACTGTGCGAGCGGGCGGAAGCCTGTGGTGACGCGTTGCTCGCCACCGCGCTCGATTTCGTCGACAACAATAACAATAACAATGGGGCGCCCGGCGCCGTCCATCCCGAGTTGCCCTCGCGGCGGTGGGGGCGCGCCTTCTCCTCGTTCGCGAGCCAATTCGAGCCGCTGTTGCCCGGTGTCCAAGCACCGGTGGGCCGCTTCTTGCTGCTCATCACCCTCTTCGTGTTGGTGGTGGGGCCTGGTGGGCTCATGCTGCTCAGGCGCAAGGGACCCGTGGCGCTGCTCATCGCCGTGCCCTCGGTGTCGCTCGTCACGTGTCTGTCCATCGTGCTCTGGTCCGTGTTCGTCGAGGGCTTCGCGCTCCATGCCGCGCGCTACAGCGTCACCTGGCTGGATCGCGACCGGGACAGGACCCTGACGGCGGGCATCGGTGGCTATTACGCCAACCTGGAGCCCGGCGCCCTCCAGCTTCCCGCCTCGAGCGTCCTCTTGGGCGCCCGGTACTGGGATGCGATTCCCCTGCAAACAGACTGGACCCATGGCACGCGGGTGACGGGGGGGTTCCTGCCCCCGCGCACCTATGTCGAGTGGGGGGAGTTGGCGGTACTGCCCACGCGTGCCCGGCTCACGGTCGCTCCGGGCGCCCAGGGCCCCCGGGTGCTCAACGCGCTCGGCGCACCCATCGTGGAGGGGTATGTGCGCTTCGAGGACGCGCTGTGGAAGCTGCCGCCGCTCGCCGATGGCGCGCAAGGGGAGGCGTCCCGGGTGACACCGGAAGTGTCGGAGAGCTCGCTGCCGGGCGACATGTACTTCTCCGGGACGGCGGCGACGCGCTTTGGTCCCCAGGTCAGGGCCGGGCTGTTGGCGCCCCTGCCCGAGGGCGGCTTCGTCGCGCGGGTGGAGGGTCCTGGCCCATCCATGGCGACGGCGGCGCTCGAGGTGAAACTGCACGAGGGGCTGCATCTGGTGCGCGGCCGGGTGGATGCGCCATGACGTGCGTGCGACACGAGGTGCTGGGATGAGCCTGCTGGAGGTGAGGGGATTGCGGCGCGACTTCGGGGACCTGCGCGCCGTGGACGATGTGTCCTTCGAGCTGGAGGCGGGCACCATCCTGGGCTTCATCGGGCCCAACGGCGCGGGCAAGAGCACCACCATGCGCATCCTCGCCACGCTGGACACGCCCACCGCGGGCGAGGTGATGCTGGAGGGGCACTCGCTCGTGGACAGGCCGGATCAGGTCCGTCCCCTCATCGGCTACATGCCGGATCGCTACGGCACCTACGAGGATGTGACGGTGCTCGAGTTCCTTGACTTCTTCGCGCGTGCCTACGGCCTGCGGGGCTCCGCGCGCCAGCGGCGCCTGGAGTCGGTGATGGACTTCACGGGCCTGGGGCCCCTCTCCCACAAGCCCACGAACTCGCTCTCCAAGGGGATGAAGCAGCGCGTGGCGCTCGGGCGCACGCTGCTGCACGACCCGAAGCTGCTCATCCTCGATGAGCCGGCGGATGGTCTGGACCCTCGTGCCCGCATCGAGCTGCGCGAGCTGCTGCGCGCCCTGGCGGATCAGGGCAAGGCGGTGCTCATCTCCAGTCACATCCTCACGGAGCTGGCGGAGATCTGCGACACCTGCGCCATCATCGAACAGGGACGGCTGCTGGCCACGGGCCGGGTGGCGGACCTGCTGGCGCAGGCGGCGGGCACGGTGGTGGCGGAGTTGTCCGTGCGCCTCTTCCCGGGCGCGGAGGGCGAGGCGGTCTGGGCGCGCACCGAGCGGCTGTTGTTGGAGCAGCCCCGGGTGAAGGAGGTCACGCGCGAGGGCGACGCGCTGCGCGTGCGCCTGGAGCACGAGGGCTCGAAGGCGGCCTGGATGGACGAAGCGGCGGCGCAACTGCTGGCGGTGCTCGTGGGGGCGGGCGCGCCGGTGTGTGCCTTTGGCCATCGAGAGCGCAACCTGGAGGACGCCTTCATGCACGTGACGAAGGGACGGGTGGGGTGAGCGGACGGGGTTGGGTGGGCGTGGTCGTGGGCGTGCTGCTGACGCTGCCCGTCGTGGGCCTGTTGTGGATTCGCTCCGCGCCGCCCGAGGCCTCGAGCTGGCGGCGGCTGCCCATGCTTCCGGCCGACGAGCGCTGGGCCCTGCCCACCTTCCTGCACCGGTGCGAGAGCTCCGCGGACTGCGACGCGCCCCTGGCGTGCGCGTATGACTCCACCAGACGGGCCCGCGTCTGCGTGGGCAGTGACTGCACCACGGATTCGGACTGTCCGCTCACGACCGCCTGCCGATGGATTCCCATGCGGGAGGAGGGCGCGAAGGTGGCGGTGAGCTACTGCACGTTCGTGGGATTCCTGCCGGAGGGCGCGCCCTGCGTACGGCTGGGGGAGCGGGATGAAAAGGGGTGTGAGCGGGAACTCGTCTGCGCGGACTGGTGCGCCCGGAGGTGTGGCTCCTGGCTGACGGGGGAATGCCCCGAGGGGTTCTTCTGCGCTCCGGATGGCCCCGACGGGCCCGTGTGTCTGCCCACCTGCGAGGGCCGCGCGTGCCCCGAGGGCCAGGCGTGTGTCCGGATGGAGGGAGGCGCGTCGGTGTGCTCGCGGGTGCACGGGCAGGACTGTCAGCGCGAGCCCTGTGCTCCGGGGTTGAAATGCCAGGTGCAGACACGCCCCTTCCGGCCCGGGGAGGCCTGGATGTGGTGTGCGTCACCTTGTGAGGGCGAGGGCTCGTTCTCCAAGGGATGTCCTGACTATCACTCCTGCATGGATGGCACGTGCTGGGAGGTCTGTTCGCCCATGGAGGAGGGGGATTGCGCTCCCGACTCCGTCTGCGTTCCAACGGGAGGCGAATACGGCGCGTGTGTCCTGTCGCCAGGAACCCTGGACGGCGGGACGTAGCTGGAGACTGGGTTCTCAGTCGAGGAAGCGACGCTCCCAGCGCCGCATCATCTCGGGCGGCTCCAGGAAGGGGATGGCTTCTCGGTACAGGTATGGCTCCAACACGCGAGCCAGTTGGCGGTAGGCGGGCATCTCTCCGTCCACCTCGGGCCATTCGCCCAACTCCACGAGGACCTTGTTTGCTTCCAGTTCCTGGGTGGTGATGGCGATTCCTCTCGCATCCCGTTCCACGACTTCCGCGCACTGTGCCCAGGTCGGGTCTCCGCCGAAGTGCTTGCGGTTCACGGCCTCGTGCGCCTTCTCCGCGCATTCCCTCAGCACCTTCTCCACGGTGGCCTGGGTCTTGGCGGGAAGGACTTCATCATCGGAGGAAATCGTCGCCGCGGCGACGAGCGTGCCGACCGCCATGCCCACTCCCGACAGGCCCCCGCGCGTGGCGGTTTCCACCTCGGCCGTGCCCGCCCCGCAGGAATGGGGAGTCGTGGGGTGCTGCTTCACACAGCAGGAGTAAGTGGTGTCAGCTGGCGTGCATTGCAGCTCGTCCAACCAGCAGCCCACGCCCAGCCCCAGCACTCCCGCGAGGATGAGCAGGACCGGCGCTCTCACCACTCGTCGCTTCCCCTGGCTCCTCCCTGGGGCCAGACGAGCGACGCGGCTTCATACAGGCTGGCATCGCGGAAGCTCACGCGCGCCGAGGTGTCCGACTCCAGCTTCGCCTGCACGGACTCGGGCAACTGCGCGTACAGGTCCTGTCCGAGCAATTCCTCGAGCCGGTCCACCGACGTGCGCGAGGCCTCGAGGAAGGGCGTGATGTCGTCCTTCTTCGTCGGGGCGTCCTTCACGTTGGGCACCATGTAGGCGAACATGCTCAGGTTGCCATTGGGCAACTCCAGCAGCACCGTCTTGAATTGGTGCGTGGGCACGGAGATGCGGCGCGCGTTGGCGCCCATGGTGCCCTGCTCATCGAGCGGTAGTGGCTTGCCCTGGGCGTCCAGGTAGAGATTGCCCGTGATGATCGACGCCTTGCCGCCCGTGGATTCCACCAGATCGTTGACCGCCGCCTCCAGCGTGCGCCACGTCTGCCGGTTCATGTCCGGGTACTGCGGCGCCACGTTGCTCAACAGGTGGCTCTCGTCCATCGCCTCCTGCGTGGGCGAGTCGTCCGCCGGCTTCATGTGGCCCCGGTCGTAGCCCGTGTTCGTGTAGTCCGAGTCCACCACGCCCTCCGCTCCCAACTCTGGATCCGGCTGGAAGCGGCTCTTGTCCCGGTTCACCTCCACGGGCGTCTCCTGGATGTCCGCCGCGGACAGCAGGTAGCTCACGAAGGTGGGGACATTCGTGCCCTCGCCCATCGTCGTCCGCATGTACTCCTTCACCAGGGACAATCCGCCGCTCTCGCCCAGGGGACGCAGGGGGTCCGCCTCGCCTGCGCTCTCGGCGAGCCGACTCGAGAACAGGGCCTCCTTTTGATCCGGCATCCAGGAGGTGTCATCCACCTTCCCGTCCTTCACGTCGAGCAGGAAGGCGTTCAGCTCGGTGCGAGACACCTGCCCGTCTCCGTTGCCCGCGAGCGTGTCCGCGCGCTGGGCCACCGTGTTCTGCCAGTCGCTGTCGAAGCCATCCACGGCGACGGCCTGGGCGCCTCCCGCCAGCCGCTCGTCCAGCGCCGCCCGTTGCCGTTGCAGCGCCGCCGAGGTGAGGAAGCGCGAGTCGTCCGGTTGGGCCAGGTAGCGCTCCACCTCCGCCGCGGACACGCCCCCGTTGCCCCGGCGCTCGCCCGGCGAGGTGGCCGCTCCATCCGCCGCGCGCAGCAGGTCCGCCTGCCAGCTGCCCTCCGCCCAGCCGAACTTCTTCTGGAGGTCCGCGATGGGCACCTCCTTCTCGGCGGACCGCGTCCAGCTTCCACCCTGGACGGACACGGTGTTTCCCACCTTCACGGAGGCTTCTCGGGGCGGCACGAGCGACGGGCTGGGGGGGCGGATCTGCATCCGGTCGGCCTTCCATGGGAGAGGGTGTTCGGAATTCTCGTCTCTTGATAACGGAAAGTTGCTTCCGAAAAGACGCGGTGTGTCGAATCCGGCGGGTTCAGCGCAGCCGCTGGGCCTGGGCGCGCTGCACGGTCTGGACGAGCTGGGCCTCGGCCTGGAGCCGCGTCACGTAGTCGGCGGGTAGCTTCGCGGACTCGGCGGCTCGTGCCAGGGCCACCAGGAAGGACTCGCTCACGGGCCCCACGGTGGGACGGGCCGGCGCGGGGGGCGTGAAGGCCCGCGCGGAGACGAGCGCACCAGAAGCCGTGCGGACCCGGAGGGGGCGCTCGTGGGTGGCAAGCGCCAGTCTCTCCTCCAGCGCCGCCACCTGGGGCCAGAGCGGCGCGGGGACGGCGCGCAGGCGCCCGGTGACGCTCCGGCCGGGGGACTCCACGAGTCGAGCCACCCGGCCTTCCCACTCCGGCGCCAGCACGTCATGGACGAGCTCCACGTCCAGTGCCTCGGCCACCTCGCCCTCGGGTACGGCGGGCGGGAGCACTCCCTGGAGCCGTTCACGCACCAGTCCGGGCGCGAGGGACAGGGAGAAGGCGAACCAGGGGACGGGAGCGGGTCCGGGCATGGGGCTCAGTCTGCCTGAATCAGGCCCGCTCGACGCGCACGCGCGCGGGCAGCCCGTTGAGACTCACTTCCTCCTCGGAAGTGAAGCCCTCGGGGCCCACGTGCAGCTCCGCGGTGAGCGTTTCCCGGGAGATGAGCTCGCGCGCCTCCTGGGTCACCTTGCGCACGCGCGCGTCTCCGTCCACCCACAGGCGGATGCGGTCCGTGTAGCCGAGCGCCAGGTCCTTGCGCGCCGCCTGCACCCGGGCGAGCAGCTCGCGCACCAGGCCCTCGTCCACGAGCGCTTCCGTCAGCTCGGTGTGGAGCACCACCACGCCCACGCCCGAGCCCGCCGCCGCGTAGCCCGCGTTGGCTTCCACGAGCACTTCCAGCTCCTCGGCCGGAAACACCATGGCCTCGCCGCCCACGGTGAGCGCCACCTTCCCCTCGCGGGCCAGTTCCCCCTGGAGCAGCCGGCTGTCGGCGGCGTCGAAGGCCTTGCGTACCGGCGCGAGCTTGGGGCCCAGGCGGCTGCCCATGGTGCGCAGGTTCGGCCGGACCTTGTAGCGCACCACGTCCACCTCCTGGCCCGCCTCGAGGAAGCGCACCGCGTGCACGTTCAGCTCGTCGACGAGCAGGTGCTCATAGACGGCCACGCGCTCCTGTAGCTCCCGCCGCGCGAGCACCACGTCCACGCGCGCGAGCGGCTGGCGCACCTTGAGCCGGTTGTCCGTGCGCACCTTGAGTCCGAGCGACACCAGCTCGCGCACCGCCCCCATCTCCGTGGACAGGGCCTCGTCGATGAGGCGCTCGTCGGGCTCGGGGAAGCGGCCCAGGTGGACGCTCTCCGGCTGGGACGTGGGCCAGGGCTGGCGCACCAGGTTGCCCCACATCTCCTCCGCGAAGAAGGGCGTGAAGGGCGCGCTCAGCGAGGTGAGCGTGGTGAGCACCTCGTACAGGGTGAAGTACGCGTCGCGCTTGTCCGTCTCCAGGCCCGGGGCCCAGAAGCGCTCGCGGCTGCGGCGCAGGTACCAGTTGGACAGGGCGTCCACGAGCGCCACCAGGCGCTGGGCGGCCTCGTACACCTGGTAGGTGTCCAGGGCGCGTGTCACGTCGCGCAGGACGAGCTGCACCTCGGAGAGGATCCACCGGTCCAACACGGGGCGCTCTGCGGGCGGGCGCCAGCCGGTGCTCTTCTGGATGGCGCGCCAGGGGGCCTCGGTGGCGTCCGGGTTGCCGAGCGCCGGGGAGAAGCCGTCGATGTTCGCGTAGATGGTGAAGAACGAGTAGACGTTGCGCAGCTTGACCTGGAAGTCCTTCTGCAACAGGCGCACGTTGCTCAGCGAGTGGCGCGTGTTGGACCAGGTGGGGCTCGCGGCGAAGAAGAACCAGCGGAACGCGTCCGCGCCCGGGGCCCGGCTGGCCGGGTCCTTGAGCACCACGCGCTCGGTGGGCGGCAGCCGGGGCACCTCCACCGGCATCACGTCCGCGCCGCGCGCCGACGGCTTCACGCCCAGGGCCTCCAGGTCCTTCGCCGCGAGCAGCACCACGCGGCGCTTGAGCTTCTTGTGCACCTTGACCGTGAGCGTCAGCGCCTGAGCCGGCGCGTCCGGGCGGAACACCTGGAGCTTCGCGCCTTCCTGCAGGTCCAACCCCTCCAGGTCCTCGCGGGCGATGAGCGCTTCCCCGGGCACGCCGGGCACGCCCGCCCGGGCGTCGTCGAGCACGGCGAAGTCCATGCGCACTTCGTCGAGGATGATCTCCGGCGGGGTGTAGTTGCCCTTGGACTTGGACTCCTTCTTGCCCTCCTTGTCGGAGACGTGGCCGAGCACGATGCAGTTCTTGTACGGCAGGGGGAAGTCCCGGGGCGGGGTGATGCCCTGGCGCCGCTGCGTCTCCTCGTCGAAGACGAGCGTGCTGATCATCAGCAGCGAGTAGAACCAGCCGCGCGTCTGATCGATGGCCTCGGAGATGAAGTCCGCGGGGAAGGCGCGGGTGAACTTCTCGTGCGAGCCGGGGGCGTGGGGGTAGCCCCACTGCGCGAAGGGCATGCACCCCGAGTCGAACCACACGTCCACGACCTCGGGCACGCGCACGAAGCGGCCGGGGGTGCCGGGCTTCTCGTAGGTGACCTTGTCGATCCACGGCTTGTGGACGATGAGGTGCTCGGCGCCGGCCGAGTCGGGCTTGTTCGCGAGGAAGGCCTTCAGCTCGGCCTCCACGGCGGGGAGCGTGCTGCCCGCTTGAGCGCGCAGCGACTCCAGCGAGGCGTGGGCCTCCACCTCGCCCGTCTCCGAGTTCACCCACAGGGGTAGGGCCGTGCCCCAGTAGCGCTCGCGCGACAGCGCCCAGTCCACGTTGTTGGCCAGGAAGTCACCGAAGCGGCCTTCCTTGATGTGCTCGGGCACCCAGTTGACCTGGCGGTTGTTCTCGATGGCCTTGTCCTTCACGGACGTGGTGCGGATGTACCAGGCCGGCCGGGCGAACTGGATGAGCGGATCATCATCCGCGCGCCAGCAGAACGGGTAGTCGTGGCGGTACTGCTCGATGAGCAGCAGCCGGCCGCGCTCCTTGAGCTCGCGCTGGATGTCCTTGTCCGCGTCCTTCACGAAGCGGCCGGTGAGCGAGGGGAAGTCCTCGCCGAAGGTGCCGTCCGGACGGATGGCGCAGAACATCTCCAGGGCGGAGGGGTCCGCGAAGCGGGTGCGCTCGCGGCGGAAGGCCTCGTAGTCGTCCTCGCCGAAGGCCGGGGCGATGTGCACGATGCCGGTGCCGCTCGACAGGGTGACGAAGTCCGCGCCGATGACGCGCCAGGCGGGTGCCTCCGTGCCGCCCTGGGCGAGCGGCAGCCGGGTGTCGCCCACGCGCTGGACATAGACGTCATAGGGCGGCAGGTAGCGCCGGCCCACCAGCTCCGCGCCCTTGTGGGTGGCGAGCACCGGCAGGTCCTTCTTGAGCTTCTTGGCCAGCTCCTCGCGCAGGGCCGCGGCGAGGATGAGCTTGCGCTCGCCCGCGTCCACGGTGACGTAGTCCACGGTGGGGTTCACCGCGGCGTACATGTTGGAGGGCAGCGTCCAGGGCGTGGTCGTCCAGATGAGCAGCGCGGTGTCGGGCGCGTCCTGGAGGGGCAGGGCCACGTAGGCGCTGGGGTCGTCCACGGTGCGGTAGCCCATGCCGACCTCGCCGGAGCTCAGCGCCGTGCCGCCCTGGGGCCACCACCAGACGATTTTGTGGCCCCGGTAGAGCAGGCCCTTGCGGTGCAGCTCGGCGAGCGCCCACCAGACGCTCTCCACGTAGCCCCGGTGGTAGGTGACGTAGGCGTCCTGCAGGTCCACCCAGAAGCCGATGCGCTCGGTGAGCCGTTCCCACTCGGAGGTGTAGCGGAAGACGGACTCGATGCAGCGCTCGGTGAAGGGCTCCACCCCGTAGCGCTCGATCTCCGCCTTGCCGTGGATGCGCAGCTCCTTCTCGACCTCCACTTCCACGGGCAGGCCGTGCGTGTCCCAGCCCGCCTTGCGGGGGACCCGGTAGCCGCGCAGCGTCTTGTAGCGGGGGAACAGGTCCTTGATGACGCGCGTGAGGACGTGCCCGTTGTGGGGCAGGCCGTTGGCGGTGGGGGGCCCTTCGTAGAAGACGAAGCCCGGTGCGTCGTCCCGGCCCTGGAGTGTGCGCTCGAAGATGCGGCGCTCCTTCCAGAAGGCGAGGACGCGGCGTTCATCCGCGGGAAAGTCCAGTTCCGCGGGGACGGAGGTGAACAGGGGGACAGGAGGAGACATGGGGGCATGTCGTAGCACCGGATGGGGTGCCATGGGCATCCTCTCCTCTATACTGGGCCCCCGAGAGGCCGGAGGGGTCTGGGATGCAAGCGACGACAGGCAGGGCCATGGATGCCGCCGTGAACGGGGAGCCTCGCCCACCCCTGCTCTCCCGGCTGGGGGAGTGGCTCAACCCGCTGGTGGTGAAGGAGGTGCGCCAGGGGGTGCGCTCGCGCGTCTTCTGGGCGTTCTTCGGGCTGATGCTGCTCGCCTGCTTCACCATCGCGCTGGCCGCCTGGTCCTCCACGATCGAGGGGGGCGGCTTGAAGCCCATGGGGCGGAGCTTCTTCTTCGCCTTCTTCGTGTGCCTGGGCGTGGTGCACTTCTTCGTCATCCCCTACAGCGCCTACCGCTCGCTGGCGCGCGAGCGCGAGGACGACACGTGGGTGCTGCTCATCCTCACGGGACTCGGGCCCCGGCGCATCCTGCGCGGCAAGGTGGGCTCCTTCCTCGTGCAGGGCGGACTGTACGCCTCCGCCGTGGGGCCCTTCCTCCTGTTCAGCTACTACCTCAACGGGATTGACCTGCCGACCATGCTCGTGGTGCTCGCGCTGGGGGGCTGCTGGCTCGTCTTCCTCACCGTGGTGGCGGTGTGCGCGGCCACGCTCGCGGAGGGCCGGATTGGCCGGGCGCTGGTGCACTTCGCCCTGCTGGGCTCGCTGGCCCTCGCGTTGATGTACGGCCTGGTGTCGGCCTTCGCCCTGTGTGAGGAGGGCTTCCGCCTCTTCCGCCGCGAGCGGTTCCTCGTCTTCTTCGCCGGCTGCTTCCTGTGGATGATGCTCACTGGCGGGTGGCTGCTCTTCGAGACGGCCGCCGCCCGGCTGTCCCTGGCCACGGAGAACTACTCGCGCGGGCCTCGGCTGGCGCTCGTCGTCCAGATGGGGCTCTCGGGCCTGCTGCTGCTGGGGGGCTGGTTGTATGACGCTCCCGATCGGGGGGCGGAGGTGGTGAGCCTCCTGGGGTGTCTGTATCTGACCCTGTGCGGGCTCATGCTGGCCACGGACGCCGACGGACAGGCGCGGGCCCTGCGCGCGGGGACCCGGCCCTGGTCGCTCCTTCGTCCCGGCGCGGTGCGGGGCTTGAGGCTCGCCGTGCTGTTGTTGCTCGCATGGGCCGCGCTGAGTGGTGTGCTCCTGCGGCTTTCCCCGTCCGGCTCGAGCTGGCGTGAGGTCACCCTGGAGGCGGTGCTCGCCCCGCCGGTGTTCGCGCTCCTGTACATGACCCTGCCGCTGTGGGTGGTCCGCCTGCCGCGCGCGGGGCGGAGCGCCTCGGCGGCGGTGGTGCGCTTCTTCTTCTTCATCCTGGTGATCCTGGCGAGCATCCTGCCCCTCATCGTCGCCGTCCTCTTCGGCGAGAGCGGCGGCCAGAAGCTCTTCAACCTGTTCAACCCCTTCATCGGGTTGGGAAGCTTCATCGAGGGGGACTACAGGCAGAGCGCTCCGGAGCTGAGCTGGAGTTTGTGGACCGTCGTGGCCCTGCTGGCCGGGCTCTCCGTGTTCCTCGCGGATCGCACGCTCGTGGCGCGCGAGCGCCAGACCCACGCTTCATGATTCCTCCGCCCGACTTCGACGAGGCGGAGGTGGGCCGTCTGGCTCCCGGCCTCTCGCTGGCCCTGCCTCGCACGCCGCACCGGGGACGGGTGGGCGAGGTGCGCGCGGCCTCGGCGGGGGCCTCGTTGGAGCTGCACGACTTTCGCGTCTACCAGCCGGGGGATGACTTGCGGCAGATGGACTGGAGCGCCGTGGCGCGCACGGGCGAGCTCATCCTCCGGGTGCGCCAGGACGAGGTGTCGCCCCGGTTGGAGGTGGTGCTGGACGGCTCGCGCAGCATGGCGCTGTCGCCCCGCAAGGCCGGGTGCGCGCGTGAACTGGCCCTGTTGACCACGGAGGTGGGGGAGCGCGGAGGACTGGGTCCCACGCTGCTGGTGAGCGGCGCTCGGCCCGAGCGGGTGCAGGGGCAGGTGTGCCGTGCCGCGCTGCGCTCGGCCGCGTTCGACGCGGGGGATGACCTGCACGCGGCCCTGAACCGGCTGCCGCCCTTGCGGCCCTGTGGCCTGCGCGTGGTGGTGAGCGACTTCCTCTTCGAGGCCCCCTTGCCCGCGCTCGTGTCCCGGCTGGCGCGAGGCGCCTCGGCGCTCTTCCTGGTGCAGGTGCTGGACGCGGAGGACCTGGAGCCCACGGGCGGGGAGGGGGCGCGGTTGGTGGACGCGGAGAGCGGCGCGGCGCTGGAGGAACTGCTCACCGAGGACGTGCTGGCCGCCTACGCGCGGCGCTTCGCCGAGCACCAGAAGGCTCTCGGAGCCGCCGCGGTGAGGGCTCGGGCGGCGCACCTGGTGGCTCCCTCGTCCCAGTCCCTGCGCTCCCTGGTGACTGGTGCGTTGCGGCCCCTCTTCTCGCCGGGGGGTGCATGAGCTTCGGCTTCCCGTGGGGGCTCCTGGCCCTGGGTGCGCTCGCGCCCCTGGTGGCGGCGTACTTCCTCAAGCGCAAGCAGAAGCCCGTGGTGGTGAGTGCCCTCTTCCTCTGGCGCACGCCCCGTCCCCGCGCCGAGGCGGGCCCTCGCTTCGAGCGCTTCACCCGCGAGGCCTCGTTCCTGTTGGAGGCGTTGGCGGTGGTGGCCGCGGCGCTCTTCCTCGCGGACGTGCGTCTGGGTGGGGACGCTCGGACGCGGCACGTGGTGCTGGTGGTGGATGGAAGTCTCTCCCTGTCCGCGCGGGGCACGGACGGGCGCCCTGTCCTGGAGAAAGTGCGCGAGGCGGCGGCGCGGCGCGTGGAGGAGGAGAAGGCCACGCGGGTGACGGTGCTGGTGAGTGGCACGGTGCCGCGCGTGCTCGCGGGGCCCGAGGCGGAGCCCTCCCGGGCGCTGGCGGCGCTGGAGTCCTTCCGGGCGCTCGGGGCGGACCATGACGTGGCGCCCACGCTGCTGTGGGCCCAGGAGCTGGCGGGCCCGGGCCAGGGCGTGCACTTCCTCACCGACGCTCCCCCCGGCGAGGGCGTGGCCGTGCCCGAGGCGGTGCGGTGGACGGCCCTGGGCGAGCCGCGCGACAACGTGGCGCTGGTGTCCGCGTGGCGCCGGGACGAGGGCTCCACGGCTCAAGTGACGCTGCGGGTGGCGCGCTTCGGCACCGGGCCCGAGGAGACGGAGGTGCACGTGGTGGCGCGGCCCGGCCCGGGGGCGAAGGCGGGCACGGAGCGGCGCGAGCGGGTGCGGCTGCCGGAGGAGGGCGCGGCCACGCTGCGCTTCACCTTCGAGAACGTGGGAGACGTGGAGGTGTCGCTGCCTCCGGACGCGCTGCCCGAGGATGGCCAGGTGCGCCTGCGACCCGCCCCGGAGCGTCCGGTGCGCGTGGTGCTCGCCGAGGGATTGGAGGCGCCGGTGCGCTTGGCCCTGGAGCGTTTCCTCGCGGTGGTGCCGGGGGTGGAGCTGACGCCGGGAGAGGGGGCGCTCGTCGTGGGCCCGAGGGGCTCGGACGCGCGGCTGACGGTGGGGACGGGCGGCGCGGTGCGCACGTACGTGGGCCCCTTCTTCGCGGAGAAGAACCACCCCTTGCTGGACGACGTGCAACTGGGCGGCGTGCGCTGGGCGGCGGGGGCCGAGGTGCCTCCGGGCCGTCCATTGATGACGGTGGGCGAGGGCGTGTTGCTCTCCGAGGACGGGGGACGGGTGCACCTCAACGTGGACCTGACGCGCTCCAACGTGCAGCGCACGCCCGCGTGGCCGGTGTTGCTGGGCAACGTGCTGCGCGAGGCGAGGCGGGCACGGGAGGGCTTCATCCAGCGGCAGTACCCCCTCGGCGAGCCCCTGACGGTGGTGACGCGGGCGGGAGGGCGCTACACGCTCGTGGGCCCCGGAGGCGCGCATCCCCTCTTCGGCGTGGGGGACTTGAGCCTGCCGCCCCCCGAGGTGCCGGGCCGCTACACGCTCGAGCGCGAGGGAGAGCCAGTGGACGCGGTGGAGGTGTTGCCCCTGGACGCCCGCGAGTCGGACCTGCGCGGACGCGGAGCGGGGGAGGTGCCCGCGCGGGCGGTGGCGGAGGCCGGAGGAGACGGCGCGTCCGAGGGCCGGGCGCGCTGGCCGTTGTGGGGCTTGCTGGCGGCGTTGCTGGCGGACTTCCACCTGACGCGGCGCCGGGAGGTGTCATGAGCTTTTCCCTGCCCCAGGTGTGGGTGCTCCTCGTGCCGCTGGGCCTCTTCCTGTGGAAGTGGGGCCAGCGTCCGGGTCCGCCCATGGCGCTGCGCTGGGGGCTGCTCGTGCTCGTGCTGGGCGCGCTGTCCGGCCCCGAGTGGACGCTGCGCCACGCGGGCAGCGACGTGGTGGTGGTGGTGGATCGCTCGCGCTCCATGCCGGCGGACGCGGGGCGGGTGGCCACGGAGACGGTGGGCCTCCTGGAGTCGCAGCGGCGGCCTGGAGATCGGGTGGGCGTCATCGCCTTCGGGCGCGAGGCGCGGGTGGAGCAGCCCCTGTCCGAGCGGGGCCACTTCGGCGGCTTCACCCGGCCGGTGGACGCGGAGGCGTCGGACCTGTCGGCGGCGCTGGACGCGGCGGGGGCGCTCATTCCTCCGGGCCGCTCGGGGCGGGTGCTGGTGCTCTCGGATGGGCGTGCCACGGGGGCGGATGCGCGAGGCGCGGCCCGGCGGCTCGCGGCGAGGGGCCTCGCGGTGGACTTCCGCCAGGTGGCGCGCGAGGACGTGCCGTTGGATCTGGCCGTGCTCTCGCTGGACACGCCCGCCTCGGTGACGGCGCACGAGCCCTTCCAGATGACGGGCGTGGTGCGAGCGACGGCACCCGTCACGGGCAAGGTGCGCCTGGAGCGCAATGGCCGCGTGTTGCTCGAGGGCCCCTTCGACTTCCGGGTTGGGCCCAACCTGCTGCCCTTCCGAGACCTGGTGGACGCGCCGGGCCTCGTCTCCTACCGGCTGAGGGTCGAGGCCCCCGGTGACGGCGTGGTGGAGAACGACGTGGGCCAGGCGGTGCTGCGGGTGGAAGGCCCTCCTCGGGTACTGCTGCTCACGGACCAGCCCGAGGGCACGCTCGCCCAGGCCCTGCGCTCCGCGGGACTGACGCTGGAGGTGCGCGCGCCCTTCGCCCTCACCTTGGAGGCGCTGGAGGGCGTGGGCGCGCTGGTGCTGGAGAACGTGGACGCCAACCGCCTGGGCGAGCCGGGCCTGCGCGCGGTGGCCTCCTATGTGGAGGTGGCGGGCGGTGGGCTGGTGATGACGGGGGGGCGCGCGAGCTTCTCCGAGGGAGGCTATCGCCGCTCGCCCGTGGAGCCGCTGCTGCCGGTGTCGCTGGAGATGCGCGAGGAGCAGCGCCGCATCGACCTGGCCATGAGCGTGTTGATGGATTGCAGTTGCTCCATGGGGGCCCGGGTGCCCGATGGGCGCACGAAGATGGAGCTGGCGGCCGAGGGCGTCGTGGGCGCGCTCACCCTGCTCAACCCGAAGGACGAGGCGTCCGTGGCCATGGTGGACACCGACGTGCACTCGCTCTTCCCGATGAGTCCGGTGGAAGAGGGGCTGCCCCTGGACCAGGTGGCCCGGGGCTTCAGCGGAGGCGGTGGCATCTACGTGGGCACGGCCCTGCGCGAGGGCCGCAAGCAGGTGCTGCGCAGCACCAAGGCCACGCGGCACGTGCTGCTCTTCTCGGACGCGGCGGACTCGGAGGCGCCGGCCGATTACCTGGAGACGATCTCCGAGCTGCGCCGCCAGAAGGTGACGGTGTCCGTCATCGGCCTGGGCTCGGAGAAGGACTCGGACGCGGCCCTGCTCCGGGAGATCGCCGACAAGGGAGGGGGCCGCATGTACTTCGCCGAGGACGCGGCGAGCCTCCCGCGCATCTTCAGCCAGGAAACGCTCACCGTGGCGCGCGCCACCTTCGTGGACACGCCCACCTCGCTGGAGGCCGCGCCGGACCTGCCGCTGCTGGGCCGGCTGCCCGCGCTGGGGCTGCCCCAGGTGGGGGGCTACAACCTCGCGTACCTCAAGCCCCGCGCGAGCGTGGCCCTGCGCACGCTGGACGACAACGCGGCGCCGGTGCTGGCGCTGTGGCCGCGAGGGGCGGGGCGGGCGGTGGCCTTCCTCTCGGAAGTGGATGGCGAATACACGGGCGAGCTGCGCACCTGGAGCGGTCTGCGCGGGACGCTCGAGGGCATGGTGCGCTGGGCGATGGGCGGCACGGGAGAGGGGGAGACGGCGGTGGCGCGCTCGGAGCGGCGAGGCGACCGGCTGCGGGTGTCGCTGGACTTCGCGCCGGGCGAGGCGCTGCCGGGCGCATTGCCCTCGCTGGTGTTGCTGCCGGGGGATGGCCGGAGCGCGCCGGTGGAGCTGCCCATGCGCTGGGAGGACGAGGACCGGATGGCGGCCGAGTACACGCTGCCGGGCAGTGGCACCTGGCACCCGGTGGTGAAGCTGGGCACGCGCGTGCTTCGCGCGCCGCCGGTGACGCTGCCCTACGCGCCCGAGTTCGAGCCGGGCTCTAATAAGGAGGGCCTGGAGGTGCTGCACGGGGTGGCGGCCGTGGGCGGGGGCGTGGAGCGCTTGTCGCTGACGGGCTTGTTCGCGCAGGCGCCCGAGTCCGAGGGCCGGGTGGCGCTCGCGCCGTGGCTGGTGGGCCTGGCCCTGGCGGCGCTGCTGGCCGAGGTCGCCGTGCGCCGCTTCCTGTCGGGCCCGAGGCTCCGGCGCGTGCGGACACCTTCTCCGGCGCTCGTCACTCCGGCGCGCGTGGCCCCGACGCCCGTGGCTCCCGCTTCGTCCACCGCCCCGGGCCAGGACGCGCCGCCGCCCGAGCCCCCCGCGAAGGCTCCGGACGTCGACTCGGCGCTGGAGGCCGCCCGCGCGCGGGCCCGGCGCCGCCTGGGACGTTGACCTCTTCCAAGATTCTCGAAAATCAAGGAATCTCCTCTTTCCAGGTGCTATGAGGGAGGGCCCTCCCGGCCCCGGCGTCCCGTGGCCGTTTCCCCCGAGGCCTGTGATGAATCTGCGACGCACGTGGTGGTGTTTGCCGGCGCTGTTGGTGGCTTGCGGTCCCTCCTCCGAGGAGCCCGCCGGGGTGGACGAGCTGACGGGCCAGGTGCTCGAGGCGGCCACGACGAAGTTCGACATGCACCGGCTGCTCGAGGACACGGACATCACCGGCGGACAGGGCATCACCACGGCGCAGGTGCAGCAGTTCCTCCAGCAGAAGGGCTCGTACCTGGCGGGCTATACGGATCCCGCGTGGGGGAAGACGGCGGCGGCGCTCATCGTGGAGCAGTCCAAGGCCAGCGGCATCAGCCCCCTGTACATGCTGGCGCGCATCCAGACGGAGTCGAGCCTCATCACCAGTGGCACCTCCACCAACCTGGCCAAGGCCACCGGCTGTGGCTGCCCGGACAGCGGCGGCTGTAGCACCTCGTACGTGGGCTTCGGCAAGCAGGTGGAGTGCTCGGCGAAGAAGCTGCGCGGCTACCTCACGGACCTGGACGCCGGCCGTCCCACCGTCTCTGGCTGGAAGGTGAACGTGGCGAAGAACACGTCGGATCCCTGCTCGGTGAAGCCGGCCAACAAGGCCACCGCGGCGCTCTACACGTACACCCCCTGGGTGGGCGCGTACGCCACGCAGTGTGGCCGCACCACCGTGGGCGGCTCGTCGCTCGTGGCGCTCAAGTACAGCCAGTTCAGCGCCGAGTACACCTGGACCGCGCCCACCAGCACCGCGTGCTACTCGGGCACGGTGGACGCCGACGTGAAGGCGGGCGGCTGCGTGCAGTCCTCCTCGGACAGCATCTGGCGGCAGTGCGTGAATGGCGCCTTCACGGCGGGCACCACCAGCAAGCCCACCGGCTGCACCGTCTCCTACCCGTGGTGCAACTCCACCACCCTGGGCCGCTCGGTGCCGACGCGCACGTGCGTGCAGTCGCGCACCACCTCCGAGTGGCAGCAGTGTGGCGTCGAGGGCGCCTGGCTTTCCGCTCCCTACGCGGAGATCGCGGGGGGAGGCCCGGCGGGGAGCTGCGACGCCACCTACGCCTTGTAGCCGACCTGGTTGAGCATGAAGAAGAACAGGGCGAAGTAGCCGCCTCCGCACAGGCAACAGGACAGCAGGGGCGCGATGAGTGCCCCCGCGAACGCCGGGCCCCAGGTGGTCCGGTGCAGTCCCCGGTAGGCGTAGACGCGGGACACCAGCGCCCAGAAGGGCGCCACCTGCGTGCCGAGGAAGGGGATGATGCCGAGCGCCCACGGGGCCTGGGAGAGCGCGTTGGCCCGCAGGGTCACCCGGAATCCCCGCGACACGCCGGCCGCGCGCAGCACGAGGTGATCCACTCCCGCGCTCACGAGCGTGAGGAGCAGGAACATCGGGGGACCCACGAGCGCGCACGCCGCGAACAATCCCGGCCCCATCCAGCGAATCATCTCCATACCGGAGCCATCCCCCGGGGCCTTGCCCGCGGGCGCCATGTGGTTGATCAGGGTGGGCATGACGCTGAAGATGCCTGTCATGCCCGGGTGGAGCGCGGCCTCAGAAGGCCACGGGGAGCTGCTTGAGGCCGTGCAAGATGATGCCATGGCGCCACTGGAGCTCGCGCTCGTCCACGGCCAGGCGCAGGCGGGGCAGGCGTTCGAGCAGCAGGGGCAAGGCGATGGTGGCCTCCATCCGGGCCAGGGGCGCGCCCACGCAGAAGTGGATGCCGAAGCCAAAGGCGATGTGCCGGTTGGGCTCGCGGGTGATGTCGAAGCGCTCCGGCTCGGGGAATTGCTCGGGATCATGGTTGGCCGCGAGCAGCGACACGAACACCGTCTGCCCCGCGGGAATCACCTGGCCCTGGATCTCGACGTCCTCGCGCGCCCAGCGGTGGGTGGCGGCCTCCAGGGGCCCCCGGTAGCGCAGCATCTCCTCCACCGCCGAGCCGATGAGGGCGGGGTTCTGGCGCAGCCGCTCCAGTTGCTCGGGGTTGCGCAGCAGCGCCCAGACGCCGTTGCCGATGAGGTTCACCGTCGTCTCGTGGCCCGCGTTCAACAGCAGCACCAGCATGCCGATGAGTTCCTGGGGCGAGAGCCGGTCTCCCTGTTCCTCCGCCTGTAACAGCGCGCTGACCATGTCCTCGCGCGGCTCCGCCCGGCGCTGCTCCATCAGGTCCTTGAAATAGGCCATGAAGCCCAGGCTCGCGCGCTTGATGGACTCGAGCCGCTCCGGGGTGGGCAGGCTGGTGATGACGGTCGTCCACTCGCGGAATTGATCCTGATCCTCGGGCGGCACGCCCAGCAGCTCGGCGATGACCGTCACGGGCAGCCGGAAGGCGAAGGCGTCGATCAAATCCACGGAGCCCTGGCCCCGCACCGCGTCCAGTAGCCGGTGGGTGATGGCCTCGACGCGCGAGCGCAACTCCTCCACCCGGCGCTGCGTGAAGGCCTTGGACACGAGCGTGCGCAGGCGCGTGTGGTCCGGAGGATCCGACATGAGCATGTTGCGGTTGATCGCCTCCATTTCCGCGACGCGCGACTGCCGGGCTTCCGGGGCGACGAGGCGCTCGTCCTTGGTGAAGCGCGGGTCGCGCAGCAACTCCACGGCGGTCTTGTAGCGGGTGGTCACCCACACGGGCACGCCGCGGGCGGGGTCCACCTGCTGGAACAGGGGGGCCTGCGGACGCATGCGGGCGTAGAGGGGCAGGGGATCGAAGCGCGTGTGGGGCGCCCAGATTTCATGGGGAGGAAGGGTCGTGTTCACGGGGAGTGAGCCTACAGCAGGGTTCCGTGCAGGAGCAGGCTGGCCACGGTGAAGTAGATGACGAGCCCGGACACGTCCACGAGCGTGGCCACGAACGGCGCGGAGGCACTGGCGGGGTCGAACCCCAGACGGCGCAGCAGGAAGGGCAGCATGGAGCCGGAGAGCGTCCCCCACGTCACCACGCCCACCAGGGACAGGCCCACCGTGAGCGCCACCAGGAGGTAGTGCTCGCCATAGGAGCCGAAGAAGCCCTGCCAGACGAGGATGCGGACGATGCCCACGGTCCCCAGGGTGGCGCCGAGCGCCACGCCCGCCAGCACCTCGCGCCGCGCCACGCGCCACCAGTCGCGCAGGCGGATCTCACTGAGCGCCAAGGAGCGGATGATGAGCGTGGTGGCCTGGCTGCCGGAATTGCCTCCGGAACTGATGATGAGGGGCACGAAGAGCGCGAGCACTACCGCCCGGGAGATCTCCCCCTCGAAGTGGCCCATGGCCGTGGCGGTGAGCATCTCTCCGACGAAGAGCACGAGCAGCCAGCCCGCGCGCTTCTTGAGCATGTCGAGGAACCCCACCGCGAAGTAGGGCGCGTCCAGGGCTTCCATGCCGCCCACCTTCTGGATGTCCTCGGTGGCCTCCTCCTGGACGACCTGGACGATGTCGTCCACGGTGACGATGCCCTTCATCCGCCGCTCGGCGTCCACCACGGGGATGGCCATGAGCGACTGCGCGGCGAAGAGCCGGCTCACGGGCTCCTGGTCCGTGTCCTCGGCCACGGTGATGAGATCCCGTTTCATCACGTCCGACACGCGCTTGTCCGGGGACGCCTGGAAGAGCTGGCGCAGGGACACCACGCCCAGCAGGTGCTGATGGGGGTCGAGCACGTAGGCGTAATAGACCGTCTCCACCTTCTCGCGGGTCTGCCGGCGCAGGTAGCTGATGGCCTCGTCGATGGTCATCTCCGGCCGCACGCGCGCGAAGCGGGGATTCATCAATCCGCCCGCGGCGTCCTCGGCATAGGCCATGAGGGCGTGCACCTCGCGGCGCGTGGTCTCGTCCAGCTCGAGCAGGAGCGAGTCGCGGGCCTCGGCCGGGGTGGACTGGATGACGTCCACGGCATCATCAGGGGCGAGCAGCCGCAGCCACGTGCGCCGCTCGCCCGGCGCGAGCGCGAGGAGGAGATTCGCCTGCTCCTGGGAGGACAGTGACAGGAAGAAGTCGTCCGCGGTGGCGTGGGGGACGAGCCGGAAGCTCTCCACGCGCTCGTCGCGCGAGAGCGCGGGCCAGGCGTCGCGCAGCTCATGCGGGAAGATGGGCTCGGGGTCCTGTGTCTCCATGGCGCCTCCTCGTCTCCCCCATCATCCAAGTCCGACAGGTTGTCCAGCGGTGCCCCGTCGTGATGGTCCTCCAGGAATCGAGATTTCATGAGCCCAACCCATCCCCGGCGAGGGCGGAGCCGTGGCGAGGGTGTCCGGACCTGGGAAGAGTCAGCTGGCGCGGAATCCCGCTTCGTCCAAGCGCCGCATCACCGCAACAGGGTGAGCACGAGCGGCGGCAGTCCCACGGTGCCGACGAAGAGCGCGGTCCACAGGAGCGCCTGCTTGTTCCGGGCGCCATCCAGGGCATCCATCACCCGCTCGTCGAGCTGTTCTCCGGCGAGCTCGCGCAACCGCTCGAGTGTCAGCTCCACGGTGCTCGTATCGCGCTCCTGCTCGCCGATGATGTCGTCGAGCCGGGCCTCGACGATGCCGGCCACGCCTCGACGCACCCGCCGGACGATGGCGCGCGACAGGCCTCCGAGTTCCTTTTCCGCCTCCTCGTTGTCGGGGTCCACGCCACTGGCCCGGTGGATGAGCTCGCGCAGCTTCTGGATGGGCAGGGGCTTGTGGAGGATGTCCGGCGTGGCCTCGTCCGCGGCGAGGACGGCGGCTCGATTCATCACCCGGTCCACGAGCTGCTGGGAGAGCTGGTGCTTCTCCACCAGGTTCATCGCCACGCGGCCGATTCCCCGCCACATGCCCGCGCCCCCGAGTCCCACGGCGCCCGCGGCCATGTAGGCCAGCAGCAGCACGTAGACGAGGTAGCGCCAGGGCTCCCACGGGTGGGCGAGCACTCCAGTGCCCCGCTCGACGAAGAAGGCCACCGTGCCCAGGACGAAGCCGAGCACCCCGAAGCCCAGGGTCCGCGCGGCGATGGTGGCGGCGGCTCCGGCGGCGAAGGACATCAGGGCGCGGGTCCTGCTCGGCGCGGGCGTCTCCGGGACGGCCTGGAGGCGCGAGGCCTCGGTGGAAGAACGCTGCTCCTCGCGGATGTGACTCACGATGTGGGGCTCCCCCGGGCGGCGGGAGGCGCCGCGAGGCCTCATCATACCCAAGGACGGCCGTCACGCGGGCCCTCGGGGGGGAGGACCTGTGAGGATTCACTGGAGCCGGGCGCGCCCCCTCGCGGTCCAAGGGACGTCATGACGGACCGCCGGGGGCGCGCTCGGACTCCTCACATCGGGTTCATCAGATGTTGATGCTCTGGGGGATGTTCGTGGGGATGAAGTAGGGGTAGGCGAACAGGCGCGTCGTGTTGCGCTGCTCGATGGTTTCGCCGATGCGCTTGAGTGCTTCCTTGAAGGCGAACAGGTGCTCGTCGACGTGCAGGCTCTTGAACCACAGCACGGGGTAGTCCCCCAGCCGGGTGTGGTACACGGAGCCCAGCAGGGAGAGGAAGTCGAGCTGCATCGCGGTCATGTCCATCGGCGGGTACTGATCCAGGGCCGGGTTGAGCGCGGCGTCGCCGCGGCTGACGGGCGCGGCGCGGTAGGCGGCGCCCGGGGCGAGCGGCACGAACGTCATCACCCCCGCCTGGGCGAAGTTGACCGCCGCGTGCTGCGCGCTGCCGGTGAACAGCAGCATCGTCAGCGCCTGGACGAGGTACTCCACCGTGGTCAGCTTGCCGGCGACGCCGTCCTCGCCGAAGCCATTCACCCGGCCGCCGTTCTCGGCCACCAGCTCGGCGCTCCAGGCCTGGAGCGCCGCGTCCTCGGTCACGGCCGAGTCCGACTTGTAATAGATGCCCACGTAGGCGCGCACCCAGTTCTCGATGGCGCCCCACAGCAGCAGCGCGTCCTCCCGGTAGGGGTACTCCAGGTTCGGGTCATTCACGTCCCGCTGAGCCAGCGCGCGCGGCAGCATGCCCTGGTTGAAGTCGAAGTCCGGATCCTTCAGGAGCGACTCCACGGCGACGACACGGTTGGCCTGGATGGTGCCACCCAGCAGCATGTCCACGTCTCCGCCGGGAGCGATGAGCTTCTCCTGCGCGGAGTTGTTGATGTACAGCGTGCCCTCGAAGTGCGGCCGCAACAGCAGGCTCACCGGGTGGTTGTCCGGCAGGTTGCGGTGGGTGGCGACCACGAAGGGCTCCACGAGCAGGTGGGTGTGGCCCAGGTGGGAAATCACCTCGTGGTGATTCGTGTCCGCCACGGAGACGACCGTCTTGGCTTGCTGCCAGGCCTCTCCATCGGCGGGGGTGTAGAGCGGGTAGGCGCTCGAATCCTGCCCGCAGCGGATGCCCAGGGGGCGGAGCTGGCGGGGTCCGCTGCCACGCGGCAGGCCGAACAGGGCCTTGGGCGCGAAGCAGTACTTGGGCCCATCGGGGAAGTTGCCGTTGATGACCCGCGCGAGCGCCTTGTAGTCCACCAGGTACAGCCGCCCCTCCGCCAGGGCGCCCTGCACCGTGTCCCCGCCGCCGAGCACGGCGCTCAGGGACTCGTCACTCACTCCGAGCGTGTCCTCGAGCACGCGCGCCTTGCGCAGCACGAGCGGGTTGAAGCCCGCCACGCGCATCCAGGCGAACGTGGAGTCCTCCTCGTAGCTCTGCGCCGCCGCGGGCAGGGGCAGGGTGGTGAAGAGGTTGAAGAAGTCCTGCATCGAGCTCGGCCGCCCCGTGGGTTTGGTGATCACCGCGTCGATCACCAGCTTCAGGACGTCGAAGAGGCTGCCCAGCTCCTGATTGAAGGCCTTCCGGGCGAGGGTCGCGCTCTGCTCGGCGAACCTGGCGGCCTCTCCGAACTCGCTGAGCTCTCCGAACAGCTTCTGTCCCAGGACCGCCGGCGAGGGGAGGTTCTTCAGGTGGCCGAGGTCCAACTGGCCCACCCCCACGTGGGAGAGGTCCACGCTCAACGATGCGGTCGCCGGGGCCGAGCTTCCCTTCTCACGCTGGGCCTGCTCGTGCATCCAATGCAACCGGTTGGCGGCGATGTGGAGGATTTGAATGATGGACTGTCCCCACCACACGAGGGTGGGCTGGTCGCTCGCGGGAACGCTCTGGGCCATCGCCAGGGGCGCGACGTACGTGTAGTTGTACTGGTACTCGGACGCGGGCGACTCACTGCGAGACGACACGGTTTCGGCGGATGACATGGCGCTCCTCGGGTTGAAGAGGACCTGGCCGGGGGGCCTCTCGGTCCGTGTCGCCTACGAATTGCAGATTCGATGCCAGGGGTGGATGGAGGGGCGGCCATGCTCCCGGCACGGTTTTGTCGTGTCAGGGGGCGCGGCTGACATGTCAGGCGGGTGGGCTGACATGTCAGGCGGCCGGAAAAGCCACGAAAACCCCCGTGTCAGACATCACGAGTCCCGGCGTCTCTTTTCCTCGAAAGGAGCGGTGACGATGCGAACGATGACCCCGCAGAGCAGCCTGTCCGACGTCCTCCCACCGCCCCCCGGTCGACCGCTTCCTCCGGCGCCAGCGCTCCGTTGATGTGCCACCTCCCGCGTGGAGGGGGCCCACCGGAGGACACGGCTCCGGTTCGCGTGACCTACTTCATCGGGATGTAGCTCAGTCTGGTTCAGAGCGCGTGCTTGGGGTGCACGAGGCCGTCGGTTCGAATCCGGCCATCCCGACTCTGTTTTTCCTGGGTGTGGCTCAGCTTGGTAGAGCGCGCGGTTCGGATCCGCGAGGCCGCAGGTTCAAATCCTGCCACCCAGATATGTCTTGCCTATCGCTTGCGCATGGCCGAGAGGTCGAAGGGGCCTCCCCGGACGAGCGCGCGCTGATGGGCGGGCCGGGTCCGCATGCGCTGCAGGTAGGTGCCGAGGTTGGGATAGCGGACCAGGGCGTTGTTCAGTTGCGCGGCCTCCAGCACGAAGCTCACCTGGATGTCGGCGGCGGTGAAGGTGTCGCCCACCAGGTACTCGTGCTCGCCCAGGCAGCCGGAGATGTAGCCGAGGTGGTTGTGCACCTCGGTGGACAGGCGGGGCAGGAGCGGCGCGGCCGCGTCCCCCAGCCGGCCCAGGTACAGCCCGAGCATGAAGGGCAGCATGGCCGAGCCCTCGGCGTAGTGCAGCCATTCCACGTAGGCGTCGAACTCCACGGAATCCGGCGGGGGCGCGAGCCGTCCCTTGCCATGGCGGCGCACGACGTAGTCGATGATGGCGCCCGACTCGGCGATGACGCGTCCCTGGTCCTCGAGGACCGGCGCCTTGCCGAGCGGATGGATGGACTTGAGCTCCGGGGGCGCGAGGCCCGTGTGGGCGTCCCGCTGGTAGGCGATGAGTTCGTAGTCGAGTCCCAACTCCTCGAACAGCCACAGGATGCGCTGCGAGCGGGAGTGGTTGAGGTGGTGGAGCGTGAGCATGCGGCGTCTCCTGGGGGGCGGGGGCGTCCTGTTGCCTCCGAGGCTACCTCGCCGGGCGTGTCCGGAGGAGGCGGGAACCTTCCCGCGCTGGGCGCGTTGGAGCGGCCTGGCACCGAGAGAACCGATGAGGTCATTTCAGAGAACTTGACTTGAATGGTCCAGTCGGATGGCATGGGGTCTCTACGTGAAAAGGGAACGAGACCCATGGCGGACGAGAAGCGCGGGGACGAGGGGGGCGTTGGGCGGCTCCAGATGGGAGGCGTCTATGAAGAAGTCGGACCGGACCTGGGGTGCCTCCGCGAGGCGCGGGAGGAGGACACCGGCAAACCCGCCCTGTCGTTCCGGCCCGGAGAGCGGGTGGAATGGGAGCCGGAGGACTCGTGGGACATGCGGTTTTCCTTCAACCGGCGGCGGTCGACCGTGGACGTGGTGGTGGACCGGTCTCCGTTCTTGGCGCGGGTGACGGAACTGGTGGACATCTTCATGTGGATGACGGCCGCGCTCAAACGCGTGGAGCACAGTCCCCGGGTCCAGGCGCACCTGACGAACGGACGCATCACGCCGCCCGTGGCGGGGGAGCGGTTTCCTCGCGGGCGGACCGACAGGGTCCTGGCGGGGGCCGCCCTGGTGGCGAGCGTCTGGTTCCTCCTGACGAGCGCGCTGAGTCATCCCGAGCGCGAGCGGACCGTGGATTCATCCGATCCGGCGGCTTTTCTCATGGCCGACGAGGCCTATGCCGATGCGGGAGTCCTCGCCTATCCCCTGCCCGCGAAGCCCTTCGTGAATCAATCCTCGGCTCCCTGCAACACCCGGCGGGGAGAAGTGGCGATCAACGGTGGATGCTGGGTGGTTCTGAAACAGAGTCCGCCTTGTTTGGAGGCTCAGGCCGAGTACCAGGGCGAGTGCTACCTGCCCGTCGCGAAGAGCAAACCCCTGCCTCAATCCGTCGAGCCGTGAATCCCACTCTTTTCTCGTGCTCTGTACCTACTCCGTCCCTGGCGGATGGTTTTTCATCAGTTCTTCGGGAAGAGGCATCCTGACGAACCGAAAGCCCGTTCCTTTTCGAACCGGCATGACCTGGAAGCCCTGGCCCGAGATCCTGACAAGATCTCCGTCCTTCGCCATTCCTCCTTCGAGCCACAGGTCCGCCTCTTCTCGGGTCGCGAACGTCTGGGCAACGACGATGTAATCAATAGCGGGAGTGTAGAACGATCGGAAGAACTCGCGGTAATCGTCAAGCTTCTGCTTTTCACGAACGTAGAATAGTGCAACCGAGGCGATGCGAAGTGCTTCGTCCTCGGGTGAGCCTTCTGCGTAGTTTTCGTTGATGGTGCGCAGGGTTTCGAAAACGGAGTCGATGTCGAATTTGTGGTTGCAGGTCATTGACGTTCTCTGCTCCGGGCGCGTTCAGCCCAACGCTTGTGCCAGGTCGGCGAGCAGGTCATCGGCGTCCTCGAGTCCCACGGACACGCGGAAGACGCCTTCGCCTGCCCAGTCGCGATAGGCACGCGCCTCCTGCTCGTTCAGGCGGAAGGACGAGCGGAGCAGGTCGTCGGTCGGGATGTAGAACAGCAGGCTCTTGGTCTTGCCGAGCGACACCGCGTAGGAGAAGACCCGCACCTTCTCCGCGAGCTGGCGGGCCATGCGCGAGCCGTCCTCCTTGAGCGAGAAGGAGAGCAGTCCGGAGAAGTTGCGCATCTGGCGCCGGGCCAGCTCGTGTTGTGGGTGCCTCGGCGAGCCCGGCCAGTACACCGCGCGCACCTTGGGATGCTCCGCGAGGAACGCCTCGACGCGGCGGGCGTTCGCTTCGTGGAGCGCCATGCGTGGGACGAGGGTTTCCATTCCTCGCAGGATGAGCCAGGCGTTGAAGGGAGCCAGTACGCCGCCCAGATGGACGAGGGCGGACTTGCGCAAATCATTGATGCGCGGGGTCTTCCCAATCACCGCGCCGCCCAGTGCATCCCCATGTCCGCAGATGTATTTGGTGAGCGAATGGATGACGTAGTCCGCGCCGAGCGTCAGGGGTTTGGTGCCCAGGGGCGTGGCGATGGTGGAGTCGACCGACAGCTCCGCCCCTCCCTGATGCGTGATCCGGGCGATGGCGGCCACGTCGGTGAGCCGCAGGATGGGATTGGCCGGTGTCTCGATATGGACGAGCCGGGTATTGGGCCGCATCGCCGCGGCGACGGCGGCTGGGTCCGAGGTGTCGACGGGGGTCACCGTCACGCCTTGCCGGGGCAGGACGTCATGCGCGAACTCAGCGGTGCCCGCGTAGCAGACATTGGACAGGATGAAATGATCTCCAGAGCCGAGGCGGTTCTGGAAGAGCGCGCTGATGGCGGCCATGCCGCTGGCGAAGCTGACAGCGGCCTCGCCCTTGTCGAGCGCCGCGAGGCGCGACTCCAGGAGGTCGAGGGTCGGGTTGCTCCAGCGTGTGTAGAAGTGCGGAGCGGAGTCCTTGAGGTCGGTCGCCGAGAACCCCGAGGCATCGGGATGGGTGAAGAAGCTCGTGGACTGAGTCAGGGGAGGCGCCACCGGGGCGCCGACCTCGCGGCGTCCTTCGCCCGCATGCAGCGCCAGCGTCGCCTCGCCCGTTCCCTGGTCTTGTTCCATCGATGTCGCTCCTTTTCCGAGGGACTTATGCGTGTTTTCGCCAGCGGCGCAAAGGGTTGTCCAGAAGGAGTCGGGAGATGCCGCCCGTTGGCTGCTCAACCTGAATGTTGGGCGTCACGCTGAACTCGGCTCATGGGTGGTGAATGGGCAGCGGCTCCAGGACCCTTTTGAGCAGACCCTGTGCCTCTAGCAGTTGCTGGACGTGTTGAGCGAGGGCCACGTGCTCGGGTTTGCTCGGGGTGAGGCGCTCTGGCGTCAGAATGACGAGGCTGCCCTTGTCGTCTACCGGCTCCACCCGGACCGGCGCCGGTAGCTCTGGCACCTGACTCCCCAGGGCCTCCGACGGGCCGCCGCAGACTGTCATTGCGCCCCACCAGGCCGCCGCCCATCGGGTAGCCCGTGGCGCACGCGGCATGCAACACGAGCATGAGCAGCGCCAGCGCACTGGCTGCCCAGCGCGGCGGGCCTCGCCAGTGGCCTTTCTCCCAGATGCAACTCTGGAGGATAGGCCATCGCACATCCTTTCCTGGCGCGTGCCTACTCCTTGGCGTCGTCCTTGTCCTCGGCGGCGAGGGCGGCGGCCACGGGGTGGCGCCGGCCGAGCTTCCGGTAGAGCGTCTTGCGATCCACGCCCAGGATGCGCGAGGCGAGCGTGCGGCTGCCTCCCACCGTCTCGATGACGCGCTGGATGTAGCGCCGCTCCATCTCCTCCAGCGACACCAGCGCCGACACGTCGTTGCCCTGGGCGTTCGGATTCGAGGCCCGGTAGTCCCGGATGCGCTCGGGCAGATCCTCCACCGTCAGCTGCTCATACGTGGTGAGCGCCACGGCGCGCTCGATGCAGTTCTGCAACTCGCGCACGTTGCCGGGCCAGCCATAGGCCAGCAGCCGCTGCGCCACCGCGGGACTCAATCCCCGCACCCGCTTGCCACTGCGCGCGGCGAAGTGCTCCAGGAAGCGCTGGGCGAGCAACAGCACGTCATTGCCCCGGGCGCGCAGCGGCGGCAGTTCCAGGCCAATGACGTTGAGCCGGTAGTACAGGTCCTCGCGGAAGCGCTCTTCCTCCACCGCCAGCTCCAGGTCCCGGTTCGTCGCGGCGACGATGCGCGCGTCGAAGGGCACCTCGGCGTCTCCGCCCACCGGGCGCACCGTGCGCTCCTGCAACGCCCGCAGCAGCTTGGGCTGGAGGGTGAGGGGCAGCTCGCCCACCTCGTCGAGGAAGAGCGTGCCCCCACTCGCCTTGACGAACAGGCCCGTGCGCGCCGCCTTGGCGTCCGTGAAGGCCCCCTTGGCGTGGCCGAACAGCTCGCTCTCCAGCAGGGCCTCGGGCATGGCCGCGCAGTTGATGGCCACGAAGGGCCCCGCCTGCCGCCGGCTCCGGGCGTGCAGCGCGCGCGCCGCCACCTCCTTGCCCGTGCCGCTCTCGCCCGTCACCAGCACGGACGCGTCCGAGTCCGCCACCCGGTCGATCAGCTCGTACACCCGGCGCAGCGCGAGGCTCTCGCCCACCACGCCCCCGTCCGCCGACGCGTCGCTGAGCGCCCGGCGCAGGCGCCGCACCTCCTCGCGCAGGGCCCGGTGCCGCACCGCCCGCTCCAGCAGCAGCACCAGCGCGTCCAGGTCCACCGGCTTCGTCACGAAGTCGTACGCGCCCGCGCGGATGGCCGCCACGGCCGTCTCCAGGCTGCCGAACGCCGTCACCACCACCACGGGGATGTCCGGCCGGTTGAGCGCCACGCGCTCGCACAGCGCCAGTCCGTCCATGCCCGGCATCCTCAAGTCCGTGAGCACGGTGTCGAAGTCCTCGGACTCCAGCCGCGCGAAGGCCTCGGCCGCGCCGCCGAGCACCGTGGGCTGGAAGCCCCGCCGCGTGAGGCCCTTCTCCAACAGCGCGCGCATCTCGCGCTCGTCCTCGACGACCAGGATGCGGCCCTTCGGGGTGCTCATGTGTCGGCCTCCTGTGACTGGCCCGCTTCGGGGGGCAGGAAGATGGAGAAACAACTACCGCGTCCGGGCTCGCTGCTCACGGAGATCCACCCGCCATGGTCTCGGATGAGGCCATAGGACACGGACAGCCCCAGCCCCGTGCCCTCGCCCACGTCCTTGGTGGTGAAGAAGGGCTCGAAGACGCGCGGCAGCACTTCCGGGGCGATGCCCTCGCCCTCGTCCACGACGTCCAGCCGCACCCATTCCGCCTCCGGGCCACCCAGCTCCACCGGGGGCAGGGCGTGGGCGCGGCCCAGGCGGACCCGCAGCGTTCCCGGCTGCTTCATCGCGTGCATGCCGTTGACCACCAGGTTGGTGAGCGCCTGTTGCAACTGTCCCGCGTCCACCTCCAGGTGCACGGGGCCCGTGGACTCCTGGGCGAGGACGATGTGGCGCCGGGCCGCCAGAGGCCGCAGCAGCGAGAGCGTGCGCTCCACCAGTTGGGACAGGTCCTCCGGTGTGAGCTGGGGCGTGCGCCTCCGGGCGAAGTCCAGCAGGTGGCGGATGATGCCCGTCATGTGCTGCACCTGCTGGGAGATGATGCGGGCGTACTCGGGCACTTCCTCGCCCTCGGCCTCGCCCGAGGCGATCATCCGCGCCCGGCCGAGCACCACGTTGAGGGGGGTGCCCAGCTCGTGCGCCACGCCCGAGGCGAGCTTGCCCACGGTGGCCAGCCGGTCCGAGTGCCGCAGGTGCTCGAGCGTGGCCAGGCGCGCCTCCGTCTCCGCGTCCACCTGGGCGCGCGCGGCGGACAAGTCCCCCGCCATCTGGTTCATCGCGCCCGCGAGCGTGGCCAGCTCGTCGTTCTGGTGCAGGTGCACCCGGGCGTCCAGCTCGCCCTGGCCCAGGCGGTGCGCCATGCCCACGAGCTGTTCCACCGGGCGGCCCACGAGCCGGCGCCCCATGGCCATGGCGACGAGGAAGAAGGCGAAGGTGATGGCGCCCGTGGCCACGGCGGTGCCCGCGACCGTCTGGCGCACGTGCTGGCGTTGCGCGGTGAGGGGTTCGGTGATCTCGATGGCGCCGCGCCGCTCGTCGATCGTCACCGGAGTGAAGGAGCGCCGCACGCCTGGCACCGAGGTTTCGTCCACGAAGGACGCGTCGTGGTCGGCGCGCAGGGCATGCAGGATGTTCACCGGCAGGGCCCCGCCCTGGCTCGAGTCCAACCACAGCCAGCCGAGGCGGATCTGCTCCTGGAAGCGGTTGGCGTCCGCGAGGAGGGTCAGGGCTTCTTCCTCGCCTTCCATCTCCCAGGCGCGGACGAAGGAGCCGCCCAGCGTGTGGCCGAGCAGCCGGTGATCGTGCTGCATGTCCAGCGCGGAGCGGGCGAGCTCGCGCCGCACTTCGATGGTCTCCAGACCCGCGATGACCGCGAAGGCGAGCAGGACGAGGGCGAGGACGATCTTCCGGGCGAGCTTCATGGAGAGGGCTCCGGGGTCTGCCACGAGCGCCCGGGCCCCCACAACGGTGCGCACCCCGGCCGGGTTCAGGAACGGACGGCTCCGGGCCAGGGCGCGAGGTGACCGGTGCTCAGTTGCCCGAGCGGTTCATCTTCGGCTTCTGGGTCTCCGTGGGCTTGGTGGCCTTCTTGGCGGGCTTCTTCGCCGGGGTGGTGGTCGTCGGCTTCGTGGCGGCCGGGGTCTCCTTGGGGGCCGCGAAGGCGCCAACGGACAGCAGGGACACGGCCACACCGAGCAGCAGGGACGAACGCTTCATGGACACTGCCTCCTGAGGGAGAGCCGCGAGGTGCGGCTTCCACGTCCATTCCTCGAAGCATCGCGCGTGCCAATGAACACTCTCCTCGATGGCGCGGAGAGCGCGGGGCGTTCGGAGCCGGTGGGATGGGGGCGGAATGCCCCGAGAGGGGCAGGGTGCCCCGAAGTTCTCCCCTCCCGGCCCCTCGTGGAGCGGGGTGGGGCGCTGGCACGCGCCATGCTCAAGCGCTTGCGGTGATTCTTCGTCCGGAGCGTGCGCCATGATGTCCTTTCTTCCCTCCGAGCCTCGTCCGCTTCGCATCCTGTTGGCGGAGGATGATGAGGAGCTGCGCTCGTTGCTGACGTTGACGCTGGCGCGCGCGGGCTACGCGGTGGTGGCGCTGGAGGATGGCTACGAGCTGGCGGACTACGTTTCCTTGACCCAGGTGTGTGGCGGACCCCTACGGCCGCCGGATCTCATCCTCTCGGACATCCGGATGCCGGGGCGCACGGGGCTGGAGGTGCTCGCCCAGGCCCAGTCGGCTGGCCTGTCCTGTCCCGTCATTCTCTTGTCAGCCTTCGCGGATGAAGAAACGCGCGCCGAGGCGCGGCGGCTCGGGGTCAGTGCCTGCCTGGACAAGCCCGTGGACCTGGACGTATTGAAGGAGACCGTGCGCCAGACCGCTTCTGGCGTCGAGTGAAGTACCCGCCCCCTCACATGTCCCGTGCTCCCGCTCTCGCCCTTGGGGTTGTCCTCCTCGTCGCCGTGGGGGTCGCGTTCCTGCGTGCCGCTCCGCCGCCCTCACCTCCACCTCCGGCGCCTCGGGAGCGGACCGCCGAGCCCTCCCCGCTACCCCTGCCCGTGACGCCGGCGCTGTCCTCGCCCGCCTCGGGGTACGTGGGTTCACGCCAGTGCGCCGAGTGTCATGTCGATGAGCACGCCGCGTGGAGTCAGGACTGGCACGCGCGAGCGCTCTCGGAGGCTCGTCCGGAATGGGTGGTGGGGGACTTCACCAATACCCACTACCAGGGCTCGTCCAGCGAGGCGTGGATGACCCGGCGGGACACGCACTCCTTCATGCGGACGCGAGGCCCCACGGGCGCGCTCGCCGACTACCCGGTGGACTGGGTGGTGGGGGGCAAGCGGATGCAGGATCCGCTCACCCATCTGCCGGATGGCCGGTGGCAGGTGCTGCCCATCTACTTTCACGTCACCGGCCATGGCGAGTGGGTGGACTACTCCGAGTCCAAGCAGGGCGCGCTGACACCGGAGCACCCCTTCTTCTGGACCAACTGGCAGCGCAACGCCCAGCACGCATGTCTGGACTGCCATGTGACGGGGCTCGACACGCACTATGATCGCCAGCGCCACCAGTGGAGCACGGGCTTCGCGGACGCGGGCGTGGCGTGTGAGAGCTGTCACGGTCCGGGCTCGCGCCACGTGGAGACGCAGCTGGCGCGCGACATCGTCCAGCCCGGGAAGCTCGCTCCCGCCAAGGGCCTGGCCGTGTGCGGCCAGTGCCATGGGCCGCACCGCACGCTGTTTCCCTTGCTGGACGCGCCGCACCACTTCAAGCCCGGAGACCGCTACGAGGACAGCTACCAGCCCATGGTGGTGCTGCTGGACGAGGAGCGCTCGGGGGACTTCTTCGACGACGGGCGTCCGAAGACGTCCAGCTTCGAGTACCAGGCGCTCATCCAGTCACGCTGCTTCCTCCAGGGAGGCGCCACGTGCCTCACCTGCCACGGCGCGCCCCACGCCCAGCACGGAGCCAATGAGCTGCGTGGCACGGTGGGTTCGGCGAGCTGCCAGGGCTGTCACGCGAAGGAGACCGCCGAGGGCTCGCGGCACACCCACCACGCCTCGGCCGAGGCGTCCGACTGCTTGGCCTGCCACATGCCGCCCACCGTCTCGGGGGTGTTGGACTCCTTCGCGGACCACGCCATCGACGTGCCGGTGCCGCGCAACACGGTGAAGCATGGCATCCCCAACGCGTGCAACGCCTGTCACACGCATGCCCAGGCCTCGCCCGAGGCCATGGACGCCGCGCTGGCGAAGTGGTGGCCCCGGGCGAAGACACGGCAGGCCCGGCGGATGCGGCTGGCGGACGCGCTGGCCGTGAAGACCGCCTCGGACAGCCGTCCGGCGCTGGAGCAGGTGGTGGCGGACAGGAAGGAGGCCCCCTCGCTGCGCGGCGTGGCGGCGCGCTTGTTGGCCCAGCGCTTCCGCCGGGACGCGGTGCCCGCGTTGACGTCGGCGCTCGCCACGGCCACGGATTCCGGCCTGCGCTCGGACCTCGTCTCGGCGCTGGCTTCCACGGGCGTGCGCGAGGTGGCGGACGTGCTCGCGCCGTTCCTCGAGGATCCATCGCTCTGGGTGCGGCAGGCCGCGGCCATCGCCCTCGCTGGAGCGGGGGACGCGCGTGGGGCGAGGGTGTTGGAGGCCCTGGCGCTCGAGCCGGTCTCCGAGGGGCTGCCCGTGCCCCACATCGTGCTCGGTCAGCTCGCGTTGCGCCGGGGTGACCTGGCCACGGGAACACGGCAGTTGGAGCGCTCCCTGGACTTGCAGCCCTACAACACCAGCGTGCTGGTCATCCTGGCCGATGCCTATGCGCGCCAGGGAGACATGCTCCGGGCCCGGGAGCGGCTGGATGAGGCGCTGCGGTTCGATCCCCAGAACCGGGGGGCCCGGCAGCGCATGAACCTGTTGAAGCAGGGGGCGGGCCGGTAACGGCCCCGTGCTTTACCGGCTCCTTCTGTCTTGTCCGATCCGGGCGCTAAACGACCGAGCAAGATTCGCGAACGCCTCCATGCGGTGGCAGAGAGAGGGACACCGCGTAGGGTAGGGGTGGAGGAGTGGGCATTTGAGCCCTTCCAAGTACGCGTCAACCTCACGCATGAGGGACTCAAGGTTGGCGCGACGGTTGTTGCGCGCGATGTTCGATACACGTCCCACCACACCCGCTCAATACCGTTGGCGGAGGAGCAAACGGGGAAGGAAATGGAGCACGAGGCGGCCAGAGAGAGCGCCCAAGGCCGTCTTCGTCTTCTTGCTACTTGTGGACGGATGCGAGGCTGGAAAGGAAGGAGTGAACCTGCTGTTCGTTAATGGTATTGGAACTCACTTCCCCAAGTAGTATCAAGGACATGTCTTCTCGTACCAAGCAGCCTGCCGACTGCCTGCTCATCTCCTTGTTGAATGAGGGGGGCCACGGGTCTGCGCTTCGACAAGGCATTATGTATACAGTATGTTCTCAAGCACACACCTGTAGTAGTCAGGGTACTGTGTGAGCAAATTTCGTATAGGCACTTGATTCTCTTGCAACCGCTGACGGCCTGCTTTTTTTGATGTGCACTCCCCCAAGAGGTTGGCCATCGTCTGGGCGACGACTCGGTCCGCGAAGCCGAGTTCATGTATTATGATGTCTGTCTGTCTGGGAAGTCCGTGCTTCACCTTTTGCTGCAAAATTCTGATGCGCGCAACCAGCGCAGTTTCGTCGGGCAACATGGAGGCCGCTAATTCGGCGACAGCCCCCAGTGCGAGCGCACCGTCATAGCCGAGAGCGTTTTCACCGAGATCAACCACATGCTCTTCGCTCGGCACCCGCTTCCCTTTCCCTTCTCCGATGGAAGCCTTTGCCTGCTTGAGTATGTGAAGGAGGGCCGCGTATGAGTCCCCCCGTACCCAGCCTTTGGCGAACTCCAACTGCGCCGAGGTAGGTCGAAGCTTCATGAAGATCGAATTGCTAATCCGCGCGGTGAGCAGAGGCCAGATCGCCTCTAAGAGTTCGTCTTCTGTGTTGGTCGCCAACAGTGCCAACGCATTCTTGGCCACCCAGGACTCCGTCTGCACCGCCTCCTCGACACCATAAAGCGTGCGTGCGAAAAGGGCGCGCCGATTCGGATCTCCGACTCGCCGGCTCACATTCTCCGCCAAGAGATTGAACAGATCCAACAGACGGCTCGGGGTCTCCTCATTGGTTTCAGCTGCTAACTGGAAGGCGAGAGTGCTGCGAGCTAATTCTACTGCGCTTGTGGCCCATTCACTGTCATTCAGTACAGGATGTGCCATGAAAAAGCTCTCAACCGCAGCTAGGATGCGCCCGCGCAGGTTGAGCTGCGCCACCAACTCCTTTGCGGAGAAATTACTGTTTACGAACGATATGCTCATCCGGGAAGCCCAGTCGCCTCCACGGATGAATTCGCGGGCTAACTCCACTGGATTGATGTCCTTCTGCTGGCGCCGGTTATCGCTCTCAAGTGGATGAAAAACCGTCAGAAGGCTGCTTGCACAGGGCTCGGCTAGTTCAGGAGTGAGCAGTTCCTGAATTCTCGACCATCGCCACCTCTTCTTCCTGGATTTTCGTTCGTCGTACACGCTGGGGTCGGCAAAGAGAATGCTGCCTTCGGTGTGAATTCCGGAGCGGCCCGCGCGTCCGATGAGATTGTGAAAGTCTCTGACTTTAATGGGCTCACGCCCTTGTTGCACGCTGCTGACGATAAGATAGCGAATGGGGAGGTTCACGCCTTGCGCCAACGTGGAGGTGCAGACCACGAATCGTGCGTGGTCCATCTTCATGGCGTGCTCGACCGCTAGGCGCAGGCCATGGGGCGTATTCCCATGATGACTCAGGACTCCCAATCGGGCGCTTCCAGTTGAAGCGGCGTCCTTTCCGAGATGGCTCTCATAGAGGTGGCTAAGCCGATTGATCTCCTCCTTGTTAGAATGCTTGGACGGCTTATTTAAGGAGAGGCCTCGGTCAAACACCTCTACCGCGCGCTCACACGTATTCGCGGCTGTGTCCTTCCGCCCACAGAAGATCGCGACTCCCCCATTGGACGCGAGCTTCAGCCCTAGGAACAGTGCCACGGACTGGGGATCGTTTCGTTCTGGGAAAAAGTGGTCCTTCCTTTCATATGGCCGACGCGCCAGTGCATGGCGCTCGATCACTCGGGGCACGGAGTACTGTTCCTTGTCCGTAGCTGATGGCTCAACGAACGTGAGCATACCCAGCTGGTCTTCCCAACTCGCAAAAGCGACGGTTCGCTCTGTAGGAAGCAAGCCCATTCCTGATACCACTTCCGCATGCTCGCCCTGCAACCACGTCGCGATGGTCTTGGCATTAGTGATCACCGCAGAAATCAGTAGCGTTTGGACACCCTCTGGGAGAGCGGCTTTGAGCGATGCAACTAGCAACTCGTACGTGACGCCTCGTGCACCTGTGTCGAACTGGTGCCCTTCGTCGTAGATGAGAAGGCCAATACGGCGCGCCAACTCGGGCACGTGCCGTAGGACATACACCAGCTTCTCTGGGGTAACCACGATGACTCCGTACATGCCCAGCAACTCGGCGATGTCGAAGTCCACCTGGAACGTATCGGAAAGCTCGTTTACGGTCACAGACTCGCCTCGGAAGGCTGTCAGGAACCTGTCGCGTAGTTCGTGGCAGAGCGCTCTGAATGGAGCGACGACGACTGCTAGGCGCGCGCGCCCGGCAAGGAACGCGCTGCGGATAACCAGCTCCGTTGCCCGGCTTTTACCCGCACTGGTGGGCATCTGGATAACGGCCGAGGTGCCTCGAAAGACTCCCTTCTCGCCGAGCCGTTTCTGAGCTGGCCACAGCTCTTGTATGAACGACGCCTTAGCCAGCGTGGGCATCCACTTTTCGACGGGGAGGCCCGAGAAGTAAGGAAGGCACAGCCTGCTCGACGTGAGATACCGCCGTCTGACGACAGCCATGATCGCATCGGCCATCAGCAGTTCACGGGCAGTTCCATTCGCGTATGCCTGCTCGCGGAGGTGAGACGCTGACTCTAAGACGTCCCGCTCAGGCAGGCCCGCTTCGTAGAAAAGCCTGACGCTTGAGCAGACGCTACTAACGGTCGCTGTGTATGGACCATTCTTGACCACGAACTCAGAGGCGAAAGACCCCTTGAGTAGCCAATAAAGGAGATGCTCCAGGCCGCGCGCATCGAGATCAAGCGTCTCCGGCACCACGTCGTTGATGAGCACCTGCGAACTCCCCGGAAGCTCGCAGAGGTAATACGCCGCGGCGCCGAGCAGGCGCAGGTAGTCTTCGAGAGCAAGTCCCCGCTTGGAGGCGCGGAACGCATCGAAGTAGCGCGCTGCGAACAGGAGCGCGGTTCGCTGCTCCTCTTCGGGCTGTTGCCCATTGTTCTCCCGGGCTGCGATGTCTCCGAGTGCACCGACTGTAAAAGTGAGAAGGTCCGATGGGGGTCTAGTGAGCTGGATCCAGTGCTCTGCTGGTACCAAGTACTCGTGCATCTTGGCTGCAGATTGCGTTGCGCCTAGGAGGTCAAGAGACTTGTTTCTAGGCTTCATCCGCAGCCCGTTTGTAGAGCTCGTTGGCTAGCGACATCAGGTCCGTGCCATGAATGACGACTAGCGCCATCTGTTTGTGCTGGGGGTGTTTGGACGCATCCGTCGCGGCGAGGACCTGCGGGTCGAAGACGGATGTGGAAACGACAGCGACCGCCCCCAGTTGCTCCGAGTATGGGCGATCAACGGGATCCTGGAAGCGCTCTACCTTTGAAGCATCCCCCAGCTTTTGTCGGAGAATCAGCCGCTGCTTGATGGCGTTCAGGGAGTCGGCTTTGCGCGCCGCATCCTTCATGGAATCATCGACTGCGTCCTGCAACCGGTTCTTAACCTTCTGCCCAGTCAACTGTGCCTTCGTCTCAAGAATGGTAAGCTTGTCATGCTTGGAGTCCTTCCCCGGCTCGATGATCTGGAAGCCGATGACGTCGCATCCCTTGGTGGACTCGTTCCTGATGCTCTTGTCCGAGTACCGAGTCCTCGGCACCCAGTGGTTCAACAAGTACTCAAGGTAGTCGGCAACGAGGATCTCCGCAAAGTCACCGGAGCGAATACTGGGGCCTGGTGCTTTGGCCGCGTCCGGAAACTTCAGAAGTTGCAGGTACTCGCTGCGCGAGTGTGGCGTTCCTTTTCGCAGCAGATCAATCTCATCGTCCGCGCAGTAGTGCTCGCGAAAGTGCCGGGCCCACTCCGAGAGAACAGGGCTAGCAGGGACATACTTTAGTTCCCAGACCGCGACCTTGCTCCCGCAGGCCGTCGACATCGTATTCCCGGTATCAGTAAACCACTGCAAGTGGCCAGGGGGATTGGCAGGAACTGCGGCAAGAGGATTATGACGCACGCTTGCTCCGTTACGGTGGGCTACCGATCCAGCCATGAGCGCGTTGCCAGCCTTGGCTCGCTCGCATTTAAGCCCTGCCTTCTAGCAGATGAGACAAAGAGTTGAGAACTGATCTTCTGTTCAGTCTGCTCGGGCCGATATGTACGATGGGGTTTGCTCTTTATGGGTATGAGTCATGGACAAATCACCCTTGAATCTTACCGATTACCCCGCTCCTGAAGAGTCAGGAGTGACGGCTGCTTTAAGGAGGGAGGGCGGCGGGCACAAGACTGCGGCTGGCATCGCAGGACGTAGGCACGCGAGTTGCTGGCGCGCGAATTGGAGTGGCAGGAACTGTTATGCGTGTCGGTGACACCATCGGCCGGACTCTGGCTCGAGTGGTCGCCAGTCTCATGGCACCCCGCCCCGTGCTCCTCTGCCCCTGACCCGCTCGCAGAAGGAGTCGCCGCCTGTGGGAACTTAAATGCCGGGCGGCCTGCTCCAGTGCTGAGGAGCCCGTCTTCTATGCCGACGAGATGGACGTCCACCTCAACCCCAAGGGCAGAGACTGGTACGAGTGTCGGTGGCCACCATCGGCCGGGCTCTGTCCTGGCTACATCGCAAGAGCTATGTAGCGGGTGCCCTGGATGCGAGGACGGCATGGATGATGTGGGTGCGGGGAGTGTCCAAGGCCAGCGCGCTCTTCATCTCCCTGGTGCACGCGCTGGTGGCGGCGTCGCCTCCACCTCATCCTCGACAACGCATCCGTCCACAGTAGCAAGAAGACGAAGACGGCCTTGGGCGCTCTCTCTGGCCGCCTCGTGCTCCATTTCCTTCCCCGTTTGCCCCTCCGCCAACGGGATTGAGCGGGTGTGGTGGGACGTGTATTGAACATCGCGCGCAACAACCGTCGCGCCAACCTTGAGTCCCTCATGCGTGAGGTTGACGCGTACTTGGAAGGACTCAAATGCCCACTCCTCCACCCCTACCCTACGCGGTGTCCCTCTCTCTGCCACCGCATGGAGGCGTTCGCGAATCTTGCTCGGTCGTTTAGGTTCCCCTCGCTCCCAGTCATTTCCACGGGAGCGGATGGATGATCCATGTCTCTTTCTTCTGCTTCGCCCCACGCCCCATGGTCTCTCGCCTCGTCGCTCCGGTCCCGAGGGCTGGGCTGGGGGTTGATGTTCGTCCTGGCCTCGGGATGTGGTTCCACCGAGCCGGAGCCTCAGCCGACTCCTCCCGTGGAGGACCTGAACTACACGCATCCCCTGCCCGAGGGCACGGCCATCTGCGGACGGCCCGACCTCCAGGAGATGTTCCCCTATTCGATTCGCTCCAAGACCCATCCGGTGCTGGTGCACTTCTATAAGGAGGTGGAGCGGGAGACGGCCGAGCAGGTCCTCGCCGCCACCGAGAAGGGGTGGGACTTCCACGTCAAGCGGCTCGGCATGCGCGAGCCCCTCACCGATGGAGGGGACTGCGGACCCGATGACGCCTTCGACGTGTTCGTGTGGAAGGGGCATCGCAGCTGCCTGGTCAACGTGGTCTCGAGCGAGCCTTCCACGCCGTGGGATGACCGGCGCGGCTTCATGGTGGTGGACCCCTGGGGCCCCTACGGCGGCGAGGAGCTGGAGGAGACCGTCGTGCACGAGATGGCGCACGCCTCCCAGGCCGCGGATGACTGGTACGAGGCGCCCATCACCTTCGAGATGTCCGCCGTCTTCACGGATCAGGTGTTCGCGGACCGCTACATCAAGACGTACCTCGACGACTTCCAGGCCCATCCGGACTGGGCGCTCGACTACAACGACGATTACGAGACCTGGTACATGTACGGCTCGTCCCTGTACCTCATCTATCTGAAGGATCGCTTCTACGGCGGCGAGCCCCGGTTCATCTCGGACATGTGGCTCAAGTCGCGCAACCCTCCCGGGGCGGACGAGGATCCGACGCTCAACGAGCCGGATTTCGTCGATGCGCTCGACTCCCTGCTGACGGAGAAGGCGAACACGACCTACGTCGAGACCGTGCCCGAGTTCTCCCGTTGGCGCTGGTACACCGGGGACCACACCGACGATCGCCACTTCCGCTACTTCCAGAACGGTCTGGAGAACCTCCGGGCCGCGAAGCTCGCGCTGGCGGCCCAGGCGGAGGCGAAGCCCGGAGACATCGCCATCCCCACCGAGACCGCGCCGATGATGCTGGGCTCGAACTACATCGAGCTCTCGGCGGGGGCGGGGGCCCCGGAGGTGCTCCAGGTCTCGCTGAGTGCCCCCACCGATGCGGGGCGGCGCTTCGTCGTCCAGGCCGTGCCCGGACTGACGCCGGACTCCGATGGCGAAACCCTGGATCTCTCCACGGGGCCGAAGGAGGTGCGGCTGGCGGCGGATGGCAAGCGCACCCTCATCGTGACCGTGCTCCCCACGGGCGCGTATGACCCGGATACGCGGGAGAACACCCGCTACCCGTTCTCGCTCTCCCTGACGGCCGCCCTCCGCTAGCGGGCGCCCGAGCCCTCCTTCCGCCTGGAGGGAGGGTCCTGGGGGCGGCACATTCGTGAGGCGCGGGGAGGGGGGACGAGGGTTATGGTCGATAGCGTGGACCGCTCGCCCCTTCTCCGCCCCTTCATCAATCCCCTTCGGCGGTTGTTGGGCGATGCCCAGCGCTTCTGGATGCTCGTGGTCATCACGGGCCTGGCGAGCGGGCTGAGCGCCGTCCTGCTCGTCTCCTTCTTGCGCTGGGTGCAGCGGGTGGCCTGGTCGGAGGCGGGGGACTCCTTCCTGGCGTCGGTCCAGGAGACCTCGGCTTCGCACCGCGTCCTGGTGACGGTGCTGGCCGGGGTGCTCGTGTCGGGGCTGTCGCTGCTCATCCGTCAGCCCCTGCGCGGCCATGGCACCGCCGGCATCATCGAGTCCATCTGGGTGAAGTCCGGCCGGATGCAACTGCCGCGGACGTTGTTCCGGGGCGTGGTGTCCATTCTCGCGGTGGGCCTGGGGGCGCCGCTGGGACGCGAGGGCGCGCTCCTGCAGTCCGGGGCCGCCACGGCGTCCGCGCTGGGCACCCAACTGCGCCTGCCGGCGGACCGGGTGCGCCTGCTGGTGGCCTGTGGGGCCTCGGCGGGAATCGCCGCGGCGTACAACGTGCCCATTGGGGGCGCGCTCTTCGGCCTGGAGGTGTTGCTCGGCAGTCTGGCGCTCGAGTTGTTCGGCCCCATCGTGCTCTCGTGCGTGGTGGCCACGCTGGTGTCGCGCATCCTCATCGCCGACCACCCGAGCTACCTCATCCCGAGCTACCACCTGCTCAACCCGCGCGAGATATTGCTGGCCATCGTCTTCGGGCCGGTGCTCGGCGTGGCCAGCGCGCTCTACGTGCGCACGGTGAATGCCTTCGCGGTGACGCTGGAGGGCGGGCCCCCGGTGCGCGCCGCGCTGCTGCCGGTGGTGTCCATGCTGGCGGTGGGCGTGGCGGCCATCTGGTTTCCTCAACTGCTGGGCAACGGGTATGACTCGGTGAACGCGGCCCTGCAGGGCCATCTGCCCCTGTCCCTGCTCTTGCTCCTGCCGTTGCTCAAGATGGTGGCCACGGCCCTGTGCGCGGGGGCGGGGATTCCCGGGGGGCTCTTCACGCCCTCGCTCTTCTATGGGGCGCTGCTCGGCGGGGCGCTGGGCTCGCTCGCCCAGTGGGTGTGGCCGGGCGTCGCGCCTCCGGGGGCCTACGCGCTGCTGGGCATGGGCGCCATCCTGGCGGGCACCACGCACGCCTCGGTCTCGTCGGTGCTCATCATCTTCGAGCTGACGGGCAACTACGACATCGTGCTGCCGTTGATGCTCATGTCCGTCCTGTCCGCGGCCGTGAGCCGGGGGCTGTGCCCCGAGTCCCTCTACACCTCCAGTCTGCTGAGGCGGAACGTGAAGGTGCCGGAGGCCCATGGCCCCAATTGGATGCGCTCGGCCGGAGTGGTGGCGCTGCTCACGCCGGAGCCGCCCACGGTCCATCCCCGCACGTCCTTTCGTGAGGTGGTGGTGCGGCTGCTGGAGGTGCCCGCTGGCTTCGACCTCTACGTCACGGACGAGGAGCGCCGGCTCCGGGGCGTCATCGTGCTGGACGCGCTCAAGGGACACATTCCGGATCACGAGTTCCTGGACATGACGCTGGCCGCGGACGTGATGGACTCGTCCATTCCCGTCGTCCGCTCGGACATGTCGCTCTCCGAGGTGGCCCACCTCTTTGGAGGGACGGCCATGGAGCGCCTGCCGGTGGCGGACATGCACGGGGTATTGCTGGGAACCATTTCCAAGAGGGAGTTGCTACGCCATGGCCGATTCTGAGAGACAGCGGGAGAAGGCCCGGCGCTGGGTGGCGGCGTCGTTGATGGGAGCGCTGGCCTTGTTGGGCCTGGGCATCCGTTATGCGCCCCGTGCTCCACCGCCCGCGCGCCGCCGCCCGCGCGCCACCGTGCATTCCGCCACCCCGACGGCCCCGGACGAGCCCTCGCCCGAGGCCCCCGCCCGCGACGACGCTCCCCCCATTCCCCCCTGGCTCTTCTTCGTGCTCCCCAAGCCCTGAGCGCTCAGTACTCGTTGCTCCAGATGAAGTCCGCGCCGCCCACCTGCGCGTCGCCGTACTGCGCTTCCACGCCCCAGCGCGGGCCGAACTGGTACTCCAGCCGCACGGAGTTGGCGTTCTCGCGCCGGGTGGTGGACTGGTTCTGGGGCGTGCCCAGGCGGCCGCTGTAGCCGAGGTAGAGCTTGTCCGTGAGGTACTTGCCCACCTCCAGCCGCGCGCCCGCCAGGCCCTCGTCTCCCGACTCGATGGTGAGCACGTCCAGCGGCAGCTTCGCCGCCAGCGCCTTCTTGGCCTGCGAGGCCAGCACCGAGCCCAGCACCGACGCCACCTGGCCCTGGTTCATGGACGCGCCCGAGCCCGCCTTGAGGGTGCGCCGGCCCGTGGCCAGCAGCGTATAGATGTCCGTCTCCGGCAGCGGCGGCTCGCTCGTGGGCTTGATGGTGAAGTCCTTGCCCTGCCCGCGCACGGCCACGTACACCTTCACGCCCGCGCTCTCGTTGTTGTACTCGGCGGTGGCGTTGATGTAGGGCGCGGCGGGCGGACCCGTGAAGCGCACCTGGCTGGAGTTCTGGATGTTGAAGCGCCGGCCGAGCACTTCCACGTCACCGCGCTTCACGAGCACGTTGCCGTTGATGGCGGTGGTCTCCGCCATCTCGATGTAGAAGTTCTCCGACAGGCCGAGCTCCGTGTTCACGTCCGCGCCCTGCACCCAGAGGTTGCGCGGGGCGTTGAGGGTGATGCGGATGCGGCGCACCGACTCGCCCTGCCGGGAGGGACCGGCGCCGCCCGTGGCGCTGTCCGGGGTGGTGCCGTCCGGAGCGGCCACGGGGGCCGGCTTGTTCTTGGGCGGGTGGAGCGGCTCGCCCGCGCAGGTGAGCACGATGCCCTCGGGGCGATCGAGCGCCTGCAAGTCCTTGCGCTTGGCGTCGGGCAGTTTCACGTGGGCCTCGGGAATGGCGAGGTTCTTCACGTTGACGAACTGCGTGGACTTGGAGATTTCCCCCTCGAACTGGGTGCGCAGCTGCAGGATGGCGAAGAGCTGGTCATCCAGCACGAGCGGGAAGTCGTTCATGTGCCCCTCGCCGCTCAGGGTGTACGCGCCGGACGCGGTGCGGTCTCCCTGGGCCTTGAGCTGGAGGTCGCCGCCGCCGCTCTTCGCGGAGAAGTCGATGAGCTCCATGCGCTGGTCATTCACGCGCAGGGCCACGTGCACGTCGTGGTAGTCACCCAGTCCCTCCAGGGCGAGCCGGCCCTGGTTCCACTCCAGGCGGCCCTTGATGACGGGCGAGCCGACGGTGCCATCCACGCGGAACTTCTCCATGACCAGCTCGCCGCCGAGGGTGCGCACCATGGGCAGCTGGGAGCCGGACAGGAAGGACAGGTCGAACTGGTGCGAGTCCAGCTGCACCTCGATGGGGATGCGGTTGATGTCCAGGCCCTTGCGCAGCGTGGGCAGGGACAAGTCCTGTTTCGCGCTGCCGCGCGCCACGAGCGTGCCGCCCTTGGGTGAGGTGAGCAGGGCCTCGAAGGCGGACTTCGCGGAGGCGTAGGTGTAATGCACGCTCGCGTGGCCGAGTCCCATCTGGTCCACGCCGATGTTCTGCACTCCGGCGGTGAGGTCCACCTGGGGCTCTTCCAGGGTGCCGCGCGCGCGCAGGCTCAGGGAGAGCACGTTCTGGGGCGTGGCGTTGGCGGGCTCCTCGGACCGCTCGCCGGCGCGGCAGCGGGCGAGCAGCCCGGCCCGGGGCGACACGCTGGCGAGGCCTTCCATCTCGCGCTGGGGGATGGGGCCCGCCTTGGCGGTGAGCGTGAAGGGCACCCGGCCCACCACGTCTTGATCCTGCAGCGCCGCGAGCGAGGCGTTCACCTGCGCGTCCACCTGCGCGAGCAGGGTGTCATTGCGCCTGGCGAGCAGCTGCACCTTCACGGAGGAGGGGCCGGTGACGACGGAGAGGTTGCCGTCGATGGGCACCACGCCGTTGACGGTGGCGCGCTGGGCCGTCATCTCGAGCTGGCCCACGGGCGCGAGCAGCGGGCCGGTGAGGTGCGTCTTCATGGACAGGGTGCCTCCCGCCTCGGTGGCCAGCCCGAACTGGGACAGCAGGGTGAGCGGCATCTCGGAGATCTCCGCGTCGAAGGCACGCATGGGCGTGTCCAGCACCTGGGACGCGGTGGGTGGCTTCGCCATCAGCCGGCCGAGGGTGAAGGGCGTGGCGAGGGTGGCGGTGGCCTTCTGGGCGATGCCGTCGAGCTTCAAGGTGGCGCTGAGCGTGCCGTCCTGATCATCGGAGTCCGCCGTCAGCTCGAAGCCGAGCGACTTGCCCAGCATCTCGGGAGGCAGGGCGCCGGGCGCGATGACGACGGGGGCGGCCTGGTCGGCCGTGACGCCCCAGTAGCGCAGCTCCTTGCCCTTGAGCGCGAGCTGGAGGCGCGGATCGTTCGCCATGCCCTTGAGCGTCAAGGTGCCCGTCATCTGGCCGGTGACGGTCTCGGGCTGCTGAGCCATGCGCAGCGTGGGACCCAGGTCCAGGTGGTCCACGGTCAGCTCCAGGTCCACGGGCTCGCGGCGCTGGCGCAGCAGCCCCTGCACCGGCATGTCGAAGCGGCTGGAGACGCGGAAGGCGGGGGCGCTCGCGGAGAAGGTCCCGGTGGCGTGGTCGCGCACGTAGCGGCCGTCCAGGTCGAAGGACAGGTCCGCGTATTGCTGGTAACGGCCGCCGCGCAGGGTGAGCTGGGCCTGGGCGTCGGGCTGGGACGTGCGTCCATTCACCGTCACCTTGCCGGACAACAGGCCCTCCACGGCGAAGTCCGCGGGCAGGAAGGCCTTGGGCAGCCGTGAGAGATCGAAGGCGCGCAGCTCCGAGTTCGCGTGGATGCGCTCGCCCTCCAGCTTCAGGGCGAGTGACAGGAGCTGTTCGCCGGAGGTGAGCGTGAGCGCGGGTTTCACCTCCATGGCCTTGCCCCAGGACACGTGCGTGGGTGCCTGGAGCGTCCAGCCCTCCTCGGGGTAGCGCAGGGTGAAGGCGTCCAGCGCGAGTCCTTGATTGTCCTTGTCCACGACGCCCGCGAGCGCGAGCGCCAGGTCCTCCTCGCCCTCGGTGGTGAGGGACAGGTCGAGCTTGCGGCCCTGGGTGGCGAGCGTGGCGGCCAGGTTCTGGTAGTCGCGGCCACCGGCGTGGAGCTGGCGCGCCTTGATCTTGGCGTCGGTGATGAGCGGTTGGGTGACGTCTGGCACGCGCACGTCCACCGTGAGGGCCTTCACGGACGTGTCCGCCCAGGCGAACGTGTCGAAGCCGCCCACGAGGCTCACGGAGGGCGCGCGCAGGGGACCGGACACGTTGAAGCCCAGGGCGCCGTGGCCCGACAGGGGCAGGGGTTCTCCGCTGCCCAGCCGGCCCACGGTGTTGGCGAAGGTGCCCAGGTTGGCGGCCACGAGCTGGCCCTTGAGGTTGACGTCCTCCTGGGTGGCCACGCCATCCGCGGTGAGGGTGACGCCGGGCGCGAGCGCCCGGAGCCGGGCGAGCGTGAAGCGGCCCTGTTTGGCGTCCACGTGCATCTCCACGGGCCCGAGCGTCTGGCCCGCGATGGGCGAGGCGGGCATGGAGAAGTCCAACTGGCCGTCGAGCGTGTCCAGGCTCTTGCCGCCGCCCTTCACGCTCAGGTCCGCGGCGAGCGTGGCCGCCGGGCCGCCGCCCAGCAGCTTCGCCAGATCCAGTCCGCGCAGGCGGGCGGTGAAGCCCTCCGTGGTGAGCTTGTCGACGTCCAGCGCGCCCTGGGCCGTGAGCGTGCCGTCCGCGGCCTGGGCGTTGAGATCCACCCGCACCAGGTCTCCCGCCATGGCCACGGTGCCCGCCAGCGTGACGGGCGCGGCCACAGGGTAGGAGGGGAGGACGGCGCGTCCCAGGGACGGCGCCAGGGTGAGGCGCTTCACGTCGGCGTGGTACCGCCCCTCGCCCTCCATTCCACCGCTGGCCTGGAGCACGAGTCCGGGGGCGTCGAAGTCCACCTGGCCGCCCAGCTTGCCTTCCTCGCCCTGGGCCGACAGCGTCAGGCGCACCGGGCCTTGCTGGGGCTTGTCCAGGCGCGCGGTGGCGTCGAGCTTCGCGGCCAGGGCCTCGGTGGCGGCCGCCCAGGACGCCGAGCCCGTGGCGTCCAGCGACTCCAGGCGCACCTCCGGGGGGGGCGGGTTGCCGTCCGGAGTCACCGTCACATAGGAGACGGCGCCGCCCTCGAGCCGCAGCGACTCCAGGGTGACGCGCAGCTTGCCGCGCGGCGCGTTGGGATCCTCGGGAGGCGAGGGCTCGCGCGGCTCGATGGCGCGCGAGAGGTTGAGGCCCCGCGCGTCCTGACGGAGCGTGAGCAGGGGTTGCTCCAGAATCACGGAGCGCAGCACCACATGCTGCCCCAACAGGGGCAGAAGGGAGAGGTTCACCTCCACGCGCGCCAGTTCGGCGACCCGCTCGCCCTCGGGGTCATCCAGCGTCACGCCGGTGAGCACGAGCGAGCGCGGGCTCAGCGACAGCCCGGCGATCTCCACATGGCCGGCCAGTTGCTGGTTGGCCTGAGCCACGGCGAAGTCCCGCAGCCGGGCTTCCCCGGGGGGACTCATCAAATAGACGAGCGCTCCCACGACGAGCAGCAGCACGAGCCCCACGAGGCCCGCAAGGCCCCAGAGGAGCCGGCGGCCCCATCGCCGCCGGGGTCTGGAAGGAGGAGTGGGAGTGGTCAAAACGCCTCTCCAATCGAGAGGAAGAACGTGCAGAGTCCCTCGGGGGCTCCCGCGTACTCCCTCTCCACGTTGACGGTCCTGGGCGCGCCATCCGGGCCCGTGATGGTCTGTTGCTTCACTCCCAGTCCGAAACAGTCACCCAATCCACCAATGGTGGTCGTCTGGCCGGGGGTGCTGGTCAAGATGGGCAGCGGCTTGCCGATATTCAACCTCCGGGCCACGTCCAGGCGGATGGGCCCCACGATGGTGATGTAGCGCAGGCCGAGACCCACGGCCTGATAGTGGTAGTCGCCGAAGACCCGGCCGCTCTCCTTGAGGACATCGTCCTGGTGGGGGCCGAAGCTGAGGGGCCCGCCGCCGGCCAGTCCCGAGTCGTGGAAGGCCGCGAGCGACAGCTCCGAGAACAGTTTGACGCGCAATTCGACGCTCGTCTCCACCAGACTGTTGCCGCCCACGGGGACGACCCGGTCCGAGGGCTGCTCGGCGTCCTGGTTGAGGACGTTCATGGGCGACAGCCGGCGGCTGTTGAAGCCGCGCATGGAGACGCCGCCGCCCGCGAAGAAGCGGTTGACGATGGCGCTGTCGGTGCGCGTGCCATTCTCGACGGAGGTGAGGAGCGTGCCCATGCGCAGCCGCGCCGCGAGCGTGAAGCGCTCCCGGGGGCCGAAGGTGTAGTAGCCGCGCACGTCCGGCAGGATGCGCACGAAGTCATAGTCACCCCCCAGGAACTTCCCGCCTTCCTGGAAGGACAGCGAGGCGTAGTAGCCCTGGGTCGGGGCGAGCGGATCATCCCGGCGGTTGAACTCGATGAACTGCTCCAGGTAGCTCACGGAGACGTTGCACGTGTCCGTGTTGCCGTCCTTGCAGCCCAGCACGAGCGCGGGTGCGGTGGACTGATCCACGCTGCCGCGCTGGCCCTTGAGCCGGTAGAGCTCCAGGTTGTAGGTGGGAGACAGGGACAGGTCTGGCCGGGGCTGCCAGACGACACCGGCGCGCCCCCGTCCGCCAATGTAGTTGTAGGCCTGCTCGAGGCCCCGCTCCGCGGTGAGGGACGTCTGCAGCCGCAAGTCCCGGGCGAGGAAGCGCGGCTGCTCGAACTGGGCGGAGAACTGGAAGACGGGCCCGTGGGGGGTGACGAGGTTGGGCGCGTCGTTCACGCCATCCCCGTCCGTGTCGATCCGGTCGAACGCGGCGGTGATGTTGGGGATGAAGGCGTAGCCCACCCGGCTGGTGAGGGTGAGCTTGCGCAGGCCACCGAAGAAGTTGCGGTGCGTCCACTCGCCGAGCACGCGGATTTCCTGCCGGGCCGAGTCCAGACCGATACCGCCACCCGCGCGTATCGAGCGGAAGGGCGCCTCGCGCACGTCCACCACCACCGGCACCGTGCGGGCCTCCCGGTCCGGCGCGCCGCGGTTGACCTTCACCGCGCCGAAGACGCCCATGCGGAAGACGCGCGCCTGGGCATCGGACAGGGCGGATTCGCTGAACCACTCGCCCTTGCGCACGGAGCCCTGGGCCTGCTCGATGATGCGCCGGGGGTTCACCTCGGGGTTGGCGTCCGTGGCCACGAAGATGTTGCCGAAGCGGTAGCGCGGCCCCGGGTGGGCCCGGATGCTCACCGTCGCCCCCTGACTGGCCAGGTCCACCTCCACCTCGCCGCCCACCTCCGCCTCGGCGTAGCCCAGCTCGTGCAGGCGCGCCTGGATCTGCTCCTTCGTGCCCTCCCACTGCTCCTCGCGGAAGGGGGCGCCCTGCGTGAGCGGCAGCCCGTCCAGGGCCTTGTTCCGGTGCGCTTGGGGCAGCTCGTCCAGACCCGTCACGTTCACGGTGGTGACGAGCGTGGGCGCCCCCTCGTGCACCACCACTTCCAGCGCCACGGCGTCCTCGCCCTGGGGCTCCTGTTGGGAGGATTCGATCCGGGCGCCGTAGAAGCCCTGCGCCTGGTAGTAGCGGACGATGCGCTTGAGGTCCGCCTGCCAGGTGTTCGGGTCGAAATAGCTCGGCTCGCCGAAGGGGTTGAGCCGTGTCCACCAGGGCGTCTTGGTGGTGAGGATCTTCTCCTTGATGTCGGAGGCCTTGACCTGCTCCGTGCCCTTGAGGTCCAGCGCGACCACCTTGGGTTGATCCGGCACCTGGGCGCCCTGTTTATGGGCACACCCGGCCGTCACGGCCATCAGGGCGAGGAGAGGAAGGAACCGGCGAGGGGGCGAAAGGAAGGCGACGTCCACACTGGGTACATAGTCTGGATGTTCCCAGAGGGAAGCCCCGTCCTCGCACGGGCTCCCGTCAAACCCGTTGAGAGACCTTTGTAGGACATTTTGACCGGGGGGCGCGGGGGAAGACGTGCATCCCGGACGCGGCTGCTCCAGAGTCGGGCGGTATGCCATGGCGAACGAGGGGATTGCTGGGAGCGGTGGCGCTCGTGGGGCTCACCGCCTGTGGGGTGAGTCAGGACGAGGCGGTGCGGCTCAAGGAGGGCGCGACGCTGGGCGACCCGGCCCGGGGCGGGTTGCAGAGCTGCACGACCTTTGGCTGCCCCTACGCGGATGAGGCGTGCCTGCAGGTCTTCTTCGAGTACGGCCGCTCGCCGGCGGTGTGTCTCACCCTGGATGTGTGCGAGCGGCTCGAGTGCGAACAGGCGGGGCAGCGGTGCGCCATCTTCGACGGCTTCCCCGGCCAGGTGAAATGCATCGAGCCGATCGACGACTAGCACCCCGGATGCCGGGCCCGCTCTCGGCGCGAGAGGGACCCGGTGCCGAGGGGAGACGTCAGCGGCCAGCGGAGGCGGTGAGCAGGCCCAGCTTGTTGGCGGCCTCGCGCGTCTGCTCGTCGGAGAGCAGCTCCTCGGTGTTCTGGGCGATGCGGTAGCCCCAGTTGGCGTCACCGATGGAGCCGGGCAGGTTGATGCGGTCCTTGGTGCCGAGCACGTCCTGCCAGGGCAGCACGCACAGGTCGCTGCCCGAGTTGAGCGTGGAGGCGAGCGTGGCGCGGTGCACGGCGGGGGTGAACTCGCGCGTGACGTGGACGCCCTGGAACTCGGGGTAGACGCGGGCCATGGCGTGGCGCTCCGAGTCGTTGGCGGCCTCCCACCAGTCGGCCACGGGCTCGGTGTCGTGGGTGCCGGTGGTGGCGAGCGACACGGCCGGGAAGGTGTGCGGATCGCGGTACACCCCGTCATCGCGCTCCCAGCGCATCACCCGGTAGCCGGGCAGCCCCAGGTCCTTGAGGATGGCGCGCACGAAGGGAGGAATCACGCCCAGGTCCTCGGCCACGATGCCGGCGCCCTCGGACAGGAGGCGGAAGTGGTGCTCGCCCTGGCGCTTCCAGGCCTCCTCGTTGTCGGGGACGAAGCGGCCCGTGGGCGTCTTCTCATCGCGGATCCACTGGCGGAAGTAGCCCACCGCGTGGTCCACCCGGCGCAGGTCGTAGTAGCTGGCGGCCTTGGTGGCGCGCGACTTGAGCCAACCGTAGTCGTCCTTCTCCATCTGCGCGAAGTCGAAGTAGGGCAGGCCCCAGTCCTGGCCCGTGGCGGAGAAGTCGTCCGGAGGCACGCCCAGGCGCGCGTCGCGGCGCAGGACGTCCCGGTGCGCCCACACGTCCGAGCTGTCCTGGCCGATGATGAAGGGCTCGTCGCCACACAGCAGCACGCCGCGCTCCTTCGCCTGGGCGCGCACCGCGTTCCACTGCGTCTCGGCCACCCACTGTAGCCAGGCGTGGTAGCGCACCTCGCGATCGAGCCGCTCCGCCTCCGCCTGGAGGGCCTGGGGCTCGCGGTTCCTCAAGGGCTCGGGCCACTCCCACCAGGCCGCGTGGTTCCGCTCGCTGGAGATGGCGGTGTAGAGCGCGTAGCTCTCCAGCCATTCGCCCTGTTGCTTCCTCCAGGCGCTGAAGGCCTGGGCGCGCTCGCCCTGGGGCCACTGGGTGCGCTCGAAGTGCTCGAAGGCCCGGCGGAAGGCGGCGCCCTTGAGCTTGAAGACCAAGTCATAGCGCACGCGGGGGGCGGAGCGCGCCTCGGCCAGCATGCGCCGCTCCTCGTCGGAGAGCGCCGCCTCGCCGCCGGTGGCGTGGAATTCGGGCAACGAGCCCAGGTCGATGAAGAGGGTGTTGAGGCCGAACGCCGAACGCGTGGCGTAGGGGCTGGGGTCTCCGGGGGCGGTGGGCAGCAGCGGCAGCAACATCAACAACCGCTGGCGCGCCGCCTCCATCCAACGGAAGAGGCCATCGAGCCCGCCGAAGTCGCCGATACCGAAATCGGTCTTCGAACGGAGGGAGAACAGGGGGAGCAGGAGGCCGGAGATGCGGCCGGTGGAAGCCATGGTGCGCGCACAATGCACCACGCGCCCCCATGATGTGAACTGTCCTGGCCATGGGACTCGCCCCGGAGGGCCTGACGACTTTCAGGAGAGAACATCTGGCCGTGCATCGGGGTTGAGCTTCGCTGGCGCCCTCGGCTCTGGAGCCTTTTCGACTCTGGGTCCGGGGCAGTCAACACGGGAGCCGGTCCCCCGGTCCCGGTCCCCTCGAGTACGCTTGACGGCCAAGGGCCAGACTGGGAGGGTGCGCCCCCTAATGTCCGACGAGGCCGTCAAGGAAGAGGACCGCCAGATGGTGGACCGCGCCCAGGGGGGCGACATCAGCGCCTTCGAGGCCCTGGTGGATGCCCATCGGGACAAGGTGTACGGCCTGGCCCTGCGGATGACCCGCTCGGAGGCGGACGCCGCGGAGATCACCCAGGACACCTTCTTCTCCGCCTACCAGCACCTCAAGGAGTTCCGGGGGGATGCCGCCTTCGGTTCGTGGGTGCACCGCATCGCGGCGAACAACGCCCTCATGCGGCTGCGCCACCGGCGCGTGGTGCAGGCGGCCGAGGGAGAGCTCCAAGGTCCGGAGTTCACCGAGCGGGGGAGCCTGACCGTTTATCCGACCCGGGACTGGAGCCGGGACGCGGAAGGGCGCATCCTGAACGCGGAATTGGGGCATGCCATCCAGGAAGCGACTGGTCGGCTGCCCGAGGGATACCGGGAGGTCTTTCTGTTGAAAGACGTCGATGGGCTCAGTTACGAACAGATCGCCGAGGTGACGGGGGATTCCATTCCCGCCATCAAGAGCCGGCTGCATCGGGCGCGACTCGCTCTTCGCGAAGCCATCGACCGGTTCTACAATCAGGGTAGTGCGAGCGGGTGAAACCCATCAGGGGGCAGGGCATCTTCGTGAATGACGGGGAAGGCCACGGCCGAGGTTCGGATGTACACGTGTAAAGACGCCATCAACCTGCTGCAGAACCTGCTCGACGGGGAGATGTCGCCCGAGGAGCGGCAGCACCTGCGAGAACATCTGGCGGGCTGCACTCCCTGCGTGGACTTCCTTCGCACCTATCGGGCGACACCTGATTTGTGCCGCAAGGCGCTCGCCGAGCGGATGCCCAAGGAAGTCTCCGCGAAGCTCACCGAGTACCTGCGCTCGCGCATCAAATCCGCCTCGTGAAATTTCATCTCAAGTCGCTGTCGCTGCCGGAGCTACAGGAAGCCCTGGCGCCCGTCTCCCCCTCGCCCGTCGCGGTGCGCAAGGTCTTCGCCGCCGTGTTCGCCCATGGGGCCTCCACCATCGAGGAAGTCTGCCAGGCACCCCAGGTGCCCAAGCGCGTCGCGGACTTCCTGCGCCAGAACGCGGAGATGAGCCGGCTGCAGGTGGTGGAGCGGCGCCAGGCGGATGACGGCTTCGTGAAGTACCTCTTCGCCTCGCCGCTGGGCGGCCGGGTGGAAGCCGTCCGCATCCCCATCTTCGACCACAAGTACGTGGTGTGCATCTCCAGCCAGGTGGGCTGCGCGCTCGCGTGCGACTTCTGCATGACGGGCAAGCTCGGCTTCCAGCGCAACCTGCGCACCTGGGAGATATTGGATCAGGTGCTGCAGATCCGCGCCGAGGCGGACCGGCCCGTCCGGGGCGTGGTGTTCATGGGCATGGGCGAGCCCCTGCTCAACTACAACGAGACGCTGCGCGCCGCGCAGATCCTGTCGCACCCGGCGGGCTTCGCCATCGCGGGCCCCTCCATCACCTTCTCCACCGCGGGCCTGGTGCCCGCCATCCGGCGCTACACGCGCGAGGGGCACCCCTACCGGCTGGCCTTCTCGGTGACGAGCGCCATTCCGGAGAAGCGCCTCCAGGTGCTGCCCATCGAGAAGGCGCACCCGCTCCCGGAACTGGTGGACGCCATCCGCGAGTACGCCGCGGTGCGGCGCGAGCGGGCGATGCTCGCCTACGTGGCCATCAGCGGCTTCAACACGGGGCGCGAGGACGCGGAGGCGCTCAAGCAGCTCTTCGAGGGCATCCCCATCAAGGTGGACCTCATCGACGTGACGGACCCCACGGGCAAGTACCTGCCGCCCTCGGCCGAGGAACTCAAGGCGTTCCGCGATCATCTGCAGATCCTGGGTGCGCCCATCGCCCGGCGCTACTCGGGTGGCAAGGAGATTGGCGCGGCGTGTGGCACGCTGGAGGCCTCCCAATACGGCGGGGTGATCCTCCCGCCGCCCGCGACCCTCGGCCCCAGCTAGCCCGGAGACCCTTCGATGGTGGCGTTCCTGGACCAGTTCATCGCGCAGCTGGGGCTGTGGGGTCTGGTGGTGTTCTTCCTGGCGGCGGCGCTGGAGTACGTGGTGCCGCCGTTTCCGGGAGACACCATCACCCTGATGGGGGGCGTGTTCGCGGTGCGCGGCGAGCATCCCTGGCCGCTGATGTTCGGCGTGGTGGTGGCGGGCAGCGTGCTCGGGGCCTTCATCAACTACCAGGTGGGGCATTGGCTGGGGGACCGCTTCGAGCGGCATCCCGGCAAGCCCTTCTTCGGCATCACCCATGCGCGGCTGGAGGCGTTGCAGGCGCGGATGCGTCAGCGGGGGCCCTGGTTGTTGATGATCAACCGCTTCCTGCCGGGCATCCGCGGGCTCATCTTCGTGGCGGCGGGCGCGGCGCACATGCCTCGCATCAACGCGCTGTTCTTCGGGGCGCTGTCGGCCATGGCGCACACGGCCCTGGTGCTCACGCTCGGGGTGACGGTGGGGGGCAACCTGGATCGGCTCGAGTCGTTGATGCACCGCTACCAGCGTGCCTCCCTCCTCCTGGTGGGAGTCGTCCTGGGGCTGGTGGCGATCCGCGCGTTCATCAAGCGCCGCGGCGCCCCCGCCACGTAGCCCCGGGCGTCTTGCTCCGTCAGCGCTTCACGGGCTGCTCGGGCGTGTCCATCCACAGGTGTTCGAAGCGCACCTGGGGGGGCGTCTGTTGCAGCCGCAGGCCCTGCACCTGGGCGTTGGCCGCCGTGTGCATGCGGTTGTGGAAGAGCGGGATGATGGGGCAGTCCTCGAAGACGATCCGCTCGGCGAGCCGGTAGAGCCGCTTGCGCTTCTGCGGATCGATGGTGACGCGCGCTTCCACCGTGAGCCGGTCGATCTCCGCGTTCTGGTAGCCCAGCGAGTAGAGCAACTGCGCCTTGGAGTGCAGGTGGAAGTAGAGGAAGTTGTCCGGGTCCGGGTAGTCGGCGAGCCAGCTCACCCGGAAGGCGGCGAGCATCCCGTCGCGGCGCCGCTCGGAGTAGTCCTCGGCGCGCAGCTCCACGTGCCGCAACTCCACGAGCCGTGCCTCCACCAGGGGCCGGAAGAGCAGGGCGTCCTCGGCCGAGGTGTCGCGGCCCTGGGGGTGGTAGAGCGTGAGCGGGAGCGTCCGCACGCCGGCCTCGCGCAGCAGCCGCTCCGCCTGGGAGATGTCGGCCTGGAGTTCGGACGGCGGCCCGTCGTCGTCCAGCAGCTCCGGGGGCGTCAGCGTCCGCGCCACACGCGCGCCCTTGTGGAATCCGTTCACCAGAGACTGGACGTCCAGGCCCGCGCGGATCGCCTTGCGCACGCGCACATCATTATAAGGCGCCTCGCGCAGGTTGAAGCCGAGGAACGCCGTGGACGGCGTGGTGCTGGTGACCACCTGGTGCCCGTCCTGCTCGAGGGATTCCACCTGCCGGACGAACAGGTGCGACACCATGTCCACCGTGCCCTGGCGCAGCGCGGTCACGCTCTGCTCGCGCGAGTCCATCAGATGGAATTCGATCCGGTCCAACAGCGGCTGGCCCCGGCGCCAGTAGGTGGGGTTGCGCTCGAGCGTGATTCGCTCCGTGCCGAAGTCCACCAGCCGGAAGGGTCCGGTGCCCACCGGCTGTCCCCTCGCGTCGAAGCGCGCCACGGCCGTGCCCGGCAAGGCCATCAACTGGAGGAAGAAGGCCTTGGGCTCCTCGAGCCGGATCTCCAGCGTCAGGTGGTCCACGGCCTCGATGCCCGTCACCTCACGCGCCTGGCCTCCGAGGTACGCCCGGGCTCCCTCCACGTCCTCCAACAGGCCCCGGTCCGGAGACTTCACGGCGGGGTCCAACAGCCGCTCGAAGTGACGCTTCACATCGCGCGCCGTCAGGGGCGTGCCATCGTGGAAGGTGACGCCCGAGCGCAGGTAGAAGCGGTAGCGGCGCGCGGAAGGGTCCGCCTCCCAGCGCTCGGCCAGGTCCGGCACGAGCACCCCGTCCTCCAGCCGCAACAGACTGGAGAAGACGCACGAGCTCATCTCCAGGATTTGGTTGTCCACGGAGAAGAGGGGATCCAACCCGCCCACGGCCCGGACGAAGGCCGCCTGGTGGATGCCCGCGCGCAGCGTGCCTCCCGCGTTCGGCGTGGGCAGCCGGAAGCGGAACACCTCGCCGTCGAGGCTCTGCGCCTCGAGCGCGAGCTGCTCCACCGACCGGCTCAGTCCGTCACCGATGCGCAGCACCTGGAGCGCGTCCTGGCGCACCTGGGCCACTTCCTCGCCAATGGCCGCGTCCCCGCGCATGAGCACGCCGTGCGCCGCGCGGATCTCCTCGATGGCGGTGCTCAACCGCACCACCGCGCCCGACAAGTCCCGTCCGGTGCGCGCCTGACCCTCCGCCTTCTGCGAGGCCTCCTGCGCGAGCTTCGCCATCTGCAGCGTCTGGTGCACGAGCTCCCGTCCGTGGCCCGCCTGCTCGATGGCCGCCCGGGTCACGTCGTCCACGCGCCGGGCCACCCGGCGGCTCGCATCCACCACCGTGGTGCCCTGGGCCTCCAGCCGCTTCGTCTCGGCCACCGTGGCCTCCACCGCGGAGAAGGTGCGCTGGGTGATGGTGCGAATCTCCCGGAGCGCTTCCGCCGCCCGGTCTCCGAGCTGCACGCCCGCTCCCGCCTGCTCGCGGCCCTCCTTCACCAGCGACACCGCCGTGCCCACCTCGCGGCGGATGCCCCCCACCATGGTGGCGATCTCCCGCGTGGAGCGCGCGGTGCGCTCGGCGAGGCTGCGGATCTCGTCCGCCACCACGCCGAAGGGCCGGCCCTGCTCACCCGCCTGCGCCGCGATGATGGCGGCGTTGAGCGCGAGCAGGTTCGTCTGGTCGGCGATCTCCTGGATGACGTCCACGATGCGGCCAATCTGGGAGGAGCGCACGCCGAGCGAGTCGACCAGCTCCGCCGTCTTGCGCACCGTCTCCTCCACCCGGTACATGCCCTGCACGCAGTCGTTGACGAGCACCGCGCCGTGCTCGGCCGTGGCCGTCACCGCGAGGGCGAGCTGGTTGGTCTCCGAGGCGCGGTGGCGCACGGCGTCGATGCCCGTCTGCACCAACTGCACGAAGGCCTCGGCCTCGCTCGCGAAGCGCGCCAGCTCATCGCCCGAGGATGCGATGTGGTGCAGCCGCTCGCTCATGTCCTGCACCTGCTGGGTGGTGCGGCTCGAGAAGTCATCCAGCGCGAGCAACGCCTCGGCCACCTGCCCGAGCCGGTCCGACATCTCCGTGAGCGAGCCGTTGGTCTCCTGGGCGAAGGTCTCCAACTGCGCCACGCGCTTGCCCGCGGCCTGGAGGCTGTGGCCCATGCTCACCACGGACTGCTGCGAGCGCTCCACCGCGCCGTCCTGCCGGTGCGCGGCCTCGAGCAGCACCCGCACCTCGTCGGACACCTCCTGGCAGGTGCGGCGCACGTTGCCCGTCACCCGCTGCACCTGGCCGAGCGCGCGGCGCAGGGAGAAGAGCAACCGGTGCGCCTCGCGTTGCTCGCGTGTGCCGCTGTAGTAGGCGCCGTTGGTCAGGTCACCCTCGGCGAGCCGCGCGAGCAGGCCGGCGCGCTCGCGGATGCGGTCCCTCGCCCAGAGGAACCAGAACAGGTAGCTTGTCCCGAACACCACGCCGGGCGGGCCGAGCAACAACACGCCCCAACTGGCCCCATTCAGGGGTTGCGCGGCGACGAGATGGAGCAGTCCGCCCAGCACGAGGGACAACACGAGCGAGGCGACGATGACGAAGGAGAGAAGGTACTTGTTGGCGCCCATGGGAGACCGAAGCCACACCGTACCTCGCATCGTCGCCCGGTTCCTCAACCGTGCTCTCGCTCGCGGCCAGGCCGCCCTGCTCGCCGCGCTCCTGCTCGCCCTGCCCGTGAGGGCTGGCGCCCCCTCCGCTCCTTCTGTCTCCGAGGAGGCTCGCTTCGTCTTTTCCTGGAAGGGCATCCCCCTGGGCACCGTCACCCTGGCCTTCGCGCCCGGAGCCCGGCGCTTCACCTACACATCGCGTCACGTGCACACGCGCTCTGGGCATGTGGGGCAGCGCACCCGGGAGGTGGCCCTGGTGCTGGCTCCGGACGGGCACGTGGACGGCCAGGTGAGCGTGCCCCAGTCGTGGTGGCTGTGGCGGGGGCCTCCCGCGCTCGGCTGCGTCACGGGCCGCGAGGAACTGTCCGGACGCGAGGGGCCGCATTGTGTCACCGCCGTCCGGGACGGCTCCGTGGAGGGCACGATGCTCGGCCAGCCCTTCACGGCGCGCTACGACGCGCGGGGCCGGCTTCAAGGGCTGGAGGTCGGTGAGTCGCGCTTCACCGGGGTGGCCTCGGGCACGCGGCTGAGGCCTCCGCCGGACCTCTTCGTGGAAGGGGTTCCCGTGGAGGGCGCCCGGGGCGCGCTGGGCTTCGAGCCCCCGTGGCCCGTCGTGCGGCGCCCCGCGTGGGTGACGGACTGGCGGGCGGGCGAGGCACGGGCGCTCGCGGCGGAGGTCCACGCGGCGTTCGCGGAGAAGGTCCCGGGGGCGGCGGACTGGAGCGACACGGGCGAGGGCGAGGGCGGCGCGTGTCTGGCCCACGCGGCGCGCTTCGCGGCCCGGGCGGCGGCGCGAGGCCAGCGCGTGGCGTTGGTGCAGGGACTGCTCGCCGTGGACGCGGGCCCCGCCCGTCCGCATGCCTGGGTGCGTGTGGGGCTCGCGGGCGGGGGGACGTTGGACCTGGACCCGACCTCGTTGGACCCCGTTCTCCCCGGGACCCACCTGCCGCTCGCCCTGGCCGAGCCCGGTGCTCCGGCGGTGGAGGCTGGGGAGCGCTGGCTCGCGCTCCTGCGCGGCGAGCACCGCGTGGTGCGCGCCCGCTAGTCGAAGGGGATGACGGACAGCCGGGCGCCCACGGGGGCCTGCAGCATCTCCTTGGTGCGCGCGGGCAGGTAGGCCGTCTTGTCGTCCAGCCGCGCCGTCGTCCGCACCGCGCGGAAGCGGTTGCGGCCCGAATCGCGCTCGTAGCCGACGAGCACGTCATCGCCCTCCATGTCGAAGTCCTCCGCGGCCAGCTTCACCGAGCGGTAGCGGCGCACGAGCGTGATGTCCGCCAGGTTGGCCTCGAAGTGGGGGCCGCCGTCGAACGGATCGATGCGCTCCACGTAGCGGAAGCCGATGCGCTCGAGCATCCGCTGCACGCCCTGGGTGTTGGGGCCCACCTCGCCGAGCACCTTCTGCACGCGCTCGGGAAAGAGCGACGCGTACACGTCCGAGGACGGGAAGAGCTCCTTGATGAACTCCTTGTTCTGCCGGCTCAGGCGGTCCGCCTCCTGGTAGTCCAGCCCGGTGAACTTCTTGCCGCACGCCTCCCACAAGAGGCTGCGCCCGTCGGGCATGAGCGGCGGCAAGAGCTCGGCGAGCACCCGCGGACGGAAGTTCCGCTTGTGCATGGCCATGAAGAGGAAGCGCGTGTAGGACAGTTGCTTGCCGGGCTTGTCCGCGGTGGCGCGGTAGGGAGGGTCCACCACGAGGCCGCCAATCTCCGTGGGGCCCTCGTAGTTGTAGCCGATGGAGAGCACCTTGTGCCGGAAGTGCCGGCCGATGCTGGCCGAGTAGTGCTCGCGCTCGGACACGTCGTAGTAGATGTGCGGCGCCTCATAGGTGCCGTGCTGCGCGATGATCATCGACGTGCCGATGATCATCTCGTTGCGCACATCCTCGAGGACGAAGAGGTACTCCCGCTCGAAGGGGTTCTTCACCTTGTCCGAGAAGCTCTTCACGGACTTGTCGATGATGGCCTCGAGCGTCTCCTCGTTGTTGGGCAGGTTGACGGTGTTGAGCACCGCGGCGAGCCGTTTCAGGCCGGGCAGGTCGGTCTTCTGGACATCGCGCAAGACGAGCATGGGGCACCCGCGTCCCCCCCTCCGACGGGGAGTCCGCTGACAGGGAGGGGCACCTTACACCACCCGCGCGGGCCGTCAGCCACGCTCACCGTCCCAACGAGCAACGCGCCGCGTCGGCCTCCTCGTCCTGTTGTCTTCCGGTAACCCGTGCGCCTGGTCGTCTGTCTGCTCTGTTGTCAAGGGAGAAGAAATGACAGCCGCTTGAAATAAAACATGAACGTGAGAGCGTGCGCTTGCCGTTGGCGGTCAAACCTCCACGCTGGAGCGCCTTTGAGACGAGTCGTGCTTTCATTTCTCACCGTGCTGCTGCCAGGGCTGTCGTGGGCGGGGGTTGTCTGGCGGGGGGACTTCGAAACCGGAAGTATCGGTCAGTACTCGAGCACCCAGCGGGTGAGCGCGGACCGGCTCCAGGTGGTCCAAAACCCTGTCACCCAGGGCCGCTACGCGCTCAAGGCCACGGTGCGCCAGGGGGACAACCCCATCAGCGCCAGTGGCAATCGCAACGAGCTCGTCTACCTGAGCAAGGAGAAGGAAGGCTCGGAGTATTACTACCGCTGGCAGGTGATGTTCGCGCCGGACTTCCCGAGCGTGAATACGTGGCAGGTCTTCACCCAGTGGCACCACGAGGGCTGCTGTGGCTCACCGCCCGTGGAATTCTTCGTCAAGGGGGAGGAGATACGCCTCACGCTCACCAACACCACGACTCCGTGGAAGACGAAGCTGGTGCGCGGGAAGTGGCAGGACTTCATCTTCCACGTGAAGTGGTCCCCGAACGCGTCCACGGGCTTCGTCGAGCTGTGGCACAACGGCGAACTCGTTCTGTCCAAGTTCAAGCACGCCACGATGTACCCGAACGATGGCATCTACCTGAAGCTTGGCTTGTACCGCAGCGACACCGTGCAGCCCGTGGGCGTCGTGTACCACGATGGTTTCACCCAGGCGACGCAGTGGGAGGACGTGCGGCCCGTCGAGCCCACGCCCGTCGAGCCCGTGCCGGACGCGGGAACGCCCCCGCCGCCCAATCCTCCCGCGGATGCCGGCACGCCCGCTCCCGACGCGAGCGCGCCCGAGTCCGACGCGGGCGTTCCGTTCGAGGAGGGGCCGCCCGTGGACTCCACGTCGCCCGCTCCCTCCACGGGGAATGGCTCCGCCGTCACGCCGCCCTCCGAGGCCATCTCCCACCAGGTGGGGTGCTCCAGCGCCGGTGGGCCGTTCGCGTTGCTGGCCCTGCTTGGGCTCGGAGGCCTGCTGCGCCGCTCGCGGCGCGGATAGCTTGGCGGATAGCTTGATGGTGGCGCCGGGTGGACGGGAGAGGTAGCGTGATGGGGTGCGACGCCCGAAGTCGAATCCCAGACCCACGCCCACGAAAGAGGAACTGCTCGCCGCGGTGGGCGCGAAGATGCCAGACGTCATCGCGCCTGGCCTGAGGGTGCTCTTTTGCGGCATCAACCCGAGCGTGTACTCGGCCGTGGTACGCCACCACTTCGCCCGGCCGGGCAATCGCTTCTGGCCAGCGCTGTACGCCTCGGGTTTCACGGACCGCCTGCTCACGCCCTATGAGCAGGAGGAATTGCTCGCGCGGGGCTGCGGCATCACCAACGTGGTGGAGCGGGCCTCGGTGTCGGCGGACACGCTGACGGTCGCGGAGTACGCCGAGGGGGGACGCCAACTGGAAGAGAAGGTGCGGCGCTATCACCCGCGCCACCTGGCGGTGCTCGGCATTGGCGCGTGGCGCACGGCCTTCCTGAAACCCAAGGCGATGTTGGGGCCGCAGCCCGAATCGCTCGGGGGAGCGCGTGTCTGGGTCCTCCCCAATCCGAGTGGACTCAACGCGCACTACCGTCCCGAGGACCTGGCGCGGTTGTTCCTTGCCTTCCGCCTAGCGGTGGAGTCGGGTGGTTAGGTGGCGCCGCAGATCAGGTTGACGGTTCGGCCGTTCGGCGTGCTCGCGGAGTTGTAGTAGGTGGCCGTTCCAGACGTCCGCTGGGCGTGGATCTCCATCATCCAGCGCCCCGCGGCCCTGACATCATCGATGTCCGCGTACACGATGCATCTGCCCTGGGCCGCCCCGTCCTGATCCTTCCGGAACAGGTTGAAGCCCGTCACCCCGCTCGAGGACACCAGGACGGTGCAGGTGCTCATCATGCTTCCATCCGACATGAAGTAGACGTGGTGCTGGAGGGCGAAGTTCTCCGAGCCGTTGTTGGCATTGCCGACGCATAGATAGGTCTGGGCTGGCGTGGCGCCTGACGGCCCGGGAGGTCCGGGCGGGCCCGGAGGCCCAGGCGGGCCTGAAATGCCCATGGGTCTGGGTGCATCGAGAACCCAGGCGGTGAGGAGGAAGGGAACGAGGAAGGAAGTGAATCGCATGGGTGCTCCCGAAGGGCTGGACGGGAATCACCCTAGACACTTCGTTCCTGGTGTTCGATTCCTCTAAAGGGGGATGGCGGGGGCAGGGCTCGTTGCTCCAGGCTCGGGGAGGGCGTGTCTGGGTTGCGCCTAACCCGAGTGGACTCAATCGCAAGACCGTCAGCTGGCGGTGCAGGTCAGGGCGAAGACACGGCCGTTCAAGGGGCTTCCCGTGTTGTGGTAGGTGGCCGAACTGGATGTGCGCTGGGTGTTGGTCTCCATCGTCCAGTATCCGAGGTTCTTGGTGTCATCGATGTCCGCGTACACGATGCACCCGCCAACGGCGGCACCGTTCTGATCCTGTCGCCACATGTTGATGCCCGTCACCCAGAGTTCGGCGAACGCGACGTTGCAGGTCGCCGTTACGCCTCCGTCCGACAGGGTGTAGACGGTGTGGACGAGAGCGAAGTTCGCGGTGCCGTTGTTGGCTGTTCCGGTGCACACGTAGGTCTTGTTCAGCGTGGCGCCCGTTTCGCCCTGAGGGCCTGGGGGCCCGGCGGGGCCCGCGGGACCGGGCTCACCCGGGCCGCAAGCGGTGGCGAGGAGGGACAACAGGACGAGGGACGTGAGACGCATGGGAACTCCCGAGGGGTTGAGGCGCGCGCACCCTAGGCGTCCCGTCCTCGGAAGATCTGTACTCCTCTTGGGGTATGGCGCGGAGGGGAGCGGTGTGCCACCGTGGCCGTACTCGGGTGCATGGCGCGAACGTGTTAGCCTTTCGGGTGATGGCTTCCTCGAACAAGGTCGCGCTCGTCCTCAGCTATCAGTACCCGGGTAAGTACGCGCTCACCGTCCTCGCCGGAGCAGTGGAGTCGGACGAGGTGGGCCAGCACGTGGCCCTGCGCTTTCCCCGGGATCGCGAGTCCCTGCTGGCCTCGGTGCGCGAGTGCCTCGACGCGGGCTACCAGGTGGCGGTGGCCTGGTCATTCTATTCGGCGAGCTTCCCCGCGGCGGCCGAGGAGCTGGCGTGGTTGCGCGAGCGGCTGGAGGGCCGTGAGGTGTTGTGCCTCGCGGGCGGCGTGCACGCCACGGCGGAGACAGAGCAGACGCTCCGGGCGGGCTTCGATCTGGTGGCGGTGGGCGAGGGCGAGGCCGTCTTGTTGGACCTGCTCGGCCGGATGACGCGGGGCGAGGATCCCCGGATGACGCGAGGCTGGTCGCGGCTGGTGAACGGGCGCATGGTGTCTCAGGGCCGGGGCGAGGGCGTGGTGTTGGACAAGTACCCGCCCTTCGCGGTGAAGAACGCGAAGTTCGGCGCGATCGAGATCACCCGGGGTTGCATCTACGCGTGCCGCTTCTGCCAGACGCCTTTCTTGAACAAGGCACGCTTCCGGCACCGGAGCGTGGAGAACATCACGCACTGGGTGAGGGTGATGCGCGAGGCGGGCAAGCGGGACGTGCGCTTCATCACGCCCACGTCCATGTCCTATGGCACCCAGGATGAGACGATGAACCTGGAGGCCCTGGAGCGGATGCTCGCCGCGGTGAGGGAGACGGCCGGACCCGAGGGCCGGGTATTCTACGGGACGTTCCCCTCGGAGGTGCGGCCCGAGCACGTGACGCCCGAGGCGCTGGCGATGCTCAAGCGCTACGTGGACAACGACAACCTCATCATCGGAGGCCAGTCCGGCAGCGAGCGCATCCTCCAGGAGACGCACCGGGGGCACGACGTGGAGACGGTGGTGCGCGCGGCGAGCCTCGCGGTGGAGGGGGGCTTCGTCCCCAACGTGGACTTCATCCTCGGCCTGCCCGGAGAGAAGCCCGAGGACGTCCAGGCGACATTGGCGCTGATGCGGCGGCTGGCGGAGCTGGGGGCGAAGGTGCATGGGCACACGTTCATGCCGCTGCCCGGAACGCCCTATCGGGATGCGCCCCCGGGCTCGGTGGACGACGAGACCCGGAGGGAATTGGACCGCTTGGCTTCACAGGGGCGGCTGTATGGCCATTGGAAGCAACAGGTGCAGTTGGCCAAGGGCATCGCCACGCGGCGCCAGCCCCGGCGTTAGCGGCCGGGCCATCGACCGGTTGCAATGCCCCTGGCTTTTTGTCCCCGTGCTTCTTCCCCGTTCAAGGGGGCAGGTGCGAGAAGGTAGGTGAGGGTTGACGGGGGTTCTGGGGTCGGTCATCTCGCTCTCATGCCCGATCGCCTTCACCACGACGCGCCCCAGCCCACCGACGACGAGCTCAGGCGCACACTTCGGCGACTCATGGAGAGCGAGCAACGGCTGTCGCTCGCGCTGGAGGCCGCGAGCCTGGGGACGTGGGAGTGGGAGCTTTCCTCGGACACGCTGCACCTGGACGAACGCTGTGTGCGGATCTTCGCTCTTGGGCCCGGCGGCTTTCATGGCAGCTTCCGCCACGACTTCCTCCTGCTCGTGCATCCGGAGGACCGGGCGCGCGTGATGGAGCACGTGGATGCGAGCGTGCGCGCACGTTCCTCCTACCGGCTCGAGTACCGCGTGGTGTGGCCCGACGGCAGCATCCACTGGGTGCAGGCGGTCGGCCGCTCCTACGACGACGCGAACACGGGTGAGCCCACGCGAATGGTGGGCACGGTGACCCTCATCGACGAGCACAAGACTCAGGAGAAGCGCTTCGAACTGGTGGTGGCCGCGGCGGGCCTCGGCCTCTGGTACTGCGACGTGCCGCGGGGCACCCTCACCTGCAACAGCACGTACCGTGCGCATTACGGCCTGCCCGTGGGCGGCGAGGTGACCACCGCCATGGTCCACGAGCGCATCCATCCGGAGGACCGGGCGCGGGTGTGGAGCGCGGCGCGGCGCGCGCTCGAGGAGCAGGCGCCCTACGATCTTCGCCTGCGGGTATCTCCCCGCGAGGGTGCGCCGGTTCGCTGGTTGCACACCACCGGCCGCGTCTTCTACGACGCGATGGGACGGCCGCAGTGCTTCGAAGGCATCACGCTGGACATCACGGCCGAGCGTGAGCTCGAGGAGTCATTGCGCCAGACGCTCATCGAGAAGAACGAATCGCTGCAGACCCTGGAGATCATCAACCATACGGGCCAGACGCTGGGCGCCGAGCTGAAGCTGGAGAAGCTGGTGCAGGGCGTGACGGACGCCGCGACCCAACTGACCCGGGCCTCGTTCGGCGCTTTCTTCTACAATGTGCTGAACGAGCAGGGGCAGTCGTACATGCTCTACACGCTCAGCGGCGTGCCGCGTGAGGCCTTCGCGAAGTTCCCCATGCCGCGCGCGACACGCGTCTTCGAGCCCACCTTCAAGGGCGCCGGCATCGTCCGCAGCGACGACATCACGAAGGACCCGCGCTACGGCCACAACCTGCCCCACCACGGGATGCCCGAGGGCCACCTCCCGGTGCGCAGCTACCTCGCGGTGCCCGTGACCTCACGCTCGGGCGAGGTGATTGGCGGGCTGTTCTTCGGCCATCCCACGCCGGGCGTCTTCACCGCGCGCGAGGAGCGGTTGGTGGCGGGGCTCGCGGCGCAGGTCGCCGTGGCGATGGACAACGCCCGGCTCTTCCAGCGGGTCCAGGAAGCCGTCACGTCGCGAGACACCTTCCTGTCCATCGCCTCGCACGAACTGCGCACGCCCATCACGTCCATGAAGATGCTCTCGCAGCACATGCGCAAGCGCATCCGCGCGAAGGACCCGGCGGCTTTCGCACCCGAGCGCGTCACCCGGCTGGTGGAGCAGACGGAGCGCTCCATCGACCGGCTCAGCCGGCTCGTGGACGACATGCTGGACATCTCGCGCATCGCCACGGGCCGGCTGCAACTGCAGTTGGAATCGTTGGACTTGAGTGAGCTCACGCGCGACGTGGTGGAGCGCTTCGAGCAGCAGCTCGGCGAGGCGGGCCACACGCTGGAGTTGCGGCTCACTCCGGGACTGGTGGGGCACTGGGACCGGGATCGGCTGGAGCAGGTGCTCGCCAACCTGCTGACCAACGTCCTCAAGTACGCGCCCCGGGCCCCTCTCAAGGTGAGTACCCGGGGACAGAGCGACCACGCCCTGCTGGAGGTGGAGGACCGTGGGCCGGGCATTGCCGCGAAGGATCAGCACCGGATCTTCGAGCGCTTCGAGCGGCTCGTCACTCCGAGTGAGGTGAGCGGCCTGGGACTGGGCCTGCACATCGCCAAGCATATCGTCGAGGCGCATACGGGCCGCATCCATGTGCGGAGCGCCGTGGGCGAGGGGGCGCGCTTCATCGTCGAACTGCCGGTATCCGGGCCCACGAGCACGGCGTCTGGCGATGAGCCACCCGCGCGCGACTGAGCCTGCCCTGGAGAAGGAGGACACCTCCTGACTGGCGTCATGCTCTCCCGAGACCGAGGTTTCGGTGGATCGGACCGTCGGCGATGTCGCCGCGCGGGGCGCGGCGGTGAACCCGTCTCGCATCCATTCGGTCCGGCTTCCCGGCTACACCATCGGCCTGGAGATCCGCTCGGCGGGAGCCAGGGGAGTGAACCATGAGGTGGAGCACCGACGGATTGCCCGCGCCAGACCGTCGCGTTCAAGGGCCAGTGCCTCTTGCCGGTAGCGAAATCCCGTCCTGTTCCGACCAGCGTGGATGGTGGGGTTCCCGAGGCTCCGTGAGTCGGTGGACGGGGCTTGGGTCCGTCCTCTTGTCAGGCCGGGGGGTCGTGGCGACCTTCCCGCTCGGGGAGAGTGTCCATGAGCCGACCGAGGCGGGCGTCGTGGTGGGGCGTGGGATGGATGGTGTGTCTGCTGGCCTGCGGGAGTCCGGTGGAAAAGGAGCCGGATCGCCTGCCAGCAGGCGAGGCGCCGGGACCGGATGTGCAGGCTCCACGGCCATCCGAGACTCCTTCGCTTCCAGAATCCCCGACGCCGGAGACTCCCAATGCGGAGCCCGTGGAGGATGGGGCCTCCTCCCAGGGGGGAGGTGAGACGCGTTGGTTCCTGCACCGGCCTCCGGAACTGGATGGCAACCGGAGCGTGCGCCGCGTGTCGGCACTGGGACATGACGCCCAGGGCCATGTCTACGCCGCGCTCGCGGGCGAGGACTACGACGGGCCGGTTCCGCGCGTGTTGATGGTGCTAGAGAAACTCACTCCGGCGGGAGGGCTCGTCTGGAAACGGACCTTCTCGGTGGCTCCAGATGGCTACTGGCACTCGGCGGCTTTCCTCGAGGTGGCCGCCGCGCCCGCGGGACACGTGTTCTTCGGCGCGACGGTGCGCGGTCAGGTGGACTTCGGTGGCGGTCCGCTCGGCGGAGCGGTGCTGGTACGGCTGTCCCCGGAGGGGCGGCACGTGTGGTCGCGGCGGCTTGGCCCGACCTACGACAGCGTGATTCCGCGGGCGCTCGCGGTCGCTCCGGATGGGGCGCTGCTGGTCACTGGCTTCTTCCGGGGCACGGTGGACTTCGGCGGGTGGACGCTCACCTCGACGGAGGAGGGTGACTCCTTCGTCGCGCGCTACGGGGAAGACGGGAGCCTCGACTGGGTGCGTGCCGTGGGTGCACCGAGCGCGCCGGGAGTCGTGTCGTCCCACACGGAGGTGATGAGCCTCGCCGTGGATTCCACGGGGCACGTGGTGCTGGGGGGACACTTCATCCAGAAGCTGGCGCCTGAGAACCCGGAACCCCAGGTGCGCGATGGGCCGGTGCTGATGCGTTGGAGCCCCCAGGGGCAGACGCTTTGGCGCAAGGATTTCAACGCCAACGCGGAGGGGGACGGGAGCCTCAGTGGGAGCGTCTACCACGTGGGGGTGAGCGCCCTGGGAACGGTGGTGGCGGCGGGCAGCGCCAACGGGCTCATGCGCTGGGCGGGGGAGACGCGGGAGTTGTGGAGCGAGGGGAACCACGGCTTCCTCGCGGTGGCGGAGCCCGGGGGCAGCGAGCGCTTCCTGCGCGACTTCCCGGACGCCTTCATCGCGGGGTTCGCGATGGACCCCGCGGGGCGCGTCTACCTGGGCGGTCTGGGACCGGCGCGCATCGACTTCGGCAGCGGCCCCACGGAGGAACTCAATGGCAACCATCCCTTCGTCACGCGCTTCAACCTGGACGGGACGCATGCCTGGGGGCGGGTGTTCGTGACGGAGAACCCGCCACTGAGTTGGTCGGGCATCTCCTCGTTGACCTTCCTGCCGGGCCAGGGCGTCGTGGTGGGGGGGCAATTCTCCAACCGGACGGACTTCGGCACGGGGTGGATCGATCCGGTCTTCTGGGATGGGTTCCTGGTCCTGCTCAAGCCCTGAACCCGGACAGCGGCCTTCACGCGGCCCCGCTCACGGTGACGGGAACACCGACCAGGAGCTCCGTTCCCGGAACATGCGAACCGCCGAGGCCGCCCACCTGGAGGCCGCGTCCATCCAGGCCTTCCTCCGCTCGCGGCCTTACTCGGCAATCCATCACTGTACGACCGAGACACCTACCCAGGTCCGATTTGAGAAAACCCGGGCCGTGCCCACTCTCCGTCCTGCAGTGCATCAGGCCGTGATGGCCCGAAACGAAGGAGGGGGAGCATGAAGCGATTTCAATGGTACGTCATGGGAAGTGTCCTCACGGCTGGTCTCCTGGGACTTGCGCACGAGGCATTTGGCGGGACTCCCGCAGCGGAGCTTTCGACGAATTCACAATGCAAGCCGAGCATGCTGAAGGGCAACTACGTCTATGCGGGCGATGGATACATCGTGAGGAGGTCCGAGCGGGTCCCCTTCGCACAGGCCGGTCATGATTTCTTCCAAGGGGACGGGACCTTCACCGGTTCGGAGACAGTCAGTACCAATGGTGAGATAACGCGCATCGTCTACTCTGGCACCTACACCCTTGAGCCCGACTGTAGCGGTACCGCGAAGCTCACCGACAACCTCGGAGTCACTGCGCACTTCGACCTCTTCGTCACGAAGAACGGGACGGACCTGACCTTCATCCAGACCGACGCTGGCTACGTCGCCTCCACCTTCGAGGTACGACGGGACTAGTGCGGGACAGCCGGTTTCGTAGACGCACCTGATAAGTCGGCTACACGGGAGGTAGTGATTCCTCCCCGTTTTCGCTGAGCCCCGTTGAAAACGCCACGGGCGCATGGGCGACGGCAATGAACTGGGGGCGATCACGCTCCAGACGACGACGCTCCATGGCGTCACCTGCTCCATCTACCAGGATCCCAACGGGAATCCGGAGAAGGCATCACGCAAGAAGACCCTCCTCGGCCTCTCCATCAAGGCGCTGCAGCGCGCGGGGATCATGTTCACGAACGCGGACGTCCAGGCGTTCCGCGTCGGGTTCTATTCGACCGGCGTGTCACGCGGCGTGGTCTATTCCACCGGCCTCGGTGTGGCGCCGACAGTGGTCTTGATGTTGGGCAAGCGCATCACCGAACACGTCATCTCTCAGCACCACACCCATGCGGCCGGCGGTCTTGGTAATCCCCCACGCATCGTGGCCGATCGTCTCCACGACTACTACAAAGGCAGGACCTGGGATTACACACGGGCCACCGCCATCTCGGCGGCGCAGATGTGCGAACTCGCCCAGGCGTTCCATGAGTTCGGGCACATCTTCCACCAGCTCCATGACGCGAGGGAGTTCTTCCTGAACGGCGACGTCGCGATGAACAACATGATCCCCCTCGGAGCGGTCGCACGATCAATCGAGATTCCCGCCTTGAGCACCTGCGGACGCACGCACATCAGTCAGTACTGCGGCGCGAATGACGGCAATAGCCTGAACGAGTTCGTCGCCGAGGTCTTCTCCGGCATCATGATGGGCGTCGACTGGAACGCCGTGGATCCGACGGGCGGCGTGATGACGCACTACAGGGCGATGGGCGGCCCCGCGGTGCCGACGCCTCGCGCCCCTCTCACGCGCATGAACGACTTCATCCAGCAGCGGTGCTCGTGCGTTCGCAACGACGGGACGACGGGTGGGTTCGGCGCCGGCAAGGTCATCTGGTAGGAAAGCGGTAGCGTGTGCCCTGGTGACGGGGCGGGGCCGGGAGAACCAGGCGTCTTCCGGGCCACCGCCGTGGGGCGCCGCGCTCAGCGGGGCTGCAGGACGACGGCTTCCACCATGTCTGAGTACACCAGCATGGTGTTGTTCTGTTCGTAGTTGAAGATGGCGCCGTTGCGAACGATGCCCACGTCATTGCCGTAGGCCCCGTCGCCGTAATCCCAGCCATGCTTCGTCTGGAACACCACCGAGCCATCGGGGATGAGCCCCTTGCTCGCCGCGTCGAGGTAGGCCTCGCGGGTGAGGACTTGCGCCTGAACTTCGCCGTAGCCCCCCTTGAGGGTCGTCGGCGTCGCGTTGGGCAGCGCCACCGAGTGCCAGTGACCGCTCTGGATCATCTGGGTCATCATGCCGCGCGAGTTGTTTTTATCGTCGCTGGTCGTGGTCGGCACCCCCTTCATTCCCGCGCGCTGGAGATTGGTGCGTACGGTGGTCACGCACGAGTGCTTCTTGCCGGAGACGAGGTCCACCGCGTTGATGGCGTCGAGCCCGGGATTGCCCTTGCGGATCGCCGGAACCGGCGCGACGACCGGGGACTTCTCGAAGGCGGTGGGAAGCGCACCGGGCGCGGTCTTCTGGAAGGAGCCGACGGGCCCGAGCGTCTTGGTGTGGATCAGCCCGCCGGTGACCTGGGGAGCCTGGAGCTGGCCCTGAAGCGCCACGCTCTTGGGATCGCGCCGATTGAAGGCGGCCTTGGGCCGGGCGGACGTGGGCTGGGATTTCGAGGGCTTGGACGGCTTGTCCTGGGTCTTGCCGCCCTTGGCGGGCGCGGCCTCGAAGCTGCTGCGGGAGAAGCGCTCGGCGGCGGACGTCTTGGGCGATGAGGTCTCCGAGGTCTTGGAGGTCTTGCTTCCCTCCGAGGGGGAGCTCGAACTCCGGCTGGAGGAAGAGGACGAAGAGGACGACGAACTCCGGCTGGAACTGGAACCGCTGGTGGAACCGACGCTCATGCGAGTGACCTCGTCAAAGGGACGCCTGCACACTCAGAGTACAGGAAAAGGCGACCCTCTCGAAACCCGCGAACCTTGATTTTCATCTCCGAGCAACCCAGGGGCTCCCGTCAGCGGCCTTCCTCTGCCTCCCTGCTCCAACCCGCTGCCCTCGATATTGTCCCCATTCCTCTGATGCGCTCGACCTCGTGATCTTGTCGTCCATGCGATGCCTCAACGTCAGTTGCCGAATTCAGCATCGAACGCGGCGATTGCCTCCTCAATGGAGGGATAGGGCACAGAGCGTTGATCAGGAGCTTCCTCACAAAAGAGTTCCCAGAGCTGCCGTTCATGATGACTCATGGCTTCCGGACGCACTGGTAGGTTGATCCAGTCGGCGCTTTGGACGACAAAGCCTCGCCCTGGAATCAGTTCAAAGCATCGGTAGATAATGGCTTTTTCGGAACTGATGCGACGGAAAACATTGATCAATCTATACAGCGTCGAGTTATTCATTTGAAGGTACCTACTTTCCGTTCTGGACTCGCGACTGTGTGTTTTGTCTTGAATTCTTGAATTGCGTGACGATCTCGCCACTTTCGTCCGTGATCACGACTCTGTCGCCAGATACGTGCACAGTATTTCCCGTTTCGGAATCGGTGAACTTGCGTCCCTCCCTTATGACTCGATTCGCATCCCCTACCTGCCTGTGAGTATCACCGCCGCGTGCCTCGTCGGCTCTCTGCTGGCCGTGTTGGGTTTGTCCAGCGGAGCCCATACCGGCGCCTTGGCCATTCCGAGCCGTCATCGCCACCGCGCCCGGCGCCAGGGCGATGGTGATGGTCTCGGCACTCACGGCGACCGACTCCACTTCCCCTACCGCCGCGAGACGGATGCCCACCTGCGTCTCGGCTTGTACGGCCGCCTGCATCGAGCCGGGCAGCTTCGGCACCTTCGCGGCCAGCCCTGGCGCCGCGTTGCCGATGGCTGCCATGGTCAACATGGCGAACGCTCGCGCCGCGTTCCGGCCCATGAGCTTGCCGTACCGCTCGCCCGCCGCGCGCAGCTCTTTGAACGAGGTGGCCCGGTCCGCCTCGTCCATCAGCTGCTTGAAGCCCACGATGAGACCCCAGAAGGTATCGACGCCCACGTAGGAAATAATCGTGGCGGTCATCACGGCCGCGAGGCCCTTCGAGATCGTCACGTCGGGAATGGAGACGAGGATCATGTACGTGGTCCACGTCCAGAGCACCGCCGCCACCATGGCGTGGGGGTCGGCCATGTCCTTGAAGGCCTCCAGCATCTCGTCCAGCACAGCGCCCTTGGCCAGGGCCATGGCGAGCGCGAAACGACCATCCCCGTTGACGGTGGGGCTTTCCGTCAGCAGGCGCAGACAGTCCCCGGACCTGCCAGTGCGCTCGCACCAGCGCAGGTAGTCGCGCGTCAACTCCACCTCCGCTGTCGTTGACTGCTCCTCCATGCGCTCGCCTGGCTCGAGCGGAATGATGCGGCGGCTGGGAGTCTCGTACGTGTACGAACCGCTCCGCGCCTTCACCTCGAATAGCCGCCGGGCGGCTTCCTGGGGTCGAGTGGGGGGCTGAACATCCCGAGCCAGATCCGACACGGCCTCCTCGAACTCGCCGTTGCCCAGCGCCACCGGCCTGGCGTCGGAACGAGGGGTGAAGACGAGGGGGGCGGTCTGGCCCGTGTCCAGACGTACGACCCGGGAGGTGGTGCCACACCCGACGAGGAGAACCAGCATCACAGCCGTGCAGCACAGCTTCATGGGGATTTCTCCCGGGCCCCCACCCTCTAGGGGTAGCCAGTCGGGAAGAATACCCAACGGGTACGACAACCTCCGGAGCGGGGTTCACGGGAAGGTCACTCCGCCCAGGGGGACAAGACGGCCTCCGTTCTCGTCCCACAACTTGAGGGTGGATGTGCCCCGCGCCTCCTGCGCCAGCAGCTTCGTCTTTACCATCACAGGGCCCGCCTTGGCCCGGCGGAATTGGTGCGAGCTGCCACACCTTCGCCTCCTTCACGTCCTGGCCCTTTCCCACCAGCAGTGTCGCATCCTGCGCCGACCAGGGGTCCGTGCCGGGGTTGTCCATGATCATCGTCACGCCCACCCGCATCGCACGTTGGGTGCGACTTGGGTACGGGGGGTAGGGCGTCGCCCCAGCTTCGCATTGAGGTGATTCACCGTTGGCGCGGCCGACGTTTTTGGGGGCGTCTCTTCCAAGGCCTGGATGACGTGCTGGTTGATGGTGATGAGCGAGTTCGGCCGCACGGTGAAGGAGAATGGCAACCGGGGCACGGACCACGGCACGGGCGGCGGGGGGGAGGGGCGGGCGCGTGGTGGGGGCGTGGAAGGGGCTCGCGCCGGAGCACCTGCTGGAGGGGCGGGACGTGCCCTCGCTCACCGACTACCGGGCGGTGCTCGCCGAGGCTCTGGTGGGCCACCTGGGCGTGCACGACCTCGCGTCCGTGTTCCCGGGCTTCTCCGGGGCCGGGCTGGGGCTGCTGCGGACGTGAGCCGGAGCGCCGGCCCACGCTCCGCGAGGGCGCGTCAGGGCAGCGGAATCGGTAAGGGGGTGAGCAGTACCGTTCGCGCGCACGGCCAGGGAGTAGTCCTCCCCCGCGGAAACAACGGACACCTGATCCAATCCCGGTACGGGGGCGGGTTCCGTCCGAGGCGTCGTCGTGCCATCGCCGAGCTGGCCATGGGCATTGCTTCCCCAACTCCAGACGGTGCCATCCGAGCGCAAGGCCATGAAGTGCGCGTTGCCCGCGGAGAGGTCCACCACGTTGTCCAGCGCATTGTTTCGCGAGGGCGTGTTCTGGCCCGTGCTTCCCCAGGACCAGACGGTGCCGTCCGATCGCAGCGCCAGGGAAGCGTAGGGCCCGACGGCGACATCCACCACATGCGGCAGTGCCGCGAGCTTGTAGGGAAACACCCGTTGGTTGGCGCGTCCATTGCCGAGCTGCCCGGCGCTGTTAGCGCCATAGCTCTCGGGCTCCCGTCAGCGGCCTTCCTCTGCCTCCCTGCTCCAACCCGCGGCCCTCGACATTGAGAGGCCGCGGCGGCATGGCTGGCTGGTCTCCTGGCGCTCGTTCAAGCGTCGCGCTTGGCTTGAGCCTCACCGTCCTACCCGGTGGCTTGCCGCGAAAGTCGTAAATGCTCACTTTACTCCGCGTGTGTCGAGTCCAAATGAGAGGGAGAGGCGCGATGTCACGTTCAGGAGACAATAAAAGCAAGACAAAGACATTGAATTCCGACACGCGGACGCCGTCCCTTCCTTCGACGAGCTGAAACGGTGAGGGCTTCTCACCGCGGTTGAACCCGAAAGAAAGGAAGTCATGTCATGTTGAAGAGCATTCGCACGGCGGCATTCGTCATGGTCCTGGGCGTTGGGGCGACGGCAAGTGCGTGGGAGGGCATCAAGGTCGGGAAGGATGGCAGCGTCAAGATGGGTGCGGGTGACACCCGGGTGGATGTCGCTTCAGGCGGAGACGTCTCCGTTCGTGCACCCAGCGCCCAGGTCAATGCCGACGCGCGGACATCGTCCTCTCGCGGTGATGAAGGCGGCTCACGAGGGGGTGACCGCCAGATCAAACTGGAGGGCCTGGGGCAAAAGCAAACAGTCACCTGCGAGAAGGGAGCCGAGGTGCTGATCGAAGGCACCGCGAATGACTACTCCATCGAGGGCGAGTGCATGCACGTCTCCGTGTCGGGCACTTCCAACAAGGTGAGAGTGGTGTCCGTTGGACGCGTGACGGTGGAGGGGACGAGCAACGTCGTCACCTGGGAGCACGGACTCGGAACGGCCAAGAAGCCCAAGATCTCCACGGAGGGCGTGAACAACAAGGTGCTCCAGGCGCGATAGCTGTCGAGCCCGGTCAATCGCCGGGCGCGGATCGTGAAGATTTCCTGAATGGCCCATGTTCAACCCATCTGTTTTCCCGGGCCCGCGGGTGGTCCATACCTATCCAGGTTCAATCACCCCGGAGTCCAGACCATGTTGAAGACCCCCGCCTACGCCGCCGCCGCTCCGAACCAGCCCCTGGCGCCGCTCACCATCGAGCGGCGGGAGCCCGGCCCGAACGACATCCTCATCGACGTGCTCTACTGCGGCGTCTGCCACTCCGACATCCACCAGGCGCGGGATGAGTGGGGCGGCGGCATCTTCCCGATGGTGCCCGGCCACGAGATTGTCGGTCGGGTGGCCCAGGTGGGCGCGGGCGTCACGAAGTTCAAGGTGGGCGACCTGGCCGGGGTCGGCTGCATGGTCGACTCCTGCCGTTCGTGCGGCTCCTGCGGCCGACGGCACGAGCAGTTCTGTGAGCAGGGCGCGGCCCTCACCTACAACAGCACGGAGATGGACCGGAAGACGCCCACGTACGGCGGCTACGCGTCGCGCCTCGTGGTCACCGAGCACTTCGCGCTGAAGGTCCCCGAGTCCCTGGAACTCGCCGCCGTGGCCCCGCTGCTATGCGCCGGCATCACCACGTACTCGCCCTTGCGCCAGTGGAACTGCAAGAAGGGCGACAAGGTCGCCGTGGTGGGTCTGGGGGGCCTGGGCCACATGGCGGTGAAGCTCGCCGTGGCGATGGGCGCCGAGGTGACGCTGCTGAGCACTTCGCCCTCGAAGGAAGCGGACGCGCGCCGCCTGGGCGCCCAGCACTTCGCGAGCACCAAGGACGAGTCCATCTTCAAGAAGCTGGCCGGGCGCTTCGATCTCATCATCGACACCGTGTCGGCGCAGCACGACTACAACGCGTACCTGGGCCTCTTGCGGGAGCTGGGCACGATGGTGCTCGTGGGCGTGCCGCCCGCGCAGCCGCTGCACGCCTTCTCGCTCATCCAAGGCAACAAGCGGCTCGTCGGCTCCATGATTGGCGGGATCGCCGAGACGCAGGAGATGCTCGACTTCTGCGCCGAGCACAAGATTGTCTCGGACATCGAGCTCATCCCCATCCAGAAGATCAACGAGGCGTACGAGCGGGTGGTGCGCAGCGACGTGCGCTACCGGTTCGTCATCGACATGGCGAGCCTGTCCAAGCAGTGAAGCGCCGTGTAGAAGGCGCCCATGGCCTTCACCCCGCTCAATGCCCTGAACGCCTACCTCGCGGTCGCGCGCCGTCGCAGCTTCGCGGCGGCCGCGGCCGAGCTGGGGGGGTCACCCTCGGCGCTGAGCCAGTCGGTGCGCCAGCTCGAGATGCGGCTGGGCGTGTCCCTGCTCATGCGGACCTCGCGCAGCGTGTCGCTCACCGAGGAGGGCCAGCGCCTGTTGGAGAGCGCCGGCCCGGCGGTGGACCAGGCGCTCGAGTTGCTGAAGAAGGTGACGGTCCGCGCGGAGGACGTGACGGGCCGCATCCGGCTGACGGTGCCGAGCTTCTCGGTGCGGCACGTCGTGGCACCGCTGCTGCCCCGCTTCCTCGCGCGCCATCCCCATGTCGAGGTGGATGTGCGCGTGGAGAACCACTTCGTGGACATCGTGACCGAGGGCCTGGACGCGGGCATCCGCTTCTCCGATTCCATCGAGCGGGACATGGTGCAGGTGCGGCTGTTGGGGCCGAGCCGGTTCGTCGTGGTCGCCGCGCCCGCCTACCTCGCGCGCAAGGGCACGCCGGAGAAGCCCGAGGATCTCCTCACGCACGACTGCATCTGCATCCGCTCGGCGAGCACGGGGCCGCGCTATGTGTGGGAGCTCGAGCGCGGGAAGAGGAACTGGCGCATCCCGGTGCAGGGGCCGGTGGAGACCAACGACGAGGTGTTGATGCGCGTGCTGGCCGAGGAGGGCGTGGGGCTGCTCTACACGTTCGAGCCGCAGGTGGCGGCCGAGCTGAAGCGGGGGAGCCTGCGCGTGGTGCTCGAGCCCTATGCGGCCCTGGTGCCGGGCCTCTACCTCTACTATCCCAGCCGGGCCCAGGTTTCGCGGGCGCTCAAGGCGTTCGTGGGCGTGGCGCGCGAACTGGCGGCGGAGTGGAAGGACCAGGCCCGTTAGGATCAAGGCAGGAGCCCATACCCTGAGGTGCTACGTGATGCGTTGCTCACTGGTGCTGCTCTGCGTGGCCCTGATGGGGTGTGGCGGCGCTGCTCCAAGCGTCCGTCATGCCCCGGATGCGCAGAGGCGCTGTGCCTATGTCCCGTCCCGTGACGAGGTGGCCGGAGCCTGGAAGGAGGAGGTATCCTCAGCTCGCGCGGGTGTGCACGTGGTGCTCGGGGGCTTCTCCCGTGGCTCCCCCTGCCCCAAGTCCGTCCCCTGCCCTGAAAGGGCTATCGGGTGAGGGGCTGGGGAACGGCCTTCCCCGGGGCGTACTCAGGTTGGTGCTTGAAGGAGGCGCGGGCGCGGAGGTAGGGGCTGGTGGTGCCGCAGGGGAGGCGGTGGTGGTGGGGGCGTTCGTCGCGGCCGTGGGCAGTGGGTTGCTGGTCTGCTTGACGGCTCGTGCGGCCCTGGATGGGGAGAAGACCCCCATCGAGATCGCGGACGAGTATTACGGCACACATTTCGGAGACGTGAAGGGGTGGGTTCAAGGTCAACATCCGGACGTGGCGCCTCCGACTGGCGCAGCACCCAGGCTGAAGCCCGACGAGAAAGTTGGGAAAAGGCTGGGGCGCATCTATGTCACCTACACGAAGCTCAACAAGATGACCCACCGCTACTACGTGGGGCGGACGAGCATGATCGCTGATCTCGCTGCGCCCCTTCGACTTCAGGCCGCGTTGGCGGTGCTCCTTCGAGATAGGAATCACCACCTGGATAAGAATGCCGAACCCGAGGGCACTGTGTTCATCGAGGCGGAAGTTGATGGATTCCCTGGGAGGGGCCCGCGCTGACACCGGCGAGCCTTATCGCACCGAGAATGCCGTGCGCGGCGTGGCGAAAGACAATCCACGAGGCAGAAGGTTCCACGATGCCGCCTCGGCGTTGTGGGGCCAACTTCACCCTTACACGGGATATTAGGGATGCCGCGGATCTACAAACCCGGGTCGTTCTTGAGAGTTCCTCTTGCCGACGGCTCATTCGCCTACGGCAGAGTGCTCAAGTTGCCGCATGATGCCTATTACGATTACAGGACGAGCACTCCAGACTCCGACCTGGAGCGAATCGCTTCTAATCCCATCCTCTTCAAGATTGCTGTCCGCCATATGGAGAAGAGGGCGTGGGAACTCATCGGGTGGAGGGCGCTCGAGGAGCAATTCTCCCAACCGATCGTTCAGTTCATGCAGGATCGTGCGAACTTTCGCGACTGCACGATCTTCGATACCGTCGGCAATGAGAGAAGTGCGGAACCCCAAGAGTGTGTTGGGCTTGAGCGCTTGGTCGTATGGGAAGAGGTGGGGGTTGAGGAACGCCTGCTCGACACTTTCATGGGGCGGTCCAACGCCTCGGTGGAGCGCTTGAAGGTGCGCCTGAAATAGGCACGCTCATAGGAGCGGACGCGGCTCACAGCGGCGGGTTGTTCTGCGTGGAAGCGGCGGGAATCGAACCCGCGCTGGGCGGTGCGAAACTCCCAGCAGAATCGCGCCCTTACCTCGCAACCGCCCGGAATGCGTGGGAGTCGATATCCCGCCGCGTCCCATCTCGTCGCGTCCTGTTCCAGCACACTCCACAGGCTCCTGCGACATACGTGCAACATGGCGGACATGTTGAGCGCTGGGGCTCGTGGTGAGCATCCAGGCCGGACACGTCGGACAGATCGGACGCTAGCCTCGTGGTGAGCGGTGGGGCTGGTGGCGCGTATCCAGCCGGACACGTCGGACACCTCGATGCGGGCCTCGTGGCGAGCGCGGGGGCTCGCGGTGAGCATCCAGGCAAGCTGGACGCGGGCCACATCGGCGCGCTCTGCCTTGAGTGAGGTGACGTAGGGATGATCATCCAATCCGCCGATTCCAGTGTTTTTCTTCTGGGAAGATCTGATGATTCGACACCTCGTCTCCTACGAATCGTCTGACACCCTTCCTCGCCCGTCTCCCAGGCGTAACCACGGAGTGGTCCTGTTCTGGGAGCAGGGATATACCTCAGAAGGAGCGCACGCCCAGCTGGCCCGTTTCACCCGGAGCACTTCCATGTCAATCTCCCGCACTGTGAGGCCATGCCCTTGAGTCTTCGACGTCGCCGTCTCGTGGCGCTGGGCCTGCTGAGTGCGGGTGCGCTCGTCACGCTCGGCGCCGTCCTGCTCCCTTACCGTCCCGTTATCGTGAGTGGGGCCCAGCCGCCTCCCGGTCCCTATCCGATGCCCGCGGCGGTGGCCGGTCTTCGGCTCCACGTCTTCAACACGGGAATGAACCGCATGTCGGCGCTCCTGGTCGGTGAGCACCGCCCATGGCGGCCGGCTCCTGCCTTCGTGATCGAACATCCGCGAGAAGGGCTCATTGTGTTCGACTGCGGGCTCTCCACGTCCGTCGCCCGAGAGGGCGAGTCCGCTCTGCCTGTGCCGATGCGCTGGCTCTTCGAGAGCCGCGGACGCGAGGGAAGGACGCTCGACGCACAGATGCGAGAGGCCGGACTGGAGCCAGCCCGCGCCCGATGGGTCATCATCTCGCACCTGCACGACGATCACATTGGCGCCGCCGCGTCCTTCGAGGGCGCGACCTTCATCGGTGGGCTGGGAACGGCCGGCAAGGTGCTGGGCCTGTCGGCGCCTCGTTGGCGCGAAGTGGACTTCCACGACACGCGCGCCCTCCCGCCTTTCGATGCCTCGCTCGACTTGTTCGGAGATGGCAGCGTGGTGCTGCTGCGTGGCGGTGGCCATGCGCGGGAGGACGTCATGGCTCTCCTCGCCCTACCGGGGGGGCCGGTGCTCCTCACCGGCGATGCCGTTGTTCACCGAGAATGGCTGCATTCTGACAACGTGGAGCGTGTCGCGGTGGACTCCCAGCGCGCGGCTGACGTGCGCAATCAAGTTCGTGCACTGCTGGTGGCTCGGCCTGACGTCACCCTGCTCCCTGGGCACGAGCTCCAAGGCGCGCTTGGCTCCCGCGGGGATGTCACCCTTCATCATCCCGAGTGGTTCAAAGCGGAGGCTTGGCCGCTCTCCCATTGAGGCGAACATGGTCCTCATCCACCTCGACCGGAGGCCTGACTCGCCGCTGGCAGGTATGCCAGGCCACGAGAGGTGTGCTTTCATGGCTGATCGCATGAGGCCCCTGCTCATCGTTGCTGCCGCCCTTGTCGTGTCGACGTCAGCCCTCGCCGCCGAGCCGGCCCCTATCGAGGTGATGGTGCTCAGCACCTACCATTTCGACAATCCAGGGAAGGATGTGAACAACGTCAAGGCCGACGACGTGCTCACCCCGAGGCCGCGGTAGGCCTCGGGCGCCTCATCCACCAGATCCCCCATCCGGCCCCGGTCGAACACCACCAGGCGCAGCATGTGCTCCAGTGCCGCCGGGTGGATTGCGCGCCCGGGCCTCGCCTCGCGTGAGCATCCTTCCCGCCCCGTGCCTCCAGGGTGTCAGACGACTCGTAGGGGGCGAAGTATCGGAACGAGTCCTTTGACACCTTCCCGGGTGTCCTTGCAGGGGAAGGCACCCGCTTCCGCGTGCGGCTGCCCTGGGGGGATTGAGTCCTCCGCCTCACGCGAGGCCCTCGGCGCATGGGGTCTCCAGACGTCAGACTCCGGCGCCGCCGATGCGGTTCCGCCCGCTCATCGCTCACCGCCAAAGTCATAATGTCCGCCCCGTTGCTCGAAGCGCGCCATGGAGAAGTGGACCTGGGACCAGGCGGCATCGAGTCCTCTCGCGAGGATGGGCGCGCTGTACTGGTAGCCACCCTCCGTGTTGTCGAAGAACCGGCCGGCGGGATCAACCATGGCGTAGGTACCCCGCATGTCCGCGTTGTCCTCGGGCACCAGCCGGATACCCTCTGCCTCCAGCCCTCGATGCCTCTCGATGAATGACAGGAAGTGTTCCGTTGAGCACAGCAAGGGTTCCACCTTGCCACTGTTTTGACCTTCGACAGGCAGCACCCTCAGCAGCTTCCACCGCTCCGGGCGCAATCCCCTGACGAGCACTGTCATGTCCTCCAGTGCGTTGAGGGACGTGACGACTGTATTCACCTTGAGACGCATCCCCGCCGCCCGGACGCGCGCCGCGATGGCGAGATACTCCTCCGTGCTGAGCGCCTTGCGGCCTTGCACCGCCCTGCCCAAACGCACATTCGTCTCGGACGAGGCGCTGTCGATGCTCAAGGTAACCCAGTCCAGGTGGCCCCGCAGCCGGGAGAGCTGTTCCGGGAACAGCCGGCTGCCATTCGTCACCAGCATGGTCGTCGCCCCGTGGGCCTTCGCGGTCTGGACCAGCTCCGGCAACCACTTGCACAGCAGCGGTTCTCCCCCGGCGAAGGTGATCTTTTCAAAGGACGTGGAGAGCACCTCCACCAACCGCAGCGCCTCCTCGCGGGGAAGATGCCCGCTGGGCAGAATCTCCGCCCGCACATCCTGGAAGGTGGCGAAGCAGAACCGGCAACGCATGTTGCACGGCTCCCACAGGTGGAAATTAACGGAGGGAGGCCGCTCCCGCCTCACGGGGGCGAGCTCTCCCTGGGAATGCGGGTCAGTCAGCGGCGGGGTGGGCTCGGAAGGAGCGCACGCGGAAGAAAGGACCTCGACGGGGGACAGCGGCATGGAGCCTCCAGGTGGGACCCGCTTCAGGCGGGTACTTCGACGCTCCACACGCCGTAGCCATTTATTTGTGACCGGGATTCGTAACTCACTGACATCGCTGGAGAAATTCCACCTCCAATTTCTCACGGGCCCGCTGCAACCGCTTGCGTGCGGCTGCGGGATTGACGCCCAGGCGCTCGGCGACTTCCAGGTCACTCAGATCATCGAAGTAGCGCAGCACCAACACCCGCCGGTCCTCGTCCGACAACGAACAGAGCGCCTTGCGCACGGTCTCCTGGGTCTCGCTCCGGACATACAGATCATCGGGGCGGATGTCGCACACCGGATCTGGAACGGAGTCGAGTGTACAGGTGCGCACGTTGCCTGGGCGCCGGAACCAGCTGTTCACGGCGTGGTCGATCGAGCGGAGGAAGAACCGCTCGAAGTCATAGCGCTCTCCAGAACGTAGACAGACGCTCAGCAGGGTGGTGTGCACGAGATCCCAGGCATCCTCCCCGCCCACTCTGGACGCGGCGATGCGCCACGCCTTCTCCAAGAGGTCGCGATTCTTGTACTGGCTGTCCAGGCACTCGCGGACCCGGTGGTCACCCGTTGAGGAGCGCGTCTCAAGGCTCTCGGCTCCCCCACCACGCGACGACGCCTCGGGAAGACTCCCGGACGAAGCGGCGAGCGACGATGGGGCGTGGGCGCGACCGTCCGGGTGAAAGAAATCTTTTGAGCCGCCGCTGGCCAGAAACATCCTGCGCGTGCACTCCAGGGCCGACGCGTCGCACGACGGACCGCGACGCGGGCCAGGCATCGTTTTCACCCGGGAGGGGAGTTCCTCCCTCATGGCTCCGAGCAGCGCCATGAAGCCCACGCAGGCCAGCGCGCCCACGGTCAATAATCCCGCGGCAAAGGGTGAGGCACGCGCGAGCCGCCATGCGAACGCCAGGGCCCTCCAGGTGACCGCGAAGACGAAATAGCCGGAGGCGCACACGCACCAGAACGACGTGGCGAGGATCAAAGCGCCCACGAGACCCGGAACACCGCTCTGCCGAGAACCCGTCGGCATGAAGAAGCCACAAGCCAGGAGCAGCACGACACCGAAGGTCCACCACGGCCTGCGCAGCGGCCAGGCCAGCGGCCGTGTCTCTCCCGAGAGGTGGCGGAGGAGGTTCCATCCCGCGATGAGCACCCTCAGCGCGAGTCCCAGCAGGAGGAATGCGCCAGCGAGGTACACGGCGCCACCGAACGAGCCGGGCTCCAGCGCACCCACGTGCGCCAGTCTGTCCCCTGCCCAGAAGAACCCCAGCAATGCCGAGCCGAGGACAAGGAGCCCATCCACGGGGACGAGCACGTAGAGGAACAAGGCCGCCAGCGCGAGTGCGACCAGTGCGAGTTGCCACCCACTCGTTCGTCGAGCCGATGAAGCGGATTGCCTTGGAGAGGCGTGTCGTGACATGCAGCCCACCACGTTACCAGCCTGGATGGATGCTCCGCGCTCCGCGGGACCGGCAAGGCTCAGAAGAGTCGCATGCCCACGAAGAAGGCGGTGCTGAGACCGAAGCGCAACCACTCGCTGGCCCCAACGCGAGGGCCACCCCAGGCCAACAGGCTCACACCCCTGTCGCCCCCTCCTGAGAGGGCTGCTTGGGCAGGTGTGTGCACCGGAGGCATCCGTGCTCCGGTGGCTGGCTCAAGACATCCGCTGGACGGTCGCGGCGACCATGGGTCCCCCGGCCCGAGGCAGGCGCGCCCGGTCCACGTATCCGTGCGTGGCGAACCACTCCACGGCATCTGTGAAGGTCTCCTCAAGCGGCCGGAAGCGGATGCCCAGCGTCCGCTCGGCCTTGGACGAGTCGAAAGCCGTGTTCGTCCGCTCGCGGCGCAGCGTGCGGAAGCCCTGCCAGCTCACCAGCACCGGGCGTCCGGAGAGCCGTGCCCAGGCCTCGTTCAGCAGCGCCAGTGTTCCCAGCAGCGCGTCCGGTACCCGCCGCTTGGGTGCCGGGAGTCCCGTCACGGATGAGAGCACCTGGAGTGCCCTGAGAAGGTGTCAAAGGCCTCGAACGGCGCCCTGGCGCCGGTGCTACCCCGGAAAGAAAAAGGCCCCAGGTTCCGGAGAACCTGGGGCCTTGAAGAGTGGAGGCGGCGGGAATCGAAGCCGCCAGGGGTGGATCCGCCTTCCCTCGGGACCAGAGGCACGACCCCGTTTCCCCTCTGAAAATGGGGCACCCATCTGTCCGGGCGAGTCCATGCGCGTCCGTTCGATTTGGTCCTTTTTTGGTCCCCTTGGACCCCTCGCCGGGCGGCAAATGGCGAGTCCGCCAACCCTCGGGCTGACGCTTGGCGCCGATGCTTTAGCCGTGCTGCTCTATCGGGCCCGAGGTGACTACCGTGCCCGCCCTCTGGCGACCTCTATCGCCCCGAGCCTCGCCTCCCCTCTTGTGGGGATCTCACTGTCTATTGCCGCAACAGGTGGCCGACTACCGGGCCAGCGACCCCTAATCAACCTCCAAGCTCCATGTGCCCTCATCCCAATACTTCAACGCTCGGGACGCCTCAAAAGGAATCAAACCTTCGCTCTTGGCGGCTTCCCTGAGAACAGGCAAGGCTTGTTCTGGCCTATCGCTAAGCAAAAAAGTCGCCGCGTAGACTCGCACATCCATGCGTGAATGCGTCAATAGCCGTGAGAGCGAATCCCGTCCAGCCTCGCCATGGTCGCGCAGTTTCTTGTATGCGGCTACGTATCGCTTCGCTTCCTTGTTACCTCCCCTGCGGTCGCCACGCATGATTGCGTCTGTTTGTGCAGCCACGTTTCGAGCGAACTCCTCTGTGAGTTTCTCTAATTTCATCTCCAAATCCCCTTTCTAACGTTCTCCATTGCAAGCAAGCCGAACTCCCTCTGTGCTTCGTAGGACTGAGTGCTCAGCCATTTCCTCACCGTCAGCAGCGTTGATCTGGTGACGCCGGGGCTAATCCGCGAGTAAAAGGCGCTCACCCTGTCGTGTAGCGTCTTGTCCATTGCGACAATGTTTTCAGTGTTATGCAGAGCTTCTCCGCCAAACCGCGTCGCGTTGCCCGGAGTCTGCTCCACAATGTGATGCCATGCCTTTCCCGAGCCCGCTGGCCCCATTGCCGACTTGAAGCCACTAAACGATCCCCACGCTCTGTGTCCGTTGGGAAGGAGTTTTCCCCGACTCGGAGCAGGATTCCCAGCGCCGATGCCTCTGGCAACCATGGCCACGACGTGAGGCGCCAGCACCATGCGGATCGTCCCTTCGGGCACAGAGACAATCACGCGCTCGGCTCCAGTCGCCATTTCCAGCAGGCCCAAGCCGGTATTGGCTGCGACCCGCTCCGACGCTCGTGCGAATCCGGGGAGATTTGGGGCCTTGGATGCAAGGGCCACCGTTTCACCTACTGCGGCTGTCCCCACGATGACGAGAATCCGCACACTGTTGGGACCGATGACACGTCCAAAACGCTCGCCAATCTCGCGCAACTCCGCAAAGGTAGAAGCCCGGGGCGCATCCTCGTAAAGCTGTGCATAGGCGCGCAGCAAATCAAAGAATTCGTAACCAAGATAGCCCCACAGGGCGGCACTAAACACCAGGGCCGCGCCTTTTGTTATCGGCTCGGGAACTGGCGCCAACAGCAGCGCCATATAAGCCGTGATGCTCATGCTGAGCATCGCAAGAATTTGTGTGGGATTGAGCATGGCCCGCACCTCCGCGTTTACTCCTTCCAGGGCGGGCCCCACCGCCAGTGCGAGCGCGAGGCTTCGCTTGTCTTCATCCTGGAAGCGGGGCCCGTCCTCAAACAGTGCCAAGCAATCGCCAGGAGTGCCGCACTGCTCGCAAAAATGCCCATAGGAGCCAGCCAGATCTGATTGCCACGCTTCGCCATTCAAGGACGCGGAAGCCAACGCCACCCTACGGCCGACATACAACGTGGATCGGGACGCGGCCACCCGCAGCGGCATATCAAGCCAAAGGCTTGCCATGGCTGCCGAAAACTGGGCGTCACTCACATGCACTGGTGCGAAGTCCGTTGGCAGCTTCGTAAAGAAAGCTTCTCCCTGCCCTCCGGACCCAGCTTCCGACCTCGGGGTCTCCGTTTGGGGCGAGTCGTATCCCTGGGACGGATGGTTCCGGTGAGCCGTGCCCATGGGGGTTCCTGTGGCGCACGCCGTCACCAGCATCAACGCAGTCAGTGCCAGCGCCCCCACGCGCAACGGCCGCCGTGTGCCCACGGGGCGAGTACCGACAGAGTGCTTAGACATTGCCGCACCTCTCTGGGCGAACTGCCCGAGTTGGAAGCTTAACCCGCCGATTACACAAACCGGCTGACCGCCACGTCAAGCCGTCGGGTCTGGTGAGGCGCCGAAGACCTATCGGATAGGTTGTGCTTCCCTCGGGTCACACGACACGACAGCACTCCGCCTCACTCACGCTCGCCTCCTTGCTCTACAGGCGGGAATGTGACGTTCCCAAGGGTGACGGTGTGCGGCCCGGCTGACTCCCAGAGCTTGAGGATACAAGGGCAGCTGAGCTGGGCGTCCTTCCCTTCAATGCCCACTACGACGTCACCGGCCCCATTCGCGGGAATTGGCTCCGGTTGCCACCGGGCAAGTTCCACCTCTTCCCCCGTCGAGTCCACCAGCGACGCCCCCGCCAGCGTCCAGGACTCAGTACCGGGATTCTTGAGGCGCAGCCTCACGGCCACGCTCTCCGGGCGGGTCCCTCCCGTGCGTGTGTAGCTGTAGCTCGTCGCTTTATCGAGCCGCAGCGAGTTGTCCTGCCGCTCCTTGAGCAACATTCTGAGATTCTTCAACGCCACGACCCCGGCCCGCTCCAACCATGCCGAACCCATGAGACCACCCGGAGCCTCGCGCTCGGCCAGAAGCCGCACCTTGTCCTCCTGGCATTGCCGCGCTTCGGCACGTGCTTCGTCCCTCTCTTTCTTGAGCACATCAGGCGGGCGCGGCTGGCGATACACCTCCACCCGCCGCGTTCCCCTTGCCGCATGGCCCACGAGCCAGAAGCTCGCACTCGTCGGGAGGGTGCCATCCGCGAAACGCACCGTCACCCGAACTCGTTCCCCCGGCAGATAGTCCCCCTTGGGAATGACGGTGATGCTCAGGCCCTCCTTGCCTTGCGACCAATCGACAAGGCGACCCTCCGGCTGAAAATCGACCGCCCCCACGGCGACACGCGAATCGAAGAAGAACGTCGTCGGCTCGTCCGCGCTCACGCACACGTCCGTCGCTCCTTCGGGAGACTCCACCGACAAGTTAAACCGATCGGTCGCAGCGCAGTGGGAGACAGGGGATGGCTCTGCGGCTTTCACAACACCCGCGAGTAGGGCAACCACCAGGACGGCACCGGGATACGAATGCAGCACGAAATCTCAACCTCCAAAAGAGCGGCGGTAGGTAATCAGGGCTGCCCGGCGGGCGGAAAGAGACTAACGCGCGTGGCTATCTTGGCGTTACCGGGCTTGCTTCCGGGGGCAAGGCAGGTGCCCAACCCGCGGGGGCAATTATATTCCTTGCCTTGTTCGTCCATGAAGGGCGTAACGGTTTCCAGGTAAGTCACCAGACACACGGGAACGGCTCCCTTGCCTGGAATCTGCGCGCGGTTGAACGTGCCGAAGAGGCGATTTTCTCCAAGCTGCCACGTTCCAAGAAGCAGGGTGCCATCAGGCAAAGACCCTGTGGAGCCGAAAACACCGACTTGGAGGGTCGCGGGACCGTCGGTCACCCGGGCCAGTTCTCCGGGTTCTCCCTTGAACCCCACCACCGTGGCCGTGTCGTCTCCAGTGTCAAGGCCAAACCTCTTATTGGTTTCCCGCCAACCCTCGGGGCAGGTGATTGCCGGAGGGCCGGGGCGCACCTGGGGAGTGCTACGGGTGCAACCCTCCACCAGGGTACAGCCTGCGATGGCGGCAGCGACCACGGTCGCGGGCTTCACCGGCAGGCGGAGCCCTGCGCGTTGCGTCTGAGTCTCATTCTTCTTCGTCTGAGGCGTGCGAGGCATGGCGTTGGCGTTCAGCGCGGGAGATGGATCCCCCAAGGGCACCGCGCTTTCTCCGAGGGAAGATTCCAGCGGCTTCGAGGCGGGCGCCACTTCATGACCGGTCACGATTCCCCCCGCCAAGCCAGGAGTGGGGGACGCTGACGGTCGCGTCATCTCCAGTTGTCCCCTGCCGGTGGGTCTCGAAGAGCCAAGTCCCCACAGTGCGGGGCCCATAGACAGGCCCACGACGAACAGGGTGGCCAGGGCCGCCGCAAGTCCAAGCCACCATGATGCACGGGAGAGCCGGGCAGTCAGGGGCGGGGCGAGTTGGCTGCGGGGTGGCATCACTTGGACGCTCGTCGCGGGCGGCGGGTGGTCTCCGTGTGACTCGCACTCCTCAGCGGACACAGCCCCATGTGGAGTGCCCTCTGCCGGGATGGGGTCCTGGGCCACCTCCGGGACGGAGATTCGTGGCGGTTCTGCCGGGCAGGGAGGCGGGAGAAGGTCCGGTGCTTTGTTCGGACGCAAGACTCTACGCCGGAGGCGATGCCTTCCCCACTTCATGAAGAGTCGCTTCGCTTCGTCGGGTTCCCTCCGCTCGGGGTCCTCGAGGGTCGTGGTGACCTGGGGGTCGTTGGGGTCAATGAGGGGCACGTCCCAGGTGGCATCGTGCTCGGCTTGGGTGAGAGCCTCTTGGAGGGCCGAACACAGCTCCAGGACATTCGCGTGGCGCTCCTGGGGCCACTCGGCCAGCATCTTCATGCACAGCCGTGAGGCCGCGAGGGGAACCTTCGGATTGAGGAGATGCGGAGCGAGGGGTCGCCGTGTCAGGATGCGCTCGCGCAATCCCGCCATCGCCCCTTCGTCTGTCCTGTCCCCGAAGGGATACACATCCGTCAGGAGCCAGTAGAGCGTGACCCCCAGGCCCCAGAGTTCATCCGTGAGAGTGTATTCATACCGGGCCGTGTCGTCCGTCTTCTCCCGCCAGAAGCGCAACGGCTCGGGGGCACGGAACTCCTCTGTCGCGGGTGGCAGCCGCGTCTCCGTGAGACACACCGCACCGTTCAGAGTCGCGATACCAAAATCGATCAGCACCGGGCGTTCGCTTGTTTCGCGAATCAGGATGTTGGTGGGCTTCAAATCGCGATGAAACACGCCGGCCTCATGCACTTCCCCCAGCGTTCGTGCGACGTCCAGAAGGATGCGCATGCACTGGCGCGAGGAAGGATTGTGCTTGAGTGCGAACGCTTCCAGCGTGTCTCCCGGCACGTACTCCATGACGATGTAGGGATGGCCTCTCGCTGGATTCGGCCAGAAGTCCGAGCCGACGTAGCGCACGACCCCCGGATTCTCCAGGTGGACGAGAATGCGGATTTCTCGCCTGGTTCTCCCGTCCATGGGGCCGAGGAGCCACTTCAACGCGAAGAAGCAGCCCCCACGCTCGACCTTGTACACGACGCCCAGGCCCCCCGCGCCCAACTGCGCGACGACCTTGTAGTCCCCCACCGTCTCGCCGATGCCGGGATGCCTCACTGCGATGTCCAACGGGCTACCTCCTCGGTGGAGGAGCGTAACACAACCATTCGGATGTGCCTTGACCACCTATGAGTCACGCTCCGAGGCGCGACCGTTCCAGACTCCACCTCGGGCCATCATCCCCAAGCCCGAGTGTCGGGCATCCGGTCATGCGGAGGAAGCCGCGCATCTTGCGGCTGAATCGTGAGCTTGGGCCTGACAGTAGCGAGAGCGGAGCAGCACCGTTCCGCCAGAACGAGCCAGGGCCAGACTTCGTGGGACAAAGCAAAGGCCCGCCCATCCGTCCAGGGCGATTCCGCCGCTCGTCTGCAACTCCGCAATGAGGGGCCGGAGGCCCCGGTGGTGGCGGGCCGGAGGCCCCGGTGGTGGCGGGCCGGAGGCCCCGGTGGTGGCGGGCCGGAGGCCCC
>Ga0081606_1000048_pt1 | contig 112378 bp, 96 predicted proteins | sample EareggfetidaYelm_FD_71127 | JGI IMG/M metagenome (GOLD analysis project Ga0081606, IMG submission 71127) | Earthworm egg capsule microbial community from the University of Washington, USA - E. fetida Yelm (SPADES assembly) (version 2) | ecosystem: Host-associated > Annelida > Reproductive...
TCGAGTCAACTTCGTTTCGTCGACTGTTTATTTCGTCTTTCCTGCTGCGTCCGGAGGTCCCCACCGCCAGTGCGGTTTCGCCTTCCCGTCCGTCGGGGCGCGGCTTCTAGCCTCTCGCCCTCCTGAGTGTCAACCGCCTTCGTCGACTCTCGCTTTCCCTCGTCCCGCGTCTGTCGCCTGCGCGACACCCGCTTTGTCCGGGGGACGCGGCTTCTACCACCGCCGCGTTCGGAGTCAACCCCACTGCGTCGACTCCTTATTTCTTCTGTCCCCGAACGGCGTCCCACCGCCAACGCGGTTTCGCCTGCCCGTTCGAGGGGACGCGGCTTCTACCACCCCGGCACCCGGAGTCAACTCCGGTCGAAAAAGAAATCGCCGGTACTGGCGACGTGCCGCTGGTGCTCCCTTCATCCAACGAAACCGAGTCACGCTCCACCATCCATCCGCCCTTCCCCTGGGAGCTCAGCTCGCTTGCTCTCACCTGGCTGCCAGCTGGACTTGGCGCTCAGGGCTGGTCACCCACCTCGGTCAGCGACCCCGCACCTCGCGGAGCCTATGCGATGCCGAGTCCCTTGGCAGCCAGGCGAAGAGGGTCATCAACCCGTACGGCGGCCCTCTCCCCATCTCCTCCACCTGCCCAACATCCCTCCCCGTGCAGCGTTCGCAGGCTAAGTTCCTCCTATGCGAATGCTCCTCAATCTTCTTTGGATCGTATTCGGTGGATTCATCATCGCACTCGAGTACCTGCTCGGCGGACTCTTGCTCTGCCTCACCGTCATCGGCATCCCGTTTGGCGTCCAATGCTTCAAACTCGCAGGGCTCGGGCTGATGCCGTTCGGCAAGGACATCGTTGACGCGCCGGGAAGCAGTCCCGTCGGCTGCGTCCTCAACGTCTTCTGGATCATCGTCGCCGGTATTTGGATCTTCCTCAGCCATATCGGGCTCGCCCTGGGCTTGGCGGTAACCATCATCGGCATCCCCTTCGCCATCCAGCACGTCAAGCTCGCCCTACTGGCCCTCGCCCCCTTCGGCAAAATCGTGCGCTCTTCGTGAGTGCGTCAGAAGGCCACACCAAAGGCCAGACGCGGAGTGGGGATAATCTCCACCCGGAGTGCCCCCTCCTGAGGTGACTCCAGATCGGGAATCGCGCGGTACTGAGCGGAAAAGCCCGCCGAGAGCGTGAATCGATCGAACAACACCAGGGTCCAGCCAACGCTCCCGCCCAGCCCCAACCCGATTCCTCTCCGCCGCACATGGTCCTGAAAACGGAGTTGGTAGTTCACGCTCAGTTCCGGCCCAAAGAAGATGCCACTCGGCGCGGTTCCCAACACGAAAAGCCGGGTTCCCAGCGTTCCCGCGAGCCCCAGAGCCCAGGCTTCCGGTGTGCGGCCGTATGAAAATTCCGGCGCTGCGTACAGGGAGAGGCGTCCTCCAATAGCCCGTTCGTACTCGATCCCCAATTGGGCGTGCCTGAGGGCCAGGGGATTGACGGTGAAGGTATTGCGCGCCCCCAGATCCTCCTCCTCTTCTTCAGGAGGTGGCGTGGATTCGCCCAGGTTCGAGAACCAGTTTCGCACCCGCGTCAGCACGTCATCATCCGCCAGCGCCACTCGCGGCACGAGGACCCACAACAAGGAGAAGAGGCTCAACACGGTGCGGGACATGGGGCGCTCATGGGCCAGGGAAGTGGGCGCCCGCTATCATCGAGTACCCAGGAGACCATCTCAAGAGGCGCATCGCCATCAAGGCGTACCGTTCCCGAAAGCAGGTCCCCTTCCCCCACCACTCCGACCGTTACCAACGCCCTCCGCAACTTCTTGATGGATCGTGCCAGCCTGGGGGAATGCGACCTGGCAACCCAGGGCCAGGTCGCTCAAGACCCGGTGGACGCCCTCTGAGCGGAGGCAAGTTCAGGGCGACCGCGAGGGCCCGGCCATGCTCACCGGCGCCGAGCCGAGGCTGCTCGCATCGGTTGGCAGTGGTACCCTGAATCGACCGGAACCTCCACGGGCTCCTCGACGGCGATGAAATGAAGTTCCGTGGCACGATGAACGACGAGCCCGTCACCCCATGAGCCCTCTGTGGGCTCCACCGCCTCCCGAGGCCTGAATCAGGCGCTCCCGGAGACGTCCCTCGCGCGCCCCCATGGCCATGCAGCCCCCTCCTGCCTCATCCTCCCTGGCTCGCTCGACGCTCATCCACATGGGCGTGCGCATCGCGCTCATCATCGCGCTGACCACCTTCTTCAGCTACCTGCAGATCTTCAACTCCGCCCGCGATTCGACGCTCATCCAGTTGGAACGTGGCGTGCTGGAGCGCTCACAACGGGAACAGGCCATCTTCATGCTCGCGGAGGACAACCACGTCTTCCTCAAGAAGATGTTGGAGGAGCAAGTGCGCGCCTGGCGCCAGAAAGATCCCCGCGCCTCCTTCGAGCGGCTGTTCGTCTCCATGCCGGACGGCACCACTCGCAGCCGACTCGAGGGCTTCGACGGCACCCGGATGCCTTGCCTCTTCGTCCCCCAAGGGCTGGCCGTCGATCCGGAACTCCAACGCTGGCTGCTCGCCTCCCATGACGTGCTGTCGCAGTACGCCCCCGCCTTCCATGTGCGCTTCACCGATACGTACATCACCCTGCCTGGAGGGGCGGTGGTGCTGTACTGGCCCGCACGTCCGCACTGGTGCCATGAAGCCACGCCCACCTTCAACGTCACCGACTACGAGTTCTACACGCTCAGCACTCCCGCGCGGGATCCACAGCGAAGGACCGTCTGGTCCGGCATCATCGGAGATCCCGTCGCGCACACGTGGACGGTCTCGGCCTCCACACCGGTGGACATGGACGGCCGCCACTCCGCGACCCTCACTCACGACATCCTCATCCAGGAGTTGATGGCGCGCACCATCAGTGACCATCTGCCCGACACCTACAACATGATCTTCCGCGACGATGGTCAGCTCATCGCCCATCCCGAGTTGAACATGGAGGGGGCCGAGGACAGCTACAACATACTCAGCGGCATCCATCAGTCCGATGCACCCTTCAAACATGCCGACTCCACCGCGCTGCGCCTCCACCTGCGCTCCATCTTCGAGCAACTCCGGCGCGCACCCGGTGCGAGCACGACGAGGATTCCCGAGTCCGGGGAGTACGCCGCCACGGCCAAGATCACCGGCCCCGGTTGGAACTTCGTGACCCTCCTGCCCGAGAAGGTCGTGTCCGAGACCGCCCTCGGCGCGGCCAAGTACGTGTTGGCGTTCGGCGTCATGTCGCTGCTGATGGAGCTGGGCATCATGTCCTGGGTGCTCAGGCAGAAGATTTCCCGTCCCCTATTGTCCTTCAGTGCCGCCGCCGACTCCCTCACCTCGGGAGACTTCAAGGTCGGGTTGGACCTCACCCGCCGCGACGAGCTGGGACGGCTGGCCCACGCGTTCCAACGCATGGCCATCGAACTGCAACGGCGCGAAGACGCCCTGCGGCAGGCCAACGAGGGACTCGAACAACGGGTGGAACACCGCACCCGGGAACTGCAGGACGTCCACCGACAGCTCGTCGAAACCGCGCGGCAGGTGGGTCGCGCCGAGGTCGCCACCAATGTCCTGCACAACGTGGGCAATGTGCTCAACAGCGTCCATACCTCGGCGGTGATCGCCCGGGAACGGCTGTCCGGATTGAAGCTCGAGAGCGTGGAGAAAGTGGTCGTCCTGCTCGAGGAACATCAGTCCAACCTCGCGACCTTCCTCACGAACGACGAGCGGGGACGCAACGCCCTGCCCTTCCTCTCCCGACTGGGCAAGCACATGCAGGAGGAACGCGAGGAGATCAACGCCCTGCTCAATGACGTCAGCCGGTACACCGAGCACATCGGCGCCATCGTCAAGCTGCAGCAGCACTACGCCCGCACGCCCCAGCACCTGTACGAGCCCGTCAATCTGGCGGAACTCGTCGAGGACGCCTTGCGCATCAACCAGGCCGCGCTCGGCCGCCACTCCGTCCGCGTGGAAAGCGATCTGGAGGACCTGCCTCCCATCATGACCGAGAAGCACAAGGTGTTGATGATCCTGGTCAACCTCATCAGCAACGCCAAGTACGCCCTGGAATCCATTCCCGAGGAGCAGCGCTGCATCACCGTGATCCTTCGCCACCCCCACGAGGATCGCATCCTCCTGGCGGTTCGGGACAATGGCATCGGCATCGCGCCGGAGATGCTCACGCGCATCTTCCAACATGGATTCACCACTCGCGATGAGGGGCACGGCTTTGGCCTGCACTCCAGCGCCCTCGCGGCCCAGGAGATGGGCGGCTCACTCACCGCGAACAGCGAGGGAGTCGGCCGCGGCGCCACGTTCACGCTCGATCTGCCCATCCATCCAGAAGCCCTCAACGCCCAGGCCAAGGCGTAACAGCGCGGTGGGCGATCCCCCTCCCGGGCTGATAAGACCACGGCCCATGACGGACAAGACCATCATCGAGGGGCTTCAAGGACTCAGGGCCGCCGCCGGACGCACACTCGGCAGTTCTGGATGGAAGACGCTCACGGACCAGGAGATCATCCGCTTCGCCGAGGCCACCGGCGATTTCCAGTGGATCCACGTGGACCGCGAACGCTGCGAGCGGGAATCGCCCTTCGGCGTGCCCGTCGCCCACGGCTATTTCAGCGTCTCGCGCATCGCGGGTCTGTTCTTCGAGGCCGTGGAGATCCGGGGCTTTCCTCTCGTCCTCAATTACGGCCTGAACAAGGTCCGCTTCCCCGCCCCCCTCGAGTCCGGGGCCCGCTACCGGCTGACCCTCGAGCTCAAGGAACTCAAGGACCTGCCCAAGGGCGTCGAGGCCCTCCTGCTCGCGAACATCGAGATCGAGGGCTCGTCCAAGCCCGCCTGCTCCGCGGAGGTGCTCTACCGCTTCATTCTCGGATGAGACCCGATGGGGGGCTGGCGCATCACCCTAGTCCGGGTCCCGTCCATGCACGGGCAGGCTCAAGGTGAAGGTGGTGCCCGCTCCCAGTTCGCTGCGCACCTGAATCCCTCCCCCCATCTTCTGGATGATGGACAGGCTGATGGACAGCCCCAGTCCGGTTCCGGCCCCCGCCGGTTTGGTGGTGAAGAACGGCTCGAAGATGTGCGGCAGGACGTCGGGAGGAATGCCCGTACCGGAGTCCGCGATCTCGATGCGCGCCCAGTCCCCATCCCGCGTGGTGACGACCCGGAGCACCTGGTCCTCCGGCTTCCCGGAACGCATGGCGTGCACGGCGTTGATCACCAGATTGAGGAAGACCTGACTGAGCCGTCCCTCGCTGGCCGGAATGAGCGGCAACGCGCTGTCGTAGCGCTTGTCCACCCGAGCCACGTGCTTGAGTTCTCCGTGCGCCATGCGCAACACGACGTCCAGGCACGCGTGCAGATCCACGGGCGCCAGTTCCTCGCCCGCCGTGTGCGAGAAGAAACGCATGTCGCGCACGATGTCCCGGATGCGCCGGCCTCCGGACAGGGACTCGGCCAGGACGTCCTTCACCTCGGCGAGCGTTTCGCTCACCCGTGGCGGCAGGCCCGGCAGCGACGCCACCGCCTGCTCCAACTCGTCGCGGCACTCCTGGAGATAGGTGAGGTTGGAGAGCACGTACGCCATGGGATTGTTGATCTCATGGGCGATGCCCGCCGCCAGAGCCCCCATGGAGGCAAGCCGCTCGTTCTGGATGGACTGTTGCTCGAGCCGCCACTTCTCGGTGACATCATGGCCGACCACGAGCAACCGCCGGGTGTTCCCCGTCACCTGGAGCGAGGCGGCCAGGTCCAGCATCAACCGGCCGCCCGTGGCCGATTCCAGCACCTGACTCTCGAGCCGCACCGTCCCCACCACGCGCAAGTCCCTCAGGGCCCGGCGCAATGGCTCCCGACTCTTCTCCGGAGCGAACGTTTCAAAGGAAAGGCCCCGCAGGTCGTCCTCGGAGGCGTCCAGCAGACGCAGCGCCACCGGGTTGAGGTCCAGCACGCTCCCCTCCTCGTTCAGCAGGAAGACGGCTTCTCCCGAGTTCTGCATGAGGTGGTGGTTGCGCAGGTGGGCTTCGCGGATTTGCGCCTCCAGGTTCGCCACGTGGCGCTCGACGAGCAGCTTCGCGTCCTGCAACGCGGCCTGCTGCCGACGGCGCTCGCTGATGTCCGCGTAGATGCCCACCACGCCCATCACCGAGCCATCCGTGTGCTTGAGCGGTACCTTGCTCGTCAGCACCCAGGCCTCCTCCCCCGAGGAGCGGTACAGGGGTTCCTCGAAGGACAACTTGGGCTGACCCGACTCCATGACCTCGAAGTCGTCCCGGCGGTAGGCCTCGGCCTGCGCGCGCGGCGTGGGCAGTTCCAGGTCCGTCTTCCCCAGGAGCTGCTCGGACGTGCTCAGGCCCATGTCCTGCGCGAATCGAGGGTTGGCACCCAGATAGGCGCCACGGCGATCCTTCCAGAAGATCGAGTAGGGGATATGCGTGAGGATGCTGCCAAGCAGGGCCTGCTGGTCTCGGAGCTGTCCCTCGATCCGCTGGCGCTCGTCCATCTCCGCCCGCAGACGCATGTTGAGCGCACGCATGTGCTCGTGCGCCCGTGCCAACTCCTCGTTACGCGCCTGCAGCGAGTTCATCTGCGCGCGCATGCGCATCAACAACTCGACCTGCCTCTTGAGCCCCAGCAGGCTGACGCGCTGGGCTTCGCTCAAGGTGCGCGAGCGCTGATCGATGACGCAGAGGGTCCCCAGGAAGAAACCGTCCTCCGTCTGGAGGGGCGCCCCCGCGTAGAAGCGGATGAAGGGAGGGCTCAGGACGAGCGGGTTGGTGGCGAAGCGCGCATCGGCCCGTGCGTCCTCGACGAGGAAGATTTCGTCGCGCTCGATGGCGTGGGAACAGAAGGAGATGCAACGATCCGTCTCCTCCACACCGGGCAGCCCCACGTTCGCCTTGAACCACTGCCGATCCCGGTCCACCAGGCTGATGAGCGCGATGGGCGTGCCACAGGACTCGGCGGCGAGCCGCACGATGTCGTCGTACTCCGGTTCGGGAAGCGTATCGAGAAGGCCGGTGCGCGCGAGGGCCAGGAGTCGTTGGCTCTCGTCGATCGGCGGAACAGGAGGGGTCATAACCTTGGCGAGGGGAGTACGCCGTCGAGACATAGGAACGCAGCCCTTCACCAAGACAATCCGCTGGACCTAAAAAAAGGCCCCCGGGTAACCGGTGTACGGTTCAGCACCCGGACATACAATCCGACTGGCGGGCAAAGGATGCTCCGCGCATGTTAAGTGCCCACTATCCTTCAGTCCACGTGACGCCCCGTGCGCCGGTCAACGGCTGGCCGCGAGCTCGCCACAGTCTGAAAGGCAGGCATTGAAGGGGTTTCCCCATCGGCTCAAGGTGCTCCAACCACCGCCCGTGAGCGTCACCATCACCGGCATGGACACCCTGGCGCGGGTGGACCAGGCCCTGTCGGAGAAACAGGTCTAGGCATTACTCGCGAAGACCGAAAAAGTGGCGAAGGACGGGGCGATCGAGAAATACAAGACGAGCATCCACTTCGACGGCACGACCAAACACCCCGAATGGCTGGGGTAGTGCCCACGACACGCACAAGGAGATGACATGGCCGAGGGACGTAAGGGACGAGAGATCCGCCTGAAGTCTCGCCCGCAGGGTGAGCCCACGCAGTCCAACTTCGAGTTGGTGGAGGTGACCATCCCCGAACCCGCCGAGGGACAGGTGCTCGTGCGCAACCACTTCATGTCCGTGGACCCCTATATGCGGGGCCGGATGAACGACACCAAGTCCTATGTCCCGCCCTTCCAGCTCGGCCAGGCGCTGGATGGAGGCGCGGTGGGCCAGGTGGTCCGCTCGCGCTCGCCCGAGTTCAAGGAGGGTGACTTCGTCGTGGGCAGCGGCGGCTGGCGCGAGTACAGCGTGGGCAGCGCCAAGGGCTACTCCCAGGTGGATCCCCGCCAGGCGCCACTCCAGGCGTACCTCGGTGTGCTCGGCATGCCGGGCCAGACGGCGTACGTGGGCCTGCTCGACATCGGCAAGCCCGTCGCGGGCGAGACGGTGTTCGTCTCCGGCGCGGCCGGCGCGGTGGGAGGGCTCGTCGGGCAGATCGCCAAGCTCAAGGGCTGCCGCACCGTGGGCAGCGCCGGCTCGGCCCAGAAGGTGGCGCACCTGCGCGAGAAGCTCGGGTTCGACGCGGCCTTCAACTACAAGGACGGCCCCGCGGCGCAGGCCCTGGAGACGCTGTGCCCCGAGGGCATCGACGTCTACTTCGACAACGTGGGCGGCGAGCAGCTCGAGGCCGCCATCGGGAAGATGAAGAACTACGGGCGCATCGCCCTGTGTGGCGCCATCTCCCAGTACAACGCCACCGCGCCCACGCCGGGGCCCCGCAACCTCATGCTCGCCGTGGGCAAGCGGCTCACGCTGCGCGGCTTCATCGTCTCCGACCACAAGGATCGGTACGCGGACTTCCTGCGCGACATGTCCGGCTGGCTGCGCGAGGGCAAGGTGACGCTGGAGGAAACCCTGGTGGAGGGCCTGGAGAAGGCCCCCGAGGCCTTCATCGGCCTGCTGCGCGGAGACAACACCGGCAAGATGGTGGTGCGGCTCGTGACCGATTCCGCCTGAGCGAGCAGTGTCGGGCGTCCTCCATCGCGATGCGCCTCCGGGCGAAGCCCCGCCGTCCGTGGCGGGCTTCCCCCCGCGTGCCCAAGCTGGATTCACGGCGAAAGCCGTGAACCCATCGTTTTTGGGAGAGCCTCCGTGATGACGACCGACAAGAAGCTCAAACGACTGTCCCTGAACAAGCAGACCCTCTGTCCGCTGGATGGCCTGGAGGCACTGCGGGACGACGGCGCCCAGGCCTACACGCGCGTGGTGTGTCACAGCTACCTCGGTTGCTAAACCCCCCGCGCCCAAAAGGCGCTACAGTCCGGCGGTCCGCCGCCGCGATGATCCAGCTTCACGCCGTCCACCACCATTTCGGAGAGCGCCCCGTCCTCCAGGGGCTCGACCTGCACCTGACCGAGCGCCGCGTGGGCGTGGTGGGCGGCAACGGTTCCGGAAAGAGCACCTTCGCGCGGCTCCTCAATGGGCTGCTCGTGCCCGAACGAGGACGCGTGCTCGTCGACGGGCTCGATACCCGCACCGACGCACGCGCCGTCCGCCGTCAGGTGGGCTTCGTCTTCCAGAACCCGGACAACCAGATCGTCCTGCCCACCGTCGAGGAAGATCTCGCTTTCGGCCTCAAGAACCTGCGACTGCCTCCCGCGGACGTCTCCGCGCGCGTCACCGCCGCCCTGCGCCGTCATGACATGGAGGCGCTGCGCCACCATCCGGCCCACCTGCTGAGCGGCGGCCAGAAACAACTGCTCGCCCTGTCCAGCGTGCTCGTCATGGAGCCGCGCTACATCGTCTTCGACGAGCCCACCACGCTGCTGGATCTGCGCAACAAGCGCCGGCTCGCCCAGGCCATCCACGCCCTGCCCCAGACGGCCATCGTCGTCACCCACGACCTGGAACTGCTGCACGACTTCGACCGCGTGCTCGTCTTCGACGAGGGCCGGATCATCCTCGACGATGCGCCCACGGTGGCGCTCGAGGCCTACGTGCGGAGCATGGCGTGAGCCTCGGCCTCTACCTGCACCGCGAGTCCCCCGTCCACACCGCCCCGGCGGGCGCCAAGATGGCCGGGTTGCTCGTGGCGGGCCTCGGGCTCCTGCTCTTCCCGTCCCCTCCGGTGCTCGGCACCGCGCTGGCCGCCACGCTCGGCCTCTTCGCGCTCGCACGCATCCCTCCCCGCGAGCTGCTTCCCTTGACGCGTCTGCTCGCCTGGGTACTCGTGCCCTTGTTCCTCCTGCACGGGTGGCTGGCCGGGTGGGACACCGCGGTGCAGACCGTGCTGCGGCTCGCCACCCTGTTGCTGCTCGCCACGCTCGTCTCCCTCACCACGCGCGCCTCGGACCAACTCGAGACGCTGCAGCACGCCCTGCGGCCCCTGGCCCGCTTCGGCGTGAGCCCCGCCCGCCTGAGCCTGATGCTGTCGCTCACCCTGCGCTTCATCCCCTTGCTGGCCACGTGGGTGCGCGAAGTGCGCGAGGCCCAGAGCGTGCGCGGACTGGAGCGCGATCCCCTGGCCCTGCTCGTGCCCTTGCTCGTCAAGACGCTGCGCACCGCGGACGCGCTCGCCGAGGCCATCGACGCGCGCTGCTTCGACTCCGAGGACCCTCCGTGAAGACCCGCGATCTCGTCCATGTCGCCCTGTTCGCCGCCCTCGTGGCCGCGCTCGGGCTGCTGCCGCCCTTCCCGCTGCCCTGGCTGCCCGTGCCCATCACCGCGCAGACGCTGGGGGTGATGCTCGCGGGCTCCACGCTCGGGGCGCGCAAGGCGGGCCTGGCCCTGGGACTCTTCCACCTGCTCGTGGCCGCGGGCTTGCCCCTGCTCGCAGGAGGCAATGGCGGTCTCGCCGTCTACCCCGGACCCACCGGGGGTTTCTTCGTGGGCTGGCTGCCCGCGGCCTTTCTCATTGGATGGCTCACCGAGCGTGCCTGGGCGTCCCTGTCGGTGCCCCTCGCCTTCGCCATCAACGTGCTGGGCGGCATCGTCGTCCTCTACGCCGTGGGCATCCCCTGGCTCGCCGTGGTCGCGAAACTGCCGCTCGCCAAGGCCGCGCTCGGCGCACTCGTGTTCGTTCCCGGGGACCTCGTGAAGGCGGCCATCGCCGCCTCCACCGCCGTCACCCTGAAGCGCGCCTGGCCGCTCATTCCGGCGCCCCGCCCCGCCGAACCTCCGCCCACCGCCCAGCGGTGAACGAGCCCCAGGGCCCGGGAGCCCGTCGCTCCCAAGCCCCGTGGATCCACCGCTACGGCGCCTGATGCCCCCGCAGACGCGGTGGCAGGTGCGGCGCGAACTCCGGGTACTGGGGCTGGGGCACGGTGGGCAGCCGCTTCATGGTGGTCACTCCCGCCCACCGGCGCACCGTGTCCTGGGCCTGCGTCAGCAGCGGCTCGGGAAGCTGGCTGATGGAAGCGCCGTGATTGCCACCCGGCACCTCGTACAAGTACGAGTCCTGGGCGTTGCCGAGCGAGTACGCCGCCGCGCTCCACGGATCCAGCTCTCCGTAGATGAACAACAATCGCTCGCCCTGGGTGGACACCCAATCCTGGACGTCCTGCATCGCCTGGGCCTGGAAGACGAGCGGCAGACCCGGCGGTGAGTAGACCGGCGCGATGTCCGTGTTGGGGTTGTAGATGAGGCCGCCCAGGAAGTCCTCGTACGGCCGGGGCCAGCCCAGCTCCACCGCCGCCTGGTAGTAGTACGCCGCGAACCGACCGATGCTCCCGGAGCCCGTGTCGGCGAACGTGGCCAGGCCCACCTGTTCGTCCATCTTGTCGAGCAGTTGTTCGCTACTCGCTTCCACGCCCGGGAACAGCGAGCACCGTGAAGGACGATCGTACTGCCAGAAGGCGAAGTAGGTCTCGATGACGGCGTGCTCCAGCGCCTTGTCCAAACCGAGCTGATTGTAGGTGTAGCCCGTCCGCATGGAGTAGTCGCGCAACAGGTCCAGCATCTCCGGACGCCGCTCCAGCACCGTGCGCTGGAAGGTGTGGATGCGCTCGCGGCAGGCCTCCTGCGCGGCGCCCCCCACGGCGTCCTGGAAGGCCGGGAAGCGCGCGTCATCCTCTCGTGCGATGGGCGCGACATACGCCACCGTGCCGTCGATGTCCTGGGGGTAGAAGCGCCGGAAGAACACCACCGTTTCTCCGCCCTTGCTGGCCCCCGTGGACAGCCACCGGCCACCGTAGATGGGTTTGAAGGCCTGGACGACGCGGTGGAAGTCCGCCGCCGACTGCTGGATGGTCAATTGGCTCCAGTCCGCGGGAGACGGAATGCTCGGAGGGAAGAAGCGGTGCTCGATCGAGAGCTGGTTCGCCCCCAGGAGGTGCATCAGCTCGGTCCGGCCCGTGGAGAGATAGTAGCCACTCGTGGAGAGCACCATCGGCGCCGTGTCCGACTTGTGCCACAACGCCAGGCGCTGCGTGAAACGCTGGCATTCCGGACGGTTGTGATCCGCCGGCTGCTCGTAGGACATGACGAAGTAGCGGTAGCCGGCGACCCCGCTGGACCTTTCCTCCACGGTGAGCCCCGGAATGGCGCTCAATCGGACCAGGATGTCCTCCGTCGCGTCCGCGACGACTCGCGCGTCTCCTGGTGAGGCCAGGCGCTCGTACAGGGCCGTGCTCCCACCGCACACGGACCCGCCGCCATCCGTCCCGCCCGAGCCTCCATCCGTGCCCGCATCCACCGGCTCCGTTCCCGCGTCCGAGCCCGCGTCCGAGCCCGCGTCCGAGCCCGCGTCGCTCTCCGTCCCGCCCGCGTCGCCTGGCGGCGAACCCGAGTCCACCGGCTCCGGACTGGGCTCCTTCATGCCGGAGTCAGGGGTCTGGACGCCCGGGTCCGGCAATGGGGCGGGTTTGTCTCCGCCGCATGCCGTCTGAACGAGCAGCACGCCCAGGAACATCACGACGAAGGAACAGCGACTCCAACGGCCACGGGAACTCATGAACGCCTCGATCATTCACACGGGACTCAAACGAGCCCATCGAGGCGAACGTACCGCAACCCCGGAGAGGAACGAGGAGGACTCAGTGACGAGCCGAACCCGGCTCCGACAGTGCCCGGTGGAACTCCGCCGTGGTGGTGGGAGGCAGCACCGCGGCCGCGGCGACGAAGGCCTTGTTCTTGAACGAGCCCGCGACGACCTTGTCCGTGCCCGCCATCAAGGCCTCGAAGCCCTGGCGCGCGACGAGTTCCGGACTGTCCTTCTTGTCCGTGCCGACACGGGTGTCGTCCATGCCCGCGCGGTGGAAGAAGTTGGTCTCCGTGGGGCCCGGCAGGAGCGCCGTGACCGTCACCCCGGTGTCCTTGAGTTCATTGCGGATGGACTCGGCGAAGGACAGCAGGAACGCCTTGGAGGCGGCGTACACGGCCTCGAACGGGCCGGGCATCGTCGCGGCGATGGAGGAGGTGAACAGGATGCGGCCCTCGCCTCTCTCCACCATGTCCTTCACCACGCGCTTGGTGAGGTGGACAGAGGACGTGATGTTGAGACTGATGAGGTTGAGTTCCGCCTGGAGGTCCGTGTCTCGGGCGAAGTCACCACCCACGCCCACTCCGGCGTTGATGGCGATCGCGGCGACGGGACGGCCCGCGTACTGGATGCGCTCGTGGAGCTTCTCCACGCCTTCATACCTGGCGAGATCCACCTGCATGCTCTCCACCCGGCCACCCAGGCGTTCGAAGGCCTGGGCTGCTTCGATGATGCCCGGGTCCTCCGCGACCACCAGGAGGTCGAAACCATTCTGGGCGAACTGCTTCGCCAACTCGTAGCCAATGCCACTGGATGCCCCCGTGACGACCGCCAAGGGGCGCGTCTTCGTCGTGTCACTCCGAGCCATGGCCCAATCCTCCGTCGTTCGAGACCTCTGAGACGGATTCAAGGTTGGGTCGCGAGCGAAGCCGGACAAGCAGCGCGGAGCGGGGTTCTCCTGGCGTGGAGGCGATTGTCTGGCGGCCCGCCCTCATGCCCGCCATCCCCGCTCAGGAACTCCGGGTGGACCGGAGGTAGCCCAACACGAGGGCGTTCAACTCCTCCACGAACTCGGGAAGCCCCACCAGTTCGGACCTCTCGACGAACCTGGACCAGATGGCGCTCCGCAAGGTCCGGACGAGCAGAGATCACCCGGGGATGGTTGTTGGGACGGCGCGCCAGGCGGCTGATCGGCACGGACTGGAGGCCGTTGATGGATCGCCCGCTCGACGAGGTCCGCGCCATGTTCGGCCTGGACCTCGAACGGGTGGACGCGCTGCTGCGTGAATCCACTCCGTCCTCGCCGCCCGCCCGCATGGCGCTGGCGTAGAAGCCTCGAGTCATCCAGAGACGACCGCGCCAGGAGCGGGGGGAAGCCGCTGGGGAGCCGTGGCGGGCGGGTCCGCGACCTGACGTAGCAGTTCGATCAACTGTTGCCGGCCGTGGGGCAGGGGCGCTTCCGGGCCCGTGAGCGCCAGCAGCCGCTGCTGGAGCACCTCACCCGAGGGAGTGCGCCGCTCGCGCTCCTGACGCAGCAAATCCATGATGATGGCATCCAGCGAGGGGGAAATGCCCGGCGCGAGCTCGGAAGGCGGCCTGGGCGTCTGGTAGACGGTGGCGGCCATCAATTCGGCCTCGCTGTCGCCCTGAATGGTGCGCGCTCCGGTCAGGGCCTCGTGCAGGGTGAGGCCGAGCGCGAAGAGGTCCGCGCGCCCATCCAGGGGCTCGCCGCGGATCTGCTCCGGCGCCATGTAGCCCGCCTTGCCACGCACCGCCTGCGCCTGGGTGAGGGCGACCCGGCTGGCCGCGCGCGCGATGCCGAAGTCCGACAGCTTCACTTCACCCACTCGCGACAGCAGGATGTTGGGCGGGTTCAGGTCGCGGTGCACGAGGCCCAGCGGCTCGCCGTCCGTGTCCGCGCGGGCGTGCATGTACCCCAGCGCCCCAGCGAGTTCCGCGCCGATATAGGCCACCACCGCCGGGGACAACCGACGCCCGGGGACACGCCTGAGCAGCGCGCTCATCGTCAGGCCCTGCACGTACTCCATGGACAGGAAGACCGAGCCCTGGTGCCTGCCCAGGTCCAGCACCTGGACGATGTTGGGATGGATGAGCAACGAGCCCAGCTCCGCCTCGCGCCGGAACAGGGAGTGGAACTCCTCGTTGTCCGCGTACGCGGGCAGCACGCGCTTGATGGCCACCTTCTTCTCGAAGCCGCCCTCCGGGCTGTACGTGGCGCGAAACACCTCGGCCATGCCTCCCACGCCCAGCCGCTCGTGGAGGAAGTACTTGCCCATTACGTCCTTCTCGCGGATGGCGCTCAACGCGGCCTCGGCCTTGCTCACGATGAGCCGCGCCAGGAGGGCCGTCAGCGGCCCATAGGCGAAGAGGAACATGCAGCGCAGGAGCACCATCGGTAGTGACAGGGTGTTCAAGGCATCGGGAGGAAGTTTCGGCTGGATGAGCACCAGGTAGATGGCCAGGTACTCCAGTGCGGCGAGCGCGGCGGCGAAGTACGCCAGGCGCTGGCCCGCCCGGAGCGCGCACACGACGATGAGCGCCCCCCAGATGACCAACGGCGGCGTGGTGAGCGCGTACTCGGGGCCGTGGAAGACTCCATCCGTGACGAACACGAGCGCGGGGATGGATACGGTGATGGCACTGTCCACCCATTGGAGCGCCGGGTGGAAGCTGCCCTTGTGCAGGGACCACAGCGAGAGCGCGTAGTAGGCGGCCAGGACGAAGGTCAGCCCCGTGAGCGTCAACGACAGTCCCCAGCCAATCATCCCGGAGAACACCAGCGCCGCCACACACCCGAGCGACATGAGGCCGCACATGAAACGGGCGATGGACATCTCGCGGGGAACGACGTCTTGATCCAGGAACTCCTGTAACAGCCGGGCGGAGTGCGACGCGGGAGCGACATCGGGGGGCATGGCCCGGCAGTCTATCTCACAGCGCGCGGTTCACGCCGGGGCGGGACAGCCCCCGGCGAAACCCGTCAACTCAACGAAGGGAGGACGAAGCCTCCCCCGTCAGGTCACAGCGACTCGAGGAAGGCGATCAACGCGTCACGGTCCGCCTTTGGCAACGCCTCGAACCGAGCGCGGCTGGAGCTCGCCTCACCCCCGTGCCACACGATGGCCTCGGTCAGGGTGCGGGCGCGACCGTCGTGCAGGTAGCGCACGTTCTGCACGCCGCCCTGCACATACTTCAGCGAACCCAGGCCCCACAGCGGCGCCGTGCGCCACAGGCTCGGACCCGCCTGGCCTTCCGTCAGCGTGTCGGCCAGCTCCGGACCCATGTCGTGCAACAACATGTTGGTGTACGGGCGGATGGTCTGGTTGCGCAGCTCGGCGAACGGATGGGTGTTGCCCGTGGCCATCTGCGGTGTATGGCAGGAGGTGCAACGGGCCTGGGCGAAAACGGCACTGCCGCGTTCGATCAACTGCGGGTTCACATCATGCTCGGGCGAAACGCGGATGCCCTCGGGGTAACCGCTGCGCAGACTGCGCTGGGCCGGCACACCGATCAGCGACAGGTAATCCGACATGCGCTGGAGTTCCACTTCCGACAACGCCGTGGCGCCCGTGGCGGTGTGGCAGTCGGGCGCGCCCTGCTGGCAGCTATAGGACGGGAACACGGGCGAGGTGACGCCCATGTCCTTCACGAGCGCATCGCCCACCTGATGGCGCAGACTCGACTTGGTGGCCTTCCAGCCGAAGCGGCCGAGGTGCACCTCGCCGGTTTCGGGGTTGTTCACCCAGTGCGGCACACCGCGCACGCCGTCACCATCCGCGTCCTCGGGGTCGGCCAGCGCCAGGAGGGTGGGCTCGGCCACGGCTTCCAGCAAGCCCATCCCGATGATCTGCGGGGCCTGCCGCACGGAATAGAGCGACGGCACCGGCCCCTTGAAAGAGTAGACCGGCTTGAGCAGTTCGACCTGCTCGCCATCCGCCAGCGTGCGCACCGTCTTGTCATAGGACGCCACGCTGACCGTGTAGTTGGCGGCGGTCGTGGAGGCGGCTCGCTGCTGCACGTTCAGGCCATAGGTGGGATCGGGCAGCACCTTGCCGCCGGCACCCGCGGCTCCCGTGAGCACGGACAGGGTCTCCAGCCTGGCGCCCAGGGCCGGCACCGTGCTGCGACCGTTGCTCACGTGGCACTCGATGCAGCGCGCCTGGTTGTAGCGCGGACCCAGTTGACCCATGTGCTCGGTGAACACCGGATTGGTGGTCGGATGTTCAGAGTGCTTGCCGTCGGCGAACGAGGTGTGGAACAGGCGGCGGCCCTGCACGAACCGCTTGGTGTTGGCGATGCCGATGTTGTTGGCCATCTGCTGGAACACCCGATGCGGCTCCTCCGAGTAGTTGTATGACACACTGGCCTGGCCGCCCAGCAGGGTCGAGTCGGGCAGGGGCTCGGAGTCCAGATTGGGCACAATGCCATACCAGGGGCGCATGCCCTTGCCCACCACGTAGAGCTGCTCGAACGAGTAATAACGCTCACCGCCTCCGTCGAGGGCCGGGCTCAGCAAGCGCGGCGCGGGGGCCAGTTCGATCTTGTCGCCAATCTTCAGCGGGCTGTGGGGGGACGTGCGCCAATTGGATGTGAAGGACATCATGCAATTGCGCTCGCCGGCGTGACAGATGGGCTGGTTGCCCTCCAGCGGGTTGTTGAAGCCGTAATTCAGCGACCAGCCAAAGTCGCGGACATTGGGGTTGTTGATGTTGCGGAACAGGCTGAAGGTCGTGCCCCGGAACGTGCCATCGTTGACGTGCAGGTACACCGAGATGCGCTGGCGCCCGGCGGGCACTTCGTCGCGGATCTCGAGGCCGAAGGTCCGGTTCTGGAAATAGAAGGTGGGGAAGGTGAAGTACCGGCCTGGGCCCTGATCGGGGGCATCCCAGGCCTCGCCGCGCTCACGCGCATGGCGTTCGGTGGGCCGTGCGCCCATGAAGGTGACAAGGGTCCCGTCGGGCTCCGTGTACTGGATTTGCTCGGCGAGTTCCGTGTCGGCCGCGAACAGGGGGGTGTAGGCAGCCGTCACACCGGTTCCCGGCGGAATGGGCGTACGAGCCGGGTCCCCTCCTTCACCACTGCCGCCGCCACAAGCCGTCAACGAAACGGCGGCGGCGAATACGGCCGCCAGGGTCGAAGTGGATGGGCAGCCAGACGGTTCAGGGGACGTTGTTGTCGATGTCCTGGAGTTCAGGGGCGCCTCCTTGATTTGGTTTTGGGCAGCACCCCCGTTTGTATCCTAACATCACCAACGAAGCGATGGGTTTTGCATATCATGTCCCTGAAAACGCGCTTACCCGATAATTCTCAGCATTCGAGATTTCCGAGGCGACCGCGCCCCAATGGAAACAATTCCAGTCAAGCGGTCTTGAATAGCATTTTCCAGTTCATCGAATCACGCCGCGCCCGGCACCCGCGCCCTCGCGCCCATCTCTCGGAGGGTCAGGCGGATGCCCTCCTCATAAGGCGTCTTGCGCACCGTTCCGAGCAACCCGCGCAGCGCCGTGTCATCCAAGAGGACGGGATTCGTGAGCAGGTAGTGCATCTCCACGAGTTCGCGCATGAACGGATCTCGCAGTCCGAGCAGCCGCAGCATCAGCTTCGATGCCACCCGGAAACGAGGCGCACGGCCCGCCTCCGCGGAGATGCGCTCGACCAGGGCCCGCTGGGTCGTCGCGCCCGCCCCCGCCAGGTTCCAGAAGCGCCCGTAGGCCCTCGGCTCGTCCGCCAGCGAGAGCACCACGGGCCCCACGTCGGGAACGAAGACGAACTCGTGCGGCACGTCGATGGGACCCACCAGGTTCGCCGTGCCCCCCGCGAGCGCCGTCTGGAAGGCCGAGTACAGGAAGCTCTTGTCCGCCCGAGGCCCGTAGAAGTCGGGCAGGCGCAGCACCGTGCCACGGATGCGTCCGGCGGCGTCCGCGGCGAGCACCAGGTCCTCCTGCTGCTTGCGCATCCGCCCCTTGAAGGTGTGCGGCTCGCGCGGATGCTCCTCTCCCACGGTCGCCGTCTGGGGACGGCCATAGGGATACACCGTGCCGATGAGCACGATGCGCTCGACCCCCTCCGCGATGGCGGCATCGAGCGTGCGCTGCATCAGCACCGGGTGGAGGCCAAAGTCGTGGTAGGGCACCCCCACGAGGTAGACGAGCGTGTCGACACCCCGGGCCGCCGCGCGCACCGATGCCGCGTCCTCCGGGTTCCACGTCACCGCCTCCGCCAGGGGATCTCCCCCGAACGCGGCCTTCAACCCCCCGAGCGAACGGCCCACCACCCGGTACGGCCGCCCCTGAGCACGCAGGGCATCCGCGATGCTCTGCCCGATCGCACCCGCCGCTCCCCATAGCGCCATCTTCCCCATGACTTGCCTCCCTCGTTTTCGCCGTTCAGGTTATAAACACCGTTCAGTGAACACCGTTCAGATATTGTGCCTCGTTCAGCAAGTCAAGGAGGAAGCAGCGTCATGGGGACCGTGGAACGCCGGGAGCGGCAAAGGGCGGAGGTGCGTGCCGCCATCCTCCGGGTGGCGCGGGAGATGGTCGTGCGCGAGGGGTTCGAGGGGCTGACGATGCGCAAGCTCGCCGAGGCCATCGAGTACTCGCCCGCGGCCATCTACCTGCACTTCGAGAATCGGGATGCCATTGCCCGGGCGCTCTGCCTGCAGGGCTTCGAGGAGCTGCTCGCCCGGTTGGAGCCCCTGCGCCACGAGCCCGTCGCGTCCCGGCGACTGAGGGCGCTCGCGGGGGCCTATGTCGGCTTCGGCCTCGAGCACCCGGAGACGTACCGGCTGCTGTTCATGACCGACCCGAAGTACACCACCGACATCTTCCGGAGCTCCGAGGACGCGGGAGGCCGGGCCTTCCAGGTGCTCGTGCGGCTCGCGGAGGACTTGAAGACCCAGGGGGACGCGGCGGAGTCGATGAGCGTCGTTCCCTTGGCCGAGGTGCTGTGGGGCGCGATGCACGGGCTGGTCAGCCTCAAGCTCACCTGCCCCATCTTCCCCTCGTCCTCCGTCGAGGCGCTGGTGGAGACACTCACGAACCTGTGTTCCCGCCAGGGTGCGTCCACATGACGACAGGGCGGCGAGGCCTGTCACTATCTCCTCGCGTGGTGAGCACTTTCCCATCTCGCGAGGAATGAGAACGCAGGCGCGGTATCACCATTCCTGGCATGAGTCCGCCCAAGCTGGCAATCTGGCAATTCCAGATAGACCGTGAATCCGTCTCCACTGGAGGAGCGATTCGCGAATGATTGGGAGGCGTGATGTCGAAAAAGTTCGCGTGGCTTACCCCCTGGCTTCCGGTTCTCATTTGCGGCTGCATGGCCCAAGACATGGAGGAGCCCGGCACGCCGGTCATCGACTCCACTTCGGCCTCGGCCTGCACCCCCGTGAGCTTCCCCAAGGGAACCACCTGGACGTGGGATCTCGAGAACAGCTCCATTCCCACCAACCTCAATGCCCAGGTCTACGTCGTCGACCTCTACGGCACCACCACCGCGAAGATTCAGCAATACAAGAGCGCTGGCAAGAAGGTCGTCTGCTACTTCAGCGCGGGTACCTATGAGAACTGGCGAAGCGATGCCAGCCAGTTCCCCCAGGACACGTATTGCAGCCCCGGCGAGAACTGTGCTCAATCCGTCCACATCCTGGGGGACTGGTGCCAGGCTGGCGGAGGCTGCGAGTGGTGGCTGGACCACCGAAAGCCCGCGGTGCGGACCGTGATGGAAGCGCGGCTGCAACTGGCGCGTGACAAGGGCTGCGACGCGGTCGAGCCAGACAATGTCGATGCCTACTCGCACGATTCGGAGATTTCCTGCACCGACCAGGCCTGTTGGGGAATCACGGCGGCCGATCAACTCACCTACAACCGCTGGTTGGCCGATACCGCGCACGCCAAGTGTCTGGGTATCGCGCTCAAGAACGACATCGACCAGGTCTCTCAGCTCGCCTCGTCCTTCGACTTCGCCATCAACGAGGAGTGCCAGCGGTATCAGGAATGCGGGGTCTACAAGACATCCTTCGTGGCGCAGAACAAGGCGGTCTTCAACGCCGAGTACCGCAAGGACGCGGGGGGTGATGTCACCAACTGGACGTCCTGCACGGGAACCCAGGCGACGTGCGCCTGCGGCGAGAGCGGCTTCGCCCAGGGTGACATGAGAACCCTGGTCTACAAGACCTCGGCGGTCCGCTACGACAACATCGGCATCACCTGCTGGTAGCGGGCCTGGCTCAGGCCGCCGCGCTCGCGGGGGCCGAGTCCTCATCGAGGTTCGGGCCGAGCCAACGCGCCGCCTCGTCGAACGTCATGCCCTTGCGGCGCGCGTAGTCCTGCACCTGATCGCGGCCAATCTTCCCGAGTCCGAAGTACTTCGACTCGGGATGGTTGAAATAGAAGCCGCTGACGCTGCTGGCCGGCGTCATCGCGAAGCTCTCCGTCAGGGAGACTCCGGTCGCGCCCGTGGCGTTGAGCAGCGCGAAGAGCGTGCCCTTCTCCGTGTGCTCCGGACAGGCCGGGTAGCCCGGCGCCGGACGGATGCCCCGGTACTGCTCGCGGATGAGCTGCTCGTTGGTGAGGTCTTCCCCCTCACCAAAGCCACAGAACTCGCGGGCGCGCTTGTGCATCAATTCCGCCATCGCCTCGGCGAGCCGGTCTCCCAGCGCCTGCGCCATGATGGCGGAGTAGTCGTCGTGGTTCGCGCGGAAGCTCTCGGCGAACTCCTCCACGCCCAGCCCCGCCGTCACCACGAAGCCACCACAGTAGTCGAGCCGGCCGCTCTCCTTCGGCGCCACGAAGTCCGCCAGGCACAGGTGGGGCTGCCCCTGCTGCTTCTCCGCCTGCTGGCGCAGCATGCGCAGATGCCCCAGCACCTTCGTGCGGGACTCATCGGTGTACAGTTCGATGTCGTCTCCCACTCCATTGCAGGGCCAGAAGCCCAGCACCGCGCGCGCGGTGAAGCGCTTCTCGTCGACGATGCGCTTGAGCATCACCCGAGCGTCCTCGTACAGCTTGCGCGCCTCGGCGCCGACGGTGGCGTCCTCCAGGATGCGCGGGAAGGCACCGTACAGCTCCCAGGCATTGAAGAAGGGCCCCCAGTCGATGAAGGGCACCACCTCGCTCAGCGGCACATCGTCGAACACCTTCGTGCCGAGGAACGCGGGCCGGGGAATGTCGACCTGCGCCCAGTCGTACGTGGCCCGGCGCGCGCGCGCCTCCTCCAACGGCAGGAGCTTGCGCTGCACCTTGCGAGCGGCGAAGTCATCCCGCGCCCTGCGCTGCTTCTCCGTCACTTCCGCGAGGAAGCCCGTCTTCTGCTCGGGGGACATCAGCGCGCTCACCACGTTCACCACGCGCGAGGCGTCGAGCACGTGGACCACGCCGGGCTCGTACTCGGGTGCGATCTTCACCGAGGTGTGGGGCTGGCTGGTGGTGGCGCCTCCGATGAGGAGCGGCACGTCGAACCGCAGGCGCATCATCTCCTTGGCGACGTTCACCATCTCGTCCAGCGACGGGGTGATCAGACCCGACAGCCCGATGACGTCGACCCCCTGATCCTTCGCCGCGGTGAGGATCTTCTCACACGAGACCATCACCCCCAGGTCGATGACCTCGTAGTTGTTGCAGGCCAGCACCACGCCCACGATGTTCTTGCCGATGTCGTGCACGTCGCCCTTCACCGTGGCGAGCAGCACCTTGCCCTGCGTGCGCGCGGTTCCTCCGGCCTCCACGTGGCGCCGCTTCTCCTCCTCCATGTAGGGCGTCAACCAGGCCACCGCGCGCTTCATCACGCGCGCCGACTTCACCACCTGCGGCAGGAACATCTTCCCCGCGCCGAACAGGTCGCCCACCACGCGCATGCCGTCCATCAACGGCCCCTCGATGATGTCGAGCGGCCGCTTGTACAACAGCCGCGCCTCCTCGGTGTCCGCGTCGACGAAGGCGTCAATGCCCTTGACCAGCGCGTGCGACAGCCGCTCGGCCACCGGCGCATTGCGCCAGGCGAGGTCTTCCTTGACCTCGAGCTTCGAGCCTCCGCCGTCCCGCGCCTTCATCTCGTCGGCCAGGGCGATCAGGCGGTCGGTCGCGTCGGGGCCGCGGTTGAGCAGCACGTCCTCGACGCACGCGAGCAGGTCCTTGGGAATCTCCTCGTACACGCCCAGCATGCCGGCGTTGACGATGCCCATGTCCATGCCCGCGGCGACGCCGTGGTAGAGGAAGGCCGCGTGGATCGCCTCGCGCACCGGGTTATTGCCTCGGAACGAGAAGGACACGTTCGACACGCCGCCTGACACCTTCGCGTGCGGCAGCGTGGCCTTGATGATGCGCGTGGCCTCGAAGAAGTCGACGGCGTAGTTGTTGTGCTCCTCGATGCCCGTGGCGACGGTGAGGATGTTGGGGTCGAAGATGATGTCTTCCGGGGGGAAGTCCGCGCGGTCCACCAGCAGCCGGTACGCCCGCGTGCAGATGCGCACCTTCTCGTCGCGCGTGGCGGCCTGGCCCTGCTCGTCGAAGGCCATCACCACGGCCGCGGCGCCATAGCGCCGGATGAGGCGCGCCCGGCGAAGGAACTCGGCCTCTCCGTCCTTGAGCGAGATGGAGTTGACGATCCCCTTGCCCTGGATGCACTTGAGGCCGGCCTCCAGCACGCTCCACTTCGAGGAGTCGATCATCAACGGCACGCGCGAGATCTCGGGCTCGGCGGCGATGAGGTTCAGGAACTTCACCATCGTCGCTTCGCCGTCGATGAGGGCCTCGTCGACGTTGATGTCGAGGATGTTCGCGCCCGACTCCACCTGCTGCCGCGCGATGGAGAGGCAGGCATCCCAGTCACCGGCCTTGAGCGCCTTGGCGAACTTCGGAGAGCCGGTGATGTTGGTGCGCTCGCCAACGATCTGGAAGCGCGAAGCCTGGTTCGTCACGGCGGGGTCTTCTTTCTCCGGGTCACGGAACGAGGAGCGGTTCGAGGCCACTCAACCGCATGGTGTGGGTGGGCGGGAGCGAGGCACGCTTCGCGAAGGGATACACGGCGGCGGCGATGGCGGCGATGTGCTCCGGCGTCGAGCCACAACAGCCGCCCACCATGTTCACCCAGCCCTGCCGGGCGAAGTCGCTCACCGCCCGGGCCATGTCCGCGGGCGACTCGTCGTAGCCACCAAACGCATTGGGCAGACCCGCGTTGGGGTAGCAGGTGACGTGGCACTCGGCGACCCCCGAGAGTTCCTGCAGGTAGGGCCGCATGTCCTTGGCGCCCAGCGCGCAGTTGATGCCCACGCTGAAGGGCCTGGCGTGCCGGATGGAGTTGTAGAACGCGGTGATGGTCTGCCCCGACAGCGTGCGCCCCGACGCGTCGGTGATGGTGACGGACACCATGACGGGCACGCGGATCCCAAGCTCCTCGAAGCAACTGTCGATGGCGAAGAGCGCGGCCTTGGCGTTGAGCGTGTCGAAGATGGTCTCGACGAGCAGCACGTCGACCCCGGCCGACAGCATGGCGCGCACCTGCTCCGCGTAGGAGGCCACCACTTCGTCCCAGTTCACCGCGCGGTAGTCCGGGCGGTTGACGTCCGGCGACATCGACAGCGTGCGATTCAGCGGCCCGATGGCTCCGGCGACGAAGCAGCGGCGGCCCGGCGTGGCGGCCTCGGCGGCCAGCGCGGCCCGGCGGGCGCACCGCACCGCGGCCTCGTTCAGCTCGGTCACGATGGCGCCCAGGTCATAGTCCGCCTGGGCGATGGAGGTGCTGCTGAAGGTGTTGGTCTCCACCATGTCGGCGCCCGCGGCGAAGTAGCGCCCGTGGATCTCCTCGATGATGTCCGGCCGCGTGAGGCACAACAAATCGTTGTTGCCCTTGAGATCCTTGGGGTGCGCCCGGAAATGCTCGCCCCGGAAGTCGGCCTCCGTGAGCGGATACGTCTGGATCATCGACCCCATGGCGCCATCGAGCACGGCGATGCGCTGGGAGAACAACTGCTCGAGTTCCTGGGCGGTGTGCGCGGGTCGGATCATGAAGCACTCGTGCCAAGAGGTGGCTTGCGAAGGACGGCCGGGACCGGGAGGGATTGAGAGACGGCCCGGGTGCCCGTGAGGAGGAAGGCCTTGAAGGGGGAGGCCACGTCCCGTGGGGCGGACACGAGCGTGGGCGCCTCGAGCCCGGCCGCGCGCATCGCGTCGCGCAACGCGTCCGGCTCGAAGCCGAGGTGCCGGTGGCCCAGGCTCGAGCGGACCCACTGCTCGTCATGGGGCAGCAACTCGAGCACCACCATGCGGCCACCGGGCTTGAGCAGCCGCGCGCCCTCGGTCAGCACACGCTCGCACGACTCCACGTGGTGGAGGCTCTGCGAGAGCACCACCAGATCATAGGCACCCCCCTTGAGCGGCAGCGCCTCGAGGTTGGCCTCGAGGAAGGTGATGTTGTGCAAGCCCAGGCGATCGGCTTCGGCGCGGGCCTTGTGCAACGCCGCCGCGCTGCGGTCGATGGCCGTGACGTGGCGGGCCCAACGCGCGAGTTCCACCGTCAACACGCCGGTGCCACAGCCGAAGTCGACCAGGTCGAGCGGCGGCAGCAGGCTCGCCAGCGCCGCGGCCCACAGCCGCCACGACTGCCCGGGCTCGAGCAGCTTCTCGTTGAGCGTGTGCACGTCTTCCCGGCGCCGCAGCAGATCCGTCAACCGGGCCAGGTCACCGTGCTCGTCCGGCGCGTTCTTCGCGAGCCGGATGAGCGGCCAGAGGTGCGCCTTCTCGTCGACCACCAGCGAGTAGTAGGTGAAACCGCCCTGCCGCTCCTCGCGGATGAGTTCCAGCGCCTTGAGCCGGGTCAGGTGGTGCGACACCGACGACTGCGCCACCCCCACCAGCGACACGACCTCCGACACGTTGAGGCGAGCCTCACCCACCAGCCGAAGGATGCGCAGCCGTGTCGGGTCTCCCAGGGTCTTGAAGGCTTCCGTGAGTTCCTGCATGTCGATATATGAAGATATATCGATGCGCCCCCGGCGGGCAAGGAACATCAAGAAGAACAAGGGCTTTTCATGCCGGGGGCCCCTGCCGCCCCGGAGGCGACACGTGTCAGCAGTACGGTCCTCGGACCCCGGGGAGGACGGCGCTCAGCGGCTCACGCCCAGGTCGCGGCGCGATTCGCGGCCCGGGCCAGTTCCGCGACCTCGTCGGGAGAGAACCGCCGCGGCTTGCGGATGAGCGCGGAGAGCAATTCGTCGTCGGAGAGCACTCCGAAGGTGGGCGGTTGCTCCCTCACCGTCAGCTGGGGCTCCACGAACACCAGCAGGCCCTGGACCCACAAGGAGCGCCGCCCGCTCGCCGCGAGCAGTCGCTCGTGGACGTAGAAGACCTGCTCCTCCAGCTTCTCCAGGTAGTTCTGCGGGAAGTTGTTCACCCGGACCTGGGGACCCGCCACCCACACACTCCCGCTCACCCACTTGGTGTCGATGACGAAGACGCCGGGAGGCCCGATGACGAGGTGGTCCACGTTCGCCCGGGAGCCCCGCTTCAGGTCGTGAAGGGCGGTCCACCCCTGGCACCGGAGCGTATTCAGGAGCCCACCGACATACTCCTCCCCCGCGGCGCCCTGCGCCCAGGCCTGCTCCCTGGCGGTCTTCACCCACGTCCTGTCGGCGATGAACTCCGCCTGTTCGCGCGCGCTCTGCCCGGGACTCCGCCGGGTACGGCCCTGCCGCGTCTTCTTCACTCCCTGCATGGGTTTGCCCTCCCCGTTACCCATCCAGCGTACAGGGGGGGTCTGACGCACTCGGGGGAGAACGTTTCAGGGCAAGGGCCTGCCCGGGTCGGCCTCGGGTGTTACATACGTCGCGTCATGAGGGATGAGTCGAGCGACGAAGCCGTTGGCAAGCCCCGGGAGCCACGCAAGAAACAGCCCCGGAAGGTGTCTCCGCGCTACCTGGAGAACGCCGCGCTGCATTATCTCAAGCGCTACTCGGCGACGGTGAGCCAGCTCAAGCGCGTGCTCCTGCGCCGGGTGGATCGCTCCCTGCGCGTGCACGGCGGCGAGCGCTCCGAGGCGCTTGGCTGGGTGGACGCGCTCTCGGACAAGCTCGTGCGCAACGGGCTCATCAACGACCAGGCCTACGCCGAGACCAAGGCGCACGCGTTGCGCGCCTCGGGCCGCAGCGCGCGGGTGATCGCCCAGAAACTCAAGCTCAAGGGCGTGTCCCCGGACGTCGTCGCGCGGAAGGTGGCCCAGGCAACGCAGGAGGTGTCCGAGGAAGCGGCCGCGCGCATCTGGGCTCGCAAGAAGCGCCTGGGCCCCTTCCGGCGCGACGCGGGCACCCGGAAGGACCACCGGCAGAAGGATCTCGCCTCCATGGCTCGCGCGGGCTTCCCGTTCGCCCTGGCGAAGAAGATCATCGATGGAACGGCCGACGAGGGCTCCCCCGAGACGGAGTGAGCCGCCGCGGTTCAGGCGAACACTTCCTCCAGGAAGTCACACAGCGCCCGCCAGGATCTCCGGTCGGAGTCGGGTTGGTAGGCCAGGCCCCTCTCGGGCTCGTTGAGCCCCGGCACCGTGAAGGCGTGAGCGGTCAGGCCATACGCATGGGTCTGCCAGTCCGCCCGGGCCCGGGTGAGTTCGTTTCCCAGGTTCACGAGCTGCTGGGGCGTGGCCATTGGATCATCCCAGCCGTGCAGGACCAGCACCTTCGCCGCGATGCGATCCGCGTTGGGATACGGCGGCGGCTCGAAGACGCCGTGAAAACTGATGACGCCGCCGACGTCCGCTCCCGAGCGCGCGAGATCGAGCACGCACTGGCCTCCCAGACAGAAGCCCATCGCGGCGGTCCGGGCCGGATCGACCGTGTCGAAGGAACGCAACAGGGCTAGCGCGGAGGCCATACGGGCCTGGATCACCGTCCTGTCCCGATTGAGTTCATGCATGAGTTCCGCGGCGCGCTCGGCCGTCGGCCCTCGCCGGCCCTGACCGTAGAGGTCGATCGCGAACCCGACATACCCCCGCTCGGCGAGCGCCTCCGCCTTCTTCGCCTCGTAATCGGACTGGCCGTGCCACGAGTGCGCGACCAACACGCCGGGCCGGGCGCCCTGAATGGAGGTGTTCCAGGCCACGACGCCCTCGAAGGGGCCTCCGGGACCGTCGTAGACGAGCTTTCGTGATTCCACGGGCATGGGGATGACTCCTCTGGGTTCGAGCGCAGCATCACCCGGTTGACTTGACGCCAGGAGGACAAACTCCATCTGCTGGACACATGCCCAGCCAGTCTCCCGCGCGCCCGGTCGACGCTCGCGAGCGGGTCCTCCTGCTCGACGTCCTGCGCGGCTTCGCCCTCGGCGGAGTCTTCGTCTCCAATGCCTACATGCACCTGAGCGGCAGCGGCCTGCTACCGGGCGACCGCGCCGCGGCCTTGAAGGCGTCGCGGCTGGATGCCACGGCGGACTTCCTCTTCGAGCAACTGATCGCGGGAAAGGCCATGGCCCTCTTCTCGTTCCTCTTCGGCCTGGGCTTCGCCCTGCAGATGGGCCGCGCCGAGGCGCGAGGGGCCTCCATCGTCCGGGTGTACGCGCGGCGCCTCGGGGTGCTCCTGCTCATCGGCCTGCTGCACCGCTTCGCGCTCTGGTACGGAGACGTCCTGTCCACGTACGCGGTGATAGGCTTCGCGCTGCTGCTGTTTCGCGGGCTGCCCCAGCGCAACCTGCTCGTCTGGGGCCTCGCGCTCATCTTCGGCGGCCCGCTCGCCGTCTCCGCCGTCCTCAAGCTCGTCCCGCTGTGGGCGAGTTCGCCGGACGTGGTGCGCGACTTCACCCAAGAGAACATGGCGCGCTCCCGGCTCATCCGCGGCCAGACGCTCGCGGCCTTCCAGAGCGGCGACTACCTCACCATGGCGTGGGCCAACCTTGAATTCAGCCTGCGCTTCACCTTCCGGCCGTTGCAGGTGTCCCACATGCTGGTCACCCTCGGCCGGTTCCTCCTGGGGCTCCTGGCCGGACGGCTGCTGCTCTTCCAGGACATGGAACGCCACCGCCCCTTCTTCCGGCGGCTGCTCGGCTGGGGACTGGGGGCCGCGGTCGTGGGGAGCAGCGCGGGCTGGCTGATACCGCGCCTGCTGAAGTCCGAAACCCTTCCCTCGTCCCTGAATCTGCCGTGGCGGGTGATTCAACCCTCGATCTGGGAGTTGAGCGTCCTGGGGCTCGCCGCGGTCTACCTGGCGGGCCTCGCGCTGCTGTTCGAGCGTCCACGCTGGCGGCGAGGACTGCTGCTGTTGGCACCGGCGGGACAGATGGCGCTGACGAACTACCTGAGCCAGACCGTCATCAGCCAGCTCGTGTTCTACGGGTACGGCTTCAACCTCATGGGCAAGCTCGGCGCCGCGTCCTGCCTGGCGCTCATGTTCGGGCTGTTCGTGGTCCAGGTGCCGCTGAGCCACCTGTGGCTGGCGCGCTTCCGCTTCGGTTCGGTCGAGTGGCTGTGGCGCTCGCTGACCTACGGCCAACGCCAGCCCATGCGCCGACAGCCCGAGCCCACGACACGGGACGTGGCCCCCACCGCCTGAAACGACAACGGGCGGAAGACCCGAAGGCCTCCCGCCCGTCCCCACCCGCTTCGGTTGCTCAAGCCCGAGGCGAGGCGACGTGTCCCGCGCGCACGGTGAAGTCGCCGAAGCCCTCGCCCGGCAGCCGCTCCTTCGCGTACGCGGCGAAGAGGGGCTCAAGCGCTTCCAGGATGGCCGCCTCGTCGATGTTCTCGCGGTACAGCCGGTTGAGGCGCTGGCCCTTCTGGTCGCCGCCGAGGAAGAGGTTGTAACGGCCCGGCGCCTTGCCCACGAGCGCCACCTCCGCCAGGTACGGCCGGGCGCACCCGTTCGGGCATCCGGTGATGCGCAGGTGCAGGTTGTCCTTGCCGAGTCCATGGGCCGCCATGCGCGCCTCCAACAGGCTCACGAAGTCCGGCAGGTAGCGCTCGGCCTCGGCCATGGCCAGGGCACACGTGGGCAGCGACACGCAGGCGAGCGCGTTGCGGCGCAGGGGGCTCGCGCGCTGGAATTCCGCGAGGCCATGCGCCTCCACCAGGGCCTCGATCGCCGGACGATCCTCGGGAGCAATCCCCGCGATGACCAGGTTCTGGTTGGGCGTCAGCCGGAAGTCGCCCTTGAGCACCTTGGCGATCTCCCGCAGGCCCGTCAGGTGCCGTTGCTCGCCGCGATCCGCCACCCGGCCGCTCTCGATGAAGAGCGTCAGGTTCCACTTCCCGTCGTGCCCCTGGAGCCAGCCGAAGCGGTCCCCGTTGTGGTCGAACGAGAAGGGACGCACGGGCTCGAGCTTGAACCCGAGCCGCAGCTCCAGCTCCGCCACGAACCAGGCAATGCCCCGATCCTCGATGGTGTACTTGAGCCGCGCGTGCTTGCGGTTGGTGCGGTCGCCGAAGTCGCGCTGCACCTTCACTACGTGCTCGGCCACCGCGAGCATCCGCTCGGGGGGCACGAAGCCAATCACGTCCGCGAGCCGGGGGAAGGTCGCGTTCTCCCCGTGCGTGGCGCCCATGCCGCCGCCCACCGCGACGTTGAAGCCCACCAACTCCCCGGCCTCCAGGATGGCGATGAAGCCCAGGTCCTGGGAGAACACATCCACGTCATTGAGGGGCGGAACCACCACGGCCGTCTTGAACTTGCGCGGCAGGTAGGTGGACCCGTAGAGGGGTTCCTCCTCCCCTCCCGCGACCTTCTCCTCGTCCAGCCATATCTCGTGGTAGGCGCGCGTCTTGGGCAACAGGTGCTCGGACAGGCGCTTCGTCCACTCCTGCACCAGCGCGTGCGCGCGCGAGTCCACCGGGTTGGGGTTGCACATCACGTTGCGGTTGACGTCGCCGCAGGCCGCGAGCGTGTCGAGCAACGTGGCGTTGATGCCCGCGATGGTGGGCTTCAAGTCCCCCTTGATCACTCCGTGAAACTGGAAGGCCTGACGCGTGGTCAACCGCAGCGTCCCGTTGGCCAGGGTGCGCGCCAGCCCGTCCAGGTCGAGCCACTGCTTGGGCGTGCACACGCCGCCCGGCAGCCGGGTGCGGATCATGAAGCTGTAGGCCGGCTCCAGCTTCTGCTGCCGGCGCTCCTCGCGGATGTCCCGGTCGTCCTGCTGATAGCTGCCATGGAACTTGATGAGCTGGGTGTCGGCCGGAGCGATGGCGCCGGTAAGCGGGTCCGCGAGGCTCTCCACCAGCGTCCCGCGCAGATGGCGGCTGCGCGCCTTGATGTGCTCCACCTCGGCCAGCGGGGCTGGTTGGGTCGGATTCTTGCTCATGGGGTGTGTCTCCCTCAGTAGACGTCGCGCAGGTAGCGCTGCTGCTCACGCAGCGAGTCGAGGTGGGCCCGGGCATCGTCCCGGCTCTTGCCACCGTGGGTCATGTAGATGTCGATCAAGGCCTCGTGGACGTCCGGCGCCATGCGCTGCGCCTCGCCGCACACGTACAGGGACGCGCCGCCCTCCAGCCACGCGTGCACCTCGCGCCCCTGCTCTCGCAGGCGGTGCTGCACGTAGATCTTCTGGCCCTGGTCACGTGAGAACGCCACGTCCAGCCGGTGCAGGTGGCCCTTCTTCACCGCCTCCTGCCATTCGAGCTGGTAGAGGAACTGCGAGCGGAAGTGCTGCTCGCCGAAGAAGAGCCAGTTGCGGCCGCTCGCGCCGGACTCGGCGCGCTCCTGGACGAAGGCGCGGAACGGCGCCACGCCCGTGCCCGGGCCGATCATCAAGATGTCCCGCGAGGCATCCCGGGGCAGCCGGAAGCGCTCGTTGGACTCGATGAAGACGTCCACCAGGTCCTGCTCGGCCACGCGCGAGGACAGGTAGGACGAGGCGGCGCCGAAGTGACGGAAGCCAAAGGCCTCGTAGTCCACCCGGGCCACCGTCAGGTGCACCTCGTCCCCCACCCGCTTCTGGCTGGAGGCGATCGAATACAGGCGAGGTGTCAGGCGGCGCAGCGCGGCCACCAGCTCCTCCGCGCTCCACGCCGCGGGGTGCGCCCGGAGCAGATCGATGACCTGGTGGCTCGCGAGCAGCGCGCGCAGGGACTCGGCCCCCTCGGGGGTGAGCAGGCGCTGGAGTTGCGCGTCTCCCGAGCGCGTGGCGTGGTTCGCCAGGAAGGGACGGCTCAGCTTGGTGATCTCCAATCCCTCGGACAACCAGCGCGCGAGCGGCAGCGTGCGGCCCTCGCGAGCGACCTCGGTGGCTCCGTCCAGCGCGAGCGTGGAGAGTACCGCGTCGACCAGCTCCGGCGGATTGCGCGGCACCACCCCGAGCGCGTCACCCGGCTCGTAGCGCAAGCCCGAGCCCTCCAGCGACAGCTCCACGTGGCGCACGTCCTTGAGCGCCCCGCGTCCGGTGATGCGCTGGTTGGCCAGCACCTGGGCGGGATAGGGATTGTCCCGGCTGAACGTGGGCGCGACGGGGCTCTGGTGCAGCGGCGTGACGGTCGCCAGCGCGGCCGGCGTTCCCAGCTCCGTGCGAGCCCGCTCCAGGGCCTGCTCCAACCAGGGCGCGGCGGCCGGCTCGAAGTCCAGGTCGCAATCGGCGCGCGCGAACAACCGCCCGGCGCCCAGCTGCGCGAAGCGCTCGTCGAGGACGCGGCCGACCTCGCAGAACTTCGGGTAGCTCGAGTCGCCGAGTGACAGCACCGCGAAGCGCAGCTTCTCGAGCGCCGGAGCCCGCTTGCTCATCACGAAGTCGAAGAAGCCGCGCGCGTCGTCCGGAGGATCGCCATCCCCCTGAGTGCTGATGACCACGTACAGCAGCCGCTCGTTCTTGAGCTCGCGCACGGGGTACTCGCCCGCGCGGAAGGCGCGCACGGAGACACCGGCGGCCTCCAGCCGTTGCTTCAGACGCTCCGCCAACAGGCGGCTGTTGCCCGTCTGGGTGCCATAGACGAGCGTCACCGTCTCTTGGGGCGAGGCCTGGGGCGCCGCTCCGGGTTGGGGCGCGGCGGCCGACGAGGGCCGGGCCGCGAGTCCGGCGAAGTACCCGCTCAACCACGTGAGCGACGAGGCATCGAGCCCATCGACCAGACGCTGCAACAGCGCGCTCTTCTCCTCGCCGAGCGGCGTGGCCAGCTTCACGGAAGAACTCAAGACGTCTTCTCCTGCGCGTCCAGGACGCGCCGCACCTGCTGCTCCACGGGCTCGGAGGGCTCCAGCTCGAGCCACGGGATGCCCGCGCCCCGAAGCTGTTGGCCCAGGCTCAAGCGCGCCTGGGGCACGGGGGTATAAAGGATGGCCAGCAGTCCGGCCTCGGCCAGCGCGAGCGCGCTCTCCGCGTCCCCGCGCACCGTGACGACGTGCCGGCCCTGATCGAACAGGGTCCGCTCCAGGCGCAGCGCGGCCTCGCGCACCTCCGGGGTGCCCGTGAGCAGCAGGACCGCTCCCGACTGGCCGAGGCGCCCCCTCCGCTCCTCCCCGGTGACAAGCGAGCGCACTTCCCGGGTGCCCTCTCCGCCCACGCCCCCGAGGATCATCCCCGCCGCGACCGTGTCGTTGGTGAGCGGGTCCACGACGATGAAGGCGCCGGTGCGCCGGTTGTCGCGGTAGGGGTCGCACACGAGCGGCCGCTTGCACACGAGCCGCACCTTGCCGATCTCATTGAGCGACAACGCGTTGGCGTCCACCTCGGACAGGTCCTCCAGTTCCTTGCGCCAGAGCACCTGCTCGATGTGCGCGGGGACGTACTTGGAGGTGTGCTTCACCAGGTAGCGGCGCGAGGTGTCCAGGCGCTCCTCGCCGAACCAGACGAGCATGGCCTCCAGTTCCTGGAGCGCCAGCGGCGGCTGCTCGGCATGAGCGATGACGTCCCCGCGGCTGACGTCCACCTCGTCCGTCAGGCGCAGCGTCACCGAGGTGGGGGCGCTGGCCTCGTCGAGCCGGCCCTCGAAGGTGTCGATGGACGCGATGTGCGTGCGCCGCTTCGAGGGGTACACCACCACCTCGTCACCCAGGCGCACCGTGCCGGAGACGATCTGTCCGGAGAACCCACGGTAGTCCAGGTCCGGCCGTAGCACGTACTGCACGGGAAAGCGGAAGGAGGCGTCCTCCTGGCGGCGCTGGTGCGGCAGGGACTCCAGCCACGCGAGCAGCGTCTCGCCGTCATGCCAGGGCGTGCGGGCGCTCGGCTGGGTGATGTTGTCCCCCGTGCGTGCGCTGATGGGGAAGTAGCGGACCTGCTCGAAGCCGAGCGTGCGCGCGAAGGCCTCGAACTCGCTGGTGAGGCGCTCGTACACCGCGCGGTCGAAGTCCATCAGGTCCATCTTGTTGATGGACACGGCCAGGTAGGGAATGCCCAGCAGCGAGGCCAGGTACGCATGCCGCCGCGTCTGCGGGAGGATGCCCAGGCGCGCGTCCACCAGGATGACGGCGGCGTCGGCCGTGGAGGCCCCGGTGGCCATGTTGCGCGTGTACTGGAGGTGTCCCGGCGTGTCGGCGACGATCACCTTGCGCCGGCGCGTGGAGAAGTACCGGTAGGCCACGTCGATGGTGATGCCCTGCTCACGCTCGGCGCGCAGGCCGTCGGTGAAGAGCGAGAAGTCGATCTCCCCGCCCGCGCTCGCGCGCTTCACCGCGGCCACCTGATCCTCGAAGAGCCCATTGCACTCGTAGAGGAGCCGGCCGATGAGCGTGGACTTCCCATCGTCCACCGAGCCCACCACCACCAGGCGCAGCAGCTCCTTCTCCGCGTGCTCGGCGAGGAAGCCCTGGACGTCCGTGGTGTCTTGAACCTGAATCTCGGCGGCCATCTTAGAAGTACCCCTCGCGCTTCTTGAGTTCCATCGAGCCTTCCTCGTCGTGATCGATGAGCCGGCCCTGCCGCTCGGACACGCGGGACTCCGTCATCTCGGTGATGATGTCCTCGACCGAGGTGGCCGAGGACTCCACCGCGCCACTGAGCGGGTAGCAGCCCAGGGTGCGAAAGCGCACGCGCTTCTGGACGGGCTGCTCGCCGGGACGCAGCCGCATGCGCTCGTCGTCGACCATGATCCACTGGCCATTGCGGCTCACCACCGGGCGCTCGGCGGCGAAGTACAAGGGGACGACGGGGATGTTCTCCTTGAGGATGTAGTGCCACACATCCAGCTCCGTCCAGTTGGACAGGGGGAACACGCGCATGCTCTCGCCCGCGTCGATGCGGCCGTTGTAGAGGCTCCACAGTTCGGGCCGCTGCTTGCGCGGCTCCCACTGGCCGTGCCTGTCCCGGAAGGAATACACCCGCTCCTTGGCGCGGGACTTCTCCTCGTCCCGGCGCGCCCCGCCAAAGGCCGCGTCGAAGCCGTGCAGCGCGAGCGCCTCCAGCAGCGACTGGGTCTTCATGGCGTGGGTGTACTTCTGGCTGCCGTGGTCGAAGGGGTTGATGCCCTCTGCGAGCGCCTTCTTGTTCTGGTGCACCAGCAGGTTGATGCCATGGCGCGCCGTGAACGCGTCCCGGAAGGCATACATCTCCCGGAACTTCCACGTGGTGTCCACGTGCAGGAGCGGAAACGGCAGGGGCGCGGGATGAAAGGCCTTGCGCGCCAGGTGCAGCAGCACCTGCGAGTCCTTGCCAATGCTGTAGAGCATCACCGGGTTGGCGAACTCGGCCGCCGTCTCCCGGAGGATGTGAATGCTCTCGGCCTCGAGCACCGACAGGTGCGAACGCCGTACCGCCGACGACAAGGATTGACTCATGTCCCGCCTCCACCTCGAGAAACCGTTCCAGCGCGCTCACCCCGGGCCACGTCCCGGGCCAGCGAGGGCAGTTGGGCGCGCAGGGACACCACTTCGCCCACCACCAACAAGGCCGGGGAGCCCACCGCTTCCTGCCGGGCGCGCGCCGCGATGCCCGCGAGCGGCGCCTCGAATACCCGTTGGTGCTCCCAGGTGCCCGCCTCCACGATCGCCGCCGGCGTGGTGGCCGGCCGCCCCGCGGCGATGAGCGCGAGCGTCACTTCCTCCAACCGGCTGCCCGCCATGAAGAGCACGAGCGTTTCCGCCCCGGCCAGGTGCGCCCAGTCCGGCGCCGGCCCGGTGCGATGCGCGGTGGCGAACGTCACCGAGCCCGAGACGCCCCGGTGGGTGACGGGAATGCCCGCCGCCGCCGGAGCGGCCACGCCACTGGAGACGCCGGGCACCACCTCGTAGGGAATCCCCGCCGCCTCCAGCGCCAGCGCTTCCTCCCCGCCCCGTCCGAAGACGAAGGGGTCTCCCCCCTTGAGCCGCACCACCGCGCGGCCGAGCCGCGCCTGGGCGATGAGCAGCGCGTGGATCTCCTCCTGCGCCACCGACTCTCCCCCGCCCTCCTTGCCCACGAACAACAGCCGGGCCCGGGGCCGGGCATGCGCCAGGACGTCGGGATGGATGAGGCGGTCGTACACCACCGTGTCCGCGCCCGCGAGCAGCCGGGCCGCGCGCAGCGTGAGCAGTCCGGGATCTCCCGGCCCCGCCCCCACCAGATACACCGTGCCCTCCAAGGGCTCACTCATGTCGTCTCTCCAAAGGTCTCGAGCGCGGCGCGCACCCGGGCCCACGCGGCCCGGCGCGGGCCTCGCACCAGCAGTTCCCCCGCCTCGCCCTCCACCAATTGCTTGAGCAGCCGCATCCGCGCGGCCCCCCGGGGCAGCCGCTTGCGCAACCACCCACTCAGCCGGGCCAGCCGCACGTGTCCGGGCTCCACCTGCGCCAGGAACTGCTCGCGCAACAGCCGCGCCAGCGCGGGCGCCAGCCCCGAGGTGGACACCGCCACGACGATGGGACCGCGCCGGCCCACCGAGGGCAGCGTGAAGTCACACAGCTCGGGCACGTCCGCCGTGTTCAACCAGAGGCCCCGCGCGCGCGCCTCGGCCGCCACCGCCCGGCTCACCTCGGGGTCGTCCGTGGCCACGAACACGAGCTGCTGCTCCTGGGTGTCCTCGGGCCGCCAGACGCGCTCGCGCAACTCCAACCGCCCCGCCCGCGCGAGCTGCTGGATGCGCGGGCTCACGACGGGCGCCACCACGCGCACCCGGGCCCCCGCGTCCACCAGTTGCTGGCTCCGCTCGTCGGCGATCGTCCCCGCCCCGACCAGCAGGACCCTCTTGCCCGCGAGTCGAAGACAGACGGGAAAATCCACATGCGCGCTCATGCCCGTGTCACACGTCCCGAGGACTCAGCGGTGCACGTGCAGGCCACATTCCTTGTTGTCCGGAGACTCCCACCACCAACGCCCCGCGCGCTCGTCTTCATAGGGCTTCACCGCGCGCGTACAGGGCGCGCATCCGATGGAAGGGTACCCGCGGTCATGCAGCGCGTTATAGGGGACACCACGAGCCTGTATGTAGGACCACACCTCCCGGCTTCCCCAGCGGGCGAGCGGATTCACCTTGATGAGGCCATGGCCCGTGTCGGCCTCCACCGCCCGCACGTCGGTGCGCGTGACGGACTGGTCGCGCCGCATCCCCGTCACCCAGGCTTCCCGCCCCGCGAGGGCGCGTCCCAGGGGCTCCACCTTGCGCAGGGCGCAACAGGCCTTGCGCTCCTCGATGCTTTCCTTGAAGGAGAAGTAGCCCTTGCTGGACTCCAGCACCTCCACCCGCGCGCGATCCGGAAAGAACGTCTCGATCTCCACGCCATAGCGGCGGCGCACCACCTCCATCACCTCGTACGTCTCCGACGGCAGGCGCCCAGTATCCAGCGTGAACAGGCGCACGCTCGGGGCGTGCTGGCGCGCCAGATCGATGAGCACCATGTCCTCCGCGCCGAAGCTGGAGGCGATGGCCGCCCGGGCCCCAAAGCGCCGCTCCACCCAGGCGAGGACCTGCTCCGCGGGGGCGTCGAGCAGTTCCTCCGCGGCGGCCTGCAATTCGTCGGAAGACAGCGGGGGAGACGACAGGGAGGAGGATGGAGACATGTGGAGGGTCTGGTAGTAGCGCCCAGGGGTCATGTCCGTCAACATGGACAAATCGCCAATATGACGGATGCCTGCTGGCTCTTTGACCTGGGGAGGGCGGCTCTTTAAGAACACCCCCGTCACCAGCGGCCACCGCTACAACCCGGTGCAGTCGCACGCCGGGTAGGACGAAAGACAATCCGTGCCGACCCTCTCCGCCCTCTCCATCTACCCGCTCAAGTCCTGCGCGGCCCTGCCCCTCACCCACGCCACGGTGGAGCCACTCGGGCTCCAGCATGACCGCCGATGGATGGCGGTGCGCCCGGATGGCGCCTTCGTGACGGGACGCGAATTGCCCGCGCTCCTCCATGTGCGTGCAATACCCACTCCCACCGGATTGAGCCTGTCGGCGCCGGGCCGGGCCCCGCTCGAGGTGCCCGAGCCCTCCGCCCACACGTCCCGGCTGGACGTCACCGTCTGGGATGACACCTGCTCCGCCGCATGGGCCGGGGCCGAAGCGGACCGGTGGCTCTCCGAGTACCTGGGTGAGCCCCTGCGGCTCGTGCACGTGGACGCCCGGATGCAACGTCCGGTGGACCCCAAGCGCGCCGCCCCCACGGACCGGGTGGGCTTCGCCGATGCCTATCCCCTGATGCTCGTGTCCGAGGCCTCGCTCGCCGAGCTCAACACGCGCCTGTCCCGGCCGGTGAGCATGGGCCACTTCCGCCCCAACCTGGTGGTGGCCGGCTGCGAGCCCTTCGCCGAGGACCGGTGGAAGCGGGTGCGCATCGGCGGCGTGGAGCTGGAGCTGACCAAGCCGTGCGCCCGCTGCGTCCTCATCACCGTGGACCCCGAGACGGCGCGCCGCGACCCCCACCAGGAGCCCCTGCGCACCCTCACCGCGTACCGCAAGCGGGGCAACAAGGTGCTCTTCGGACAGAACGTCCTCGCCCGCGGAGCGGGCCCGCTGCGCGTGGGAGACGCGGTCGAGGTGCTCGAGGAAGGCTGAAAGAATGACGGACCGCGTCCGGAGCCGCCCTGGCCCTGGACGCGGCGCTCCCTCGACAGCCACACGGCGCGGGGGCCACGAGCCCCTGGCATGCGGCGTGCTTCATCCCCCCTCTTCCCCTGAGGACAGGAGCCGTCATGACGATCGCGCGTCGCGCCCGGAACACCTTCCACCTCATGAAGCGGGCCGCATCGAAGTGGAGCGACGACAACGCCCCGACGTTCGCCGCGTCGCTCTCCTACTACACCATCTTCTCCATCGCCCCCGTGCTCGTCATCGCGGTGAGCGTGGCGGGCATGGTGTTCGGCGAGGAGGCGGCCCGGGGCCAGATGCAGGCGCAATTGCAGGACCTGGTGGGCCAGAGCGGGGCCGACATCATCGGGCAGATGATGATCAGCGCGCGCAAGCCGAGCGCGGGAATCTTCGCGACGGCCCTGGGCGTCATCGCGCTCGCCTTTGGCGCCACGGGCGTCTTCGTGCAGTTGCAGGACGCGCTCAATCACATCTGGGACGTGAAGCCCAACAAGGAGCGCGGTGGCGTCATCAACTTCCTGCGCACCCGCCTGCTGTCGTTCGCGATGGTGTTGGTGATTGGTTTCCTGTTGCTGGTGTCCCTGGTGGTGAGCGCCGTGCTGGCGGCACTGGGCGCCTGGTTCGATCACCTGCTGCCGGGCTGGACGGTGATGTGGCAGGGAGTGAACCTGCTCGTCTCCTTTGGCGTCATCACCGTGCTGTTCGCGATGATGTACAAGATCCTCCCCGACACCCACGTGGCCTGGAAGGATGTCTGGCTGGGGGCGGCGGTGACCTCCCTGCTCTTCAGCCTGGGCAAGTTCGGCATCGGGCTGTACCTGGGCCGCAGCGCGGTGGCGTCCAGCTATGGCGCGGCGGGCTCTCTCGCGGTGGTGCTGCTCTGGGTCTACTACTCCGCGCAGATCCTCTTCCTGGGCGCGGAATTCACTCAAGTCTACGCGCGCCGGCATGGCAGCCGGTCACATGAGGCCCCCTTGCTGCGTGATCAGGGCTCGACGGTGGAAGGCAACCGGCCCCGGTCCTTGGAGACGGGCAGGTAGCATTTGCCCTGGTACTCAGCGTGGATCTTGAGGCAGGGAGGCCGTCTGTCCAACGCCATCCAGCACCCACCGTTGATCTCCTCTTCCCACAATTCGGGGTTGCAGGGTGCGGCCGCCTGATTGCGAAAGGGTTTGGCGGGCAGTGGATAGGCGAGAGCCGGAGGGCTCGGAGGCGCGGAGTCGGTCAGGTAGGGCGCGTCCAGCGGAGCGTCGGCTCCGGACATCTCGTCTCCGAGAGCGGGAGCTGAGGGTCTGGGTTGACGCTCCAAGTGGAGCCAGGCCACTCCCGCCAGCAGCGCGAGGACCACGGGGGCACATGGGCACCGGGAGACGACCGTGCGCGGAAGCACGGGCGAGGGCGCGAGTTGCGCACGGATTCGGGGGTTGTGCTCCACTCGCTGGAACGCGGCGTTCATCCACAGGAAGATATCGGCCAACTCCTCCGACGGCACTGGATTTGGGGCGCCATGGACTCGCAGCCGCACCGCGGAAGGACTTTGTCGGCAGGCGAGGCGCACTTCATAGTCACCAGAGGGTTGCCACTGCACCCGATCACTGGGTTGGAATTCAATGGCCGGCTCCCCTGTCTCCACCTGCCACGCGTCGTAGAGGCTTCCCAGTTCAGGACCCACCTCGTCGTAGCTCGCGCCGAGTTCGAACCGCTCCGGTGCGCCGCCCTGTCTGGTCTTCTCGTCCGCCACCGATGGCCCCTCCGCTTCGAGCAGTGCCGTGTCCATCCGTGTTGAACGCCACTTGACCTCTCAAGTCAAGCCCGGAGATGGGTCCTGTTGGGTCATCCCCATTTGGGTCACTCGCTGGCGGGCGGGGGTTTTGGCCGTTCGATGAGCCCGGCCCTGTCCAGCAACTCGCGCACGCGCAGGGTGAACGCCACATGCTCGGGGTTGCTCGCGGTCATGAGTTCCGGAGAGAGGACGAGGAGCCAGCCCAGCTTGCCCAGCGGCTCGATGCGCACGGGCGCGGGCAATGGCGGAACTGTTCCCAGACGACGAGACAGGTACGTCAAACAGCCCACCCGAACTTCCCATTTCCGCTTCTGGACGAGGCGCACCATCTCGGTCGAGCTGGCCATGGCGAAATCGGGGTCCCACGCGGTGGCCATGCTGGTGAGCACTTCGGCCAGAACAGGCACGCGCAAAAGCCGCTCCCGTATCGCCCCCTCCCTGGTCGGCTTGAGAAGACACGAATTGGGGCCGCCCCAAGGAGAGTACCCACCGCAAGAGAGACGGATGTCCGTGGCCTCCTTTTTGGCATTCCACATCGTTTGGCGGAAGCCCATGTCCTCGATGACCTTCTTGCCGACGTCCGTGCGCAGCCTGCCGCGTAGCAGGAGTTTCTCTAATTCCGTCACCTCTGGGCGCACCGGGTGGCCCGGCAACTCGCGAGGAAAGCCTCGGCCCGCCCGGTACCACTGGACGAAGGAGGGGTCACACCGCGCCAGCATGTGGAAGAAGAGTTCCGCTCGCCGGGCACACTCCAGCGCCGTCTCCTTCCTCGGGCCCCAGTACGCTCCAACGTAGTAGTCCTCTTGCATGCGTGTTCTCTACCCTACCGCGCTGGAGTTGTATGGTGGACGCTGATGTTGTTCCAACCACCCTTCTCGAATTCCCGACGAAGGAACTCCACGACCTTGGCATCGGCGACGTGCCACGTCAGCGGCAATCCCAGGTGCTGGGCCATCCTCGACTGCTTCTCCGCTTGATCCATCATCTCGTCGAACTTGCCAGAGTTCTTGTACCAGTACTTGGGCGTGCCATCCGCATTGAAGAAGGAGCAATAGCCAGGGCCCTTGGCTTCCAGCAACTCCTTGCCCTTGAGTCCATCGAACTCCACCTCTCCAATCATGTACACCCACCACGCCGGCCGCCCCGTCACCTGCTCCTGGTAGTCCAACGAGTCCTTCGAGCGCGTCGTGGGCTTCTTGTACGTCCACTTCCCGGGCCCGCCTGCCGACGCGCTCCTCGTGGACTTCCCCGCCTTGCCGCTCCCACTCCCAGTGCTTCCCTGGCCTCTCCCCGCCATGTGCAGGACGGAGGGGACACCCACCCCCATGGCCGCCGTGGTGCTCGTCGCACCTCCCGTCACCACGGCTCCTCCCAACACCATCTCTCCCCTGGCCGTGAGCGACAGCACGGGCAACTCCGCCCCCAGTCCACCCAGGCGCCCCACCGTGGCCTCCGCTCCCCCTATCAGCATGAGCACATGCGTGGACAGGCGCGCCGCCTCGCGTATCTGGTCCTCCCGCGACATGGCTCCATAGCGCGCGAAGTACTCCGGCGAGGACGCAATCAGCAGTGCCACCGTCGTGGGCAGTTGCGTCAGGTCCTCTACGGCGCGGATGGGATGGAGGACGGTTTGGGCCAGCGCCACCGCCATCTCCCCCATGGCCTCCTGCGCTCCGTCGAGCGCGGCGTTGAGCGCGTCTCTCCCCAACCCCAGCTCCGCCAGGGGCGGCTCATTCACTCGCCGCAGCGCCTCCGTGACGGGATAGAAGACTCCACCACTGGAGAAGTAGAAGTCTCCCACCCCCAAGCGGCCCACCCACCACTCCCCCTCCACCAACTGGAGGGGGCCCAGGCGCTGCAACGGCGTGCCCGTGGACGCCGCTACCAGGTAGCCGTCCGGTCGCACCACCACCAGCCACGAGAAGCGCTCGGCACGCCACTTCACATCGGCGTACTCCACGCGCTCTCCACCCTCCAGCACTTCCCTCAGCAGCCAGGACAACACCCGGCGCGGGGCGAAGCTCCTGGACGTCACGGGCGCCTTGGCCAACTCACTCAACAATTGCCGCGCCTGCCCCACGTAGAGCGCCGCTCCCGCCGGGTGCCGGGCTTCTTCCCCCAGACCGCTGGCCTCCTGCACCCCCTGAAAGGCGTCCGTCGTCGACTCCGGGAATCCGCCCGCTCCTCCCGTCCCCTCCTCTCGCGACGCGGCGGGCGCTGAGTGGAGGCCGACACCGCTCACCAGGCTCCCTCGCGAATGGCCCGTAGCGCACCCTTCGAGCAGCACGGCCACCGCCACGGCCAGCAGGACCGCGACTCCCTGATGGCTCCGGCAACCAGGCTCCTCCGTGAAGGACCGCCTCTCGTCAGGTATCTTGCGTGTACTCCTCGCGTGAACGACCGAGGCAGCCCCGCCTATCCCAAGACGCAGACGAATGGACAAACCGAACCTCCTCGAACCGCATGAAAACCGGCCGGACGGTGAACTCATCAGGAAAAATACATCGATGACACGAAAATCAATCATCGCCTTCGCGATAATCGTCGCATCCGGAGTCGCGCACGCAGGCAAGGTCCATGACGGATATGCCGCGCTTTTCAGCGATCAACCTGGTCAGGTATTCACGACTCCCGTCTCAGAAGATTATCTGCCAGCAACCTTCGGAACAAATGGCGACGCGACATCCTCATGGACGGGTCAGGTGGAAGGCCAGCGTCTGAAAATCACCGTGCGGGAGGAGACATTGCTGGTGAACGGAAAATCGTATTCATTCAAGGATGCCGTGCGCCTGGCCGGCGACGATTTTGCATCACTAGACCCGAGAGCCATCACCCTCTTCATCAACCGTGATACCACGACCAGACAACCCGCGATGTGCATCGAAGCCGCTGGCACGGGGTCTGGCACCGCTGACAGATACGCTCAGGTCTACGTTCTGGCGGGTCCGCCAGGCGCGAAGAGCAACACACGCCTGTATAAACTCCCCAGCCTCTTCGGCTCGTGCCGCAATCTGGTTCGCAAAGGAAATTCGTTGCAGTTCATGTTCTTCTCCTATCGGAGGGAAGAAGGTGCCGACAGTCCAGTTGGCGCGAACATCCAGTACTTCATGATAGAGGGTCGTCGCTACGTCGCGACGGAACAGCATCAGAAGACACGATTCACCGAGCCTGACAACGTGTTCAAATTCGAAGTCGAGTGACACCGCCATTCGCGATGACACTGGGAATGAGGCCGTACAGGCGGCGTGTCAGGAACCCCTTGGGCCGGGCGTCATGCTACGGTGAGAGCGCCGCTCGCGGGACTGTGATGCGACTTCCGAAACGAGCCTTTGTAGCTTGACTAGCTGGTCGTGTCCGCCTTCCCCGAGCGGCGCTTCTCCTCTCGTGAGGTGGATGGACATGGACGTGGCGGGGACGCGCGCGGAGCAGGTCGCCCGGGAAGATCTGGTGATGTTCGTCAACGCGTGCTTCTCGTGCACCGGGCAGCGCGAGTTCTACAATGACGCGCACGGCCAGTCGGTCTCCATCGACTTCCTGCATGCCTACATCCTCGGCAACTACCGCCGCCTCTACGCGCGGACGCTCGCCGCGGGCATCAACCACTTCAACCAGGCGCAGATCGTCCTCAACCTGCTGGCCTCGGGGAAGCAGACCCCCTCGGAGGATCGGCGCGAGGAAGGCGCGCTCATCGCCGCCACGCTCCGTGCCCTGCCCCCCCAGCGCGCCTTCCGGGTACTGGACGTACTGCGCGAGCGCCGCGTGAACAACCGCCGCACGCGCGCCATCATCCAGGAGTTCCTGGAGGGCCGGCCCGACCTGGGCTTCGACGCGATCAAGTACCGAGCCAAGCTGCGAGCGGCGGTGGCCCATGGGCACTTGAAGCTCGCGGGTGAGCTCAATCCCTTTCTCTTCCATGGCTGGAAGAAGCGCGTGTTCACCACGCCGCTGCTGGAGACATTCCGCCGGGCCCACTTCGACCAGCGCGCCGTCTTCGAGCTGCCCTTCACCGTCGCCGAGGGACTGGCCCACAAGTACCAGATTCCCCGCGAGGAGTTCCTGCGGCGCATCGAGCCCCGACTCACCTCGGGCGAGCGGTTGCGGCTCCAGGGCGCGGCCACGCGCGCGGAGGGAACGCTCGCGGTCGACCTGGCACGCGCGCCGCTCACGAAGCTGGCGCTCTATGTGCTCTCGCTCGACCCGGAGGCTCGGCGAGCACGGCGGGCCGAGCTGCATGCCGCGCTGGAACAGGCCGCGGCACGGACCCTGCGCCGGGCCTCCGTGCCCCTGGGCCGGGTGGCGGCCGTGCTGGACAACAGCTACTCCTCCTCGGGCTCCACCGAGAAGCGCCGCCGGCCGCTGGGCGTGGCGCTCGCGGCGCACTACCTGTTGTCCGCCTCGGCCCGGGAGTACCGCCCCTTCTGGACGACGCCTCCCGAGGAGCCCGTCCTGGTGAGCGCGCGCGGACAGACCGATCTGTCCACGCCGCTGCTCGACGCCCTGGACTGGATGCCGGACCTGGTCGTGGTGGTGTCGGACGGCTACGACAACGATCCGCCCAACGCGGTGGCCGAGGTGACGCGCGTGTTCCGCACGAAGCTGGATCCCGCGCGCCGCACGTCCATCATCCACGCCAACCCCGTGTTCGCCTCGGAGCTCTTCGCGCCCCGGACCCTCGGGACCCTGGTCCCCACCGTGGGCGTGCGGGACGCGGAGGACCTGCCCACCGTGCTGGGCTTCGCGCGCTTCGCGGAAGGAGCCGCGCCCCTGTCGGAACTCGAGGACTACCTCGCCGCCCGGGTGCGGCGGATGCTGGAGGGCACGCCCGGCGCGCGCCTGAATGACGAAGAGGGAGAGGCAGCATGAGCCTGGACAACGTGGAACTCGAGCGGCTGCTGCCCACGGGCCTGCGGCTGGCCCCCTCCCAGGTCTGGGGAACCCTCCGCCTGGTGCCCGTGCTGCGTGACGAGGTGCGTGGAGATCTGCGCTTCAGCCGGCGCGTCTATGACGATGCCCTGTCCGTGGTGAACGTGGAGGGCCGGCCGCTGTCGGCCCGGAGCACCCAATACATCTCCTACGTGCCCCACGGACTGGTGATGGACTGGGACGAGCGAAGCGCGGCGGTGACGCTCGGCACGCAGTTGGACACGCCGGAGGGATCGGTGCTCGCCCGGAAGGGCCCGCTCACCGTGCGCCTGCTGCACCGCATGGCCCACCGCGAGGACAAGCGCCGCCTGCGCCTGCTGCCACTGCACCTCGCCATGGAGGGCTTCCTGGCCCTGCACTTTGGCGGTCCCGAGGTGGCCTGGAGCGAGTACTCCCAGGAGGTGCTGCGGCAGGGACTGAGTCCTCGCTTCGAGAGCTCGGTCGCGGGCTGGGCCAACCCGGCCTTCGCCGAGGCGCTGCGCATCTTCGAGCTGCACGAGCGGCAGGTGGGCGTGCTCATCTTCCAGGCGGATCAGCTCCTGTCGATCTCCCTCGTCTCGCACCCGGACGACTACCGGGTGATGCACCGGGCGCTGGTGGAGGACTTCTACGGGGAGTTGATGATCCAATACGGCTTCCTCGGAGAGGTGCCCCCGCTGGGGCTCGAGGTGGACGAGCGCGAGGTGTCCTCGGTGAAGGAGCTGCGGGCCGCCATCACGCGCATGCGCGAGCACTGGGCCGACTTCCAGGGCTTCATGGCGGGCGCGCTCCTGGGCGCGGAGGTCCACGCGCACACCGTCTACGAGGCGGGTCCCTTCCGCCTCCGGCGGTTCATCACCTCCCTGCAACCTTCCGAGGAGAACCACCTCGGCGAGTTCATCCAGCGCGAGGACGGCACGCTCGAGTACCTCAAGACGTACCGGTTGTCCTCGGCGCAGACGCGGAGGGCGTACCTGCTCAAGCAACTGGCGGGGTGCGACTGGGATCTGGCACGGACCGCGGACGCCTTGAAGACAACCCGCGACGAGCTGATGGTGCGCCTGGGCAACGCGGGCTTCGGCTACCTGCTCAAGGAACACGTGCTGGCCGCGGCGCTGCGCCGGCAGCGGAAATCACGTTAGAGCCCCGGGCTTGAAAGACGAACGCCCAGCCTCCCTCGCGGGGGCCGGGCGTTTTCATGTCCCGGGCGGGGAGGATGTCCTCACGCCTTGGGCGACTGCTGCTGCTCCGTCTCCGCCGCCTTGGGAGACACCAGCGAGTCCAGCTTGCTCGAGAGCCGATCCAGCTCGCGGTTGAGCGCGTCCACCTGGGACTGGCTCGCCACTCCACCCACCACCTGCACCATCCGGCCGCGCAGCCCCGTCAGGCGCTGGCGCACCTCTCCCCCCACCCAGTTCGCCCGCTCGCGCAGGTTCTGGACGGTGGGCAGCTCACGCAGCTCGTTCACGTTGAAGCGCTGCAGCACCTCGCGGCCCGACTCGCGGCTCTTCGACACCAGCGTGTTGAGCGCCTTCTGCGCCTCCTCCTCCAACTGCGTGATCTGCCGCTGGGCCTGCTCCAGACGGCCCTTCACGAAGGTCGCCACCTGCCCCGCGGTCTCGCTCACCACCGTCTCGGCCCGGGCCGCCTCGGTCTTGGCCGCCTCGGCCGCCTGGGCGACCTTCTCGGACGCCTTCTGGGCCACGCTCTCCACCGTCTCCGCCGCCTTCTCGGCCGCCGCCTCCGCCCGCTCCGTTACCTCCGCCACCTTCTCCGCGACCTTGCCCGCCGCCTTCTCGGCCGCCGCCTCCGCCCGCTCCGCGACCTCGGCGACCTTCTCGGACGCCTTGTGGGCCACGGTCTCCACCTGGGCCTCCACCGTCTCGCTCTTCACGTCCTCGGCCGAGGTCTGGGCCGCGTTCTCCTGCGTCGTCGCCTCGTGCTTGTGCTTGTTCTTCGCCATGTGTGTCGGGCCTCCTGAGTGTTACGCCGCACGAAGAGTTAACGCGTCGCGTCAGCTTCGTCAACCCCTTATGACACACCGCGCAAAAAACACCTTCACTCCGCGACCTGGACGGACGGGCATGCTAGCGCCCCACCTCCCACCCCGACTGGAGACATCCTCCCCCCCATGCGACAGCTTCTCCTCACCGGCGCGGGCCTGGCCGTCCTCGCATCCGCCGCCTGCGCGACGACCGCCCAGGACTCCCGAGAGCCCCTTCACCCCTCCGCTCCCTCTATGACGACCGCCACGACTCCCCTTCCGCTGTTGGCCTCCTGGACTGGACCGTACGGAGGTGTCCCGCCGTTCGACCGCATCCAGGCCGCGCAGTTCAAGCCCGCCCTCGAGGCGGCGATCGAGGAGTACCGGCGCGAGCTGGCGGCGATCGCCCAGAACCCGGAGGCGCCGACCTTCGAGAACACGCTCGCCGCGTTCGAGGACGCCGGGCGGCGCTATGAGGACGTGGGCACGCTCTACGGCATCTGGAGCAGCGCGCTCAACGGGCCGGAGTTCCAACCCATCGAGCGCGAGCTGGCGCCGCGCTTCGCCGCCATCTCCGATGAAGTCATCCAGAACGAGAAGCTGTTCCAGCGCATCGAGGCCGTCTACCAGTCCCCCGACAAGGCGAAGCTGACGTCCGAGCAGCAGCGGCTCGTGTGGCACCACTACACGCGCTTCGTGCGCTCGGGAGCGAGGCTGGACGCGGAGGCGAAGAAGCGCTTGGTGGACATCAACCAGCGCCTCGCGTCGCTCTACACCACGTTCAGCCAGAACGTGCTGGCCGACGAGGAGGGCGACGTGGTGCTGCTCACCTCGGAGGCAGAGCTGGACGGCCTGCCCGAGTCCGTGCGCGCGGGCGCGGCCGCCGCGGCCGAGGCCCGGGGACACAAGGGCCAGTGGGCCATCACCAACACCCGCTCGTCCATGGAGCCCTTCCTCACCTACTCGCGCCGCCGGGAGCTGCGCGAGAAGGTCTGGCGCCACTACGTCAACCGGGGCGACAACGGCGGGGCGCACGACAACAACACCCTCATCACGGAGATCCTCCAGTTGCGCGCCGAGCGCGCGAAGCTGCTGGGCTACGCGACGCACGCCCACTGGCGGCTGGAGAACAGCATGGCGCGCACGCCCGAGCAGGCCCTGGCCCTGCTCGAGGCGGTGTGGACGCCCGCCGTGGCGCGCGTGCGCGAGGAAGTGGCCGACATGCAAACCATCGCGAACCAGGAGGGCGCGAAGCTCACCATCGAGCCCTGGGACTACCGCTACTACGCGGAGAAGGTCCGCAAGGCGAAGTACGACCTGGACGAGAACGAGGTGAAGCCCTACCTCCAGTTGGAGAAGCTGCGCGAGGGGATGTTCTGGGTGGCCGGTGAGCTGTTCGGCTTCACGTTCAGCCCCGTCGGCGACGTGCCCGTCTACCACCCCGACGTGCGGGTCTGGCAGGTGAAGGACCGCGCGAGCGGCCAGCACGTGGGGCTGTGGTACTTCGATCCCTACGCGCGCCCGGGAAAGCGCTCCGGCGCGTGGATGAACGCCTACCGCTCGCAGGAGCGGTTCCGGGGAGAGGTCAGCACGATTGTCTCCAACAACGCCAACTTCGTGAAGGGCAAGCCCGGCGAGCCCGTGCTCATCAGCTGGAGCGACGCGGAGACGCTGTTCCACGAGTTCGGCCATGCCCTGCACGGCTTGAGCTCGCGGGTGCAGTACCCCGGGCTGTCGGGCACGGCGGTGGTGCGCGACTACGTGGAATTCCCCTCGCAGTTGCTCGAGCACTGGCTGTCCACGCCCGAGGTGCTCAATACCTACGCCCTGCACTCCCAGACGGGCAAGCCCATCCCCCCCGCGCTCATCGCGAAGATCGAGAAGGCGGCGACCTTCAACCAGGGCTTCGGCACCGTGGAGTACCTGGCGAGCGCGCTCATCGACATGAAGCTGCACCTGGCGGGGGAACAGAAGATCGATCCGGACGCCTTCGAGCGCGACACGTTGAAGACGCTCGGGATGCCCCGGGAGATCGTCATGCGGCACCGCACGCCCCAGTTCGGCCACGTGTTCGCGGGCGACGGGTACTCGGCGGGCTACTACAGCTACCTGTGGTCGGACACGCTCACGGCCGACGCCTTCGAGGCCTTCACCGAGGCAAAGGGAGCGTATGACCGGAACGTGGCGGAGCGGCTGCGCCAGCATGTCTTCTCGAAGGGCAATACGGTGGACCCCGCCGAGGGATACCGCTCCTTCCGGGGCAAGGACGCGGGCATCGACGCCCTGATGCGCAAGCGCGGCTTCCCCGTCCCGGGCCCGAAGAAGAACTGAGAACAGTCCACGCGGCGAGGAACCGGGAGGGGTGGGGTCCATCCACTCCCGGCTACCCCTTGAAGACGTGCTCGCGGTGGTATTTCAGGTAACTGGGATGAGGCCACCATTCGTGACGCTCGGGCCGCCGCAATGGGCGATGGGGCTGAATCAATCCGCCCACCCCGTCTGGCATTCCCTGGCGCGCCACCAGGAGGCGGTAGTCATCATCGACGGAGATGAGGCCTCGATCGAACAGCCAGTGCACAGTGCCCGTCAGGGCGAGACCGTTGCGCACGGAATCCGGACCGTGGCTGGCCACCGGTTGGATATGCGCGGCCTGCACCTCGGGCCGTCCACCGCCATTGATGAGCCGTAAGCCAGACACCGCGCAGGTGTTGTCGTAGGCTTCACGCACGTGACGGCGGAAGGCTTCATCTCGGAAGGGGCGCGTGAGGGTGACGAGCGGCCGCTCCGGGTAGGTGATGGGAGGCTCCGCGACTCCCTCGGCGGTCCGCTCCCACGGTTGGAGTTTCCGCGTGAAGCCCGCACGGAGAATGGCCTCGAACTCGTCATCACTGATTTCGCGGACCGCCCGGCCAAAGGCTCCCTTGTTCGTACTTCCATCCGCTTTTCTCAATCCCCGCTCGTAGTAGTGGTTCCCTTCCTTGAAACGCACCGGGCGGTCGAACTCGAGGAAGGCCTCGATATGGGCATAGTAATGGCCGGGCTTGGAGTCATCCGGCACCACGCTCCGGACCCGGGCGACGGCGAAGTAGGCCAGACGGCCCGTGGTGCTTTTCGGCCCCTGGGTCCGGCGAGGCTCGTAATAGAGCACCCAATCACCGACAGCGGCCCTCGCCGGACGTAGATAGGTTTCCGGGAAGTGGTAGCGCACCTCGGGTTGGTCGTCGTACGCGGAACTCTCCGAGGTCGTGAAGATCGCCTTCGCCATGGGCCTTTCACCGGGACACGTCCTCGCACCAGGTTAGCGTCACGACCTGGCGGGATGCACGCGGGACCTCTGGCAAAACCGCCCCACTGAGTCCTTCCGTCAGGCCCGACTCCGCCAGCGAACCGCCAGCAGTCCCAGCGTCATGAGGCCACCCGCGCTCACGACGGCGAGCAGGGGGCCACGCAGTCTTTCGCCCAGGGCCACCAGCGCGCCACTCGCCCCCCGGACCGTCGCGGCGGCCGTGCGCTCGGCGAGCGTTTCAAGGGCCGTGCCCAGGGCGTTGATCGACGTCGCCGGACTGGAGGCCAGTTCCTCGCGGATGCCGGCGGCCATGCCCCTGCCCAGTTCCCAGCCCGCGCGGTGGAGCAACCCTCCGAGAGCGTCCTCGTCCTCCCGCAGCTTCGACTCGATGCCCGCGACGAGCCCCCGCCCCGTCATCGAGGCCACTTCCGAGCCGAGCGGAGCCAACACCCGCATCTCCTCCGCGAACCTCGGGACCGAGGAATGAAGGCGTCCGACCGCCGCGTCCACGATGGACTCGGTGATGGCGTGGGCCCTCTCGCGTGGGGTACGGATCTCCTCGGCGCGGGAGTGAGCGAAGTCGATGACACCATCCAAGAGGAGATTGAGCCGCTGGACGAAGCCGTGCAGAGGCATGCCGCCGTCCTGCCACTCCCGCTCCAGGACGTCCAACATGCCCTGCATGACCGAGGCCGCCAGGGCTTGCGTCGCGGCGCCGGGCTCCGCCCGTTCACGCTCGGCCGCGTCATGAACCAACCGACCCAGGACGATCAGCGCGTCCTGGAGGACGGTGCGCAACTGGCGGTCGAGTTCCGGCATCTCCTCGCGCAGGCCGTCCGCAGCGCCCCGCACCAACCCACTCGCGGCTTCGTGAGCCACCAGGCGCTCCAGCGACAACGCCAGATGCCGCAGCATCTCCACGGGGCCTGAGCGTGGCTCATTCGACATCCATGCACCCGCCCTTCCTGGCGATGCGCTCGCCATCCATGAACAGACCCCATGGAGAAGGTGGGAACGGAGGGTGACCGGGACAAGCTCACCCGGCCAACGAGGCTCCGGCTCGCTCGTCAGGCAGCCCTCGACTCGAGACATCCTCGAACTCCCGCAGGCCTCCGTAAATGACTCGACCACAAAGGTAGTGCGCTCGTCATGACGTTCCCAGTATCGTGCACACCGGGAAGGCGTCTATCCACAAAAAAGGGATGGGCGTTCCCTCGAACGAAGGATTCATCACATGCGACTGAGCTGGACCGCCATCGCATCCTCCGCGCTCCTCGGAGTGACGGCTTGTAAAGGATTCCCTCTTCCCTGGAAGTCCGAACCGGCTTCAGCAGATGCCCGTCACGAAGGGGCCTTGGCTGGTATGTCCGAGGAGCCCGCTCAGGTCAGATTGGAATTACAAGACATCCACTATGATGGATGGTCTCTCCGCGGACGACTCCTGATCACCCCCGAAGCGGGAAGTATCCGGCTGGATAAACGGCTCATCGAAAGTACCGCGTTGAGCATGAAGTCCGTCACGGATTGCAATACGGGCCGGCCCGTCGAATTCATGGTGATGGATGTATTCGCGAAGCCTCCCCGAGAAGAGGACGTGCTGCTGCTCAAGCCAGGGTATTGGTACGGGAAAGACATTCGTCTACCGCTGATCGCGGAGGCGCCCGACAGGCAGCGGGGCCCAGCCTGCATCCACGCGGAGATCGAGTTCCACTCCCTTGGAAAGACCACCTCGCTGCTGCATGTCCGTGCTGAATTCCCCCCTCCCTCTCCGGCGGATGCGGGACAGCCAACGGACACAGGCCCCCAACGATAGTAATGTCCGCCGCCGTTCCTCCCCATGCTGCGTCGGCTCCTCCCCACCCTCCTCGCCCTTGGATGCGGCCTGCTCGCCCTCTTCTGGGGGTTGTGGAGCCTGCAGCGCATCTTCACCCAGGAGCGCGAGGACGCCCGGGCCCAGCTGCGCATCAGCCGGGACGCGCTCGAGGAGTACGCCACCCAGGCCCTGCGCCTCACACTCAGCCGGCAACTGGAAGGCAACCTCTCCGCCATCCATGAGGCCATGGGGGATCCACTCGCCCCCGGCGAGGGCTTCTACCTGCGGTTTCGCGACCAGCAGTTCCTGCCCCGCCTCACCCGCGCCGCCGAGGGAGCGCAAACCCCCGCCCGGCGCCACTACCGCGCCCTCGTCCGGGCACTCGCCACGGGCTCGGCGGAGGCACCCTGGCGCGAGCGGCTGGCACGGCTGCGCGAGGTGAAAGCCGCGCTCGACCGCCACTCCCCGCGCGCCGAGCCACTTTCCGCGGAGCTGCTGCGCTACCACGCCGAGCATCCCCTTCCCGTGGAGCAGGAGCTGCCCTTCATCGTCCTCCTCCTGGAACAGCTCCAGCGCGGCGTGGAGACCCCCTCCCTGGTCCGCGCGCTCTTGCGCGAGGGGCTGCCCGAGGACTTCGGCGGCATCGAGCGCTCCGCGGGCCTCCAGCGCGATCTGCTTCGCGCGCGGGGGCACCTCACCGCGCTCGACTTCGAATTCCTGCGCGTCCATACCGTGCGGGTCAGCATCGCGCTCGGCGAGCCCTATGAAGACTTCATCGCCCGCTCCCGAGAAGCGGACGCCGGCATGCTCGTGCTGCCCGTGGACCTCACCGGCCCCACCCTGATTGGCGAGCGCTGGTACCTGGAACCCCGGGACGAGGTGGTGCGTGGCATCGCGGTGGACCTCGACGCGATCCTGGGAGATCTCTCCCGCGAGCTGCGCGCGAAGGGCCACTTCGGCCAGGACGGGAAGGTGTGGCTCCAAGCCCCGGACGCCGTGCTGCCCCTGGAGTCGCTGCGGCTCGGGGTGTCCGTGCCGCAATGGACCCAGGCCGAGATGGCCCTCGAGCAGCGCTATGGCTTGAAGACGCTGCTGGTGGGCACCTGCGGCGCGCTCGCGGTGGCCATCGGCGTGATGGCGGTGTTGGCCCAGCGCGGCCGCTACCGCTACATCGAGCTCAAGAGCGATTTCGTGGCCACCGTGTCCCACGAGCTGCGCACGCCCCTGGCCTCCATCCGCCTGCTCGCCGAGACCCTGGAGCGCAAGCTCTCGCGGGCGCCCCCGGAGACGCGCGCCTACCCCGAGCGCATCGTCCAGGCGGCCGATGGACTGAGCTTCCTCGTGGAGAACATCCTGTCCTTCAACCGCATCGACAAGGGGCGCTGGCAATTGCGGCGCAGCCCGGTGAAGTGGGAGGAGTTGGCGGGCATGCTCCGCTCGGACCTGGCGGGCAGCGTCTCCGTGCCCTTCCAGCTCACCTCGGACACGGGAGAGGCCCAGGTCGACGCGGATCCCGCGCTCCTGCGCCTGCTGCTGGCCAACCTCGCGCGCAACGCCTGCGCCTACAACCGCCGCTCCCCCGTGGAGCTGCACCTGCGCGCCTACCCCTCCACGTCTCCGGGGCAGGGCGTGGTGGTGTTCTTCGAGGACAATGGCATCGGCATCCCCGAGAGCGAGTGGGAGAACGTCTTTGGCGACTTCTACCGCCTGGACTCCACCGGTACCGAGGTGCATGGCAGTGGCCTTGGACTCGCGCTGTGCCGCAAGATCATGGCCCTGCACGGGGGCCGCATCACCATCGAGAACTCCGGCCCCCAGGGCACCACCTTCTGCCTGATCTTCCCTCCCTCCCCTCCTCCATGAATCCTCCCTCCATCCTCATCGTCGAGGACGACGCGAACCTCCGGCTCGCGCTGGCCGACAACCTGCGCGACGAGGGCTACGAGGTGGCCGTGGCCGCCCACGCCCGCGAGGCCGAGCCCCTGCTGCGCGCACGCTCGTTCGATCTGCTCCTGCTCGACGTCATGCTCCCGGGCGAGGACGGCTACGCCTTCTGCCGACGGCTGCGCGCCCAGGGCGTGCGCTCCATGGTGATGATGCTGACGGCGCGCTCGCTGGAGGACGACCTCGTGCGGGGTTTCGAGGCGGGCGCCCAGGACTACCTCACCAAGCCCTACCGCTTGCGCGAACTGCTCGCCCGGGTGGGGGCGCTCGTGCGGCGCACCGGGGGGGAGCCGCCCCAGGTGCTGTCGTTCGCGGGCTTCCACATGGACCTGGCGCGGCGGGCGCTCAGCCGAGCGGACGGCGGTGACATCGAGCTGACGCGCACGGAGTTCGACCTGCTCGCCTTCCTGCTCAAGCACCGCGATCGCGCCCTCACCCGGGCGGAGATCCTCGACGCGGTGTGGGGCCAGGACGTGGTGGTGGACCCCCGCACGGTGGACAACTTCGTCTCCAACCTGAAGAAGAAGCTCGGCTGGACGAGCGCTTCCGCCTTCACCATCCACACCCTGCGCGGCGTAGGTTACCGCCTGGAGCTGGAGTCCATGACGAAACCATGACGAAGAGATGGACGGCCCGAGGCCACCCATCCGGCGCGACCCCTTAGGTTGTGAGGTGTCAGCCAGGGAGGGACGTCACGTGTTCCAGTCGGTCATCCATCAGTCGGGAGTGAGCGCCGGTCGCTTCGGCACCGGAGTCTGGGTTTCCTTGTTCCTGCACGCCGGGGTGTTTGGCGCCCTGCTGGGCGTGTCCCACCAGGCGGACCCGGCCCCGAGCAAGGAGCACGAGATCGTCATCGGTCCGATGCGTCCTCCCAAGGGCAACCCCAACCCGCCCGCCCCCAAGGCCCTGGAAGCGGCGCCCAAGCCGAAGCCCAAGCCCAAACCGAAGGAGTTGGTGCAGCCCAAGAACGTCAAGCCCCTGCCCGCGGTGGAACCCAAGCCCGTGGAACCCGAGGCCACCGTGGAGCCCGTGGATCCCTCACTGCCGTACATCCCGGGAAGCCATCCCGACGGGCATCCCACGGACAAGGCCGTCCCTGGTCTCCCGTACATCGCCGGCCTGCTCCCAGACGGTCCCCCCGGTGGAACAGGAGAGGATGTGATGCCGTTCGGCGCGGGCATGACGCCGCCGAGGCTCCTCTCCGCGGGCGTGCCCTTGGAGTACACCGAGCATGCACGCCAGGCCCACGTCCAGGGAATGGTGGTCATCCGCTGCACCATCACCCGCGAGGGCTCGGTCGAGAACTGCCGCGTCATCAAGGGACAGCCCTTCATGGACGAAGCGGTGGTCGCCTCCCTGACGAGCCGTCGCTACGCGCCGCTGACCTTCCAGGGCCGGACGGTCAACGTGAGCTACACCTTCAACGTGAACCTCCGGATGCCTTGAGCCCGCCGCGCGGCGCTCAGCCCCGGGGCCGCCCGTCCCGCCACGTCGGCTCCTCGGGCAGCCAGTAGGAGACGTCCAGGAGCTCGCGCCCGGACTCCGCCCGGGAGGGTGGCGCCTCCACCGGCGTCACCGTCACCGCCACGGACACGGTGCGCTGGTTGCCCGTGTAGTCGGCCGCGCGCAGGTACAGCGCATGGCGGCCGCCCGACACGGTCGAGGTGTCATGAAGGCCCTTGTAGATGATCGACCCGGCCTGCTGGGTCAGCGGCGTCCAGGCGCCCGAGGTGGAGTCGAGCTGGTACTCCACCCGGCGCACGCCCGAGCCCGTGGGCCCGTCATTCACCTGGACGACGATCTCCAGGTGCCCGGGGGGAGTCGAGCCCGGGAAGGAATCAAGGACCGTGAGCTGCGGCGCCGACGAGTACAGGCCCAGCGCGGCGGCCGTCAGGTGGGCACCCACCAGGAACAGAATGCCCACCGAGGGCGCCCAAGTCGTCCATACAGCGGGCCTGACACTCCGGAAGGTGGTGGTTGCCATGCCTGCCCTCGAAGCCAGAACCGTGCCGACCCCTGGACGATTCATCCTCCCCCGGGGGACGCTTCCGCCCCGGCCTCCCTTTCTTTCGGGAAAACAGAGGGTTGCCCCGTCTCTCCGGGTTGAAGGCGCTCCGCGTCATCCGCCCGCCGGGTACTCCCCCGCCGGAAACCGGGAACTTCTTACAGAGCGACCAGTGGACGCCCGGGAAGAAACTCCTGCGACTTCGGGGCAGACCCCCTCAGCGCAGACTCACCGTGACACGCGTCAGGAGCAGCCAGGAGTCTCGCCGTCCCGGTTCCTCGATGGGCGGTTGATCGTAGCGGAGGAAGTAGCCGGCGGAACCTACCGACAGGAAGTCCGTGGCCCACCAACGAACCGCCACGGCGCCTCCACTCGCGCCTCCCGGAGTGACGTCCGCGGCGCCCAGTCCCAGCGACAACCGCTCCACGCGTCCGGCCACTTCCACCGCCCCACCGCCCCAGCCTCCCTCCGGCGTCGGGGGAAGCCCCTCGGGCCAGGGGCCGTCCCGGCGGTGGCCGCGCACCATCCAGGAGGCCTCCACCGCGGCGCCCTGGGCCCGGATGCCCGGAAGAGGCTCGCGCGGAGTGAGGGGGTTTCCATCCGTGTCGCGCGAGCGCCGTTCCCACGCCGCGCCGCCCTCGGCCGTCACCCGCAGGGGACCGCTCCAGAGCACCGCGTGCGCCTCGCTCACGAGCCGCCCTCCCGACACGGGCACGGGCCGATAGAAGAGAAACCCCGTGGCCGTGGTGCCACTGACGCCCGCGCGATCAAAGGCGTCCTCCGCATGGACTCCCGCGCCCAGACGCACGCCCCACCGCGCGTCCGGAGCGGCCCCGCGTGAAGCGCCTCCCAGCAGCGCGTCCACCCGCGCATCCACCGAGGGCGAGGTGTTGTCGTTGCCCAGCGGGCTTTGCGAGCCATTGCCCAGGCGCAACCAGGCCTCCAGCGGCCAGGCCCGAGGCGCCCAGCGCACTTCCAGCCCCAGGTCCCGCCGGGGCCACAGCGCGCGCACGGGCAGGGACAGTTCCGGAATGGACAGGGACTCCACGGCGGGCTCCTTCGCCGAGGCGAACAGGGGCGTCTTGCCGTAGCCCAGCCGCAGCCAGAGCTCGTCGGAGGGAGTGAAGACGATGAGCGCATCCGTGAGGGCGGGTTTCTCGGCCGCCCATTCCACGGTGCCCACCACGTGAATCCAGGGTCTCGGCCGAGCGCGCACGCCCACGCGGAAGCGGCCCAGGGCGAAGCCCGTCTCGCCCTCCACCGCGGCGGACGTCACCCGGTAGTCCAGTTCGCCCACCAGCAGCGGCTGGAACCACGGCGCGTCATCGGCGGCGGCGGCACGGCCCGACAGGAGCAACACACCGGACAACAGGAGCGCGCGCACCATCATTCGGCCGGGATGATCTGGAGGAAGTGGGTGGTGCCGTTGGACGTGTCCCCATCGTGATCGGCGATGAAGAGGCGCCGGTTCTCCGCGTCGTAGGCCAGTCCGCGTGGCTGCTGGAAGCCGGCGGCCAGGACGCGCACCTCGCCCGAGGAGGTGATGCGGAACACCTTGCCCTCGCGGCTGCCGGTGAGCAGCGAGCCATCCGGCCCCAGCGCGAGCAGATCCGGGCTCGGCAGGGTCGCGTACGTCGTGTACTCCTGGGGAGAGGCCAGGGGCGCGCGGTAGATCTTCCCGGCGAGCTGATCGCTCACGAAGAGCGAGTCCCCCACCGCGAGCACGCCCACGGGCTTCTGCAATGCGCCGATGACCTCCTGCTCCGAGCCCTCCAGGGTGAGCCGCGCCACCGAGCCCACGTTCACGTTGTTCACGCGCACGAAATAGGTGACGTAGAGCTGGCCGTCCTGGGCGAGCGTCAGGCCGATGCGGCGGCGCTCCGGCTTGAGCCCGGGCACGGTGCCGGACGAGCCATCCGGCCGCACGAACACGACATCGCCCGCCGTGCCTCCGCCGAAGCGCACGACGACGAGTGTCCCATCCGGCATGCGCACCAGGTCACCCAGGCCCGCGCCATTGGCCGGAGCGGGCGGCAGCTCGGCCACGAGCGACACGCCCCCCGCGTCCGTCCACTGGAGGACGCGGTTGTTCTGATCATCCGCGAGGAAGAGCGTCTTCGAGGCGGCGTCCCAGCGGATGCCATTGGGATCCGCGTCCAGGGGCAGCGCCCGGGGGCCCCGCTCGATGCCCGCGGGCCGATCCGGCTCGAGGGCTCCCGGGGTTCCACAGGCACAGACGAACAGCGCCAGCGCGAGCGCGGCGACACGCATCGATTGCTCCAACAGAGGGGGTGGAGCGCGGCACTCTACCCATCCTCCGTTGTGCCCTTTGGTTGAAAATTGTAGAAAATGGTGACCGTGGCCCTCCCTCCTCCGACGCCGGACTCCCTGCTCACCACCCATGAGGTGGCGGTGCTGCTGCGCATCCACCCCAAGCACGTCTACCGGCTGTTGAAGCGCGGCCTGCCCGCGCGTCGAGCCGGGGGCAAATGGCTCTTTCCACGCGAGGAAGTGCTGCGCTGGGCGGAGCAGTCGCCGCGCGCCCGCGCCGAGACGCCCTCCGAGCAAGCCGTGCCCGCCCCCCTCCTCGCCGCGAATGGAGATCTCGCGGTGGAGGCGCTTCTGTCGGAGAACGCGGCCCAGGGCCATCCGCTCGTGGGCTTCGTGCTCGCGGATCGCACCCGGGCCCTGGCGCTACTGGAGGCGGGCCAGGTGCTCGCGGCTGGCTGGCATGGCGTGCTTCCTCCCGGACGCCGGGGTCTGGCGCGACTGCACCTCGTGCACCGCGAGGTGGGCCTCGTCGCCGCGCCCGGCCGCAAGCCGCCGGCGCTCGAGCGGCTGTCCCGGGTGCGGCTCGCGAGCCGTCCGTCCACCGCGGGCGTCCGGCACCACCTGGACGAGGTGCTCCACACGGCGGGCCTGGACACCGAGGCCGTCCACCGCCGCGCGACATTGCATGCCTCGCACCGGGACGTGGCCTGCGCGGTGGCCCGGGGCGAGGCGGATGTGGGCCTCGCATCCCGGGCCTGGGCCTCGCGGCTCGGGCTGTCGTTCCGCTCGCTCGGACACGAGGACTATGGGCTCGTCATCCCCTCGGCCCGGCTCGGGGAGCCCGCCGTGGTGGGGCTGTGTGAAACCGCCCAGGGAGCCGCCCTCCGGCGCTCGCTCCGAGGCATTCCTGGCTACGAGCCGGGCGACACCGGTCAGTTGAAACTCGTTTCCGAGGAGAGGAAGTCGCGATGAGTCCCATCGTGAAGGGCTCGCTCGTGGTGGGCGTCCTGCTCGTCGTGGGCGCGGGCGTCGTGACGGGCCTGCGCGGTCACCCGGCGGCCGGAGAATCCCCCCCCACGGAGGCCCCATCCAGGCCGCGGTTGACCATCGCGGCGGCCTCGGACCTGAAGTTCGCGCTGGATGAGTTCTTGAAGGACTTCCGGGCCCGCAACCCCGAGGCCGAGGTCCAGGTCACCTATGGCTCCTCGGGCAATTTCCTCGCGCAGCTCTCTCAAGGGGCGCCCTTCGACGTCTTCCTGTCCGCGGACGTGGCCTATCCGCGCAAGCTCGTCGAGCAGGGCCTGGTGGAGGGAGACGTCTTCCTCTATGGCGTGGGGCGGTTGGTGGTGTGGGTGCCCCGAGACTCGGCCCTGCCGGTGGAGAAGCTCGGGCTGCAAGCGCTGCGCGAGCCCGCCGCCCGGCGAATCGCCATCGCCAACCCCCAGCACGCCCCCTACGGCCGCGCGGCCGAGGCCGCCTTGAAGAGCCAGGGCCTCTTCGACTCCGTGAAGGATCGGCTGGTGCTGGGGGAGAACATCGCGCAGACCGCCCAGTTCGTTCAGAGCGGTGCCGCGGACGTGGGGCTCATCGCCCTGGCCCTGGCGCTCGCGCCGGCCATGAAGGACGAGGGCCGCTACGTGGAAGTCCCCCTGGACGCCTACCCCCGCATGGATCAAGGGGGCGCGTTGCTGAAGAAGGCGCGGGATCCCGCGCTGGCGCGGCGATTCCGTGACACGCTGCATGGGGAGGAGGGCAAGGCCCTGCTGCGCCGCTACGGCTTCTTCCTGCCCGGAGAGTGAACGCGTGGATCACGCCGCGCTGTGGTTGAGCCTGCGCCTGGCGGGCTGGACGACGATCATCCTGCTCGGATTGGGGCTGCCCATCGCGTGGTGGCTGGCCCGTTCCCGCTGGCGCTGGAAGTTCCTGGTGGAGGCGCTGGTGGCGCTCCCCCTGGTGTTGCCGCCCACGGTCCTCGGCTTCTACCTGTTGCTCGCGATGGGGCCGAGGGGACCCCTGGGGCCCACCTTCGAGGCGCTCGCCGGACACCCCCTGCCCTTCAGCTTCGAGGGCCTGCTGCTGGCGTCGGTGCTCTACAGCCTGCCCTTCGCCGTGCAGCCCTTCACCGCCGCGCTCGCGGGCGTGGACCCGCGTCTCATCGAGGCCTCGTGGTGCCTGGGCGTCTCGCGCGCGCGGACCTTCGTGCGCGTGGTGCTGCCCCTCGCCGCCACGGGCATCCTCTCCGGCATGGTGCTCACGTTCGCGCACACCCTGGGCGAGTTCGGCGTGGTGTTGATGGTGGGCGGCAACCTGGAGGGCCGTACGCGCACGGCCTCCATCGCCATCTACGACTCGGTGCAGGCGCTGGACTACGCGGCGGCGGGCCGCACGTCGCTCGTGCTGCTCGTCGTGTCCTTCGCCGTACTGGCGCTCACCTACGGGGTGCGGCGCGGAGGAGGTGCGCCCTGGGGGCCGCCACGCTCGTAGTCCAACTCGAGAAGCGCTTTCGCGGCGGGCCCACCATCCAGGCGGACCTGGCGCTGGAGGCCACGCCGGGCCGGGTGATGGTGCTCTTCGGACCCTCGGGCGCGGGGAAGAGCACGGTGCTGCGCTGCCTCGCGGGGTTGGACCGGCCGGATCACGGCCGCGTCCTCTTCCACGGAGAGCCCTGGTGCGACACCCGCGCGCGCGTCTTCCTGCCGCCCCAGGCGAGGCGGGTCGGTCTGCTCTTCCAGGACTACGCCCTCTTCCCCCACCTCACCACCGAGCACAACGTCCAGTACGGCCTGGGCGCCCTGCCCGAGTCCGAGCGGCGCGAGCGCTCACGTTCCCTCTTCTCGCTCCTGGGATTGGAAGGGCTGGAGCGCCGCCTGCCACGCGAGCTCTCCGGAGGGCAGCAACAACGGGTGGCCCTGGCACGAGCGCTCGCCATCCGGCCGCGGCTGCTGCTCCTGGACGAGCCCCTGTCGGCGCTGGACGCGCCCTCTCGCGAACACCTCCGGGGGGAACTGCGGCGGCTGCTGCGCGAGCTGGGCATCCCCACCGTGGTGGTGACGCATGATCGGCTGGAAGCACTCGCGCTGGGCGACGATCTGGTGGCCATGGAGGCGGGCCGGGTGTGTCAGGTGGGGCCGGTGGCCGACGTGTTCAACCACCCCGCGGAGCTGTCGGTGGCGCGGATGACGGGCATCGAGACCGTCCTGCCCGGCCGGGTGCTGCGGCGCGAGGGAGGACTGGCCACGGTGGAAGCCGGAGCCCACACGCTCATCGCCCTGGAGCCCATGCCCGGAAGCGACACCGTCTTCGTCTGCCTGCGCGCGGAGGACGTCACCCTGGGCCCACCCGAGGCCTCGCCCACGAGCGCGCGCAACCGGCTGCCCTGCACCGTGGTGTCACTCACCCCCGAGGGTGCCCTCGTTCGCGTGGCGCTCGACGCGGGCTTTCCCCTGGTGGCCCGGGTGACGCGCGTGTCCTGCGAGGAACTGGGGCTCGCCGAGGGGCGGCTCGTCACCGCCACCTTCAAGGCACCCTCCGTGCGGCTCGTGCCCCACCCCTGAGCGCTAGAGACTCTTGCGGCAGAAGGTGCTCAACGCCAGGCAGGCGTCGCGCAGGTCCACGAGGCCGAAGTGCTGATCGAACACGCACGCGCCGCGCAGCCGCGCCATGCGCGCCCGCAGCCGGGGATTGCTGAAGACACTGAAGACGATGACGGGCAGTTGGGGTCGGCTCGTGCTCAGCCGCACGAGCGCCGCCAGCCCCGCGTCGTCGAGCATGCGCGCATTGCAGATGACGAGCTCCGGCATCCGGTGTTGCCCGAGCATCAGGCGCTCGGCCAGCGGGGCCACTTCTCGCGGATCCTGCACCACCCCACACCCGAAGCGCTCGCGCACGAGCATGTCGCGGATGGCCAGGCAGCGCGCCTTCAGACTCTCGAGCAACAACACCTGCCCCGGGTGGACCAAGCACTGCTTCCGGGGCTCCCCCCAGAAGACGCGCTGGCCCGTTTGCCCGGACTCTTGCCTCTGGGCCCATACCGCGTTGGCGCTCATGGACTCCCCCCCATCGTGACGGCCCATCCCCGCTCGCGAGCTCAGCGAACGAACCCGGGATGACTAAGTATCCCGGGATAGTCCTACCAGCTCGCGCACTCCGGAAAGAAGGTGAGTGGAGTGCCTTCTCGTCAGACGTGTCGCGCCCGAGACACGTGCCCGAGCACTCCCCGGGCGATCCGTTCACCCATCACTGGGGGCCTCAGCGCGCCGGGACAGGTGCCATGCTCGCCAGGACACGCAGGAAGGCCCACCGCTGACGCAACCACCGCACGGGCGCCCACAACGGGCCGCGGCGCCGGCCTCCCGGACGGCCCTCCACCAGGGACTCCAGGGCGGGCCCCGCTCCCACCAGCACCGCGCGCGGCAACTGGGCGGCGGCCTGCAGGCAGAACAGCTCCTGCGTGGGCGTCGCCAGGGAGACCCACACCAGATCGGGCCGCGTCAGGGCGATGCGCTCGATCAGCCGCTCCACCCTCGGTCCCCGGCCATTGCCCGGCATGTCTGGCGCGGCCACGCCCACGGCCAGCAGCCCATGGGTGTCGCGCAGCACGCCCGCGGCCCGCTCGGAGACGTTCGGACGATCCGACACGACGACCACCCGCCAGGCCCGCTCGCGCGCCAGTCCGGCCAGCGGCGGCAACCACTGCGCGCCCGAACGCGGCTCCACCAGGGGCGAGCCCAACCGCTCCGCGGCCCGCACCAGGGCCGGTCCCCCCGCGAGGGACAGATCCGCCGTGGCGAGCGCCTCGCGCAGGGCCTCATCGCGCTCGGCCCGCACCACATGCTCCACGTCGGGAAGGATCACCCGTCCGCCCTGACCGCTCTCCACGAGCCGCACGACGCGGCCCAACGCATCATCCAGGCGCCCGGAATCCACGGGCACCCGTCCAATCAACACCCGCCGCGCGTTCGCCGGCAGGCACCGCGCCTCCGGCTCCGACCCGGGAGCCATGAGCCCCGCATTGGGCGGCCCCAGCCCCATCACCCCGTTCATCTCCCGCCTCCTCCTGGCGCCCTCGGTGGGCGGACACAGTGGTGTCACACCTCCGGTTATGCCAGGGGAGTCTGACGCACGAGGGGGACGGGGGCTGACGCCGCTTGGACGTCCGCCCCCTCCGCCAGGGAGCGTGCCGCTAGAGATCCGGAGGCGGCCGGACACCCAGGTGGCAGGCGCGCAGGGCCAACTGAGTACGGTTCTCCGCGCCCAGCTTCCGGTAGAGCTGGGTCACGTGCGACTTCACCGTGCGCTCGGCGATCTGCAGGTGGGCGGCGATCTTCAGGTTGTCCGCGCCCCCGGCCACGTACGCGAGCACCTCGCGCTCGCGCTGGGTGAGGGTGAGCAACACGCTCGCCGTGGCGGAGGCCACGGGCGGGTGCTCGAAGTCATTGCGCAGCAGTTGCACCGGGAAGAGCCGCTCCCCGCGCACCAGGGCGTTGACCGCGGTGCTCACCGCGTTGGACGTCAAGCTCTGGCGGAAGAGATAGCCCGAGGCCCCCTCGTCGAAGCACTGCGAGATGAAGTCCTGGGCATTGGCCGAGGAGAGCACCAGCATGCGCACCTCCAGCCGGCGCTTGCGCGCCTCGCGCAGCAGGTTGAGCCCTTCCATGCCCGAGCAGCCCATGCCCGCGTCGCTGGTCGGCTCCACGTCGAGGATGGCCACCTGCGGAGGATCCGTCCCGATGCCATCCAGGAGCGTCCTCACGTCACGCGTCACCCACAGGACGTTGAGGCCTTCTCCCTTGAGGCCCTCGGCCAGACCCTGCCAGGCCGCCCACGGTCCTTCCAACAAGCCAACGCGCACATCCACTTGATTTGATGCCATGTGAGGGCCCCCCAGCCGTCATGGCGTACTGCCTTTTTTTGGAAACAACGAACTGATGTCTGGCGCTGCTCACACCCGGCGATATCGAGATGACGACCGTGCGCGTTGTCTTCGCGAGGATGTTCGACTGGCCAGCCTGCTCTGAATCATGAACCGTTGCGTGTCTGCTCTTCGTGATCCCCCACTTCCGGTATCGGAGGAAGAACTCCGACACCCAGCACCGGCCGCACCCAGGGCACGGCCGACGTTTTCCCACGACTGTCCGAATGTCCATCCCTCCTTTCCCTGTCCAGTCCCGGTGCGTGGCCATCTGACGGGGAGTGTGCACGGCCAGACCCAACGGACCCTGGAGATGTCGGCCAGTGAGCGTCTGTCCGCCTCGGGTGACCTGTCCCTCCGGCGCGACCTCCTGTTCTCGGTAAATGAGGAGACACGCCTTCATGGCCATTCCGGGTAGGCTTCCCGGCACATGAGCACCCCCGCGTCTCCCCGCCTCGACGTCGCCACGCCCGAGCGCGTCTCGCTCTCGCTGCCGGTGGCGGGCATCGGCTACCGGTGCCTGGCATACCTGGCGGATCTGCTGCTGCTCTTCTTCTTCTGGGTGGTGGCCTACTTCCTCTTCACGCTGCTCGTGAGCGACGTGCTCGGCTTCTTCCAGGGGCTGTCCGGGCTCGCGCGCACGTTGATGGTGGTGGGGGTGTTCGCCACCCAGTGGGTGTACTGGACGGCGTGTGAAGTGCTCATGGAGGGACAGACGCCCGGCAAGCGCCTGGTGGGCATCCGCGTGGTGCGCGTGGATGGCTCGCCCGTGGGGGGGCTCGAGTGCGCGGTGCGCAACCTGGTGCGCCTGGTGGACGCGCTGCCCTTTTTCTACGCCGTGGGGTGCCTGAGCGTGCTGCTCACGCGCCAGCACCGGCGACTCGGGGACTTCCTCGCCGGCACGCTGCTCGTGCGCGAGGAGCGCATCGATCTGGACAAGTACGCGGCGACGGAGTCCACCCCGGCCGCGCCGCTGCCCATGCCCGCTTCCGCGCACCGGCTCGCCTCGCGGGACGTGGAGCTCGTCCTGTCCTTCCTCGCCCGGGCGCCCTGGCTCGAACCGGCCGCGCGGGCCCGGCTGGGAGCGCGCCTGGTGGAGCGCTACGGCGGCCTCGACGAGGCGGATCGCGCCGCGCTGCTCGCCTCGCCTGGCCAGCTCGAGGCCTTCCTGAGGACGTGCGTCCAGACGGAGCGCTGACGTGGCCGCCACCCTGCCCGCCTTCGTCGGCCGCCGCCGCCCGGATTGGGATGCCTTGAAGGGGCTGCTCGCGCGGCAGCGCGCGGGAACGCTGCGCCTGGAGGAGCTGCGCCTGCTCGACGTGCTCTACCGGCGGGCGGCGGCGGACCTGGCGCACGCGCAGACGTTCCACGCGGGCACCGACGTCCACCGTTTCCTCAATCAGCTGTGCGCCCAGGCCTACGCCGCCATCTACCAGCCCCCCCGCGAGCGGTGGGCCGCCACGCGCTCCTTCTTCCGTCACGAGCTGCCGCGCACGCTGCGCGCCAACGGGGCCTTCGTGGCCACGAGCGCGGGCCTCTTCTTCCTGGGCATCCTCCTGGGCGCCGCCGTGGTGCTCCTGGAGCCACGAGGCGCGGAGCTGCTGGTGCCCAAGAACCTGCGGGAGTACATCGCCCGCGGGGAGATGTGGACGGATGGCATCCTCTCCGTGGCCCCACCCAACGCGGTGGCCTCGGCCATCGCCACCAACAACCTCACCGTCACCATCGTCACCTTCGCCTCGGGCCTGTTGCTCGGCCTGGGGACGGTGTTCGTGATGATCAACAACGGCGTGCACCTCGGCTCGGTGGCCGCCCTGTGCGCGCGCGAGGGCATGGGGCCCAAGCTCCTCGACTTCATCGCCGCCCACGGCCCGGTGGAGCTGTCCATCATCGTCATCGCGGGGGGCGCGGGGCTCATGGTGGGCCAGTCGCTCATCGATCCCGGCGAGCTGCCCCGGAGCCAGGCCCTGGTGCTGCGCGGGCGCGAGGCCGTGAAGCTGGTGCTCGGCTGTGCCCCCTTCCTCGCCCTCATCGCCGGGGTGGAGGGCTTCGTGTCCCCCGGCGACTTCTTCCCCACCTGGATCAAGGCAGTGCTGGGCCTCGCGCTGGGGGCCCTCTTCTGGGGCTACCTGCTGCGGGCCGGCCACCCTACCCCCTCCTCCAGCACCGGACATCAGGCCCTTTTGGATCCGCTGTAGACGGAATTCCTACTTTCTCAGGGCATCCAGTGTCTATTCGCTTTTCTTCCAGGTATGTTCCTGGAGAATTCACGCAGAGCCACTTTTCCCTGGGACGACCCTACCGCCCAGATCCTGATCGGCATCTCCCCCGGGATGCCCCGTTCGTGAGGACAGCAAGGATGAAAGCACTCCGCATCCGATCCCTGGCCGTGCTGTGCCTGCTCGCCGTGCCGCTGACCGCCAGCGCCACGGATGTCCGCTTCGAGCAGGGCTCACTCATCATTCCCGAGCAGATGGCCTATCAGAGCCGCTGCGGCGCCGTGGCGTCGTACGGTCTCGTCTATCGGCTCCTCCAGCAGAAGGTGACGATCTACTGGGCGGTCGAGCCCGGAAAGACGAGCCACCACCGCTGCAAGAACAAGTCGGAGGACAAGCGCTACATCGACGGGTGTGACTTCGCGGTGGAGAAGGAAACGGGGCGGCCGGTCTCCCTGTTGAAGAACTCCACGGGTGTCTTCTCGGACGACTTCGACACCTTCAGCACCTCGGGCAACCCGAACAGCACGGGCGAGGCGGCCTTCAAGGTGAACAAGGATCAGACCCGCCTGCGCTACATGGGCGGCCCCTTCATCATCGACGCCACCGAGGCGGCCAAGGCGGTGAACCTCATCAAGACCCACGCCGACTTCGCCCTGTTCCGCGGCGCGGAAGGCGGCGCCACCTGCAACCCCGGCACCTACTTCAACGTGCGGGTGCACCGGGCCAACAACGCGTTCGTGGCGCCCATCGCCCGCATCATGAACGAGGTGCCGCCGCCCATCGCGCTGGTGCGTGGCCGCAACACGTCCAACGCGGGCTCGGTGGAAATCCTCCGCGCCTACCTCACCAACGCCGGTCTGAACTTCACGGGCGCCGAGGGCACCTTCGAGAAGCACGGCAAGATCTTCGACGTGCTGGATCAGGACAACGAGCTCGTCTCCAGCGCCGCCTACCCGAACAGCAAGCTCAACTACGCTCCGGATTCGACCGCGCCGAACAAGACCTACTACAAGGTCATGTGGTCGCCGCACTGGCAGGGTGACACGTCCACCACCACGAAGAAGACCAACCTCAAGTCCGCGCTGAAGAACATCGCGTACTTCGTGGACAACGGGAACAGCATCTTCAACGAGTGCGCGTCCATCGAGACCTACGAGAGCAGCTACAAGCCCAACAACTCCATCCGCGAGCTCTATCAGGACAACGAGCCCACGCGGTTCATGACGGGCGGCAACGCCATCACGGGTCTGCAGACGCTGGACGCGGGCGAGCTCATCAATCCCGGCGGCTTCGCGGTGAACGGGCAGGACTGCTCGGACCCGGGCCGCAAGGGTGACTGCTTCTCGTTCACCAACTACGGCGACCTGTTCAGCCAGAAGGGCGACTACGAGCTGACGATCGCGTCGACGAGCACCGTCGAGGCGTTCCGTCCGCGCACGGGCCAGAAGTACAACGAAGGCACCGTGCGGATGATCTCCACCGAGTCGACCACCTCGGCCAAGCACGGCTGGGATCTCTACGTGTCGCGCCAGAAGGACAACAACAAGCAGAAGGGCAACGTCATCTACCTGGCGGGCCACACCTTCGCGCAACTGGCCGGCGGCAACCGCATCGTGCTCAACACGCTGCTCAACCTCGCCTACAAGCCCGAGTCGCTCGAGACGAGCCGCTCGGAGCCCGTGGCCGACCTCACCTACAAGCCCGGCACCACCACGCCGGACAAGGTGCGCGTGCTCGCGGGCACCTACCTGCACACCCCGCCCCAGGCCCTGTTCCCCGAGCGCATCAACTTCCGCACGGAGAAGGCCGCGGACTGGGTCTTCCCCTACATCGAGGGCCGCTTCCGCTCCTTCGTGGCGCAGGACATCGAGACGGACCGCCAGGGCTTCGGCAAGAACGCCGAGTGGGAAGCGAGCGTGCTCATGCCCGCGCCGGGTGATCGCACCGTCTTCACCGTGCTGGGCACCAACCAGGAAGGCCTCAAGCGCGTGCCGTTCACGCTGCCGCAGATGGTGAGCGGCAGTTGCCTGGACGACAAGACGGCGAAGACGGGCAAGATCGCCGGGGTGTGTGATCTGCAGGAGGCCATCGGGCTGGATCTCAACTCCTCCGGCACCAGCGTGCTGGATCCGAACGGCACCGGGAAGGTCGACCCGTCGGTCGCCGCGTCGGTCGTCACCTCGCTCAACCACATGAGCCAGCACTTCCTGCAGCGCGTGCGTGGCTTCTGCGTGGCGCACGAGAAGGACGACGGCACGCCGTACGACGAGATGAGCCCCACCGTGAACCAGTGCGACAACCGCCAGTTCGGCGAGGTGCGCTCGACGCTCGGGGGTCTGGATCACGCGAGCGCCGCGGTGGTCGGTGCCAGCAGGTACATCACGACCCCGCGCATCGAGGTGGCCTACATCGGCGGCCTGGATGGCCAGTTGCACGCCATCTACCTGCGCGGCGAGCAGCCGGGCTTCAGCAAGCCCAAGCCCGGCACGGAGCTGTGGGCCTTCATTCCCAAGGGGCAGTTGTCCCGCCTCTCCACGAACAACGCCCGGGTGGATGTCTCCCCCTCCGTCTCCGACGTGTACGCCGACTACGAGGATCTCAACGGTGACGGCGTGCTGTCGGGCAATGACGAGCGCTCCACCGGCAGGTTCCGCTGGCGCACGGTGCTCGTCTCCGGTTCCGGCCGGCTGGGCGGCGAGCTCTTCGCGCTGGACGTGACGGATCCCACCAAGCCCCTCGTCCTGTGGGACGTGCTGTCGGCCGCGGACAACTTCGACTCCAGCGTGGTGAGCGAGAACACCTCGCCCAAGTGGCGTGACACCTGGACGGACGGCGCGCCCAACCCGCCGCCCAACTACAACGATCCGACCAAGCCCACCAAGCGCACGGGCCCCTACAACTTCAAGGACCTCGGCGACACGTTGACCGTGAACCTGGTGCCGGTGCGCCGCGGCAACCGTCCGAGCTACCAGGTCGTCGTGGCCACCAACGGCGCCACGTCCGGTGCCCAGCAGTTGCAGGTGTTCGCCCTGGACGCGGGCACGGGCAAGAAGCTCTGGCAGTGGGAGCGCCCCTACGGCGAGAACACCTCCAACTCGGTGCCCGGCGGCACGTCCACCCTGGACGTGGACGGCGATGGCAGCATGGACCGGGTGTACGTGGGTGACATGGAGGGCCGCGTCTGGGAGCTGTCCGCCCACACGGGAGCCAACCTCAACTACTTCACCGCGGGCGGCTCGCCCGTGAGCTACCCGCTGTTCGCCACGCAGAACGCGCTGCATCCGGTGACCACGGTGCCGGCCATCATGCGCCTGCCCTACAACTTCGACACCGGCAGCGTGTTCGCGCAGCTCGGCGTGGGCAGCAAGGCCGCGGGCAAGCTCGGGCTCGTGTTCGGCACGGCGGGCGTCGACTGGGTCCTCACGAAGACCGATGACAAGGGCAACCCCATCCCCGTCAAGGGCCGCGTGTACGTGGCGGCCTCGCTCCCGGAGGACCTGAACATCCGGGACGTGCTCTCCTACGACAAGATCACCCCCGTGCCCTTCGACCTGCGGGGTCCGCTCGCCGACCGGGGCACCACCAAGGCCGGGTCCGCCACCTTCCAGTCGCTGCAGGAGAACGAGCGCGCCGTGGGCTCGCCGAAGATCGTGGGCAGCAAGATCGTGTTGACCACCGCCTACGGCACCACGGAGGGTGACCCGTTCGCCACCAACATGCAGGGCCGCACCCACGTGCTCGACATGAACAAGACGGCCGCGGACACGGTGGTGAGCGAGGCGGGCAAGTCGGCCGCGGGCGCGCTCGTGCTGCCCGACGGCTCCCTCATCACCCAGACCATGGTGGGCATCCAGCGCACCGAGCCGAACACCGTCACCGTGCCGGAGGCGGGTGTGGCGGGCAAGCGCACCCCGGTGCGCATCGGCTCCTGGCTGGATCTGGGCCGGGCCCTCGCGGAGTAACCAGGCATGCGCAGGCGGACTTCTCCCCGTGGTTTGACGCTCGTCGAGGTGATGGTGGCCATGTCGCTGGTCGCCGTGGCCACCCTCGCCCTCGTGTCCGCCAACACCATCGCCGCCCGCTACTCCAGCCGCTCCTACCGTCACCACGTGGCGATGCGGCTGGCGCAGCAGCGGCTGGATGTCTTGATGATGGGCGAGCAGAAGCAGAAGCTGCGCCCGGCGGCGGCCGTGGGGGAAGATCCGGTGCCGGACGGCACGCCCCTGGACTGCCAGGAGACCGGGGCGCCCGCGGAGCTGTGCAGTGGGGCCCAGCCCGCGCTGCTAGGCTGGGTGGATATCTACGGTCGCCCGTGCAAGCGCACGGGGACGCCCGATGATGGCTACCACTCCACCTGTCAGTACCGCCGTTATGTGCACTTCGAGAAAACCCCCAGTGCTGGCTCCGCGGGGGATGTGTGGCGCATCTCCGTCGCGGTCAGTCATGCGTCGGACGGCGAGTGTGGCAACACCGAGGAAGGTGATTCTCAATGCGTCGTCACCAGTGCCGTCCTGACCCGCTAGCGCCCGCCCGGAGGCGGCGCTCGGCACGCGGCCTGACCCTGGTGGAATTGATGATGAGCGCCGCGCTCGGCATCCTCCTGCTCACGGCCGCCGTCGCCGTGCTGCTGGCGGCGGGCCGCATGCGGCGCAATCAGCAGCTGTTGTCGGACGCCAACGACGAGGCCCGCGCCGCCCTGCGCGTGGTGTCTCGCGCCCTGGCCGCCACCGGCGTGGGCGGCAGCGTCTACGCCTACCTGGATGATGGCGGCAACAAGCAGCAGCGGGCCGCGCTCATCTTCACCAACGGCGCCGCGCCGCTCAGCGCACCGGACATGCCCCAGGCGCCCGACACGCTCACGCTCCTGCGCTACGCCGCGGACCGGCGCAGCGAGCTGGTGGAGAACCTCGTGGGTCCCCTGCTCCGCCTGACGCCGGATCCCCGCCTGTCGACGACTCCTGGCGTGATTCCCGACATCTTCCAGGCGGGCGAGAGCGCGCTCGTCACCAATTTCCAGCGGGCCATGCTCCTGCCGGTCTCGAAGCACGAGCTCAACGGCCCCGCGAGGACCGTCGACGTGGAGACCGGCCTGGTCAATCCCATTCTCCTGCAGGACGCGCAGATTCCCATCGAGCCTGGCTCCAGCGTGTTCCCGGTCCAGGTCGTGCGCTACCGGGTGATTCACGTGCCCTCCGCGGGCAATCAGCCAGAGCGCGGTGATCTGGTCATGGAGACGTTGAACCCCCGTACGCTCGCGGTGCTCGATGAGGCGGTGCTGGCGCGCGACGTCGAGGACTTCCAGGTGCAGTGGGCCTACGATCGCAACGACGATGGCGTGGCCGACGGGGGCTACAGCGATGACGGACCCACGGGCACCGTCATCGATCCGGGGCTCACCTTCGCCCGCGTCAGCATCTCGGCCCGCACGAGCGCGCAGCTCGTGAGCGACAAGGGCCCCTTCGAGGCCAAGGGCGAGATGACCCCCTTCGAGCGGGGACTCGACCTGGGAGGCGCCGAGCAGCCGCCGCCCAGTGGATACCGCCGCCGGGTGCTCAGTACCGTGGTCCTGCTCAAGAACCTCGCCGCCCCGCGCATCTGATGATCGGAGATCGCGACATGAAGTCCCGAGCCCCTCGTGGTTCCACCCTGTTGACGGCCATGGGCATCACCGTGGTCCTGGCGCTCATCATCTTCGGCGTCCTCACCTATACGGGCTCGGAGCAGGAGCGCAGCGGCCGCTCCGTGCGCGACATCGACGCGCAGACGTGCGCCGAGTCCGCCGCGCACTGGGGCCGCAAGTACTACGGAGACAACTTCGTCCGTTGGAACGAGATGCTGGGGCCCAACTCCGGCTACAGCAACCCCGCGGAGATGAACCGGGACAACTGGGGCCCGGGCTCCTTCGGGCGCCTCGACGGACAGGAGGTCACCATCGACCGCCCCGCGGACTTCCGCGTCACCATCCGGGACAACGCGGACGAGGCCGTGGGCGCGGCTCCCAATCCCCAGGAGGACAACGATCTGCAGATCATCCTCCGGGCCGAGTGCCTCGTTTCCCGGCTCGCGCTGCGCACCACGGACCTGGTGGAAGCGCCCCGCGAGGTGAGCAACGACCCCTACGCCTGGCACGGCCAGGTCCTCTCCGAGACGAGCCAGACCCGGCGCAACAAGGTCGTGGAGGTGGTGCTCATCCACGTCCCCCTGGATGGCTACAAGGGACAGCGCGGCGGCGGAGCCAGCGGCGACCAGAACGTCACCCAGTAGGCCCCGCCCGAGCCGCGCGCCGCCTACCGGCCGCGCGCCGGCAACACCGAGGCGCGCACGGGGGCCCGCACCGGCTGGCGCGCCTCGGCCCGCTCGCGGTGGCGGAGGATCTTCTCGTACGCCAGGTTCAGCTCGCGCATCTGGGCCTCCGAGCCGCCCCGGTCCGGGTGCCGCTCGAGCGCCAGCTCGCGGAAGCGCGCCCGCACCACCTCGACGGAGTCCCGCGGCGACACGCCCAGCACCTGGTGCGGATCCTGCTCGTCCAGGGCCGCCATCCACGCCTCGAGCTTGCCCTTGGCCGCCAGGAAGCGCTCATCCGCCTCCGTTTTCTCCTTCACCGGGTGCGTGCGCATCTTCGCGTCCGCCCGGAAGACCTCGGTGTAGGTACTCGACACCCAACGGTGGCACGAGCCGCAGCGGAAGTATTTGATGCGCGGCCCCGAGTGCCCGGCCATCCGCACGCCACAATGGGTGCATTCGACCTCCACGTTCTCCAGGGTCCGCCAGTTCCAGCTCGTCGCAACCGCCGCGCTCATGGGTGTGCCCACCTCATCCGTTCAGGCGCTACATGTCCGTAGCGAGCGGCAAGGTCGCATGTTCGGATCCCCTGTCAACAAATGAGCGCGCGAGGGGACTGGAAAACTCCGCTCACACGGCGCGTGTCCGGGCGCGGAGTTTCACGCTAGAACCCGGCGGATGCTCGAACGGACCATCGCCTTCCTCGGCGCCGGCAACATGGCCGAGGCGCTCATCAAGGGCCTGTTGCGCGCCGGCACCGCCCGGCCCGAAGCGCTCATCGCCACCGGCCGCCGCGAAGATCGCCTGGACACGCTGCGGCGCACCTATGGGGTGCGCACCACCCTGGACAACCTGGCCGCGGTGCGCGAGGCGGACGTGGTGGTGCTCTCCGTCAAGCCGCAGGCGCTGGACAAGCTGCTCGTGCACGTGGCGCCGGCGGTGAATGCGGACAAGCTCTTCATCTCCGTGGCCGCGGGCGTGCCCATCTCCGCCATGGAGCGGCGGCTCGGCGAGGGCACGCGCATCATCCGCACCATGCCCAACACGCCCTCGCTCGTGGGCGCGGGGGCCTGCGCGCTGTCGCCCGGGGAGCACGCGAGCGAGGAGGACCTGTCGGTGGCCAGCCGCGTCTTCCAGTCCGTGGGCACCACCACCGTGGTGGACGAGAACCTGCTGGACGCCGTCACCGGCCTGTCCGGCAGCGGCCCCGCGTACATCTTCCTCATCATCGAGGCGTTGTCGGACGCGGGCGTGAAGGTGGGCCTGCCCCGCTACACCGCGCTCAAGCTGGCCGCGCAGACGGTGCTCGGCAGCGCGCAGTTGCTCATCGAGACGAACGCGCACCCGGGCCAGCTCAAGGATCAGGTGACGAGCCCCGGAGGCACGGCGATCGCCGGCCTGCATACCCTGGAGGCGGGCGGGCTGCGCACCACCCTCATCAACGCCGTGGAGGCGGCCACGCGCCGGGCGAGGGAGTTGGGGGAGCAGTTCCTGGAGAAGTCCCAGGGCTGACCTATACTCGGGGATCATGAAGATCACCCCTCTCGACATCCGCCAGAAGCGCTTCGAAGCGGCCCTGCGCGGCTACTCCAAGGGCGAGGTGGACGCCTTCCTCGAGCTGCTGTCCAGCGAGTTCGAGGAGGTGGTCAAGGAGAACATCGCCCTCAAGGAGGAGCTCAAGCGCACCCAGCTCAAGCTGGAGCAGCACGTGGAGCGCGAGCGCACCCTGCAGGAGACGATGGTCACCGCGCAGCGCATCAGCGAGGACATGAAGGTCGCCGCCAAGAAGGAGGCGGAGATCATCCTCGCGGACGCCGAGCACCAGGCGGAGAAGATCGTCCACGGCGCGCACCAGCGGCTGGTGCAGGTGGTGGAGGACATCAACGAGCTCAAGCGGCAGCGCGCCCAGTTCGAGTCGCAGGTGAAGTCCGTGGTGGACGCACACCAGAAGCTGCTGGAGACGTTCAGCGGGCGCACCTTCGCGGACAAGGACTACGCGCGAGTGGAGGACAATGTGGCCTACCTCTCACAGAAGAAGGCGCAGAACGCCGAGTAGCCAGGCGCTGACGCCGCGCGTCGCGAGCAGTGAGGGACGCGGAGGCTTGGCGCGGCACGGGCCCTGGCTGCTATGTCTCAGCCTCACGTGAGGCCGCCCATGCGCCACCTGATCCTACTCCTGCTCCTGCTGTGGTCGCCCCGGATCGGGGCACAGGAGGGCATGGGTCCGCCCCAGGTGGCGGGCCACGCCAATGGCGGTGTGGAGCCCGCCCTGGTGCCCACGCCCATTCCCGCGCTGGTGACCGGAATGGTGGAGACACCGCGCTTCCGCATCCTCTACTCCGCCCGCTCCGAGGGGGCCGCGCGCCAGCTCGCCACCCATATCGAGTCCGTGCGCGACGCCTTCGTGAGCGTGCTCGGCCGCGACTGGCCCGGCACGACGGAGATCCGCATGGGCGTGGGCCGCGCGGAGTTCGAGGCGATGGCGCTGCCCGGCGGCGAGCCTCCGGGCTGGGCCGTGGCCCTCGCCTACCCCACCCACCGCATCGTCCTGCTCGACGCGCTGACACTCGCGGGACCCGAGGGCCAGGTGACGCTGCGGCATGAGTTGGCGCACGTGGCGCTCGGGCAGCTCGCGCCCCGCTGGCCCCGCTGGTTCCAGGAAGGCCTCGCGCAGAACCTGACGGGAGAGAACCTCTCCATGACGCACTACGCGGCGCTCTTCAGCGCCGTGGCGCAGGAGAAGGTCTTCCGCTTCGAGCACCTGGCCGAGGAGTGGCCGGATCTCCCCTCGGACGTGGAGCTCGCCTACGCGCAGAGCGCCGCCTTCGTGGGCTGGCTCGCGGCGCGCCAGGGCCCCGAGGGCATGGGCCGGCTCGTGGACGAGGTGGCCACGGGTCAGCCCTTCGAGCAGGCCTTCGGCAAGGCCTTCCATTCCTCCCTGTGGGTGGAGGAACAGGCGTGGCGCGAGGGGCTGGCGGCGCGCTACGGCTGGCTCCCCCTGACGACGAGCACGTCGCTCTTGTGGCTGCTCATCATCGCCCTGGGCGTCGCGGCGTCCCTGCGCATGCGCTCGCTCAAGGAGCAACGCCTGGCCGAGATGGACGCGCGCGAGGCCGCCGAGGAGGCCGCGATGCGCGAGGAACTCGAGGCGGAGCTCGCCCTGCAGCGCCAGACCCTGGAGCTGCCCGCGGACGTCGTCACGCTCGAGCCGAGACAGGAAGCCGAGGGCTCCGACACCCCTCCCGAGGCCAACGCCGCGGGATGGCGCGAGACTCCCACATCGGATCCCGAAGAGGACTCGGAGCGCACACCGCGCCCCTCCAAACCCACCCTGCACTGAGACGTCGCCCCGCTCTCCGCCAAATTTCAACGCCCCTCGCGCAAAATCTACAGTTTCCAGGGGGGAGACGACCGGAGCGTCCGAGCCAACCCACTGGATTCACTGTCCTTGCGTTTCAGCGGGGCGTTGGCAGGTGGATTGCTTTACCCCGAGGCACAAGCGCGGAGGGAGGCGAGATGTCGGAGCAGGCACGGCGACGGGCAGGGGTGGCGAGGGTTTTCGTGGGGCAACCCGAGCGGCTCGCCGCGGCGTGGCGCCGGTCCCGCTTCGCGGAGGCTCGCAAGGAAGGATCGCCTCCCCGCAACCAGTTGGACAGCCTGGTGGAGCCCTTCATCCGGGAGATTGGCCGCGAACTGGAGGGCAAGGAAGGCAGTGCGTGGAACCGCACGCGCGCCGTGCTCCGGCTGTCGCCCCAGCGGGGCACGCGAGCCCTGACGGAGGAGTTCGCCACCCTGCGCCGCTGCCTCCTGGACGCGGTGGAAACGCTCGGGGGCGGTGACTCGGAGCGCGCGGTGGTGAACAACGCGGTGGACGAGGCGGCCATCTCGTCGACGGAGCTCCTCGAGCACCTGGGCAATCCCTTCGCGCCCAAGCCCCGGGTGCCCTTCGCGGGCCTGGTGGTGCTGAGCTTCGAGAAGCCGGCGCCGGTGCGCGAGAAGTCCGTCACCGGAGACGCGCAAGCCGCCGCGCACTGAGGATTTGGAAGGTGTGTCGACCCGTCCGGATTGATGCCGCCCTTCGGGGGCGGCGTCCGGGGCCGGCGGTGAAGGGGGCGCGCTGACGGGCCATTCCGGGCCCGAGGCGCGAAACGGGGTGTGCTCCCCTACGGGGGTGGGGTGAGCGCACACGGACATGGCCGCTGAAAGCCGCGGGGATGGGGGTCTCCGCGAGCCTTCTGACGGCCGGACGGGTCGACTTTGTTTTCCGGGCGGGCGCGTGCGTTCAGTGCGCGTCCGCCCACGTGTTTCCGGCCCCCACCTCGACCTTGAGGGGGATTTTCAACTGCATCACCGCGCTCATGCACCGGCGCGACAGTTCCCTCACGGCCTCCACCTCGTCGTCAGGAGCCTCGAAGAGCAATTCGTCGTGCACCTGCAGGAGCATCCGCGTGCGCAGCCCCTGCCGCCGCAGCTCCTCGTCCACGTCCAGCATCGCCTTCTTCATCAGATCCGCCGCCGTGCCCTGGATGGGCATGTTGATGGCGGCGCGCTCGGCGCCCTGCACCACCTGGCGGTTCTTCGCGCTCAGGTCTCCCATGGGACGGCGCCGGCCGAAGAGCGTTTCCACGTAGCCCTTCTCGCGCGCCACCTTCACCGTCTCGTCCAGGTAGCGCTTGATGCCCGCGTAGCGCGTGAAGTAGCGCTCGATGATGTCGCGCGCCTCCTCCTCGGGGATGTTGAGGCGCGTGGACAGGCCGTAGGGCGACAGGCCGTAGGCGATGCCGAAGTTGACCATCTTGGCCACGCGGCGCTGATCCCTCGTCACCTGCTCCTGCGGCACGCCGAAGATCTCCGCCGCGGTGCGGCTGTGGATGTCCTCGTCCCGGGCGAAGGCGTCGAGCAACACCTCGTCCCCGGCGATGTGCGCGAGCAGCCGCAGCTCGATCTGGCTGTAGTCCGCGGAGACGAGCTGGTGGCCCTCCTCGGCGATGAAGGCCCGGCGGATCTCCATGCCCAGCTCGGTGCGGATGGGGATGTTCTGCAGGTTGGGGTCCGACGAGGACAGGCGGCCCGTGGCCGTGGCCGCCTGGTGGAAGGTGGTGTGCAGGCGCCCGTCCTTCGTCACCAGCTCCGGCAGCGTGTCCAGGTAGGTGCTCTTGAGCTTGGACAGCGAGCGGTACTCGATGATGGCGCGAGGCAGCGCGTGTTGCTCGGCGAGCTTCTCCAGCACCTCCTGGTCCGTGGAGGGGCCCGTCTTGCCGCGCTTGAGCACGGGCAGCTCCAGCTTCTTGTAGAGCACCTCGGCGAGCTGCGGGTTGGAGCCCACGTTGAACTCGGTGCCCGCGAGCTGGTGGATCTCCTTCACCTTCGCCTCGCAGTCGGCGCCCACCTGCTCGGAGATCCGCCGCAGCGCCTTCACGTCCACCTTCACGCCCCGCGACTCCATGCGCGCGAGCAGGGGCACGAGCGGCAACTCCAGTTCGCGCGCCAGCTTCGCGAGCCCCAGCGGCTCCAGTTCCTCCCAGAGCCCGGGGGCGATCCGCCGCGCCACGTCCGCGCGGAGCGCGTACGCCACCGACACCTCCGGGGGGGAGAAGTCCTTCAACGGGCGGGGCTTGCGTCCTCCGGTGGAGGGCAGCGCGGGCAGGTCCACCTGGAGCCGTTCTCGGGCGAGGAACTCCAGGGAGTGGTCGCGCCGCGAGGCATCCAGCAGGTAGCTCAGCAGCTCGACGTCGTCCTCCCCTCCCCTCAGCTCGATGCCCTCGCGGGAGAGCAGCAGCCACAGCGCCTTGAGATCATGCCCGCCCTTCTTCACGTGCGCGTCCTCCAGCACGCCCTGGAGCGCCTGCTTGAAGTCCGCGAGCCGCACCTGTTCCACCCCCAGCCCCTCGTGGCGAAGGGGCACGTAGCACGGGGTGCCATCCGCGAGCGCCACGCCGAGCCCCACCAGGGACGAGGCCACGGGCTGTCCTTCGTACGCGGGCAGCAGCGTCACCCGCCCCGCCTCGCGCACACGCGTGGCCAGGGCCTCGAGCGCTTCCTTCGTGGTGACCAGCTCGGTCTCCACCGTGAGCTTCGTGGGCTCGCGGGCGGGCAGTTCCTTGAGCAGCGCGGAGAACTCCAGCTCGGTGAAGAGCTGGCGCAGCGGGGCCTCGTGCAGGGGCTGGCGCTTGAGGGACTCGATGGACACGTCCAGCGCGAGATCCGTGCGGAACGTCACCAGGTCGCGCGCGCGCAGCAGGCTCTCGCGATGCTCCTCGAGCGCGGCGCGCATCTTGGGCTTCTTCACCTCGGGCAGCCGCTCGAGCAGCGCGTCCACGCCACCGAACTGGGTCAACAACTCCACGGCGCTCTTGGGGCCGATGCCCGGCACCTTGGGCACGTTGTCCACGGCGTCGCCGATGAGCGCCAGGTAGTCGCGCATCTGCGCGGGCTGGATTCCCAGCCGCTCCTTCACCTCGGCGGGATCCGTGTAGCGCTCGTTCGCCGGATCGTACAGATGCACCTTCTCATCGACGATCTGCACGAAGTCCTTGTCGCCGGTGACGACGAGGACGGAGAAGCCCTCGGCGGTGGCGCGCCGGGCCAGGGTGCCAATGACGTCGTCCGCCTCCCAGCCAGCCACCTCCAGGATGGGCAGCGCCAGTCCTTCCACCACCTTGCGGATGTAGGGGAACTGCTGGGCGAGATCCTCGGGCGTCTCCTTGCGGTTGGCCTTGTAGTTGGGATCGATCTTCTGACGCTCGGCGCGGCTCTCCTTGTCGAAGGCGAGCGCCACATGGGAGGGGGCGAGCTCCTTGAGCGCCTTGAGCACCTGCCGGGTGAAGCCCAGGGTGGCATTGGTGGGCACCCCCTGACGGGTCGTCAGGGGGGGGATGGCATGGTAGGCGCGGAAGATGAAGCTGGAGGCGTCGATCAGGACGAGGCGGGGCGCGTCACTCGGAGGACTCGGGACCATGGCCCGGCCTTAGCCGAGCCCGCCGCCCGCTGTCCACGCCGTCGGCGGCGAGCCGTTCAGCAGCCGTTCTCCTTCTTCCAGGCGGAGATCATCTCCGCCACGCCGTCACCCGGCACGGCGAGGTCCATGACGTTGTCCACCTCGGGGCACGTATTGGCCTCCTTGAAGGCCTGCAGGGCCTGCGTGGAGCACCGGCCCACGTCCAGGTTGAGGTCCGTGTTGCCCGCGTAGAAGCCGAAGCCCAGCTTCCACACGAGGCACGCGCGGCGCTGGTTGCCGCGATCCGCCCAGTACTTGCCCCGGATGATGGACTTGGAGGCCATGTCCTGCTGGATGTTGCGCCGGTAGAAGGACGGCCGCGAGTCATACAGGGTGTCCATCAACTGCTTGTCCACCTCCAGCGCTTCCCGGAAGGACTCGGCGGCCTTCTCCACGTCCTCGCTCTGCAGATAGCCCTGGCCGACCTTGAAGAGTTGCTCCACGTTGCTCACGGCCTTGAGGAGCTTGTCCGTGTCCGCGTGGTACTGAACCATGTCGTTGTTGTAGTTGCTGCGCAAGCGCTGCAACGTGGCGATGGCCTCGCTGCCGCGTCCGCCCCAGTAGTCGAGCATCGCCGCGACCATGAACTTGTGGGCATAGCGCTGCTTGAAGGTGTCCTCCACGAGCATCTTGGGATTGGGGCCCGTGTTGTCCGCCATGAAGATGTCCGACACGGGGCAGTGCCAGGGCTCGGCCTTGGGGTCCACCCGCTGCCGGGCGGAGAGGAAGTCGATGTACATCTTGTCCTTCGGCCGCCACTCCGTGCGCCCCAGACGCCTGCGCGAGTCGAGCACGAGGGTGAAGCCCAGGGGCGGCTCCAGCTCCTCGCGGTCCATCTTCTGGCAGGCGAAGCTCATGTAGCGCTCGCACTTGGGCACCGCGGCGCGAAACTCGTTGTCGCGGATGTAGCGCTTGCAGTCCTCCCCGGTGCTCTTCATCACCAACTGCACCGCCTCCAGCACCTTGGGCTTGGCGCGGCGGAAGTAGACGCTTTCCTTGGGAATCTTCTGGAAGGCATCCAGCGCCTCTTCCTCCTTGAGGCGCTGCATGGCCTTGGTGCCCGCGGCGAAGAAGGTCGCGGCCTCCTTCTCCGTCTTGATGCGGCGCATCAGGGTGTTGGCCTCGGAGTGGATGGGGTCGAGATCCAGGGCCTTGGAGCAGGCGGTCTCGGCCTTCGCCCAATCGGGCTCGCCGCCCATTTCCATGGAGGAGTAGGAGCGGCACTGGCTCATGAACTCCTGCAACTGCTCGGCCTGGCTCTGGACAGGGGCGGCCACGGGGCGCGCCGCCTTGCGGCCGTCACCACCCGAGACGCTCTTGACGATTCCCGCCACGAGCAACACGCCCACCACGCTGGCGGCCACGATGAGCAGCCGCTTGCGCGAGCCCGCGCCAGGAGCCGCGTCGGCCACGTCACCGCCCGGCTTGAGCGCGGCGGTGCGTCCACGAAGCGTGGGCAGCGTGGTGCTCGTGCCCTCGAGCACCACCTCCACCATGCCGAAGGTGATGACGTCTCCGGGCATCAGCGGCTCCGGCTCGGTGCCCAGGGGCTCGCCATTGAGGAACGTGCCGTTGGCGCTGCCCAGGTCTCGCACCCTGGGGCCCTGGGGCGTGTCCTCCACCTCCGCGTGCCGGCGGCTGACCGAGTCGTCGTCGAGCACCACCGCCGCGGGCGCCTGACGGCCCACCAGGAGCTTGCCCGTGAGCGGGTACCTCTTGTTGGCCCAGGGGCCGGTGAGGCCCTTGAGGACCAGCCCTTGCTCTTCCTCGGCCGGAGCGGCGCTCGCCGGACCCGGGCGTTTGGCCAGCGCCGAGGGCGGACGCTTGCCGCCCGGCGCGGGCATGGCGCGGGTGGCCGTGGGCCGGCTACCGCCCAGGGCCTCGCCCTCCGCGGGCTTCACGCTCTTGCGAACTCCGGAGGGCCGGGCCGCGGGCGTCTTGAGTCTCAGGGCGTAGTCGCCCATGAGCACCTGGGACTTGGGCGTGAGCACCGTGGGGCCGGTGATGCGCTGGCCATCCACGAAGGTGCCGTTGGCGCTGCCCACGTCCTCCACCATCACCGTGGAGCCCTCGAGGAAGAAGCGCGCGTGACGGCGCGACACACCTCCCTCGGCGAGGGTCAAATCGTTGGTGCCCTCCTGACGGCCGATCTTCAGCTCACCGGAAAGCTCGTGTTCGCTCTCGTTGCCGTCGGGATGACGGATGACCAGGGTTGGCATGACGGGGTCAGTCCTCGCGGAAGATGCTCATGTTGACGGGGATGCCCTTGCGCTGCAGGTCATCGTAGAACTTCGGCACGAAGCCGCTGGCCACGTACCGTCCGCGCACCTTGCCATCGTCCGTGAAGCCTTCCTGCTTGTAGTAGAAGATGTCCTGGAGGGTGACGATGTCCACCTCCATGCCGGCCACCTCCGTGATGAAGCAGATCTTGCGCGTGCCGTCGGAGAAGCGCGTCTGCTGCACGATGATGTGAACGGCGCTGGCGATCTGCTCGCGGATGGCCTTCACCGGCAACTCCATGCCGCTCATGAGCACCATGGTCTCCAGCCGGGCGATGGCGTCACGCGGCGTGTTCGCGTGCAGCGTGGTGAGCGAGCCGTCGTGGCCCGTGTTCATCGCCTGGAGCATGTCCAGCGTCTCGCCCGCGCGGCACTCGCCCACCACGATGCGGTCGGGCCGCATGCGCAGGCAGTTCTTCACCAGATCGCGGATGGTGATGGCGCCCTTGCCTTCGAGGTTGGGCGGACGGCTTTCCAGCTGCACCCAGTGATCCTGCGGCAGCTGCAGCTCGGCGGCGTCCTCCACCGTGACGATGCGCTCGTCCTCGGGGATGAAGGAGCTGATGATGTTGAGCGTCGTCGTCTTGCCCGAGCCCGTGCCGCCCGAGATGACGATGTTCTTGCGCGCCTTGACGCACATCTCCAGGAACTCGGCCATCTGCGCCGTGACGGTCTTGAACTTGACGAGATCCTGGATCTTCAGCGAGTCCTTCTTGAACTTGCGGATGGTGATGCAGGGGCCCTTGAGCGCGAGCGGCGGGATGATGGCGTTGACGCGGCTGCCGTCCTTGAGGCGCGCGTCCACGAGGGGGCTGGACTCGTCGATGCGCCGGCCGATGGGCGCCACGATGCGCTCGATGACGCCGAGCACCGCCTGGTTCGAGCTGAACGTCTTCTCGGACATCACGAGCTTGCCCTTGCGCTCGATGTAGATCTGGTTGGCGTGGTTCACCATGATCTCGCTGATCTCATCCGACGCGAGGAACGCCTCGAGGGGCCCCAGGCCCAGCGCCTCGTTGATGACGTCGGTGAGCAGCTCCTCGCGGTCCACCTCGGGCGGCAGCTCTCCGTCCGCCTCCATCTGGTCGATGATGTCGCGGATGGCCTTCTCGGTGCGCCGCCACAACTCCTCGTCGCCCAGCCGGTCCATGTCCATGCGGCGCAAGTCGAGGTACTCGATGAGCCGGTCGTGGATTTCCTTCTGCAGCCGGGTGTAGGCCTCCTGGCGAGGGTCCTGCCGCTTCTTGTTCTTGGCCAGCGCCGAGGCCAGCGAGGCCGGCATGCGCGCGTTGGCCGCGGGGGCCGGGGGCGCCTCCTCGTACGGCTCCTCCTCCTCGTACGGCTCCTCGTCGTAGAACTCCTCCTCGGGGGCCGCGGTGCGCGTGTGCTGAACCTCGGACTCCTCGAGGGGCTCCACGTTGATGATGTAGTCGCCGATGAAGATCTGATCCGTCGGCTTGATGACCTGCGGCCCGGCGATCTTCTTGCCGTTGACGAAGGTACCGTTCGTGGACTTCATGTCCACGACGATGACCTTGCCGTCCTTGGAGACGATCTTCGAGTGGAACTTGGAGACATTCCCCTTGGCCAGGCGAATGTCGTTGCTGTCCAAGCGTCCGATGGTGATCTCGTTCTTTTCGAACTCGATCTGCTCGGTGCCGCCACCCTTCTCCTCAAGCGTGACCAGAAACATGGCGCGGATGCTACCAAGCGCACCCAGCGTCTCAAAGAGGGAGAAGACGAACACACGCGATGCCCGGGCCCCCGAAAGCGGCGAGGCCGGCGCCCACCTCCTCCTCGGGAGACGGGGCCGGCCTCGTGGCGCCGGGTGAGCGGGCGGCCGGGCTCAGTCGAAGATGTTGAAATTGACCTCGGAACGGGCCTGCTTGTAGCGGCTCTTCACGTCCTCGATGATCGTGCGGATCTTGTCCGAGTCCGGATTCACGATGCGGGGCGTGACGAAGATGACCAGTTCGCGCTTGGTCGAGTCGAACGCGCGGTTCTTGAAGAGTTCCCCGAGGATGGGGATGTGACCCAGGCCGGGAATCTTGGAGACGGCCTTCTGCTCGTCGTGGCTGAACACGCCCGACAGGACGATCGTCTCGCCGTGGCGCACGGTGACGTTCGTCTTCACCTTGCGGGTGCGGAAGCCGGGGATGGCGGCCGAACCACCGATGGACACGGCCACCGAGGTGTCGATTTCGCTCGCCTCGGCCTCGATCTCCGTCTGGATGTTGCCGTTGCGGTCCGCGGTGGGACGCAGGTTGAGGATGACGCCGTAGGGCTTGTACTCCACGGTGAACTGGCTCTGGGTGATGAGGGGGATGGGCACCTCACCGCCCGCGACGAACTCGGCCTTCTCACCGCTCGCGCACACCAGCTTGGGCTGGGCGAGCAGGCGGCCGTAACCGTCGTTGGCCTGGAAACCGATGGCGTACTCCGCGCCGCCCGCGATGGACACCGAGCCGACGCCCGTGCCGAAGGGGCTGGGGAACAAGCTCTGGTTGATGGTGGTGCTGGCGGACACGTTGCCGCTGATGTCCGTGGGGTACTTGATGCCGTAGCGGTCGCGGCCGTTGCGGCGGATTTCCACGAACTGCACCTCGGAGAGAATCATCCGCTTGATGCCGACCACGAGCAGGCTCTCCACCTTCTCGCCCACCGCCTTGGTGATGAGCTCGGCCTTCTGCAGGTCCTGCTGGCTCTCCACCGAGCCCTCCAGGAAGATGGTGGAGCCCACCACGTTCACCTGCACGTTGCGCAGGCCCGCCTTCTGGTAGGCCGCCGTGAGGTTCTGCGCCACGAGCTTCTTGGCGTTGGGCGCCACCTTCACGAAGCTCTTCACGTTCGTGTAGAGCGACACCACCTGATCGATGCGCTCGGCGTCCGCCGAGGTGTAGGCCTGACCGTCCAGGTAGATGCGGTCACCCACCTGGCGCACGCTGACGCCCTCGATCTCACCGAGCAGCCGCTTGATCTCGGCGATGATCTCGTTGGGATCCTGCTTGCGCACCGTGATGAGGTAGCTGATGCGCTGGCCGGAGCTCTTCCAGACCAGCAGCGTCGTCTTGCCCTCGGCCTGTCCGAGCACGAGGATCTGGTTGGAGCCGAGCGATTTGACCTCGATGACGGACTGATCACCCACCGAGATGCGCGTCAGGCCGGGAACGTTGAGCACCTTCTGGCTGCCCACTCCGAGGTTGATCGTGGTGCTGTCCTGGGCGTGCGCGCTGCTCGCGGCCACCAACGTCAGCAGGGCGCCAAGCGCGGCGGCCTGGGTGAAGCGTCCAAGCATCGTGAGAGTCCCTTCGCGTTGCATCTGAACTACCCCAATCTGTCGTGCTGCCACCACATGGCCCAGAAAGTTCCCAGCGCGATCGCCACCCCGTACGGGATGTGGCGCCGCGGTACGTTCGCCGCGTCCTCTTGCATCAGGCGCACCCGCACGGCCCAGCGCTGCAACTGGCCGCCCAGCGTCTCCCAGACGGCGCCGTGCCACAGCAGCATCACCACCGCCTGCAGCGCACCCACCAGGGAGATGAAGGCCGCGGCCGCCATCACCGCCGGAAAGCCCAGCACCGCGCCCACGCCCGCCATCAACTTCACGTCACCCCACCCCATCCGTCCCCGGACCGCCCCGGGCACCAGCAACAGCGCCAGCCCCACCCCCGAGAGCGCGCCGCTCACCAACCCCGTCTCCAGGTCTCCCACGCCCTCGCTCCACAGCCGCACCCCCAACGCCATGGCCACCAACGGATAGGTGACGACGTCGAGGATCTGCCGGCGCACCACGTCCGTGGCCACCGAGATCACCAGCGCCACACCCAGGACGCACCAGAGCGCGATGTGAGAGGAAGTCATCAAGCCAGGGCAGCCCGCCCTCCCAGGGGGAAGGAGCGGAGCGCGGGGACTAAATCAGGGAGGGCCGTTGCCCGTCAATTAGACAACAGCCTCGCTCCCTGAAGAGAGGATCCTACCGCTCACACGTAGGTCAGGCGGACCCGCTCACTGCAGATGAAGTACTCGTCACCGTCCTCGACCTTGCGGCGCTTGATGCGCTGCTTGTTGAACCAGGTGCCGTTGGAGGAGCCCAGGTCCTCGATGAAGAAGTCGTCGCCCTCCCGGGAGATGACGGCGTGCTCACGCGACACCTTGCCCGAGTTGATGACCAGGTCGCAGTGCTTGCCGCGGCCGATGACGAAGCGCTGCTTGGTGATGATCTGCGGCTCGGCGCTGTCCATGGACAGCTGGAGGCCATTGACCCCCGGCTCGTCCAGGGGCTCGTCCTCGGGCGGCGGCTCGTCCTCGGGCAGCGGCTCGTCCTCGGGCAGCGGCTCGTCCTCGGGGGCCAGACCCAGACCGGCGTCATCCCCCTCGTCCGGCAGGGGCTCGTCGTCGAGCTCCTCGCGCGGCTCGTTGCTCTTGCCCTTGATGAGGCGCTCGAGCTCGGCGGCGGTCTCCAACACGCGCTCGGCCACCTCGCGGCGGGCCGGATCGTTGTCCAGGTTGTTGGAAGGGGGCCGCTCCTCGACGCGAGGGGCGGGCCGGGACGGAGGCGGCGCGGGCGGCGGCGTGTCGTCCCGGGGCGGCGGAGGCGACCTGGGGGACGCCCCTCCACTCACGGGCTGCAGCACGGGCACCGAGGACTTGGAGGAGGCCGGGGTCGAGGCAGCCGGGCGCACCGTGGGCGCGCTGGTGGCCGGAGCCCCCGCATCATCGGACCGCAGCGGGCGCGCCTCGATGAAACCGTTGAGGCGCGCGAACATGAACAGCGCCTGATTGATGAGCGCGTCACGATCCGAGCCCATCTGCTGGGCCATCTCTTCGTAGGTGTCCCACAGATGGTCGGCGATGCCGATCTTGCGGGCGGGGCGGGAGTTCTGGTCAATCATAAGTCTTGACTCACTAAAGCCAGGAGCCCCGGACGATAGCAGAGGCTGTCCGGAGACGCGAAATCACCGATACGTGAACAAACCCTGTCCGTTGGCCACGCCCACGACCAGGCTGGTGAGGGACACCTGCAGGACGCCGTTGGCCGAGGGGTAGACAATATAGGCGTAGTCCGAGTCTCCCACCTTCGCTCGCACCACGGGTCCCGGCAACCGGAAGCTCTGCAAATCAGCGTACGTGCCGATGTCCACGGTGATGAGGTACGGGAAGTAGTGGGACGCGGTGGTCACCACGAAGCGCTCTCCCCGGGCCAGGGGCCGATTGGTGTCCTCGAGGTTGCGCAGGACACGGATCGTCACCGCCGTGTCCTCGCTCCGTCCCGAATAACCCGGAGGGTGGAAGAAGTAGGACCTGGAGCGCGAGAAGACGTCCCCCGTGCCCAGACGCCGGATGAAGGCCTCCCCTGGTCCCGAGAGCACGAGCGGCTGGGCTCCAGCGGCCCGGACCTGGAAGTACGGGTAGCCGGCACACGCCTCGGGAAGCGCCTCCTCGGGCACCAACACGTCCGAGGCCGGAGTCGGGCTCCCGCGCTGGATCTCCCGCACCGTCACGTCCGTGCTACAGGGCTGTTGCCCCGCGATGTCGGCCAACAGGACGATCCGATCGCCCGGCCGCACGGCGGGCTGCTTCTCCTCATCCAGCAGCACGGGAACCTGGAAGGTCTGGCTCGCCACGTCCCGCTCCAGCGCGCTCATGCCCGCGAACGTGCCCTGATAGGCCAGCACGTAGCTCTCGTCGCGGGTGGTGCCGAAGGTGCCCTCGAAGGTGAGGTCCGACGAGGCATCCGTCACATTGCCCACGACGTCGACGAGCGACAGCGTGGCCGTGGCCGTGTTCGGCTGTTGGTCGCTCGTCCAGATCGCGCCCGTGTTGATCTGGATGAGGTTCAGGGCATCGAAGAAGAGGATGCCCCCGGTGGACAGCGGCACGACGCCCAACAGTGGCAGGGTGATGTCCCGGGACTCCCCGGTCTGGATGGTCAGCTTCGTGTCCCTGGAGAGGGACAAGCCCATGGGCAGACCGGAGCCCGCGTTGATGGGCAACATGGGCGAGCCCGAGGAGTCGTTGGCCACCCCGCCCGTGGTGGACTCCACCGCGAGGACACCCGACACGCACGGGGGCGCGACGCAGTTGGAGGGATCGAGCAGGCCGAAGATGCGCGCGCCCTCGTTCAACCCCGCCCGGCCCTCCGCTTCGGGGATGCGCTCATGGGTGAAGAGCTTGAGCACCTGGGCTCCGCCGAAGTTCAGTTCCCGCTCGGGCTCCGTCCCCTCGGGGTCGAGCGTGAAGCTCCGGCCCGGGTTGAGGGCCTGACCCCGAAGGGTGGACACCGCGAGCCGCCCCGAGGGCAGCACGAGCAGGGAGCCCACGGCCTCACCGGCCGTCAGCGGCGTGCTCACCGGACCGAAGCCCTTCACGTCGAAGGGACCCTCGAAGGACTCCAGCGTCTCGGGCGCCGAGGGCAACCGGACCCGCCACAGCCTGGCCCCGGTGGTTTCCTGGGTGGCGAAGTAGAGCGTGCTCGGCTCGCCCTCCGCCGCCGGGGCGAGCGCCGCGATGGCCGTCACCGGGCCGGCGGAGCGCTCCGCCAGGGCCTCGGTGATCTTCAAGGTGTCCAGCCGCGCCACCTCGCGCAGCGAGGCCACCGACACCACGGAGACGAGCGTCGCGCCACTGCTGCGCGCGAATACGTACGGACCGGGCCGCTCGGAGCCGTTCTCGTCGTAGCGCAGATCATGGGTGAGCGCCTGGGGCCGCGGCAGTACCGGAATGGAGAGCGGCTCGAGCGGATTGGGGGCGCGCGCGAAGCGGCGCAGCAGCGCGTCCTCCTTGAGTTCGAGCACACGCAGCTCGTTGCGATCCGCCGACGTGACGAAGAGCTGGTCGTTGACCAGGGACAGATCGTACGTGCCCTGCAATCCCGCGGACAGGAGGGTCTGGGACTCCTGGGTGCAGGCGCACCACAGCACGCCCATGCCCAACATCAACGACGCGATGAGTCGCTTCACTGCTGCACCTCCGTGCACGTCGCGGACTGGCCCACGTCCTGACGGGCGCCGAGATAGGCCACCAACCGGGCCTGTTGCGGACTGGTCAGGTCCGGAATGTCGATCACCGAGATGCGCCCATCGCCGAAGTTGCTGACGAAGACACGCGCCGCGTTGCCCTGCTTCTGCACGGCGAGGCCGAAGGGCTGGGGCGACTCGGTGCCCTGCACCTGGCCCACTGGCACCTGCGCCACGACCTGCCCCACATCGGGATCATAGACGGCCACCACGCCCGCGTCGCTGCACGACACCAGCACGAGGTCGCTGCCAGAGTCGCGCTTCACCAACCGCACCTCGGTGGGTCCATTGGGCAGGGGAGCCGAGCCCACCACGGTGAGCCGGGGCGAATCCGTGCTGAGCCCTTCCGCGTTCACGATCAGCAGCGAGTCCGGCGAGCGCACGGCCATGTAGAGCCGCCGGGGCGAGTCCGGCGTGGCGCCCTCGGTCAGCGCGAGACCGCGCGCATCGTTCGCGGCGAAGCTCAGGTCCAACCCCGGATCGATGACCCGGCTCGGGTTGGTCTTGTCCAGCACGCGCAGCAAGAAGCGTCGCGCCACCGAGGGGTTTCCCTGGAAACGGCCGGAGACGAACACGTAGCGCGCGTCACTGATGACCGAGTTGCTGCCTCCCTGGGGCAGGTCAGGAAGGGACAGCGGGAAGAAATCCGATGTCGAGATTCCAGGCGAGTCACCCGCGAGGCGCACCACGTAGGACTCGTACGTGGAACCCTGGGTGCCGGCGGAACGGGCGGGAGAGTCCGCGGCGCTCAGGTGGGTCACCCAGACATCGCCCTCCGCGCCCACGGACACGCCGAAGGGAGCGGGCGCGCGCGGCAGATCCTTCACCTGACCCGGAAGCGAGGTGAGCGACAACGCCCCCTCGAGGCAATTGTCGCTCGTGCTCCCTACACAGGACAGCCGCGTCGGTTCCGGCACGTCGATGTAGTGGAGGAAGTCTCCATCCGCGCGCGCCGTCACGAAGATACGGGGCGCCGCGTCCGGGCGCGGCCAGAAGGCGAGCTCACCCGCGTAGCTCTGGATGAAGACGCGGGATTCCGGCGCCACGTTGAGCTGGGTGATCGTCTCCACCGGAGCCGCGGGAGCCGTCGCCGAGGCGATGGACGGCAGACGGTTGCCCTCCACCCCCACTTGATCCAGATCGACCGCCATCACGGTGCCCTGATCGAAGCACCGATCGAAGTTGGCGTTCGACACATAGAGCACACCGTTCGTCGAGCCCTCCACGGGGCGGTGATGGATGCCGCTCGGGAAGACGAAGCGATCGGTGGGAGGAGGCCGCGGCTCGGCTTCGGAGCACGCGACGGGGAGCAGCGCGAGACTGAGGAGAAGGGGGCGCATGTCGGAAGGGGGGCGGAGTCTAGAAACCCCCCTCCCGCCGGGCAACTACAAAGGGGCCGGAGAATTCCGGAGCCGCGTGGACCCACCCCACGCGGCTCCACCCTCCCCTGTCTGGCGAGCTCAGGCCTCGGACTGAATCTTCGAGAAGTCCGCCACCTGGCCGAACAGCGTGCCGATCTCCGTCAGGAGCCGGATGCGGTTCTCGCGCAGGTCCTTGTCCTCGGCCATCACCATCACCTTGTCGAAGAAGGTGTCCACGGTGGGCTTGAGGCCGGTGATCTCCTTGAGGGCTCCGGAGAAATCATCCGCCTTGACCCGCTCACCCACGCGGCCACGGGCCTGGACGAAGGCCGCGTGGAGCTGGCGCTCGGCGTCGTCGGTGAGCCGGTCGGAGGAGACGTCTCCACGGCTCACGTCCTTGCCCTGCTTCTCGACGATGTTGACCACGCGCTTGAAGGCCACCGCCAGGGGAGCGAAGTCCGCCTGGCCCACGATGAGGGAGAGCGCCTGCAACCGCTTGTGGGCGGACACCAGGTCGTCGTAGCCGGCGGACAGGACCGCCTCCACCACGTCCGTGCGGTACTGCTCCGTCCACAGGGCCTTGAGGCGGCCGCGGAAGAAGTCGAGCACCTGCTCGCGCGGGGCGGGCTCGCCGGCCTTGCGCTTGACGTTGACGAGCCTCGGCGCGAGCTGTTCCAGCGCCGCGTCCACCACCTGGGAGAGCGAGAAGCGGTAGCCCCGGTCGAGGACGATGCGGATGGTGGACAGACACGCGCGCCGCAGGGCGAACGGATCCGCCGCGCCGCTGGGGCCCTTGCCGATGGCGAAGATGCCGCAGAGCGTGTCCAACCGGTCGGCGAGACCGATGAGGGCTCCCGCGTCCTGGGTGGGCAGCGAGTCCTCCGCCGTGCGCGGCAGGTAGTGCTCGAAGATGGCCAGGGCCACGGGCTCGGGCTCACCGCTCGCGCGGGCGTACTCCCGGCCCATCACGCCTTGCAGCTCGGGGAACTCGCCCACCATGCCGGTGACGAGGTCCGCCTTGGCCAGGGTGGAAGCACGCTCGAGGGTGCCCGTCAGGCCGCCATGGCCCGTCCACCCCGCCAGCTTCACCGCCAGCGCGCGGAAGCGCTCCACCTTGTCGGCGTAGCTGCCGAGCTGTCCCTGCCACACCACGCGCGCGAGCTTGCCCGTGCGGGCCTCGAGCGGCGTCTTGCGATCCTCGTCGAAGAAGAAGCGACCGTCCGCCAGGCGAGAGCGCAACACGCGCTCATAGCCGCGCAGGGACAGCTTCACGTCGCGCACCGGCGTGTTGGACACGGCGATGAAGCGCGGCATCAGCTTGCCCTGGCCATCCAGGAGAGAGAAGTAGCGCTGGTGGCTCTTCATCTCCTGCACCAGCACCTCGGGGGGCAGGTCCAGGTGCCGCTCGTCGAAGCTGCCGACCACGGGGTTGGGCAACTCCACCAGGTTGGTCACCTGATCCACCAGGGAATCGTCCTCCATGAGCTTGCCGCCCGCCTGCTCCGCGGCGGCGCGCACCCGCTCCAGCACCGCGGCGCGGCGCTTGCCGAAGTCCGGCACCACGTTCGCCTTCTCCAGGGCCTGCTCGTAGTCCGAGGGCTGGGAAAGCTCGATCGCCGCGGGAGACAGGAAGCGGTGGCCGTAGGTCGTCCGGCCGCTCTTCACGTCACCGAGCACCACTGGCAGCACCTCGTTGCCGAGCAGGGCCACCACCCACTGCACGGGCCGCGCGAAGGCCTGGTCCACGTCGCCCCAGCGCATCGTCTTGCGGAAGTTGATGCCATGCACCGCCGCGTGGAGGATGTCCTTGAGCAGGTCCGCCGCCGGGCGGCCCTTCTCCTCCACCTTGGCGCCCAGGTACTCGCCCTTGGGCGTCTGCACGCGCAGCAACGACTCCACCGGCAGCTTCTGGCTCTCGGCGAACTTCTCCGCCGCCTTGGTGGGCTTGCCGTCCTTGTCGAAGCCCGCCTTGGCGCTGGGCCCCAGCACCTCTCGGGTGATGTCCTCGCCCCGGGCCGCCACGTCCTTCACCCACACGGCGAGCCGGCGCGGCGTGCCATACGTACGCACCTCGCCGTGCTTGAGCCGCGCCTCGGCGGCGCGCTCGGTGATGACGCGCTTCAAGTCCTCGAGCGCGGGGAGCACGAACGAGGCGGGAAGCTCCTCGGCGCCGATCTCCAGCAGCAGATCACTTGCCACGGGACACCTCCTCCTGCGCCTGCTCGGGCTTGTTGAACGTCACCGTCTTCCAGTAGTCGCTGGCCTGCTTGCCCTCGAGCACCGGGGGCTGTTCACCCACCGTCCAGGGTGTCTTGAGCAGCGGGTAGCCCAGCTTCTCGCGCATCTTGAGGTAGCCCTCGGCGCACAGGCGCGCGTTGTCGCGCACGCGCTTGATGAAGTTGGCGCGCTCGGTCACCGAGATGGCGCCCCGCGCGTCCAGCAGGTTGAACGCATGCGAGCACTTGAGCGCGTAGTCGTACGCGGGCAGCGGCAGCTCGCGCTCGATGAGGCGCTTGCACTCCTTCTCGTAGGAGTCGAACAGGGAGAAGAGCATCTGCGCGTCCGACTCCTGGAGCGTGTAGCGGCTCATCTCCACCTCGTTCGCGTGGAAGATCTCGCGGTACTTCACGCCCTTGACCCACTCGATGTCGTAGACGCTCTCGACATTCTGCAGGTACATGGTCATGCGCTCGAGGCCGTACGTCAGCTCCGCCGCCACGGGCCGGCACTCGAAACCACCGCACTGCTGGAAGTAGGTGAACTGGGTGACCTCCATGCCGTCACACCACACCTCCCAGCCCAGGCCCCAGGCGCCCAGCGTGGGCGATTCCCAGTCGTCCTCCACGAAGCGGATGTCGTGGTCGAGCGGGTCCATGCCGATCGCGCGCAGCGAGTCCAGATAGAGCTGCTGGACGTTCTTGGGCGCGGGCTTGAGGATGACCTGGAACTGGTGGTGCTGGAACAGGCGGTTCGGGTTCTCACCGAAGCGGCCGTCGGCGGGACGCCGCGAGGGCTGCACATATGCGACGTTCCAGGGCTCGGGACCCAGGGCGCGGAGGAAGGTGGACGGGTGCATGGTGCCCGCGCCCACCTCGAGATCATAGGGCTGGGTGATGATGCACCCCTGCTTGGCCCAATGGTTCTGGAGCGTGAGGATCAGATCCTGGAAGTACATGGCGCGCGGACCCTAGTGACGGGGTCCAGGAGCGTCAAGAACGGCCCGCTCGCTCCGTGTGATACCCACCTCGCGCACACTAGGAAGCCGGGTTCTGGAGCCACGCGGGCATCTGGGGAGCCATTTCATCCCCCGAGGGCAGGCCCGCCACGGCCCCGAGGTGTTCCACCACCCGGGAGCCCACGGCACACGCGAACCGGGCCAACACGGTCAGGTCCTCGCGCGAGGCCTCCGCCAACGCCGCCGCGTTCGGGTACCGCCGCGAGATGCCCCGGAGGAAGCCCGAGGTGAAGCCATCCCCCGCCCCGGTGGTGTCCACCACGCGCGCACGGGGAGCCTCCACCCGGACCACTTCGCCCCGCCAGAGGAAGACGGCGCCCGCCTCGCCCAGGGTCACCAGGGGCAGCAGGACGCCCCGCCCCGCCAGCCAGCGCAGCGCCGCCTCCGCGTCCCCCTGGCCCGTGGCGAAAGCCACCTCTTCCTCGGACAGCTTCACCACCGTGCAGCGGGGCAACAGGTGCCCGAGCAGGTCGCGCAGGACCTCGGGATCCTCCCAGGCATGGAGGCGGAGGTTGGGATCGCAACTCACGATGCGCCCCGCGCCTCGCACGGCGTCCACGATTCGGAGCATCGCCGAGCGGGCCGCGGGCAACTTGAGCGAATTGGTGCCCAGGTGCACGACACCCGCGCGCGCGAGGAAGTCGAGATCCACGTCGCGCTCGTCCAGGAGGAACTCGGCCGAGCGGGTGCGGAAATAGCAGAAGCTGCGCTCGCCCCGAGCGTCGAGCGAGATGAAGACGAGCCCCGTGCGGCCCTCGTCCGTCTGGCGCAGGTGGCTCACGTCCACCCCTTCGGCGGCGAGGCGTCCGCGCAGGAGGTGGCCGAACTCGTCCTCGCCGACCACGCCCACACAGGCCGAGCGGCCGCCCAGCCGCGCCACGCCCACGGCGACATTGGCCAGCGAGCCCCCGATACCGGGCGTCCAGGCCGTCACGTCCCGGACGCGCTGGCCAGCCCGCTCCGGCAGGAAGTCCACCAGACACTCGCCCACGCACACCACGTCCATGTGCCACCTCCCGGCAACCGCCGTCTCAGTCCAGCCCCACCTGGGCCATGAAGTCCACGCTCTTGAGGCGGCGGCCGATGTGATGGGCGATGAAGACGTTGAGCAGCCCCCGTGCCCGGGCCCTCAACTCTGGAGACAGCGGAGTGCGCTCGCCTTCCTGGAGGGCGCGCAGACCGGACAGCAGCTCCGAGGGAACGGCCACGGCATCCCGGGCCCGGAGCGCGCACAGCTCACACACGGCGCCGCCATGGGCCTGGTCGAAGCGAGGATGAGTCCCCAAGGCGCCGCCGCACAACGAACACGAGTCGAAGCGGGGCATGAGGCCCGCGTGCGCCAGCGCCGACAGCTCGAAGGCCAGCAGCGACGTGGGGCCCGCCTCCTTGGCCTCGAGCTTCTGGAGGTAGGACTCCAGCAACTCGAACAGCTCCGGATGAGGTTCGTGATCGCGCGTCAGCTCGCGGCACAATTCCACCGCGTAGAGCGCCCGGGCGATGAGGGACAGATCCGCGCGCGCGCTGTAGTAGCCCGCCACGATGTCGGCCGAGTCCAGACGCACCGTGGCGCCGCGGGTCTCCACGAGCTGCACACGCAGCCGCATGTAGGGCTCCAACGCGCCGGCGAAGCGCCGCTTGCTCTTGCGGGCGCCCGCGGCGAAGGCCGTCAGCTTGCCGTGCTCGCGCGTGAGGAGCGTCACGAGCCGGTCGGCTTCTCCGTAGTCGACGGTGGAGAGGACCAGGGCCTCGTCAGTGAAACGCTCCATGGACGTTCTTCAACCCGGGAGGGGAGCGGGCATCTTCCCGCTCACGACCAGGGCCACGTACGCTCCCACGCCGAGCAACGCCAGCAGGAGCAGCACCGCGAGCACCACCCAGGCCCGCCGGCGCCGCTCGCGCTCCAAGGCCACGGGATTGAGCTCGGGGGTCGCCTTGCTCACTTCCTCGTAGCGCAGCAAGGCGTCCTCGGGCGCGAGCCCGATGACCGTGGCGTAGGAGCGGATGTAGTTGACGACGAAGACCCGCGTGGGCAGCCGCTCCACCTGACCCTCCTCGAGGGCGGCGATGAGGCTCGGGGAAATCTTCGTCACCCGCGACACTTCGTCGCGGGACATGCCGCGCAGCTCGCGCTGCTGGGACAGGTATTTGCCAAATTCAAGGTGGTCCACGGGGAGGGAACCCTCTGATTACAAAGCCTCGAGCAACCGGTGGCAGTCTTCCTTGAGGACAGCGTGCGTCGCCTTTTCCTCACAGGTGGTGAAGCTCTTGCGCGCCTCCTCCACCTTGCCTTGCTTCACCTGGCAGGCGCCCTCGCGCAGGTAGGCATCCGCCACGTCCGGACAGGCCTCACGATAGCGGGCCAGGTAGCGACATGCCTCGGAAACATTACCCGTCTCCTCGAAGATGGTCCCCAGGTTGCGGTAGCCCAGGCAGAAGTTGGGGTTCGTCGTCACCGCGGCCTTGATGTTCTGCACTCCAAGTTCCGTGTCGCCCTTCTTGTACAACGCCCAACCCAGGTTGCCCTGCGCGATGTAGGGCGTGGCATAGAGCATGTCGTTGAGGGCCTCTCCGTACAGTTGGATGGCCTCGTCGTAGCGCGACTGGGACAGGTACACGTTGGCCAGGTTCGTCTTGGCCTCGGAGAAGGTCGGCCGGAGCGCCAGCGCCTTCTGGTAGTGCGGGATGGCCTCATCCGGCCGGTTGAAGGCCAGGTGCAGGAGGATGGCGGTGACGTTGTGCGCCTCCGGGTAGTCCGGATTCATCTCCAGTGCCTTCTGGAGCTCCTTGTAGGCATCCATCGAGTGGCCCAGCTTCTGGGCCTGCAGGGCCAGCTCGTAGTGGATCTCGGCGCTCTGGAGTTCCTTCTCGGTGGGGACGTGCTTGCAGCCCACCAGCAGGAGCGCGAGGAGCCAGGCGGTGGATGAACGACGGAGCATGGAGGGAGATCTCGTCACGGGTGGAAATTCAGAAGGAGGCCAGCAGCCGACCCAGGTTCGTCGAGGCCGTCCGCTTCCCCTCGGCCCGGGTCTTCGCGGCGCCCGGCGCCAGCTTGGGATCCTTGTAGAAGAGGGGCAAGGTCTTCAACAGTTCATCCTGTTGGTCCACGGGCAGTACGTGGAAGTTCGTGTTGTCCATCATGAAGCCCATGGACTCCACGAAGGCGAGCGCCTCGGCCTCGTCCCGCTGGTAGTCCTCGGCGCTCGTGCCGCGCCGGCTCGGCGCGTAGATGGCGCAGTCCTGGGCCTCGGAGAGGAACAGGTAGATGAAGACGGCGAAGCCCCCCGAGCCGCGCAGCCCCAGCACGAACGCCTGCGCGGGCCCCGCCGGCTTGGAGGGGATGGCCAGATGGGGCGAGTTGATGGACTGGTGCAACACCAGCACCTGCTCCCGGCTCGCCGGCAGACCTCGGAACCTCTCGTCGATGGAGAACACGTTGGGCGGCCATCCCCACGCTAGCGCGTGATGAGGGAAAACTCCTCGGACACGTCCTCCGCCTCCGCCGCGGTGCGCTGGAAGCGGATGAGCGGACTGTCGATCATCACCTTGCCGCCGCCCTCGTTCCCCTCGCCGATGATGACCTTGAACACGTGCTGTGCAGATTCGCTCCGCCGAGGCCGGGACGCCACTTTGTGCGCCATGAACAGCAGGGTGTTCTTTCCCGGCTTGAGGTAGCGCGTGAGCTCGGTGATGACCTGCTCCTCGCCGTTGCGCAGCTTGCGCACCCAGACGGAGTTGATGAACAGGTCGATGTCGAACTCCGACATCCCCGTCACGGACTGCTCCGTCACGAGCCAGTAGCGCTTCGTGATCCGGGCCGGCGCCGAGGCCACCGGAGCGGGTACGGGCGCCGGGGTTGCCACCGGAGCGGGTACGGGCGCGGGGGGCGCGGGAGGAACCACCGGGGCTGGCGCGGGCACGGACGCGGGCGTCATCTTGACGGAGTAGCCGGGGGCCTGGATGTGGACGTTGCCCTGCTCGTCGATGCGGACGGAGGAGACCTTCTCGAAGGTCTGGTTCGTCAAACCATCGATGCGCACCCCGTTGAGGAACACCGAGGCGACGGCCGTGACCGGCAGCAAGGCCAGGAAGACGAGAGCGAAAATGGCACGGCGCATGGGGGCGGAATCCTCCAGGATACGAGCGATAGCGCACCCGCCCGGAGCGGACAAGCGCGCCGCTCCCGAGCACCCTCGGCTCAGGGCGTCTTTTCCTCGGGCGCGCCGTCCAGGCCCTCGCGCTGCGCCAGGGCCCAATCACCACCCAGACCCTCGCCCTCCCGGAAGCGTTTGAAGTCCCGCCGGACCAGGCGCGGGTAGCGGCGGAACGTGTCCAACTCGCCCGCCTTCTTCGCCTGCCAGATGCGCGTCGGGCCCGCGTTGTAGGCCATGAGCGCCAGATCCAGGTCCCCGAAGCGCTCGTTGAGCGCGCGCAGGTACCGGATGCCCAGACGCACGCCCAGCGCTGGATCCGCGGCCACTTCCTCGCGGGACAGGCGCAGGCCTTCCTTCTCCGCGAGGAAGTGCAGCGTGCTGGGCTTGATCTGCATCAGACCCCTCGCGCCCTTCTCGGAGATGGCCTCTTCCGCGAAGTCCGACTCCACGTCGATGAGCGCGAGGATGAGCAGGGGATCATACCCCGCCCGTCCCGCCTCCTCGGCGATGGCCTGGACGATCTGCCGCCGCAGCGTGAGACCCAATTCCGGAGCCCGCTTGGCCAGCACCGCGTCGATGAGCGTCGCGTCGGGAGACGCCCCCTCGAAACGGGATGGCTCGGCGAGCCGCGGAACCTCCGGCGGCGCGAAGAGCGGCACGGCCCGGGCGGACAACACCAGGGCCACGCCCGCGACCAGAGGCAGCTTTCCACATCCCGCACCCAGAGCGTGCAGGACCCGGAACAACCCCTCCCCCCTTTTCCTGGGGACAGAGGGGATGGGCATCACTTCCGCTGCCCCATCGCGTCGATCCGCTCGGCCAGTCGGAGCAGCCGGGCCTCAATGTCCTGCATCTCATCACGGCGCGGAATCTTGAAGTGGATCAGCGCGCGCCGTACCCCCTCCTCCACGTTGTGCTCCAGATCCTTGCGGTGTCCCGTCAACCGGTCCGTCAAGAGACGGCCCTGGCGGACCACTTCGTCCTGGCTCCAGCCGGCCAGATCGGCCACGCGCTGGGCACATCGAGTCGCCTCGTCCTCGGCGGTAGATACGGCCAGCAGGGCCTGACTCCAGACCCGCTCGAAGGTCTCCGACAGGGGGTGCTTCTGCGAGATCTCCGACTTGTCCATGGGGTGTCTCCAGCATGGCCATCCCAGCCAAGGACCAGGACGGCGGGGGTAAGGGACGATCGGGGTAACACGCCCACGATCGAAAGAAACGCCGCCCACACTCGCCCACATGCGCCCGGCGCTCACTGCTGGATGTTCGCCCGGGCCCCCCAGGTCGAGCTCCACGGTTATTTTACGTAGTTCAGCAAGTGTCAGCAGTCAAGTAGTAAAATCCCCGGAATACATAAGAAAAGCCGTCACCCCGGAAAAGGGGTGACGGCTTGTGTACTTCTCAACCCATCAGGACGGGGCGCCGACTACGCGGCCCCGCTGCTCTGGGAACCCTCGGAACGGCCACCGGAGGAGGACAGCGCGGGCAGGACATCGTCGCCGTGGGTGGCGGCCAGGGCGGCCTCCATCTCGGAGATCTCGTCCGCGGGGCTCTCCACCTCGATGTCGAGGTGCTTGTAGTTGGGCAGACCGGTACCGGCGGGGATGAGGCGGCCCATGATGACGTTCTCCTTGAGGCCACGCAGGTAGTCGACCTTGCCGTTGATGGCGGCCTCGGTGAGCACCTTGGTGGTCTCCTGGAAGGAGGACGCCGAGATGAACGACTCGGTGGAGAGCGAGGCCTTGGTGATGCCGAGCAGCAGCGGCTCACCCACACCCGGACGCTGGCCATTGGCCATGATCTTCTCGTTCTCCTCCTCGAACACCCACTTCTCGACCTGCTCGTCGACGAGGAAGCTGGTGTCGCCCACGTCGGTGACGCGCACGCGGCGCAGCATCTGGCGGACGATCACCTCGATGTGCTTGTCGTTGATCTTCACGCCCTGGAGCCGGTAGACCTCCTGCACCTCATCCACGAGGTAGCCCGCGAGCGCCTTCTCGCCGAGCACCTTGAGGATGTCGTGCGGGTTGGCCGAGCCGTCCATCAGCGCCTCGCCCGCCTTGACGCGGTCGCCGGCGTGCACGCTGATGTTCTTGCCCTTGGAGATCAGGTACTCCTTGGCGAGGTCCGTGCGCAGCTCGCCACCCACCTCGGGGGTGATGATGAGCTTGCGCTTGCCCTTGGTGTCCTTGCCGAAGGAGACCACGCCGTCGATCTCGGCGATGGACGCGGCGTCCTTGGGCTTGCGCGCCTCGAAGAGTTCGGCCACGCGGGGCAGACCGCCCGTGATGTCCTTCGTCTTCGTGGTCTCGCGCGGCACCTTGGCGATGACCTCACCCGCGTGGATCTCATCGCCGTCGTTGACGGTGATGATGGAGCCCTGCGGCAGGAAGTAGCTCGCCTGGCCCTTGGAGGAGATCAGGTCCTTGAGGTTGCCCTGCTCGTCGCGCAGCGTGATGTGCGGACGGGCGTCGGGATCCTTGGACTCGATGATCGTCTTCCGGGTGAGGCCCGTGACCTCGTCCAGCGACTCGTTCATCGTGACGCCTTCGATGATGTCCTCGAAGCGCACGGTACCGCCCACCTCGGTGAGCAGCGGAATGGCGAACGGGTCCCACTCGGCCAGCAGCGTGCCCGCCTCGAGCTTCTGCCCTTCCTTCACGAGGATGCGGGCACCGTAGATGACCTGGTAGCGCTCGCGCTCACGGCCGCTCTCGTCGATGATGACGAGCTCGCCGTTGCGGTTCATGGCCACGAGGCTGCCGTCTTTCCTCTGCACGGTGTTGAGGCCCGCGAACTTCACCGTACCGGCGTTGCGGTTCTCGAGGCTCGACTGCTCGGCGCGCCGCTGCGCCGCACCACCGATGTGGAAGGTGCGCATCGTGAGCTGGGTACCCGGCTCGCCGATGGACTGCGCCGCGATGACGCCCACGGCCTCGCCGACGGACACCTTGCGGCCACGCGCCAGATCACGGCCGTAGCACTCCACGCAGATGCCGCGCTTGGCCTGGCACGTGAGCACCGAGCGGATCTTCACCTTGTCGAGGCCGCTGTTCTCGATCTTCTTGACGCGGTCCTCGTCGATCTCCTCGTTGGCGCGCACGAGCACGTCGTTGGTCACCGGATCGAGGATGTCATCCAGGGCCACGCGGCCGAGGATGCGCTCGCCGAGCGCCTCGATGATCTCACCGCCCTCGACGAGGGCGCCGATGAACAGGCCGTCCATGGTGCCGCAGTCGTACTCGTTGATGATGGCGTCCTGGGCCACGTCGACGAGACGGCGGGTGAGGTAGCCGGAGTTGGCCGTCTTGAGGGCCGTGTCCGCCAGACCCTTGCGGGCGCCGTGGGTGGAGATGAAGTACTGGAGCACGGAGAGGCCTTCACGGAAGTTCGCCGTGATGGGCGTCTCGATGATTTCACCGGACGGCTTGGCCATGAGGCCACGCATACCGGCGAGCTGGCGGATCTGCTGGGCGCTACCGCGGGCACCCGAGTCGGCCATGATGTAGATGGGGTTGAAGGACGGCTGCTTGCGCGTCTCCTTCTTGCCATCCCGCTCGCCCGTGGCCTCGTCCTGGGAGATCTGCTGCATCATCTCGGCGGCCACCTTCTCGGTGATCTCCGCCCAGATATCGATGACCTTGTTGTAGCGCTCGCCGTCGGTGATGAGACCCTCGAGGTACTGGTTCTCGATCTCCGACACTTCCTTGCGCGCGTAGTCCAGGAACTCCTGCTTCTTCGCAGGGATGATCATGTCCTTGAGCGCGATGGAGATACCGGCCTTGGTCGCGTTGGTATAGCCGAGGCTGCGGATGCGGTCGGCCAGCAGCACCGTCTCCTTCTCGCCGGTGAGGCGGTAGCAGAGGTCGATGAGGCCACCGAGCGACTTCTTGTCGAGCACCTTGTTGATGGCGTCGAAGCCCACCTTGCGCGGCACGATGTCCCAGAGCAGGACGCGGCCGACCGTGGTCTCCTTGCGCGTGCCGAGGATGCGGCAGACGACCTTCGCCTGCAGGTGCACTTCGCCGTGATCGTAGGCGGCACGCACCTCGTCGGGCGAGGCGAACACGCGGCCCTCGCCGTGGGCGAACTCACGGGCGCGCGTCATGTAGTAGATGCCGAGCACCATGTCCTGCGTGGGGACGATGATGGGCTTGCCGTTGGCGGGGCTGAGGATGTTGTTCGTCGACATCATCAGCACGCGCGCTTCCATCTGGGCCTCGATGGACAGCGGCACGTGGACGGCCATCTGGTCACCGTCGAAGTCCGCGTTGAAGGCGGCGCACACGAGCGGGTGCAGCTGGATGGCCTTGCCCTCGATGAGAACGGGCTCGAAGGCCTGCATGCCCAGGCGGTGCAGCGTGGGCGCGCGGTTGAGGAGGACCGGGTGCTCGCGGATGACGTCCTCGAGGATGTCCCAGACCTCGGGACGCTCCTTCTCCACCATCTTCTTGGCGCTCTTGATGGTGGTGACGTAGCCCTTCTCTTCGAGCTTGTTGTAGATGAACGGCTTGAAGAGCTCGAGCGCCATGATCTTCGGCAGACCGCACTGGTGCAGGCGCAGCTCGGGGCCCACCACGATGACGGAGCGGCCCGAGTAGTCCACGCGCTTGCCGAGCAGGTTCTGACGGAACCGGCCCTGCTTGCCCTTGAGCATGTCGGAGAGCGACTTGAGCGGCCGCTTGTTCGGACCGGTGATCGTCTTGCCGCGGCGGCCGTTGTCGAACAGCGCGTCCACGGCCTCCTGGAGCATCCGCTTCTCGTTGCGGATGATGATGTCCGGCGCGTTGAGTTCCTGCAGCCGCTTGAGGCGGTTGTTGCGGTTGATGACGCGGCGGTACAGGTCGTTGAGGTCCGAGGTCGCGAAGCGGCCACCGTCCAGGGGGACCAGGGGGCGCAGATCCGGCGGGATGACGGGGATGACGTCCAGCATCATCCACTCGGGCTTGTTGCCCGACATGCGGAAGGCCTCGGCCACCTTGAGCCGCTTGGCGTACTTCTTCTTCTTGGCCTCCGAGTTGGTCTCGCGCATGTCGCGGCGCAGGTCCTCGGACAGACGGATGACGTCCAGGGACTTGAGCATCTCGCGCACGGCCTCACCGCCCATGCCCGCGGAGAAGGACTCCTCGCCGTGCTCCTCGTAGAGCCGGTGGAGCTTCTCCTCGCTGACGAGCTCGCCCTTGGTCAGCGGCGTCGCCTTGGGATCGATGATGATGTAGCTCTCGCAGTAGAGAACCTTCTCGAGCTCCTTGAGCGTGATGTCGAGCAGGTTGCCGATGCGCGAGGGCAGCGACTTGAGGAACCAGATATGCGCCACGGGCGTGGCGAGCGTGATGTGGCCCAGGCGCTCACGACGCACCTTGGACTGGATGACCTCCACGCCGCACTTCTCACAGACGACGCCGCGGTGCTTCATGCGCTTGTACTTGCCGCAGTTGCACTCGTAGTCCTTCACCGGACCGAAGATACGGGCACAGAACAAGCCGTCCCGCTCCGGCTTGAAGGTCCGGTAGTTGATCGTCTCGGGCTTCTTCACCTCGCCGTGCGACCACTGACGGATCTTGTCCGGCGACGCCAGCGCGATGCGGATGGCGTTGAACGAGAGCGGATCCTTCGGCTTCTCGAAGAAGTTGAAAATGTCCTTCACGTTGCCTCCGAACGTCTTTTGAGCGCCTGAGCGCTAATTCGTTTCGCCTACCCGCCAGCGCCCGCCCGCTCAGGGAGCGGGCGCCGGGGGGAAGGCACGCTGCCTTAGGCTTCCGTGCCGGTCTTCACCCGGTCGTCGCCGTCGCTGCCGCCACCGAAGTCACCCGAGAACGAACGCTGACGCTCGGGCGGGGCGCTCTCCAGGAGCTCCACGTCCAGGGCGAGCGACTGGAGTTCCTTGAGCAGCACGTTGAACGACTCGGGCAGGCCGGACTCGAGCACGTTGTCGCCCTTGACGATGGCCTCGTACATGCGCGTACGGCCCACCACGTCGTCGGACTTGACGGTGAGGAACTCCTGCAGGGTGTACGCGGCGCCGTAGGCCTCCATCGCCCAGACTTCCATCTCTCCCAGACGCTGACCGCCGAACTGCGCCTTGCCGCCCAGGGGCTGCTGGGTGACGAGCGAGTAGGGCCCGATGGAACGGGCGTGGATCTTCTCGTCCACCAGGTGGTGCAGCTTGAGCATGTACATGACGCCCACGGTGACATTCTGGTCGAACGGCTCACCGGTGCGGCCATCGAAGAGCACCATCTGGCCGGTGCGCGGCAGTCGGGCCTCGTCGAAGAGCGAGTGGATCTCCGTCTCGCGCGCGCCATCGAACACCGGCGTGGCGACATGGATGCCCTTCTTGAGGCGCTGAGCCAGGCTCTTGACCTCGTCGTCGGACAGGCCGTCCACGAACCTGCCGAAGGCCGCGTCGTCGTAGACGGTCTTCAGCTGCTTCTTGAGGTTCTCGCCGCTGTAGTTCTCCTCGATGTAGCGCTGCAGCTGCTCGCCCACGCCCTTGGCGGCCCAGCCCAGGTGCGTCTCGAGGATCTGACCGATGTTCATGCGCGAGGGCACGCCCAGCGGGTTGAGCACGATGTCCACGGGACGACCGTCCTCGAGGAACGGCAGGTCCTCCTCGGGCAGCACGCGCGAGACCACGCCCTTGTTTCCGTGGCGGCCGGCCATCTTGTCGCCCACGGCCAGCTTGCGCTTGATGGCGACGTACACCTTCACCATCTTGATGACGCCCGGCGGGAGCTCATCGCCCTTCTTGATGCGGGCGATCTTCTCACCGAAGGCCAGCTTCACGGCCTCGGTGGTCTCCTCCAGGTTGCGCAGGATGTCGCGCAGCTTGCCGTCGAGCGCGTCCCCGACGGAGATCTCCGTCCAGTACTTGTAGGGCACGGTGGCCAGGAGCTCGTCGTCGACGATGTCCCCCTTCTTCAGGAGGATCTTGCCCTTGTCATCCACGAGCTTGCCCTGGATCTCCTTCGTCCGGAGCATGGAGCGGATGCGGTTGTAGGCGCTGTCGCGCAGGACCTTGATCTCGTCGTTCTGGTCCTTGAGGAGCTTGGCCTCCTCCATCGACTCGATCTGCTTGGCGCGCTCGTCCTTCTCGACGCCCTTGCGGCTGAACACCTTGGCGTTGATGACGGTGCCCACGACGCCGGGGGGCACGCGCAGCGAGCTGTCGCGCACGTCGCCGGCCTTCTCACCGAAGATGGCGCGCAGCAGCTTCTCTTCCGGGGAGAGCTGGGTCTCGCCCTTGGGAGTGATCTTGCCGACCAGCACGTCGCCGGGCTTCACCTCGGCGCCGATGCGGATGATGCCGCTCTCGTCCAGGTCCTTGAGGGCTTCCTCACCCACGTTCGGAATATCGCGGGTGATCTCCTCCTTGCCGAGCTTGGTGTCGCGCGCGATGCACTCGAACTCCTCGATGTGGATGGACGTGAAGACGTCCTCCTTGAGGATGCGCTCGGAGATGAGGATGGAGTCCTCGAAGTTGTAGCCCTGCCACGGCATGAACGCGACAACCACGTTCTGGCCGAGCGCGAGCTCACCCGTCTCGGTGGCGGGTCCATCCGCGATCACGTCGCCCTTGTTGACCCGGTCGCCCTTGCGGACGATGGGCTTCTGGTTGAGGCACGTGTTCTGGTTGGAGCGCTGGTACTTGAGCAGGTTGTAGATGTCGACTTCGCTGGAGATGTCGAACGCACCCGTGGTGGAGTCGGCCTTCACCACGATACGGCCGGCGTCCACGCTCTCCACGATGCCGTCACGACGGGCCACGCAGGTCACGCCGGAGTCACGGGCGACGATCGCCTCGATACCGGTGCCCACGAGCGGAGCCGCGGTGCGCAGCAGCGGAACCGCCTGGCGCTGCATGTTCGAACCCATGAGCGCGCGGTTCGCGTCGTCGTTCTCGAGGAACGGGATGAGCGAGGCGGCCACGGACACGAGCTGGTTGGGCGACACGTCCATCAGGTCCACGTCCTCGGCCTTGGACTGGACGAACTCGCCACTGCGGCGGGCCTGCACGAGGGCGTTGACGAACTTGCCCTTCTCGTCCGTCTCGGCGTTGGCCTGGGCGATGGTGTGCTTCTCCTCCTCGAGCGCGGAGTAGAAGGCCACGTCACCGGTGACCGAGCCGGCCTCCACCTTCTTGTACGGCGTCTCGACGAAACCGAACTCGTTGACGCGAGCGTAGGTGGACAGCGACGCGATGAGGCCGATGTTCGGGCCTTCCGGCGTCTCGATGGGGCAGATGCGGCCGTAGTGCGTCGGGTGCACGTCGCGCACCTCGAAGCCCGCGCGCTCGCGGGTGAGGCCACCAGGCCCAAGGGCGGACAGACGCCGCTTGTGGGTCACCTCGGACAGCGGGTTCGTCTGGTCCATGAACTGCGACAGCTGGCTGGACCCGAAGAACTCCTTGATGACCGCGGTCACGGGCTTGGCGTTGATGAGATCGTGAGGCATGAGCGTCTCGATCTCCTGGAGGCTCATGCGCTCCTTGATCGCCCGCTCCATGCGCACCAGACCGATGCGGTACTGGTTCTCCAGCAGCTCGCCCACGGCGCGGACGCGACGGTTGCCGAGGTGATCGATGTCGTCGATCACACCCTTGCCGTTCTTGAGGTCCACCAGGTAGCGGATGACCTCGAGGATGTCGCGCTTGGTGAGGATCTGCCCGTCGAGCGGCTCCTCGAGGCCGAACTTGAAGTTCAGCTTGAGGCGGCCGACCTTGGACAGGTCGTAGCGCTCGGGGTTGAAGAACAGGTTGCTGAACAGGTTGGTGGCCGTCTCGGGCGTCGGCGGATCACCCGGGCGCAGGCGCCGGTAGATCTCCATGATCGCCTGCTCGGGCGTCTCGATCTTATCCAGCATCAACGTCTCACGCAGGTAGGGACCCACGTTGAGGTTGTCGATGAAGAGGACCTTGAACTCCTTGATGTCGCGCTTGAGGAGCTCGTCGATCTTCTCCTGCGAGACCTCCTCGTTGCACTCGAGGATGACCTCACCGGTGTTCTCGTCCACCACGTCGTAGGCGGACACCTTGGTGAAGAGCTCGTCCGCGTCGATGGGGAGCGTCTTCATCTTCGCCGCTTCGAGCTTCTTGATGGCGGCGCGGGTGAACTTGCGGTTCTTCTTGACGATGATGTCGCCCGTCTTCGTCTTGATGTCGCGCGTGGCGCGCTGACCGGGCAACAGCTCCAGCTCCACCGACTTCTCGAAGTCGACGTTGCTCTGGAGGTAGATGGTCTCCGTGGCGTAGTAGTAGTTGAGCATCTCCTCGGTGGAGCCACGGAACTCCAGAGGGTTCTTCTTCGCGGTGTCGGACACCGCGCCCAGGGCGCGGATGAGCACCGTGGCCGGCAGCTTGCGGCGCCGATCGATGCGGACGTACAGGATGTCCTTGTGGTCGAACTCGAAGTCGATCCACGAGCCGCGGTACGGAATGATGCGGGCGTTGTAGAGCAGCTTGCCTGACGAGTGGCTCTTGCCCTTGTCGTGGTCGAAGAAGGCACCCGGGCTGCGGTGCAGTTGGCTGACCACCACGCGCTCGGTTCCGTTGATGATGAAGGTGCCGTTCTGGGTCATCAGCGGGATTTCGCCGAAGTAGACCTCCTGCTCCTTCACGTCACGGATGGACTGGGCGCCTGTCTCCTCGTCCTTGTCCCACACGACCAGGCGCACGACGACCTTGATGGGTGCCGAGTAGGTCATGCCACGCTGGTGGCACTCATCGACGTCGTACTTGGGCTTCTCGAGGTGGTAGCTCACGAACTCCAACGAGGACGTCTCATTGAAGTCGCGGATGGGGAAGACCGACTTGAAAACTCCCTGCAGTCCGAGGTCCTCACGCTTCTCGGGCGGAATATCCGCCTGGAGGAACTTCTCGTAAGACTGCTTCTGGATGTTGATGAGGTTGGGAATGTCGATGGTCTTCGCGATCTTCGCGAAGGTCTTCCGCACTCGGAAGTTGTTCTGGATCTGCGTCGGCATTCAAACTCCGGGGCGAGCAAGCTCGGGCGGGACGAGCTCGGATAACGCGCAGCGGCAGCGGAAAATTTAGAGATACGGAAAGGGCAAAGCCGGCGCACCCTTTCCGGGCACGCCGGCCTGCTCAACCGGTCAGGAGGCGCCGGGAATTTCCCGAAAACCGGCGCCTACCCGGGCACGCGACTACTTGATCTCGACAGTGGCACCAGCGGCGACGAGCTGGTCCTTGATCTTCTTGGCGTCGTCCTTGTTGACGCCCTCCTTCACCGGCTTGGGAGCGCCCTCGACCAGGTCCTTGGCCTCCTTCAGGCCCAGGCCGGTGATCGCACGGATCTCCTTGATGACGTTGATCTTGTTCGCCCCGGCGTTGGCCAGGATGACGTTGAACTCCGTCTTCTCCTCGACCGGAGCGGCGGCGGCGGCGGCCGGGCCAGCGGCCACGGCAACGGCGGCGGCGGAGACGCCCCACTTGCCCTCGAGCTGCTTCACGAGCTCGGCGGCCTCGAGCACAGTCAGGGAGGAAAGCTGCTCAACAATCGCGTTCAGGTCAGCCATTTCGATGTCCTTCTTTCAACTTGTAACGGTCCGTCTTCCATCCGGAAGGAAAGGACTGGGGGTTGCGGTGGGTTTGCTTCAGAAGACGATTACTTCGGCTGCTGCTGGTCCACGTTCGCCTGCAGAACGCGGGCAAGCTGAGAGCCGGGAGCCGCGATGGTGCGGACGAGCTTGCCGGCGGGCTGGTTGAGCATGCCGAGCAACTGAGCACGCAGCTCGGGCAGACCGGGCAGCTTCGCCAGGGCCTTCACGCCCTCGACGTCGACGCGACGGCCTTGCACGGACGCGCTGCGGACCTTGATGGTCTCCAGGTCCTTGATGAAGTCCACGAGGATCTTCGCCGGGGCCACGACATCGTCGTAGCTGATGGCGATGGCCACGGGACCCACGAAGTCGTCGGCGATCGCCTCCACGGGGGTACCCTTGGCGGCGCGCTTGGCCAGCGTGTTCTTCAGGACCTTGTAGTCCACCTTGCCGTCGCGAAACTTCTTGCGCAGCTTGGTGACCGTCTCCACGTTCAGCTTGGAAAACTCAGCGACGATCGCGGTCTGAGCCCGCGAAAACTTCTCGTTGAGTTCCTTGATGAGTTCTTCCTTCTCGCTCTTGATCACTTGGTTTCACCTCCTCACGACGCCCACCCGAAGGCGGGCTGGATTACCTGGGCCACCACGGTGGCAGAGCGAGAGGAGCCTCGAAAGGCACCACACCGCACCTCCAGTCTCGGCAGGGCAGCTCCACACGAGCCGTTTGAACCCAGGGTGTTCCTCCAGCCTCCGACCGGTTGCCCGGTTGCCAACGGAGGGCGGGAGCCCCACTCCGGATCCCTGCTGTCTGGGACCAGGGATGTCTGAAGCGCCGGGTCTCATCGACGTGGCGCTTCAATTGCAAAAGCCGGGGCGCTATACCCGCGGCCTCGCCAAACGTCCAGCGAATTTTGTTGGAAGGGTGTCAGATGGACAACGGGGCGGGCCTCGAAGAAGGCCTCGCCCCGGTCTGTACGACAATACTCCCCTACCCCGGCCGCGATTAACGGTGACGGGCGAGGATCTCGGTGGTGTCGATCTTGATGCCGGGGCTCATGGTCGCGGAGATGGCGATGCCCTTGAGGTACACGCCCTTGGCGGTAGCCGGCTTGAGCTTCATGACCAGGTCCACCAGGGCCGTGAAGTTCTCCTGGAGCTTCTCCGGGGTGAAGGAGGCCTTGCCGAGCTTGGCGTGCACGATGCCCGCCTTCTCCGCGCGGAACTCCACCTTACCGCCCTTGGCATCCCGAACGGCCTTGGCCACGTCCATGGTCACCGTGCCCACCTTGGGGTTGGGCATGAGGCCACGAGGACCGAGCACCTTACCGAGGCGACCGACCACACCCATCATGTCCGGGGTGGCGATGACGGTGTCGAAATCGAGGAAACCACCCTCGATGCGCTTGGCCAGGTCATCCCCGCCCACGACATCGGCGCCGGCGCTCTCGGCGTCGGTGGCGCGCTCGCCCTTGGCGAACACGGCGACGCGCACGGTGGCGCCAGTACCGTGGGGGAGAACCACGGCGCCACGGACCATCTGGTCCGCGTGCTTCGGGTCAACGCCCAGGTTGAGCGCGACCTCGACGGTCTGATCGAACTTGGTGCCACGGAGTTCCGTGGTCTGCTTGAGGGCCTGGAAGCCCTCGGCGACAGTGTAACGCTTGTTGCGGTCCACCTTCTCGGCGGCAGCGCGGAACTTCTTACCGGTCTGAGGCATTTGGAAAATCCTCTTCTATACGAAGGAGTGAGAGTGGAAGGAGCTAGACGACTTCGATGCCCATGGAGCGCGCGGTGCCAGCGATGGTGCGCTTGGCGGCCTCCAGCGAACCGGCTGTCGTGTCGTCGATCTTCTTCTTGGCGATCTCCTCCAGCTGCTTCTGGGTGATCTGCCCCACCTTCTCCTTGCCCGGCTTCTTGGCGCCCGAGCCCTTCTTCTTCTCGGTGTGCAGGCCGGCAGCCTTCTTGATGAGGACGGCCGCGGGGGGCGTCTTCAGGATGAAGGTGAAGGAGCGATCCTGGTACACGGTGATGATGACCGGGATGATGAGGCCTTCCTTCGCCTCCGCCTGGGTCTTGGCGTTGAACTGCTTGCAGAACTCCATGATGTTCACGCCCTGCTGACCGAGCGCGGGGCCGATCGGGGGAGCGGGGTTCGCCTTACCGGCGGGAATCTGCAGCTTGACCTGTCCTGTGACCTTCTTCATCGGCTGACGACTGCCTTTCGAATCGGTGGTTATGGCGGACCGCTTGACGGAGCGATCCTCCCACCCTGGGTATCCCCAGCGCGCGTGAGCGGCTGAGGAAGACTGCTAGCCGGTGGTCTTCTCCACCTGCATGAAATCGAGCTCCACGGGCGTGGCGCGACCGAAGATGCTGACCAGCACCTTCACGCGGCCCTTTTCCGCGTTGACCTCTTCCACGGTGCCGTTGAAGTTGGCGAAGGGTCCGTCGATCACACGAACGGTATCGCCATCGGAGAACTGCACCTTGGGCTTGGGCTTGAGCGTGCCCTCGGAGATCTGCGAGGTGAGCCGAGCCACCTCCGCATCCGAGATGGGCGTGGGCTGCTCGTTCTGCGCAGCGCCCGGGAAGCCTGTGATTTTCGGCGTGTTCTTCACCAAGTGCCAGGAGCGATCATTCAGCTCCATCTGCACGAAGATGTAGCCCGGGAAGAACTTGCGGCGGGAGGTCTTCTTCTCGCCCTTGACCATCTCGACGACCTGCTCCATGGGGATCAGGATCTCGCCGAACAGGTCCTGCAGGCTCTCGAGACGAATCCGCTCCTCCAGGCTCTTCTTCGCCTGATTCTCGAAGTTCGAGTAGGTGTGGACCACGTACCATTTCATCGCCATTACAGCTTCCCCCAGATGGCAGGAATCCACTCAACCATGAGGTTGTAGGCGAGGGTGTCGATGCCGAAAAGAAGGATGGCCGCTACGATCGACGCGACGATGACCGCCATGGTGGACGCCCTGGTCTCTTCCCAGGTCGGCCAGGTCACCTTCATCAACTCCGCGGCGACATCCAAGGAGACGGTGTGCGTCTTCGGGTAGAAGTAGATGCCCAGCACGACGCCGATGGCGAGCACGAAGCCCAACAGTGTCGAGACCTTCCAATCGAGGCCTTCGACGATGTCGGGATCACTCCAACCGGCCCGCGCCCAGACAAGTCCGCAGACGTGCTCCAGGAAGAACGCGAAGATGAGTCCCGCGATGAGGAAGAAGATGACCACGAGCCGCTTCGGGTCCATCCCCGAGCGGTTGGCCTGCTGGCTGGCTTCGGATGCCGCTGCCATGATTCCTCGCTGACTGAATGCTAGCTGGTACCGCAAAACACAGGGACCCCCGATACGTGGGTACCGGGGGTCCCTGCAACTGAAAAACTGGCAGGCCAGGAGGGATTCGAACCCCCAACACGCGGATTTGGAGACCGCTGCTCTACCGTTGGAGCTACTGGCCTAAAGAACACCTGACCACAACAGCGGACCTAGACCTTACCTTCCTTGTGGACGGTATGCTTGCGCTCGCGGGGGCAGTACTTGCTCAGCTCGAGCTTGTCCTGGCTCTTCCGCTTGTTCTTGGTCGTGTAGTAGTTCCGCTCCTTGCAGGTCGTGCACTCGAGCGAAATGATGCTGCGGTTACCCTTGGGCATGGCTTGAACTCGATAAGCACGAGGGGAAAGCTGTGCGGAACAGCTTCCCCCCTCGGGGTTGACTCACTGGAGAGGCAGGCACGAAGCCTACCAGCCAATTAAGCGATGATCTCGGCGACGACGCCGGCGCCCACGGTGCGACCGCCCTCACGCACGGCGAACCGCAGCTCCTTCTCCATCGCCACCGGGGTGATCAGCTCCACCTCGATCGCGATGTTGTCGCCC